>Ga0134122_10000220_pt1 | contig 35308 bp, 30 predicted proteins | sample KB302_FD_96461 | JGI IMG/M metagenome (GOLD analysis project Ga0134122, IMG submission 96461) | Terrestrial soil microbial communities without Nitrogen fertilizer from Kellogg Biological Station, Michigan, USA - KB3-0-2 | ecosystem: Environmental > Terrestrial > Soil > Unclassified ... | reverse complement strand
TGAGCCATGCGAGCCTTATCCGACGACATTCACGATCCTCTGCGGCACCACGATCACCTTTTTGACCGGTCGGCCGGCCAATGCGCGCGCCACCGGTTCAAGACCCAGCGCAGCGGCTTCGATCTCGTCCTTGGTGGCCGTGCGGGCGATCGTAAGTTCATCCCGTCTCTTGCCATTTACCTGTACGGCAATGGTAATCATATCGTCAACGAGCAAGGCCGCTTCCGGCGTGGGCCACGGCTGATCTGCCAAGAGTGTGTTGTAGCCAAGCCGCTCCCAGCAATCCTCGCCCAAGTGTGGCAGCATCGGTCCCATCATCTGCACCAGCAATTCCGTGGCCTCGCGCACGGCCCAGGCCAAACCGTCTGCCGATTTGTCCAGCACCGCCGACAGGGCGTTGGTCAGTTCATAAAGCTGGGCCACGGCAACATTGTAGCGAAGCGCCTCAATATTTTGTGAAACGCTGTTCAGTGCCCGGTGCGCGAGCTTGCGCAGGTGCAGGGCCTCGGTGCCGAAGGTTGCGGGCTTGCCCCGGGCGCCGTTGGCTGTTCTGCGCTGGGCAACCTCGTCGACGAGCCGCGAAATGCGCTGGACCTGGCGACCGGCGCCTGCCACCCCCGCCTCGGTCCAAATGATGTCACGATCCGGGGGACTGTCGGAAACAATAAACAGCCGCGCCGTATCGGCACCGTAATGTTCGATGATGTCGTCGGGATCGACCACGTTCTTGCGCGATTTCGACATTTTCTCCGCGGAACCGATCGCCACCGGCCGGCCGTTGCTCACGGCCGTGGCCTTGCGCTCGGTGCCCTCCCCCTCGATCTTCACTTCGCTCGGCAGCAGCCACTCGCCCGTCTCGCTGCGGTAGGTCTCGTGGATGACGATGCCTTGCGTGAACATGGAGGTAAACGGCTCATCGATCTCGGCGTGCCGGGTCGCCTTCATGCCGCGCGTAAAAAAGCGGGCGTAGAGCAGGTGCAGAACGGCGTGCTCCTTGCCACCGATGTACTGATCGACCGGTGCCCAGTAGCGCAGGGCCTTTTTGTCGGTCGGCGTCGCGGCGTGGGGTGCCGTGAAGCGGAATTGGTACCAGGAGCTATCGACGAAGGTATCCATGGTATCGGTTTCGCGCACGGCTGGTGCACCGCATTTGGGGCAGGCGACGTGCTTCCAGGTCGGGTGATGGTCAAGGGGGTTGCCTGGCTTCTCGAACGTCACGTCCTCGGGCAGCGTCACGGGGAGTTCCCCATAGGGGACGGGGACGATGCCGTCCTTGGCGCAGTGAATGACGGGAATGGGACAACCCCAATAGCGCTGGCGCGAAATCAGCCAATCGCGCAAACGATAGTTGACCTTGCGCACGCCGAGGCCTTGTCCCTCGGCACGTGCGGCGATCTCCGCTTTGGCCTCCTCGATACTGAGCCCATCCAGGAACTGTGAATTGATCATGGTGCCTTCGCCGAGATAGGCCTCAGCCCCGATCGCAAAGGTCGCCGCATTGGCACCGGGCGGCAGCACCACGGGCAGCACATTGCGCCCGTACTTGCGGGCAAAGTCGAGGTCGCGCTGGTCATGCGCCGGGCAGCCGAAGATGGCGCCCGTGCCGTAGCCCATGACGATGAAATTGGCGACGTAGACCGGCAGCTTGAGCTCCGGCCGGAACGGATGGACGGCGAGGATGCCGGTGTCGAATCCCTTTTTCTCCGCCCGCGCCAAGGCCTCCTCGGTGGTGCCGATCTTGCGGCAGTCTTCGACGAAGGTGGCAAGCTCCTTGTTTTTCTTGGCAAGATGCTGGGCGAGCGGGTGCTCCGGCGAAATTGCCATGAAAGAGGCGCCGAAAATCGTGTCGTGGCGCGTCGTGAAGATCAGCAGTTTCTCGAGCTTCTTGGGCAGCTTGGCACCTTCCAGGGCAAAGGTGAGCTCCAAGCCCTCGGAACGACCGATCCAATTGCGCTGCGAGGTACAGACGAAATCGGGCCAAGTGCCGACGAAGCCGTCGAGCGCGTTCAGCAGCTCCTCGGCATAGGCCGTGATCCTAAAGAACCACTGGGTGAGGTCGCGCTGCTCCACCACCGCCCCCGAGCGCCAGCCGCGCCCATCGATTACCTGCTCGTTGGCGAGCACGGTGTTCTCGACGGGGTCCCAATTGACCTTGGCCGTTTTGCGGTAGGCCAGCTTCTTTTTCAGGAAGTCCAAAAACAGCCGCTGCTGATGCGCGTAATAGGACGGATCGCAGGTGGCGAACTCGCGGCTCCAGTCGATGGAAACCCCCATGGCCTTGAGTTGGGCGCGCATGGTGTCGATGTTGTCGTAGGTCCAGGCGCGCGGGTGAATTTTGCGCTCCATGGCGGCATTTTCGGCCGGTAGCCCGAAGGCGTCCCAGCCCATGGGATGCAGGACGTTGTAGCCCTTGGCACGCATATAGCGGGCCATCACGTCACCCAACGTGTAATTGCGCACATGCCCCATGTGGATGCGGCCCGAGGGATAGGGGAACATCTCGAGCTGATAGCGCTTGGGCTTTTTGCTCTTGTCTTGGGTGTGGAAGGTGCCGCGTTCGGTCCACACCTGCTGCCAGTGCTTCTCGCGTACGGGCGCGTTGTAGCGTTCGCTTGCCATGGTGCCGTCCGTCATCCGAGCCGAAATCCGCTTCGTCTCATGGCAGCAAAATCGAAATTTTCTTCCATGAACCGAAGGTCATGCTAGCGTCACGGTGCAAGGAGGACATCATGGGGACCCGGTGGGCCAGAAAATCGCCACGACGCGCCTGCCGCCAGCCGCGACATTGGGTGCCTCTCATGGCGAAAAAGTCGGGCGTTGTCGACATGAGAGTCCGCTAGCGGCGGCCGGAAGCTCCCACCCATGCCGGACGCGGCCGCCAACCCATGCCCTGATCTACCGGCCTTGCCCGCCTGCGGCCGACCTGGAAATTAGGCCGGTCCTCAAGCACTGCCTGGCGGCCCACGCCGCCCTGGCCGAGCTGAGGCTCACGGCCCAGCAGATGTCCACGCCGGCAATTGCCGCGGCCATGGCGCGCTTTCAGGCCCAGGACAGTGTCGCGATCGCGACCAGCCGAGCCCCGCCCCGGCAAGCTCCGCCTTACCAACAAGGGCGGCGCGAGGACTGCCCAGGCAGCGATGCGGCGTCGTCGTATCACGTCGTCCTCCTGCAGGCCGTTCACAGCCTTGGCGCGGCGCCGCTGTCGGGCCGCCTCGCCGCGGCCGTCACGACAAGGCCAAGCCGCCGACGTGGCCGCGCCGGCTTGCCTTGCGCCGGCACCGCCACCCTGGCGCTTGCCGCTTGGCAACGTAGCCTCAAGCTGCCGTCCGACCTCGATCCCCTCGTTCGCATGGCCGTGCAGCACCACCATTTGCTGGCACTACAACCCTTCGATTGGGCCAGCGGCCCGACTGGGCGGATTGTCAACCTGCTCGCCCTGCTGGAGGACGGGCTCATCGATGTGCCGAACCTCAATCTCAGCCGCTATCTTCGGCGCTCTCCTGGCGCCTATGATCGCTTGCTGGCGGGGGTGACGACGCTGGGCGACTGGCAGCCCTGGCTTTTTTTGTACATGCTGAGGGCAACGGAGCTGGCGGCGGCCTGGAGTAGCGAAACCATCCGTGCCATCCGTGCCTTGCTGGATGCCACGGCCGCGCAAGTCCGGGCGAGAGCGCCCAAACATTTTTCGCCGCAGCTCATGGAGCTGATCTTCCTGGAGCCCTATTGTCGCATCGGCGATCTGGTCGCCCGGGGCCTGGGGGAGCGACATCGCGCCTCCTGTGTCCTCAAGGAGCTGGTGCGGCTCGGCATTTTGCAGGAGGAACGGTGCTGGCGCGACAAGGTCTTCGTCAACCGCAGATATCTGGACCTACTCGCGAGCGATGAGCCCGCCGCCGGGCCCGATCCGCGCGATCTGGCGCAGGTTGCCTCGCGGCCCCGAGCACAGGCACAAGCCGCATGAGCCAAACGAGCTCCCCCGCCCGCCTCGCCGCCGTCCGCTCCCGCATTGCGGCCGCGGCCGTGGCCGACAAGCGTGCGGCCGAGGCGGTGACCCTCATCGCCGTTGGCAAGACTTTTGGCCCAGAGCATATCAGGCCCGTGCTCGAGGCTGGCCACCGCGTCTTTGGCGAAAACCGGGTGCAGGAAGCCAAGGCCAAATGGCCCCAGCTGCGGCAAGACTACCCCGGCACCTCGCTGCATCTCATCGGTCCCCTGCAATCCAACAAGGCCAAGGAGGCGGTGCTCCTGTTCGACGCCATCCATAGCATCGACCGCCCCAAGATCGCCGAGACTGTCGCCGAGGCCATGCTCAAACAGGGCCGCAAACTTGAGCTTTTCATCGAGGTCAATACCGGCGAGGAACGTCAGAAGGCGGGCGTGCTGCCGCGTGAGACCGCGGGCTTGCTGCGCTTTTGCCGCGAAGAGCTCAAGCTCGCCATCGCCGGCCTCATGTGCATTCCGCCTGCCGACGAGGCGCCTGGCATTCATTTTGCCTTTCTTGCCAAGCTCGCTGCCGAACTCGACCTCGCTCAGCTCAGCATGGGCATGAGCGCCGACTTCGAGACGGCCATTCACTTTGGCGCCACGCACGTGCGCATCGGCTCGGAAATCTTTGGCCAGCGCGCCTAGCGCGGCCGTCCGTGCAAAGGCCTGTAGGAAAGCCGGGCGTGCCGTGTCCGTGGTGCTTATAGGCCAGCGACGACCGCGCAATTCCTGCGCACAACATTCCCCGCCACTCTCGCTTGCCGGCTGTGACCTGCTAGTGTCGCACGACTGATTCGCGCCACTGTCCTTCACGTGCCGGCGCACCCCCAGGAGGGAACAGCTCAGCCGCCGGTCGCAGCCGCCGCGCCGCCCAGTGCGCGCCAAGTGGTTGCCGCTGGGGCGTCCGGGCCGATGCGAGGAGGCGGGTGTCATGGCGGACGGCAGCAGGACCTCGGCGCTCGAGGTGGAAGCAAACGCGGCCGCGTCCGAGGCGGCGCGCGAGGCCAAGGCCGAGGTGCTGCAAGGCGCCGTCACCATCACCAGCGCAGAAAAGCTGGCAAGCCCGGCGCGGGGGAAAACTGCCAAGGCAAAGAAGGCACGCTGGGCCGAATTCGTCGTCGACGTCTGGATCACTTCCTTTAACTCGGTCGAGTTCGGCCTCTACAAGCACAGCCGGAATCGGGCCAAGTCGCGCCAGTTCACCACCGACATGGATATCTTCGCTGAGGTCATCGAGAACGGTGAGCGCACCGGCTTGCTCGGCTATCGCGAGGATCTGTGGCGCAAGAACACCGGCATGGACAAACGCCTGGTGTTCAAGCTGTTCAACGAGACCGTGAACTGGCGCGCCACCATGGACCTCATGATCGGGCGCAGCCTGCAGCTGACGCTCGGCGCGCGCGGCCTGCCCGTCACCTGTTTTTCCATCAACGTCGGCGACCATGATAACGTCGTCTATCTCGAGCGCTCCGCCAACAAGTGGCCGCTGTTGCCGGAGGACTTCTCATTCTTCCTGCTCGAGGGCGGCAAGCCGCAGTTCTTCCGCCTGCGTCGCGATTTCATCGATCTCGGTGGCGACTACACCCTTTACAATCAGCAAAACCAAGCCATCGGCGGCCTCGACGGCAAGGTGTTCTCGATCGGTGGCAAGTGGCGGGGTCGGGTCGAGGCGCAGCACGCCGATGCCCGCCTGATGGTCGTGCTCAAGCTGTTCTGTGGCATGCTGATCTTCAACGCCGACTGCCGCCGGCACATGCGCCGGCTGGCACGCGAAATCGCGCGTGGCACGTACGTCCCGAAGCTCGAGAAGCAAGAGGCCGATCTCTACATGAACCCGCGCCGCGTGCGCTAAGCGGCCTAAAAAATAGGTCGTGGGGGGTGGCAGCTAGGTCTGCAATTGCTCCACGAACGTCACAAAGTCTTCCGGCGGCATGCGCTCCGGCGTGAAGGCGTTGACCTTCGCTGTGCAATCTGGATAGCCCAGCGACATGCCGCAGACGATCTGCTGCTCGGCCGGGATGCCGAGCCGCCGCTGCAGCACATCGTAAAACATCAGGAAGGCGGCTTGCGGGCAGGTTTCGAGCCCGAACTGCCGCGCCGCCACCATGATGGACTGCAGGAACATGCCATAGTCGAGCCAGGAGCCTAGCTCCAGATCACGGTCGATGGAAAAGATGAGGCCGACCGGCGCATCGAAGAATAAGAAGTTGCGGCGATGTTGGGCGTGCATCTTGTCCTTGTCGGCGCGGCCGATGCCGAGGGTCCCGTAGAGGCCCCAGCCGCAGGCGCGTCGCCGCGCCAGGTATGGCTCGCGCCATTTCTCCGGATAGTAGTTGTACTCGCGCGGCACCCCCACGCCCCGGTCGTAGCGCTCCGCCAGGTCGCGGGCGACTTCGACTTTCACCGCGCCCTCGAGCACCCACACCTTCCATGGTTGCACGTTGCTGCCCGAAGGCGCGCGCCCGGCGATCTTGAGGATCTTCAAGATCAGCTCGCGCGGCACGGGCTTCGCCAGGAAGGCGCGCACGCTGCGTCGTCCGCTGATCGCCGCTTCGACCGTGACTATGGGGGAGCGCCCTTCAGACCATGCTTGCCGGTTGCAGTTAGACCATCGCACGGCCTCGTTTTGGGGGTCAATGAACCGGCGGCGCCGCGCCGCTTGGGGAGACAACCATGCCCCTTTGATCCCAGGGCTGTCGATCTCCTCGTTGCGTTCCATGGCGTGCGGGATCATGCAGGTGTCGGCACCGGGTGGCATGCGCGTCCTGGCCTGCGATGAGACGCCCGAGGCTGCCAAGGCGGCGGTCGCTCGGGCTGCCACTCGCCACGCCCGAGGGACGCGGCTGAAGGTGGAGGCGCCCGGCTAACGGCAGCGCATCTGCCAAGGCATTTCGGTCCCCGTCGCCAGCAACACCCCATCGCGCACGGCGTACGCGTTGGCATTGATGAAACTGTCGGCGATGGTGCGCATCCGGTCGTCAGCGGCCTTGCTAATGGTGATCTGTCGGCTTTGCGCGGAAACCGGAAAAAAGACGACGAGATCGATGCCCCCGGCCGTCAAGGAGGCGCGCACCACCTCACCGACGGTGCGCTGCGAGCCGAAGTCACGATCATGCGCAATGTTGCCGCCCGGCGTCGCCGCGTAGGTCAGATAGCCGTTGGCCAGGCTCGGCGGCAACCGGCAGTTGACGGCCCAGGTTCCGAGCAGCCCGAAGGCGGCGGCCGTCTCCGCCGGCGTCTCGGCGCGCGCCTGGCCCAAACCCATGAGCAGGCTCACAAAGGCGAGGGCGAACCGGTGCATTCGAGAGGTCATGGCTGCTAAGCTCGGTCGTGTTCACGGTTCAATAGATAACGGCAATCTGCTATCTGCGGTTCCTCGGCGAGCGACGGGAGGCAGCACGTGAGTTTTGAGGGCCTTTTTCATCCGCGCGGAGTGGCCATCATCGGTGCCTCATCCGATTTGACCCGCATTGGCGGCCATCCGATCAAGGCCATGAAGAACGCGGGCTATACGGGGGGCATCTTTCTGGTCAATCCAAAGTACCAGGAGATGCACGGCCTCAAGTGCTACCCCGACGCCCAGTCGATCGGGCAGCCCTGCGAGCTCGCCATCATCGCCGTGCCCGCCCCGGCAGTCGCCAATGCGGTGCGCGACTGCGGTGCCGCCGGGATCGCCTATGCCGTCGTCCTCACGGCAGGTTTCCGCGAGACCGGCGCCGAAGGGCGCGAGCTCGAGGCCGAGCTGAAGCGCGCCGTCAAGGACAGTGGCGTGCGCATCGTCGGGCCCAACTGCCAGGGCATGCTCTCGCTGCAGGCGCGCGTTTGGGCCGCATTCGGCAGCGTTGCCGACGAGACCGACTTTCGCCCGGGCGATGTCTCATGCGCCTTTCAGTCGGGCGGGTTTGGCTATGCCATCGTCAACCTGGCGGAGGCCCAAGGTCTCGGCTTCCGGTACTGTGTGTCCTCGGGCAACGAGACCGACATCGACACCCCCGAGTTGCTTTCCGCCTTCCTCGACGACGTTGGCACCTCGGTGATCTTCACCTATCTGGAAGGCACACCCGATGCGCGCCGCCTGCTCGACGTCGGCCGCAAGTCGCTGCTGACCGGCAAGCCGGTAATGGTCTGGAAAGCCGCCACCACGGATGCCGGCATAAAGGCGGCGGCTTCGCATACCGCCAACATGACCGGCAGCTATGATCTTTACCGGGCAGCCCTGCGCCAGGCCGGCCTGATCGAAGTCGACGACGTCGAGCCGATCGTGGATATCGCCAAACTGTTCGCGCAGGGGCGCCTGCCAAAAGGAAATTCCGTCGGTGTGCTATCGATCTCGGGCGGCTCGGGCATCGTCTATGCAGATGCCGCCGTGCGCGGCGGCATGACGCTGCCGTCCTTTTCCGACGCGACGTTGGCCGCCTTGCGCAGAATTGTTCCCTCGTTCGGTTCACCGGAGAACCCGGCCGACGTCACGGCTAGCTTCTTCAACGATATGAACCTGTTCACCAGCGCGCTTGAGATCGTGCTGGCGGATCCGCGGCTCGATCAGCTGTCGATATTGCTTGCCTCCATTTCCGGCCCCTCGGCGCGCCGAGCGGCCGAAGCCATCGCTGCCGTTGCCAACCGCACCGACAAGCCGCTGCACGTCGCCTGGTCTGGCCGGCATGCCAAGTCTGCCGAGACCATCAAGGCCTTCAGCGACGCCGGTGTTCCCTTCGTTACCACGCCGGTCCGGCTCGCGCGCGCGGCCGCGGTGCTGGCGCGCTTCGCCGCCGATCAGAGGCGGCTGCTGCCCCGCCGTCCGCCCGAGGTGACGATGCCGAAGGGCCTCGAGCTGCCGGCCGGGGCCGCGAGTCTGAGCGAAACGGAGAGCAAGGCCCTGTTGCGGGCCTTCGGCATTCCGATCGCCAAGGAAGTCTTCATACCCTCGGGGGTCGACGCGGCCGTCGCCGCCCGCGGGCTCGCGCCGCCCTATGCCGTCAAAATCGTTTCGCGCGATATCCCGCACAAGACCGAGGCCGGTGGTGTCAAACTCGGCGTGGCGAAGGATGCGCTCGCCGACGCCGTGCGCAGTGTCACCGCTAGTGCACTGGCCGCGAAACCCGCGGCCAAAATCGATGGCGTGCTCGTCTCGGAAATGGCGCAGGGCATCGAGGCTTTGATCGGCGTCATCAACGATGAGAGCTTTGGCCCCACCATTGCGCTGGCGCTCGGCGGTGTGCTGACCGAGGTGTTGAAGGATGTGACCTACCGCATCGCCCCGTTTGACCTCGACACCGCGCGCGAGATGATCGCCGATTTGCGCGGCGCCAGGCTGTTTGACGGCTATCGCGGCAAGCCGCCCGCAGACAAGGAAGCGCTCGCGCAAACCCTCGTGGCCGTCTCGACCATGGCGACCGCGCTCGGCCCCCGCCTCAAGGAACTCGACATCAACCCGGTGTTTGTCGGACCCGAAGGCGGGGGCGTCGTGGCCGCCGACGCCCTGCTCGTTCTGAAAGCGTGACGGGGCCCAAGCTTAGGCCCGATGCAGCAAGGCGCCCGCAGGTGGCCGCGGTTGTTGCGCACTGCTCGCGCTCGAATCGATCCGGCTCAGGTCAGCAGCCCGATCGGCTTGCCGGCGAACCACGCCTCGATCGTGGCAACCATGCCGCTGTAAAAGCTGCGATAGGTCTCGGCCGTCACGTATCCGAGGTGCGGGGTCAGGAGTGCGCGCGGCTCGCGGCGCAGCGGATGGTCGGGGGGCATCGGTTCCGTGTCGAAGGTATCGGCGGCATAGCCGGCAATGCGCTCCTCACGCAAGGCGCTGATGAGGGCCGCCTCGTCGACGATAGGGCCCCGCGAGGTATTGACCAACAAGGCGCTCGGCTTCATTTGGCCCAGTTCAAGCGCGCCCACGAGGCCACGCGTACGTGCCGACAGCACGCTGTGGATGGACAGAACGTCGGCGCGCCGGAACAACTCGTCCTTGCTGACCCGTTCGGCACCATGCTGGCGTGCGCGCTCCTCGGTCAGGTTTTCGCTCCAGGCGATCGGTCTCATGCCAATGCCGGCTCCGATCCTGGCGACCCTGGCGCCGAGATTGCCGAGCCCAAGAATACCCAGCGTCTTGCCGTCGAGATCGAAGCCGAGCGTTTCCTGCCAGGCGCCGCCGGGGCGCATGGTGTGGAACTCCTGTCGCAGATTTCGTGCGAACGCCAACATCAGGGCGATGGCGAGCTCGGCCGTGGAAAGGCCGCCGCCGCCGGTGCCGCATACGGCGACGCCGTGATCCTTGGCGGCCTCGAGATCGATCGAGGCGTTGCGCTTGCCAGTGGTCACCAGCAGCTTGAGGTTCGGCAGCTTTTCGAATAGGGCGCGAGGAAATGGGGTGCGCTCGCGCATGATGCCGATCACCGCGAAGCTGGCGAGCGCGTACGCCAGGGCGTCGACATCACCGATGCGCTCGTTGAAGACCTGAATCCGATGCGCTGCCTGGAGCGCCGACCAGTCGGCCAGGCTCAGCGCCACATTTTGGTAATCGTCGAGAAGTGCGATGCTAGCCATGCGGCGGCTCCCCTCGTTGGCAGGCGTGAAAGTAGGCATATGCCAATCGCGGCAAACTGTCTAAGATAACACGGCTTTGCTGGCTGCGGCGATGCTGGCGCCTGGTCGCATTCTGCTCGCCGGCGCCGCCGGCCCCTGCCCGCTGTCTCTGCCCCGGAGTTGTCCTGTGGCCGCGATGATGCTTTTGCTCGCCATGGTCTTCGGCCTCGCCGTGTTGCCGCAAATGTGGGTGCGCAAGACGATCGCGCGGCACTCGCGGGAGCGACCTGACTTTCCGGGGACCGGTGGAGAGTTCGCCCGCCACATCCTTGATGAAATGAAGCTGACTCACGTGCGCGTCGAGGAGACCAAGCTTGGCGATCACTATGACCCTGAGGCCAAGGCCGTGCGCTTGCTGCCTGAGCATTTCAACGGCCGCTCGCTGGCGGCTGTCGTCATCGCCGCCCATGAAGCGGGTCACGCCATGCAAGACGCCGCCGGCTATCCGCCGCTCAAGGCGCGCACGCGTCTGGCCAAGCAGGCCATCCAGATGGAAAAGGTGGGAGCGGTCGTCATGCTGGCCGTGCCCGTCGTGCTCGTCCTCGCCAAGGCGCCACACCTGATCGTTATCGAGGTGTGCTGCGGCGTCCTGATCTTTGCGATGGCGATCGTGCTGCACGCCGTGACGCTACCGGTGGAGTTCGACGCCAGCTTCCGGCGGGCTCTGCCGGTGCTGAAGGCCGGTCGCTACATCAAGCCGGAAGACATGCGCGCGGCCAAGCAAATCCTGCGCGCCGCTGCCTTTACCTATGTGGCGGCCGCCAGCATGAGCGTCCTCGACGTTATGCGCTGGTTGCGCGTGTTGCGTTTCTAGCCCTGCAGCCCGGGCGGTGTGCTGCACCCTCTGCTGCCGTCACGGTGCGACCACGCCGTGGCCGGCGCTAATGCGCGCCGGGCCGGGACCTGGGTCATGAGTTGCCCCGCGTCATGACTTGAGCGTACCAAGGAAATGGAGCGCCACCTCTCGGTCGTGACCATGGTCGCGATGCTCGATGAGATAAATGGCCTGCCACGTGCCAAGCACCGCTTTGGCGTTCACCACCGGAATCGACAGCGAGGTCGCCGTCAGCATGGAGCGGATATGCGCCGGCATGTCGTCGGGGCCTTCGCTGCAGTGATGATAGCGGGCGGTGCGCGGGGCGGCGCGATCGAGCGCTAGCAGGAGATCGCGCTGCACGTCGGGATCGGCATTCTCCTGGATGCTGAGGGAGGCCGAGGTGTGCCGCACGAATAGGGTTATTAGGCCGGCATCGGCGTCGATCTCATCGAGCCAGCCTGCGACCTGCCCCGTCAGGTCAATGAAGCCCTGACCGGGCGTGGAAACAAGAATGCGATCGTGCGCTTGCTTTAGCACCGAGCCTCCTTGGGCACGACGAGGGAGAGCTATTGGCCGACAAACTTCGGCACGCGGCGTTCGTTGACGGCGTTGACGCCTTCCTTGAAGTCGGCGGTCCGGCGCAGTCGCGTCTGTTTTTCCAGCTCGATGTCGGTGGCCGCGCGCACGCGGTCGGCGAGCCCAGCGCGCAGGGTGGCGCGCGTCTCCAGCACACCCAATGGCGAGTTCTCCGCAATTTCGGCGGCAAGCTTCTGCGCGGCTGCGCGCACCTCGCCCTGCGCTACCAGCAGGTCGGCAAGTCCGATGCGATAGGCCTCCTCGCCGGGAACCCGGCGGCTGGTATAAAACATCATCGCCGCCTTCGCCGGTCCAATCAGCGCCGGCAGCGTGTGCGTCAGACCGAAGCCGGGATGGAAGCCGAGGCGCGTGAAGTTGGCCGCGAAGCGGGCTTCGGGGCAGGTGACGCGCAGATCGGGAACCAGCGCCAGCCCCAGGCCCCCGCCGACCGCCGCGCCATGGATGGCTCCCACCATCGGCTTGGCGGTGCGGAACAGGCGCACCGCTTCGATGTAAAGGTGACCGGCCTGCCCGGTCTCGGATTTCTTGACAAGGACGTCCTGCACGTCGGCGCCGTCGCCGAGTTTGGCCCCGGCGCAGAAGGCTGTTCCTTGAGCAGCCAGCACAATTGCGCGGCAGTCGGTGGATTGGTCGAGCGCTTCGCAGGCCTCGGCAATCTGCCGAATCAGCTCGATGTCGAAGAAGTTGTGCGGCGGCCGCCGGATCTCGATGGTTGCCACCCAACCGGCGTGCTCGACGCTGATGTCTTTGAAGGCGGGCATGTTTTTCTCCAGCAAAAATTAACAGTTTCGGGAACAAACTGCCCGGTCAGACGTTCGACTTTTTGGACGCTGAGAACGCGCCCCGTGCGCCGCCCCGGTATCCGCCCTAAAAGGACGCTGAGAAGGCGCTTTCCTGGCGCTGCCCCGGTATCCAGCCAGAGGCCCCGGTGCTAGCTCCGGGGCCTTCTCGATTCCTGGCCCCTGTCGGCGGCTCGCCATGGGGTCCTTACCTATCTCAGGCCCAGGCCGCGGGCGATGATGCCGCGCAGAATTTCTGTGGTGCCGCCCTGGATGGTCAGTTTCGGCGCGATCAAGGTTGCGAAGCGGAGCTGCTCCTCGAAGGTGGCGCGATTGCTCGCGCCTTCCTCGACGAAGGCCGCCAGCTCGCGCGCGCGGTGCGGCAAGGCCTGCTCCCAGATCGTGCCCACGTCCTTCACGATCGCCGCCTCCACCACCGGTTCCTTGCCCGCATGCAGCATGCCCGCCACCGACACGGACATGCGCCGCAAGGCATGGACTTGCGCGACCAGCCGACCCAGGCCCTCGGCGCCGCGTAGGTCGGGATTGGTGCCGAGCACCCGCACCAGCTCCTGCAGGACGTAAAAGGTCTCGAGAAACCGCTCCGGTCCGCTGCGCTCGTAGGCCAGTTCGGATGTCGCTTGCTTCCAGGCGCCGTCGACTTCACCCAGCACGTGGTCATCGGGCATGAAGGCATCCTGGAACACTACCTCGTTGAAGTCGTGCTGTCCCGTCATCTGGTAGATCGGATTGACGGTAATGCCCGGCGTCTTCATGTCGACCACGAATTGGGTCAGGCCATGCCGGCGGTTGTCCTTGGTCGCCGGCGAGGTGCGAAACAGCCCGATCAGGTAGTCGGCGTGGTGGGCGTTGCTGGTCCACACCTTGGTACCGTTGATGTGCCAGCCGCCCTTGGTCTTGCTTGCCCGCGTCGAAGCGGCGAACAGATCCGAACCCGATCCCGGCTCGCTCATGCCGATGGCAAAGCACACTTCGCCGCGGCAGATGCGCGGCAGCACGTCCTGCTTGATGCGCTCGTTGGCGTACTTGAGGAGGACGGGGCCGCTCTGGCGGTCGGCGACGAAGTGGAGTCGCACCGGAGCGTTGGCGACCCGAAACTCTTCGGTGACGACGTAGCGCTCCAGAAAGCTGCGTTCATGTCCGCCGTATTGCTTGGGCCAGGTCATGCCGATCCAGCCTTTGGCCCCGACCTTGCGACTAAACGCGGGGCTGAAGCCGTGATCGTTCCCTGGCTCCTGCGGATCGTAGGTGCCGGCGGCGATTTCCTCGTCGAGGAAGGCGCGCACCTCTTCGCGTAGCCGGTCGCACTCGGGTGGCAAGCGGATCGGATCGAAGGTCAGCGCACTGCTCATATCCGCCTCCTCACCGCGATGCCAACAGCGGCCATAGGCCCTCGCTGCCACGCGCCGCGATCAGCGTTCCCAACCGCACCGCCCAGGCGCTCTCGTTGTCGAAGTCGTCGCGCCACGCCCACAGCCGCTGCGTGAAGCGATGCAGCACATGTTCGCGCGTGAAGCCGATGGCGCCCAAAACCTGGTGGGCGATGCCGGCACCGACGCCGGCAGCCTCCCCGACCCGAATCTTGGCGGCCGCCACCTCCAGGAACAGCGCATCGTCGAAGCCTCGCGCTGCCAGCGGTAGCCGGCCGCGCGGCGCCGCGAGCGCGGTGGCGATGGCATTGGCGGCAGACCCGGCCACGGCCATGGCCGCGGCGGCCTCGCCGGCGAGCCGCGCCAGGTTGTGCTGCACGGCCTGGAACTTGGCGATCGGACGCTCGAAGGCCACGCGTTCGTTGGCGTAGGCGACGGCGATATCGAGCACGGCCGCCAGCGCCCCGCTCATCTGCATGGCGCGCGCCGCGGCCCCCATGGCGAGCAGGCTCTCCCCGTCAAGGCCGTCCGGCGCGTCCCGGGTTACGATCGGATGCACCGCCTCCAAGCTCACCGTGTTGAGCGCGTCTCCCGCGATGCTTCGCCCGTCGGCCACGCGGGCCGTGGCGAGCTCGATCAAGGCGATGACGCTGCCTCTGCCGTCCTCGCGTTCCGCGAGCACGGCGAGGTGCTTGGCGGCCTTGGCGAAGGGGACCGCGCGCAGCCGGCCGCTCAAGGTGCCTTCCCTTGCCAGCCTGAGTTTATCGCCGCGCCTCGTTGGTGCGCACGTCAGCATCCCCGCTGGCACCGCAATCTCGCCCCGCGCCAGCAGCCAACCCGCCAATAGCGTCTCGGCGAGCGGCAGCGGTACGGCGTAGCGGCCGGCGAGGCTCAACAGGCCGAAGCCATCCTCGAGGCTGACGCCGGCGCCGCCCAGGTCTTCCGGTACCCATGCCAGCGGCAGGCCGGCCACTTCCAAAGCAGCCCAGGCCGGCCCCTGCCAGTCGTCGCCGGCAAAACTGTTCAAGGTCTGTGGGTCGCAGTGGTGGCGCAGCAGGCGCGAGGCCGTCTCGGCGATCAGGCTCGTGCTCTCCATCCGTCCGCCCCTCAGCGTGCTATAAGTGGGCAAGGTTTGGCAGCGGCGCGCGGCAACGTCAACTGCGCGCCGCAGCAGGCCGCAGGCCTCGGATCGCAGCATGCCGGCGAGCAAAACGCTTTTGAGCTGGAGCACGGGCAAGGACGCGGCCTGGGCACTCAATTGCTTGCGGCAGGATGCCAGCGTCGAACTGGTCGGCTTGGTGACGACCATCAATGCAGCGGCCGGGCGCGTCGCCATGCACGGGGTGCGGCGTAGCCTGCTCGAAGCGCAGGCCGCTGCCGCCGGCCTGCCTCTGTTCGTCCTGCCGCTCCCGTCTCCCTGCCCGAACCAGGTCTATGAGCATATCATGGGGGCGTTCGTCGCCGGGCAGGTGGCGGCCGGCGTGGAGGCGATGGCGTTCGGCGATCTCTTCCTGCAGGAGGTTCGCCGCTACCGCGAGACGGCGTTGGCCGGCAGCGGCATGCGCCCGATCTTTCCCCTGTGGGGCCGCGCGACCGCAACGCTGGCCCGCGACATGCTCTCGGCGGGAATTGGCGCCTATCTTAGCTGTGTCGATAGCGCCCAGTTGCCGGCGCGGTTCGCCGGCCGCGCCTTCGCTGCCGATCTTTTGGCCGAACTGCCCCCCGGCGTCGATCCGTGCGGTGAGAACGGCGAGTTCCACACCTTTGTCTGGGGCGGTCCCATGTTCGAGCGGCCCCTGTCCGTCGAGCCGGGCGACCTCGTTGCCCGCGATGGTTTCGTATTCTGCGACCTGAGGCCGGCTGAGCCGCGGCACGCCGCGGCCATGGAGGGGTCATGACAAGCAAGGCGACTGCCGCGCAGTCCTTGCGCGTCGTCAGCTTGATCGCCAGTGCGACGGAGATCGTCTGCGCGCTTGGCCGTGGCGACTGGTTGGTCGGGCGCAGTCACGAGTGCGACTATCCCCCCGCCGTTGCCCGCCTACCCGCGTTGACAGCGCCGAAGTTCAAGGTCGAGGGTTCGAGCGGGGAAATCGATCGCCGCGTGCGGGAAATCGTGCGCGATGGCCTATCGGTTTATCGCGTCGATGCCGATGCTCTGAGCGCGCTGGCACCCGATCTGATCGTCACCCAAGACCACTGCGACGTCTGCGCCGTCAGTTTGCGTGACGTGCAAGAGGCCGTCTGCCGTTGGACCGATCGGCGCGTTGAGATCCTCTCCCTGCGGCCCGATTGCCTGGCCGACGTTTACGCCGATATCGGCCGCGTCGCCCGGGCGCTGGCCGCCGAGGCACAGGGCGCCGGGCTCGTGGCCGGAATGGAGCGGCGGTTGCGGGCGCTCGCCGTGGAACCCGTGCGGTGTCGCCGGCCGCGGGTCGCCTTCATCGAATGGGTGGAGCCGCTGATGGCCGGCGGCAATTGGATGCCCGAATTGATCGAGGCCGCGGGCGGCCACAACCTGTTCGGGGTTGCCGGCGAGCCTTCGCGCTGGATGTCCTGGGACAAGCTCGTTGCCGCCGATCCCGAGGTGATCATCGTTGCCCCCTGCGGCTTCGGTCTGGACCGCTGTCTGGCCGAGCTGCCTTTACTGCAGGCCAAGCCGGGCTGGACCGAGATCGATGCGGTGCTGAACGGTCGCGTCTTCTTTGCCGACGGCAATGCCTACTTCAATCGCCCCGGCCCGCGCCTAGCCGACAGCGGCGAAATCGTGGCGCAAGTGCTGCATGGCGGGCCGGAACTGACGGACCACGAGACGGTCGCTTGGGTGCGGCACAAGCCGCCAGCCGCCGCTGGGCTAAGTTGACGTCCTCGGCCTCGCCAGGCAGCGGCCTTCCCCGAAAGCGCCTCACGGCCTCAGGCGCGCGCCGTCCTCGGGCGAGCTCAGGCCACATCGGCGCCTGGGTCCGAGCCTGGAGATGGACGCAGGGATGAGGCACAGCAGGGGGAGGTCGCCATTGGGACGGCGAAGGCGAAGATGCCCACCCCGGCGCAGCGTCTTGGCGTGCTTGCGCGCGACCCTGTAGCCCATCTCCCGCATGAAGTAGTCGGGCTCCGTATGGGGCGGCTCCAAGGGACGCACTTTACCGAGATGGCCGGTGCCCGTCGCCGCCTCCACCGTGTAGGTGCGCAACTTGTCGTCGGTGCGCGCCAGTATGCCCATTTGAGAATGCCGGCGACAGCGAGGCAGGCGAGCGCCAGCCAAGCCGACCAAGGTTGCGTCAGGCCGAAGGCGCGCAAGAGGAGATTGAGGACCACGGCGCTGCTGGCAAGTCCCAGCGCGAGGTAGATCGGCGCCGGCAACGGCTGATTTTGCCGGATCTCGCGCAGGGAGGCGTAGATCATACATTGCCGCACGCCGCCGAGCTGACGGCCTTAGCCCTTCCCGTTGCGCCCGCGCGCTTAGCGCGTCGCCACGGCAGCGGCGGTGCGGCGGCCGGCCAGGGCCAGGAACAGGAAACCCCAGCCGGTCGAGATCAGGTTGATCCCCGCCAGGAGGCCGATCGCCCAGGCCGCCGAACTCGGCAACCCAAGCGCGATCAACAGGCCGACGGCAACGGCAATGAGGCCGCTCAGCAGGAGCCAACCCCAGCCCTCGTGCGGGCGCACGCGCAGGGCCATGCTGATCTCGAGCCCACCCTCCACGATGAACATTGCGGCCAGCAAAATCGTGAGCGTGATGATGCCGGTGAGGGGAAAGAATGCCAGGTAGGCGCCGGCAACGACATAAAGTGCTCCGAGCAGCACCTCCCAGACCAGGCCCCGCCACTGCGAAGCCGAAAAGGCGTGCACGATCATCATGATCCCGCCGACGAGGAACACCCAGCCCAGTGCAATTTTGACGGCGACCGTGGAGAGCAGGGGAAAGGCGATGGCCGCGCAGCCGGCGAAGATCAACACAAGGCCCAGCGCCAGGAACCAACCCCAATGCGCTGCGACTTGTTGGCGAATTTCGGCAAGGGCGCCTTCAACATTGGCGCGCGAGATTTGGTCACTCATGGGTAACCTCCTGGGCAACCTCCGCTTCCCTCAGGGAAGACGCCACCCCCCGGCGCCCGCGTCCAAGGCAGGCCATAGTAGCAGGAAATTGACGCCCCCGCCGCTGCTGTCGGCGGTTGCCGACAGCAAAGTGCGGCTTTGGTTGCCCGCCGCCGCTCGCCGGGCGGACTACTCCGCGGCGATGCGCACCTCCTGCGGCGGACGCTCGGCGATCCGATGGCGCACGAGATCGATATGCCCGCGCAGGTCATAGAGCTGGCTGGAAAAAAAGAGGGGTACGCGCAACCGGCGAACGCGGCTGTCGATACGCTCGACCTCGGCCTGGTGTGCGGCCAGATCGTACTTGGCGCCGCCGCTGTCGAGGCTGCGCTCCAGCGCCTTCAATTGTCGGTACCAATAAAGCAGGCGCCGCCGCACGTTCCAGGCGTAGGCGACCGGCAAAAACCGTATCAGCGGCACCAACACGGCGAGCACTGGGATCAACAACACGAGTTTGGCGGCGTGCGCGTTGGTATAGGCAGTGATGTTGTAGGGCAGACCGATCCGCTTGTTGAACGGTGCAACCAATCGCAGCAGGAACGGCAGCTCATTCGTCTTATAGACCTGGCGCGCTTCCTTGGGCACTTCGAATTCGGGATCGCTGGGGGAGGGGAATTCCCCGGCCTTGTAGAAGAGTACAGGATCGCCGTTTTTATCGAAGCCGGACTTCGGATTGTTGATAATGGCTTGCGTTAGGAGGCTTGCCAAAGACGCGTCTAGCTCCGGCTTGACCACCAGGGCGACGGAGGTGGCCAGCAAGGTGATGTCCGCCGAGGGGATGAGCGGCTGGAATTCGACCGAACCTGTTCGCATCACCAGCTTGGTCAGCGCCGGAAAGCGGTTGTCGTAGGCTTCGCCCTCGGCGGAAAAGTCCATCAGGCGGATGGCGGGCACGCGCAACAGCGCCTGGATTTTGTCCGTGTCGGCCGGCAAGATCAGGATGGCCGCGTCTGCCGCGCCCTGCAGGAGTTCGCCGGCGTCTGCGGAGAGCTCCTGCTCAATGAACACGCTGTCTTTGTCAATGCCATTGGCCTTCAGCAGTTGGCGCGCAATACGTCTGGAACCGCTGTCCTTGGTGCCGACCATGACCCGCTTATCGTGCAGGTCTCGCAGCGATTGAAGCGGTGTATCGGCGCGCGTGAAGACCCAGATCGGCTCGTAAAACAACCGGCCCAGCGATTGCAGCTTTGAATACTTTTCATGCCTCCCCTTGGCGTTCTCGCTGGCGAGACGCCCCTGCATGCTGCCAACCAATCCACCCTTGACGAAACCGACATTGATCTCGGACTTGTCATCGACGAGGGCCTTGAGGGTGTCAAAGCCTCCCAGGTTCCTGAATTCCAGGCGCACGCCGTTGTGCTCCAATTCGGGGCGGTAGGTTTCGGCCAACTGCTGGTAGTGCGCATTGCTGGTTGCCAGCACGATGCGGCCGTCGGTATGCGAGCCCGCCTGCAGCGTCACCGCATAGACGGCAAAGCCCAGGCCGCCCGCCAATACGGTCCCGATCGAGGCCTTGGCCGTGTTGGATTCCATCGCACCCCCCACCTTCCCCGCACGTTCGATGCCCGAAGGCCTCGTGATGTGAAAGTCCAGCGATTATAATGGACTGTTAACCATCTTGCCACAGCTCGATGGCACGCGTGTGGCAAGCAAACCTCGCGGCCGGCGCGCTCCTTCTGCGCGCTGGCGCAGCTGACCCCCGGCTCGGCGCGTTCACGCCCCTCGCCTTACGCCGTCATCTTGAGGGCTGCTGCCAGGCCGGGGATCGCCGCGGCCCCTTCCGGCACCAGGAATTTCGCCGCCGAGAAGTCGTTGCCGATCGGTTCGGCGCGGCCGCCCAAGTGGCTGGCGAGAAAGGCTTCGGCGATGGCGAAGAAGGCGATGCGGTTGGCGGGCTCGGCGAAGCCGTGACCTTCCTCGGGGTAGAGGACGTAGGTTACGGGCAGGGCCTTGGCGCGCATGGCGGCGATGATTTGGTCTGACTCGGCCTGTTTGACGCGCGGGTCGTTGGCGCCCTGGCCGATCAGCAAGGGCTTTTTAATGTCGCCGGCCGCGTACAGCGGCGAGCGCGCCTTGAGCAAACGGCGCCCCGCCTCGGTGCGTGGATCGCCGACCCGTCGGACCAGGTTCTCAAAAAAGGCTGCCCAATAGGGCGGGATCGTCGCCAGCAGCGTCTCGAGGTTGGAGGGGCCAACAATATCGACCCCGCAACAGAACACCTCGGGCGTAAACGCCAGTCCGGCCAGTGTCGCATATCCCCCGTAGGAGCCGCCCATGATGGCTACGCGGCCCGCATCGGCGATCCCCTCCTTGACGGCCCAGGCCACGGCGTCGAGCAAATCGTCGTGCATCTTGCGGCCCCATTCCAGGTCGCCGGCGTTGACGAACGATTTGCCGAACCCCGTGGAGGCGCGGAAGTTGACCGAAAGCACGGCAAAGCCGCGATTGGCAAGCCACTGGTGCAGGGCGTTGAAGCCGTATTCGTCGCGCGCCCAGGGACCGCCATGGACGAGAAGCACCAGCGCGAGTGGCTCGGCGGGGCGCAGGTGCTCGCCTGCGGGCAAGGTGTAGTAGGATGGCAGCTCGAGCCCGTCGCGGGAGCGGATCAGCTCGCTGCGCATGGGTGCAAGCGCATAGGTCTTCAGCTCCGGCTGCGTCGTGAACAGCTCGCTGAGCTCACCACGATCGCGACGGTAGAGGTGGTAGGTCGTAGGGCTCTCGGCCGCGCTCGCCGCAACCACCCAATGACGATCATCCAGGGCGCGGTCGGCGATCGACACCTCTCCCGGCAGTGCGCCGTGCAGACGCTTGAGATCGGCGGCCATGCGCTCATCGAGTGCAATCCAATCCAGCGCCAAGTGTTTGGCGCCGACCGCCTCGACGACGCCGGTAACCGGATGGGAGACGACGCGGCTGATGTCGGCCTTGGGATGGTCGGCCAGCACGCGGACCGCGCCGCTCGCCCAGGTGGTGGCGAATAGCGCCGCCTTGTCGCGGCCGATCGAGGAAATGCTGTAAAGCGTGGCCCCGTCGCGCGTGAAGCCAATTGGGTGCGTGGTGAGATCGTCCTCGTGCTCGACGACGAGCATCTCGTCCAGGCGCGCACCATCGACGCGGTAGATGATCTTGCCACCCTCGGCGCCGCGCGGCTTGATGGCAAGCCGGGGAATGAGCTGCCGATCGGTAAGAATGGCGCCGAGTTCGGCGGTGTTTGCAAACAGCAGTTGGCGCTCACCGGTGCTTATGTCGATGCGGTAAAGGTCGTGCCAGGCCTTGTCGCGGTCGTTGATGGCCACCGCCAACGCCTCCGGGTGATCGAGGCTCAGCTGCTCGATGCGCGCGTTGACCCCGGCAAAAGGGGTGAGGTCTCGGACCGGGCCGCCGTCGATCGGCACTGCGTAGATGTGCCAATCCTCGGTGCCGCCCTCGTCCTGCATGTAAAGCACGTGCCGGTTGGTGTAGGCCCAGGCGTAGAAGCGGATCCCACGCTTCTTGTCGGCGGTGATGACGCGCGCCTCGCCGATGGCGTCGATCGGCGCCACCCAAACGTTGAGCACCCCGTCTCGCGGGGCGAGCCACGACAGCAAGCGGCCGTTGGGAGCGATCTGGCCTTGCGCCCGCGTCGGGTTGCCGAACAGGGTGGCGCGCGGAATGAGTGGTGGCAGGGCTACGGGGGGTGTTGGCATGGGCGTCGGCTCCTCCGCAGGCCTTGGGGGCGGACATTGGCTGCCTACGAGATGGGGGCATTGGCCGCCCCGGTGCAAGTGGGACCTTGACCTGCAAGCGACCGAGTGCGGCGCCGCTGGCGCTCAAGGCCGCCCCGCCTCGACCTGCGGCCCCAGCCCGGCGGTGGGCAAGGTCAGGCGCCAGCCGGCGTCGTGCGGTTTGGCCCGCGCTTGCTCGCGGCCGCCCGCAGCACCCCCGCGATCGTCGGATTGGCGGTCTCGAGCCGGTGAAAATCCTCGCGGAACAACTTCAAGAGGCGGCAGCGCGACGTCGTCACGAAGGCGCCGCGACTCGGTCCCCTTCGAGCATGGCACCGATGCCGAAGAAATCGCCGGTCTTGACCACCTCTTCCGATGGGCTTGGCTTTCGCGGCACGGATCCGGCGGCGACAAAATACATGGCATCGCTGCGTCCGCCCTCGGGGATCACCTCCACGTGCGGGGGCAGGTTGTGGGCCCGCAGCAGCGGCAACACCTCGGCTACCTGTTGCGCGTCGAGTTCGGCCAGCACTGGGATGCGCGACATCAGCGACCAGGTGATGACAAAGTCGCGCCGGTTCACCTCCTGGGCAAAGCCGCTCGAGATGATGGCGACCGGCAGTGCCAGCACGCACAGGCCCGTCAGCAGGGTCAGCATCGACCAGAATTTACCGAGTGGTGTCAGTCGTGTAGCATCGCCGTAGCCGACAGTCGTCAGCGTCGTCATCGCCCAGTAGGCGGCCTGCGGCACGGAGCCGAACTTGTCCGGCTGACCCTCGCCCTCGATGTAGTACATGCCCGTGGCGCTCAGCAGCAGCGCGGCACCGAGCAACAGGCCGGCGGCGCTGAGCGAACGGCGCTCGTTGCGCAGGACGCGCAGCAGCGTGTGCAGTGCCGGTGAGTAGCGCGACAGCTTGAAGAAGCGCAGCAGCCGCAAGACGCGCAAGACCCTGAGATCGAGGCTCAAGAGCGCGCCGAGGTAGAAGGGCAAAATCGCCAGCAAGTCGATGACGAGATAGGCCTGTGACGCCCATTTCAAGCGCGCCCTCCACGGCGGCAGCCGCGCCAGAAACGGCACCTCCACCGCAGTCCACAGGCGCGCCGCGTACTCGATGGTGAAGATCAACACCGAGAAGGCTTCGAAGGCATGGAAAGCAAGGGCGGTAGCGGCCTGCCAGCTCCGGCACCGTCTCGGCCACGAAGGCGGCGATGTTGATGAGGATGAGCGTGACGATCCCCGCATCGACGATGCGGCTCACGCGGTCATCGCCTTGGCCGATCTCGATGATTTCCTAAACGCGACGGCGCCAGGCCAGGCGAGGGACGTGGGGCGACAGGCCGCCGCCGTCGCACGCGCTCTCGAGCCTGGTTTTATCGAGCAAGCAAGGCTTCCCCGTCTTCCCCTTGGCTATGATGCAACGCCCGGGAAGCGTTGGCAAATTGGCGAGCAACGGCTTTGGGTGGCAAAGCCCGGGTGCCCTAAAAAAACGACGAGACAGCGCCGCCGGCGCGCGATATGCAGAAAAAAAGAGTAGTCTTCCAGGACCTTTCCGCCGGCCCCTCCAGCGTCCGCGACCAGCCAATGCCCCGAGCGCCGCAAGCCGCCCTCCACCAGCGCCGCAACGTGGCGCTGTTGGCTTCGGCGCAGGCGCTGTTCATGTCGGTGCAGGCCATGGGTATCTCCGCCACGCCCTTGGCGGGATACATGCTGTTGGCGGAGGCGGAAAAGTGGCTAGCGACAACGCCGATCTTTTTGGTCCACCTTGCCATCATGGGCACCACCGTGCCGGCCTCCCTGCTGATGGCTGGCCTCGGGCGGCGGGCGGGCTTCACGCTCGGCGCCGTCGCGGGGACCGGCGCAGGCTTGGTCGGCACGCTCGCCCTTTTTCGGCAGAGCTTCCCTTTGCTTTGCCTCGCAGCGGTGCTGCAGGGCATGCAAGCGGCATTTTTCTGGTATTTCCGGCTCGCCGCCGCCGACGCCTCCGATCCGGCCTTCCGTCCCAAGGCCATTTCCCTCGTCATGGCGGGCGGCGTGCTGGCCGGCTTGCTCGGCCCGCAAACGGCGAAGTGGGCCGTCGACTGGCTGCAGCCCGTGACATTTGCCGGCATCTACCTGGCGATGGCGCTCTTCTCCCTTGCCATCGGTATCCTTGTGCAGTTCATCCGCATCCCGCGCCTGAGCGCCGCCGAGCGCGCCGCCGGCGGGCGCCCAATGACGCTGATCGCCCGGCAACCCGCCTATCGCGTGGCGCTGGCCGCCTCGGTATTCGGTTACGCGGTGATGACGCTCACTATGTCGGCGACGCCGTTGGCGATGCTGGCGTGCGGTTTCACGTTTAGCGATAGCGCCAGCGTGATCCAGGCGCATATCGTCGGCATGTTCCTGCCATCGTTCTTGACGGGGCATCTGATCCAACGCTTCGGTGTCCTGCGCATCATCGCCGCCGGCGGCTTGATCGAGCTCGGCTGCGCCATCGTCAACCTCTCCGGCGTCGGCTTCGGCAATTTCTTGCTGGCCAACGTGCTGGTGGGCATCGGTTGGAATTTTGCCTTCGTGGGCGGCTCCTCCCTGCTCACCACCACTTACACGCCCAGCGAGCGCGCCAAAGTGCAGGCCAGCCATGACTTTACGGTCTACAGTGCCACGGCCACGGCCGCGGCCGTCTCGGGCGTGCTGGCCGCTAAGGCCGGTTGGGTCGTGATCAACCTGGCCGCCGTTCCGCTGATGTTTGCCGTCAGCGGGGCCGCGCTCTGGCTCATGAGCCAGCAGCGCGGCGTTTCGCCCGCAGCGGCAAAGTAGGCGCCGCCATGGGCGACCGCTATGACAGGAACAGGAAGCGCGGCCTCCATCCGGCCTTGCGCGGTTTGCCAAAGCCGCCGCCCGAGATCATCGGCTGGGGCCTGTCGGCGCCGGCGCGGATCGGCCACAACCAGGGTCCGCCCCTGGATGAGCCGGTGGCCGATGCCTTCGTGCGCTACCGCTGGCGCAAGGTGCACGCCGAGGTCTGGAAGAACCCGCCGCTTTCGATCCTGAAATTGCGCATGCAACGGGCCGAAGCCGCCGGGGTCAGCTATCGCGAGTACATGCTCGAGCTCTTGGACTCGGGACGCCACCTGCAAGCCGCCGACGTCGCCAAGCGGCACCATCAAGCTGCCACCGCGTCGGCCCCAAGGCCGCGGCCTTCAGCCCCGAGCAGCCGGGGGCGAAGGCCATGAGCGAAGCTTTCGACCCTGAGCGGCATCGCTTGGCGCCAAGCCGCTATTTTGAGGAGTTTCACCTGGGCGAGACCTTTCCTTTGCCCTCACGTACCGTGACGGAAGCGCAATTCCTGGCTTTCCAGGCCGTCTCGGGCGACAACCATCCGATCCACTACGACCGTGAGTATTGTCGACGGCATGGGCATCCGGAGCTGCTCGCCCACGGCTACCAGGTGCTGATCCAGACGGCGGCGGGGGCGGGGCAGTTCCCGTTTCTGGTCGAAGAGTCACTGATCGCCTTTATCGAGCAGTCGTCGCGCTTTCTTGCCCCGGTCTATGCCGGGGATACGCTCTATCCGCGCCTGACCGTGGTCGAGCTCACCCCGCAGCGCACGACCGGCGTGCTGACGCTCGCCACCAGCATCCACAACCAGCACCGCAAGCTGGTGCTGGACGGCCTGCAAAAATACCTGATCCGCCGGCGCCCCGCCGGCTAGCCGGTCGCGGCGCTCCCCTGTGTTTCACGTGGAACACGATCACTATCTCTTGGCCCGTGGGCCCGGCCGGCCGTGGCACCTTGCGGTCACCGTGCCGCGGTGCGCCGGCGCCCGGCGCCGCCCCGGGCCCAAGGGTCGTGCGCATAAACCTGTTCGCGCCCACATCGCGCCTGCCGTAAGATCGCGCGAGCCTACGCCACGAGCAGCGGATCCAGTCCCCCGTGCCGATCATCGAGCCAGCGCCCTGGCGCCATCAGTTTTTTGCCCACGTCGCCTGCCCACAGGATCTCTTCATCCCGACCGACGACCCCGAGGCGTGGGAGTGGAACCCACGCCATCGCTGGGTATTCGACAAGCTGCAGGTGGCGCTCAGTCAGGGCCTGCCCGCCGGTCCACACGGCACCAGGCCGCCGGGGTTTCCCGTCTTCTCAAAACCGATCATGAACTTTCGCGGGCTTGGCGCCGGCAGCCGCAGGCTCACCTCCGCCGAAGACTACGACCGCAACCATGCGCCGGGGCATTTTTGGATGACCTTGCTGGAAGGTCGCCACGTGTCCACCGACGTAGCCGTGGTGGATGGCGAGCCCCAATGGTGGCGCCACGTGACCGGTGTCGCGGTCGGCGAGGGGATGTTCGACACCTGGACGGTGCACGCGGCGCGCGATGCCGCGCTCGAAAGTTACTGTGGCGGCTGGATTGAGCAAAATCTCGCGGGCTACACCGGCATGCTCAACCTCGAAACGATCGGCGGCCGCATTATCGAGGCGCATCTGCGGCTCTCCGATCAGTGGCCCGACCTTTATGGGCAGGGCTGGATCGATGCCTTCGTCGGCCTCTATCGTGACCGAATCTGGACCTATGCGGACGCGGATAGGCGCGACGGATTCAGCTTGGCGCTGTTCGGTCCAGCGGGGCGGCAGTATCGCCAACCGCCGCGCGAACTGGTGCAAGCGGTGGTGCGCATGCCCGCAGTATCGAGCGTGCAGATCACGTTTTACCCCGAGCGGCCACCCGAACGGCATGCCATGCCGCCGGGTGGCTTTCGCGTTGCCGTGATCAACGCCTTCGATCGCGAGCAGGGGGAGGCGGCACGCGAAGTATTGCGTGCCTTTTTTCTCGGCGCCGAGCCGGCGGTCAACATCCGGCGCGAGCCCTAACCGAGCGTGGCAGCTCTGGAGCAAGGATCAAGGGTCGATCGTGAGACGGCGTGAGCTGATCGCAGGCCTCGTTGCACTGGCCGTCGTCGTGGCGCCGGCCGTGGCGGCGAGCCAGACAACGCCACCGGAGCTTGCCGCCAAACTCACCCCCGCCCAGCGCCAGATCTATGAAGATTATCGCCGCGCCCGCGACGCCTTCGAGGCCAAGCTGCGCACCTATTGGGCGCGCGTCGATGCCAAGCGTGATACGCGCCGCGCCAAGCATATGCTGGCGCAACCCTTGAGCAGCGAGGACTACGTGGCCGAGCAGCCGCCGAAATACGCCGGGCCGGAGCTGCCTGCCGAGATCGCCAAGCTCGTTGTTGAGGTCTTGCCGCCAACCCCGTCGCGTCCCCTGCCGGAGCTCAGTGATTTTCTGGCGAACGCCAAAGCCGAATATGGCTTCGTGCCGGCCCCGACCACGGAGCTGGACTTCAAGCGCCGCTATGCGCGCGAGGCACTGGCGGTGGGGCTCAGCAAGGATCAAGTGGTGCGCATCTATGCGCTCGAGACCGGCGGGCAGGGTACCTATGACATGCAATCGGGAATCAACCCCGTCACCAAACAGGGCCGCCCGATCTCCACCGCCCTTGGTTACGCCCAGCTTCTCAACGGCAATTCGGTGAGCGAACTCGTCAAGCATGGCACGCGTTTCGCGCAGCGGCTCATCAGCATGGCCGCACAACCGGGCACGCCGCCCGCCAGGGCTGCCGGGCTCCGCGACAAAGCCACGATTGTTCGCCGCATGTTGAGGGCGGCGCGGAGTGTGCCCAACGAATGGGCCGCGCACGTGCGATTCGGCGGCACGCCGAGCGGACTTGGCATTCACGCGCTCAATCTCGACGCCGACGTGGGCCCCTGGTTGCAGGTCCTGAAACTCAAGGGATTGAAAGAGGCGGCCGAGGCCGCTGGGCGCAGCCAGCTCAGCGGCGCGGAAATCGAACTCATGAACCTGGCCGGTCCCCGCACCGGCCTCGAAATGATGACCCCATTGGGGCGCACGATGCCAACCTCGAACTTTTTCAGCGAGGGCGGCTACTACCGCAACACCATCGTGCGCGAAAAGTCCGCCGCCGAACTGCTGGCCGCGCTCGAGCAGCGCATGGAACTCAGCCTCAAGAAAGCCGGTGCCGTCGAGTTCGCTCAGGTCTTCGACGAGGTGGCAGGCCGTTAATCGGCAGTGCTGGCGGCCCCAGCGCGGCCTTCCCTCGCACAAGAATTCGCGCTAGGCCTCGCGCCATGAGCACACGCCGAAGCGCCCGCATTGGCGACATACCCTTTAGGCACGCGATTGCGGGTTGCCTGTCGAGCGCGATCGGCGAGCACGGGCTGACCGAGCAAGAGCTCGACACCTGGCTCGACAAGCTGGCCGCGCCCCTGGCGGAGCTCAAGGAAGGCTATCGCGACCGCACGCTAGCGCTGTTGCGCATTGCCCAGGACACGGCGGACCTGGAGGTCGCCGAGCAGGCCTACGCCAAACTGGTCGCGGGGGCGCGCGCCATTGTCTTTTTTGGCATCGGCGGCTCGAGCCTCGGCGGCCAGGCGCTGGCCCAGCTTGGCGGCTGGAGCATTCCCGGCACCGCCGGCGCGGCGCAGAAGGCGCGCCCGCGCACGCGTTTTTACGACAACCTCGACCCGCATACGCTTGGCGCCGCGCTTGGTGCCTTTGATCTGAGCAGCGCTCGGTTTGTCGTGACCTCAAAATCCGGGGCCACGCCGGAGACTTTGGTGCAGGCGCTGGCGGCGCTCGATGCGGTTAAGCGGGCGGGTCTCGAGCGGCGCATACCCGAGTTGTTCCTCGGCATCACCGAGCCCAAGCGCGAGGGCACGGCCAACGGGCTGCGCCGGCTGTTCGAGGCCCACGGCATTGCGCTGCTCGATCATCACACCGGTATTGGCGGGCGCTTTTCCGTCTTGACCAACGTCGGTCTGCTGCCGGCGCTGGCGCGCGGCCTCGATATTCGTGCCCTGCGTGCCGGGGCGCAAAGCGTGGTCGAAGCCCTTTTGTCGGCGCCGGCGCCGCGAGACTACGCGCCCGCCGTGGGTGCCGCTGTGGCGGTGGCGCTCGCGCGCGAGCGCGGCGTGCGCACGCAAGTGATGCTGCCCTATTCGGATCGGCTCAGTCGCTTCGCGCACTGGTTCGTGCAGCTGTGGGCCGAAAGCCTGGGCAAGAATGGCCAAGGTACCACGCCGCTCGCCTGCCTGGGCCCCGTCGATCAGCACAGCCAGCTGCAGCTTTTCATGGATGGGCCGCGCGAGCATCTGATCACGGTCGTGCGGGCACCGACGGCCGGGGAAGGACCGCGCCTGTCCAAGGATCTGGCGGACGCGGCGGGGCTCGACTACCTCGGCGGCAAGGCCGTGGGGGATTTGGTTGCAGCCCAGGCCGTAGCGGTCCCGGAAGCGCTCGCGCGCGCCGGGCGGCCCGTGCGCGTCTTCGACCTTGAACGGCTTGACGAGACAAGTCTGGGCGCGTTGATGATGCACCTGATGCTGGAAACGATTCTCGCCGGGCGACTGCTAGGCGTCGATCCGTTCGATCAGCCGGCCGTCGAGCTGGCCAAGGTCATGACGCGCGAACGGGTCGCCGCATTGCGGATGTAAACGGCGTTTCGCAAGTGCCGAGGAGACAGCCCCAACCGTGCCTATCCGCCAGCTCAGCGCCGAGACGATCAACCGCATCGCCGCGGGCGAGGTGATCGAGCGCCCGGCAAGCGTGGTCAAGGAGCTGATCGAGAACGCAATCGACGCCGGGTCGACCACCATCGAGATCGTGGCGGTTGCCGGCGGGCTATCGCTGATCCGCGTCAGCGACGATGGCATCGGCATGAGCGGCCCCGATCTGGGGTTGGCCGTCGAGCGGCACGCGACCTCGAAGCTCGCCGAGGAGGACCTGCTCAACATCGCCACGCTGGGTTTCCGCGGCGAGGCCTTGCCGTCGATCGGCGCCATTGCCCACCTTACGGTGGCATCGCGGTTGCGCCAGGAGGATGCGGCGCACGAGATCGTGGTGGACCGTGGCGCCAAGCGCGCGCTGCGCCCCGTGGCCCTCGCCGGCGGCACCCGCGTGGAGGTGCGCGAGTTGTTCTCGGCGACACCTGCCAGGCTTAAGTTCCTCAAAAGCGAGCGGGCGGAAAACGCCGCCATTGCCGAGGTCGTCAAGCGCATCGCCCTGGCGCACCCCCGCATCGCCTTCAGCCTGACGACCGGTGAGCGCACGGGCTTGAGGCTTCCGCAAGAGCCAGCGGGGCCGGACGGGCATCGCGCCCGGCTCGGCCGCATCATGGGCCGGGATTTCCTGAGCGATGCGCTGGCGGTGGAGGCCGAGCGCGAAGGCGTGCGCATAGAAGGTTTCGCCGGCCTGCCGACCCTCAACCGGCCCGATAGCTCGCAGCAGTATCTGTTCGTCAATGGTCGGCCGGTCAGGGACCGCTTGCTGATTGGGGCGGTGCGTGCTGCTTACGCCGACCTGATCCCGCGCGGACGCTCGCCGCTGCTTGCGCTGTTTGTGACGCTGCCGCCACGCGAGGTCGACGTCAACGTGCACCCGACCAAGGCCGAGGTCCGCTTCCGCAACGTCAACGGCGTGCGCGGCCTGATGGTCGGCGCGCTGCGTGGGGGATTGGAGGCCGCGGGACATCGCGCCTCCGAACGCATCGGCACGGCGATGATCGCGGCGCTGGCGCCAGGCCAGCACGGGGCGTCTGCCTCGGCTGGAGGCTGGGCGGCCACGCCTAGCTGGTCGGCGAAGGGCCTGCGCGCGCCGCAGGAACTCGCTGCCCTCATGCAGGCGCCGCTCGCAGGGGTCAGCGCGCCGAGCGCCGATTGCAGCGCCGCCGTCGCCCCCGCGGCGCCCGAACTTCTCGATCGGCCGCTCGGGGCCGCGCGGGCGCAGCTGCACGAGACCTACATCGTCGCGCAAACCCGCGATTCGGTGGTGATCGTCGACCAGCATGCCGCGCACGAGCGGCTTGTTTACGAGCGCATCAAAGCTCAGCTTGCCGATGGCGGCGTGACGCGCCAGGCGCTGCTCATTCCGGTGATCGTCGAGTTGGACGACGAGGAGGTCGCGGGGCTCGCCGAAGCGGCCGATGCCTTGCTCGGGCTGGGGTTGCGGCTGGAAGGCTTCGGCCCTGGCGCCGTCATAGTGCGAGAGGTGCCGGCCGTGCTCGGCGATGGCGATATCACGGGCCTCGTCAAGGATCTGGCGCGGGAGGCCCTGCGTGACAGCGCCGGCGCGCTCCTCAACGAGCGCGTGACGGCGGTATGCTCGCGGCTGGCCTGCCACGGCAGCGTGCGCGCCGGGCGGCGGCTAACGGGTGAAGAAATGAATGCGCTTTTGCGCGATATGGAGCTCACACCCCACTCGGGTCAGTGCAATCACGGCCGACCAACCTATGTGGAGCTCAAACTTGCCGACATCGAGCGACTGTTCGGTCGGCGCTAGTCCCGCGTCGGGCGGCAACGGCGGCGTGCCTGCCGGCTGGTCCCTTACCAATATGCGCAAAAGGCGCGCCCTTGCCGCGCCGGGTCGCCTTGAGGTGCTTCCATCCGGAGCCATCTGGCTCTATGAGTGCGCGCGAAGCCCACAACAGGGGTGAGCATTTTTGCCGCCGCCGGTGGTTCGGCCGGTATCGCATAGGGCTCGAGCGGGTCGCATGTCGTTTGTGGTGATGAAGTTCGGCGGCACTTCGGTTGCCAACCTGGAGCGCATTCGCAACGTGGCGCGCCATGTGAAGCGCGAGTTCGACGCGGGCAATCATGTCGCCGTGGTGGTCTCGGCGATGGCCGGCGTGACCAACCAGCTCGTGGCCTGGGTCAGGGAGGCCTCCGCGCTCCACGATGCGCGCGAGTATGATGCCGTCGTTGCCACCGGTGAGCAGGTGACGGCGGGGCTGCTCGCGATCGTGCTGCAATCGATGGCGATTCCGGCCCGTTCCTGGCAAGGCTGGCAAATCCCGATTCTGACCGACGATGCGCATGGCGTTGCGCGCATCAAGGATATCCCCGGCGACAAGATTCGGGCCCGCCTCGAACAGGGTGAAGTCGCCGTTATCACCGGCTTCCAGGGCGTCGAGCCCAATCGCAGTCGGATTTCGACGCTGGGGCGCGGCGGCTCCGACACCAGTGCGGTGGCCTTGGCGGTGGCGGTGCGGGCCGATCTTTGCGACATCTACACCGACGTCGACGGCGTCTTCACCACCGATCCGCGCATTGTGCCGAGGGCACGACGGCTGGCCAAGATCTCCTACGAGGAGATGCTGGAAATGGCCTCGCTGGGATCGAAGGTGTTGCAGACCCGATCGGTCGAACTCGCCATGGTGCACCGGATGCGCGTGCGCGTGCTGTCGAGCTTCGTGCCGCCCGATAACTTGCGACCCGTTGAGGCAGAATCTTGGGATGAGATCGGCACCATTATTTGCAGTGAGGATGAGATCGTGGAGCAGCACGTTGTCAGCGGCATCGCCTACGCCAAGGACGAGGCCAAAGTCTCGCTGATCAGGGTGGAGGACAAGCCGGGGGTCGCGGCGCGCGTCTTTGGCCCGCTGGCCGAGGCCAACATCAACGTGGACATGATTGTCCAGAATACCTCCTCGGACGGCAAGCATACGGACATGACCTTCACCGTGCAGGGTTCCGACCTGGACCGGGCACTCGAGGTTCTGCGCGGAGCCAAGCAGGAGATCGGCTACTTCGAGGAGAAGAGTTCCTCCGACGTTGCCAAGGTCTCCGTGATCGGAGTCGGCATGCGCAGCCACGCCGGCGTCGCCGCCCAGATGTTCAAGGCCTTGGCCGAGCGCGGCATCAATATTCTCGCCATAACCACTTCCGAGATTAAGATCAGCGTCTTGATCGATGCCGTTTATGCTGAGCTGGCGGTGCGGACGCTGCACAGCCTGTACGGCTTGGGCAAAGACTGAGGCATCCCGCGGGGCGGCGACGAGCCAACCCCGGGCACCTTCAGGGCGGCGATGCTGGGCGGGTCACGGCAGTGGCCACCCATGGTTGCCAGGCGGACGGAAAAAGCGAGCGGAAATCGCGGCAGATCGCCGATGCAGAACCGAGGCGGGGACAGTCCGAGGCTAACTTCCTCAGAGCCGGCGCTCCGCATCATCATGCGCCGCCTCAGGGAGATCATGGCCGAGCCCTCCGACGGCCAGTCGCGGCTCGACAAGATCGTGCGGCAGATCGCCGGTTTGATGGTGGCGGAGGTGTGCTCGATCTACCTCAAGCGTCAGGACGGTTCGCTTGAGCTGTTCGCCACTGAGGGCCTCAATCCGGGTGCGGTTCACAACACCTTCATGCGGCGCGGTGAAGGCCTGGTCGGACGCTGCGCGGAATTGGCCGTGCCGATCAATGAGCCGGACGCGCAGAACCATCCGGCATTTTCCTATCGGCCGGAGACGGGCGAGGAGATTTACCATTCCTTCCTGGCGGTGCCGCTCTTGCGCGGCGGCGAGGTGCTGGGCGTCTTGACCATTCAGAACAAGACCGAGCGCGAGTACTCCGACGAAGACGTTGAAGTGCTGCAGACCACGGCCATGGTGCTGGCCGAGCACCTGCTGTCGGGCGCGGTCGCGGGTGTCAACACGGCGGCCGAGTTCAGCCGCGCGATTCCGCACCTCATTCGCGGCCAGCCCCTCTCCGAAGGCTTGGCGCTTGGCCATGCGGCTTTGCACGAGTCACGGGTCGTGGTGACCGAGCTCGAGGCCAAGGAGCCCAAAGAGGAGGAAAGACGCCTCGACGTCGCCGTGGCAGACCTCAAGGCATCGATCGACGAGATGCTCGATCAGGGCGAGCTGGCGGCCTCCGGCGAGCATCGCGATATTCTCGAGGCCTACCGCATGTTCGCGCACGACCGCGGCTGGCTTCGGCGGATGAAAGATGCCATCAAGCGGGGGATGACGGCGGAAGCCGCCGTCGAACGCGTGCAAAACGACACGCGGGTGCGGATGTTGCGGCAGGCCGAGGCCTATTGGCACGAACGGCTCCGGGACCTCGACGAGCTGTCAAACCGCCTGCTGCGCATCCTGGCCGGCCGGCCTAGGGCTCACGCCGTCGCCGCCAAGCTGCCGCACGACACCATTTTGGTGGCGCGCAGTATGGGGCCCGCCGATCTGCTCGATTATGATCGCTCTAGGTTGCGTGGTCTCATCATCGAGGAAACGGGTGGGCAAAGCCACGTTGCCATCGTCGCCAAAGCTCTCGGCATCGCCGCGATTGGCAATGCGCGTGGCGTCATGGAGCGGGTCGACCAGGGCGATCCGATCATTGTCGACGCCAACACCGGGGAGGTGCATATCCGTCCTCCCGGCAACGTCATCGGCGCCTATGCCGACAAGGCCCGCTTTCAGGCCAGGCGGCATCGTAAATACCGAGCCTTACGCGACAAGCCGGCGCTGACCAAGGACGGCGAACGCGTCTTTCTGCACATTAATGCCGGCCTGCTGGTGGACATGCCGCACCTTGCCGAATCCGGCGCCGACGGCGTCGGCCTGTTCCGGACCGAATTGCAGTTCATGATTTCGGCGACCTTGCCGCGCCTGGAGCAGCAGACGCAGATGTACCGCTCTGTTGCAAGCGAGGCGGGAGGCAAGCCGGTCGTCTTCCGCACCTTGGACGTCGGCGGCGACAAGGTGCTGCCGTACTTGCGGCAGGCGGCGGAAGAGAACCCCGCGCTCGGCTGGCGCGCCATCCGCCTCTCCCTCGATCGGCCGGGACTTTTACGCACGCAGGTGCGTGCCCTGCTTAGGGCCACGGCAGGCGCCGAGTTGCGCCTGTTGTTGCCCATGGTGACGGCTGTTGGGGAGATCGGCATGGCCCGTGCCCTGATCGATCGCGAGCTCGACCTCCTCAGGCGACGCGGCTCGCCGCTTCCGACCCACGTCCTGCTGGGGACGATGATCGAGGTGCCCGCCCTCTTGTTTGAGCTCGACGCCCTGTTGCCTCTCGTCGACTTTGTCTCGGTTGGCAGCAACGATCTGCTGCAGTACTTGTTCGCCGCCGACCGCAACAATGCCCGGGTGGCCGGCAGATACGACCCCCTTTCCGCGGCACCGCTGCGGGCGCTGCGCGTGATCGCCCAGACCGCCGAGCGCCATGCAAAGCCGTTATCTTTATGTGGAGAAATGGCCGGCCGTCCCCTTGAAGCGATGGCCCTGATCGGGCTCGGCTACCGTGCCATCTCGATGGCTCCGGTCTCAATCGGGCCGATCAAATCGATGGTCATGAGCCTCGACGTTTCCCTACTGGAGCCGTGGCTTTTCAGGCTTCTCGAGGCGGGAGAGGGCAATCTGCGCGGGCAGCTCAAGCGCTTCGCGGAGGAGCACGCTGTGGAAATCTAGGCCTTGTACCTGCCGCAATCTTCTCCTCTTTGACAAAGAGGCCAGTTTACACAAATGATTGTCGACCAAGTCGGGGTGGGGCGGGCGAGTAACGCGTATGAAGAACGGCTTCGTAGGTGAGCGCGATGT
>Ga0134122_10000219_pt1 | contig 35311 bp, 46 predicted proteins | sample KB302_FD_96461 | JGI IMG/M metagenome (GOLD analysis project Ga0134122, IMG submission 96461) | Terrestrial soil microbial communities without Nitrogen fertilizer from Kellogg Biological Station, Michigan, USA - KB3-0-2 | ecosystem: Environmental > Terrestrial > Soil > Unclassified ... | reverse complement strand
GTCGAAGCTTTCTAACATCACTGACAAGTCCGGAAGCTCGCGCGATCCAGTTGTCGAGGATGTAGCTGATTGGGTCGCCGCTTTCGGTGGGCGTGTTTTCAGGCGAGCCATTCATGGGCCTCCCGTCGCTTTCGGTTGAGTGTCACGCCGCCACCACGCGCGCTGACTCGACGGCCGCCGCGGCTGCTTCTATGCTCTCGCAAGCGTCAATGGTTAGCCGTCCTGGCCGGGCTGCCTCCGCGGGCGCCCATGACAGCGTGATCAGAACGTCACGGAGATCGGCGCCGAGGAAGAGGAGGACCGCGATAACCGTGGCACGGACATCGCCAAGAGAACGCATCGGCGTAGTGGCCTCTCGGATCTTCCGCTCGGCATCGAACCTGCCCGCGAATTCCGACGACCGCAGCGCCTCGCGCACAGCCTGCACGCGCCCGGTTGCCCCCGATCGGATCAGGACAGCGCGAGCGGATTCGACCATGGCATTGCGCCGAGGGACTATCACGGCGCGGGCGGCCTCGGGCCTTGGCTGACCACGTCATCGTGGGCCTTCGCGCGCGCAAGGGCATCGGCAGTCCCGTCCGCAGGCATGTCCTTGCCGTTCGGCGGTACATCCGGGGCCAGCAGATCAGCAAAGATGCGCTCCTTGACACCCTTCGCAATTTGCGCGGCCACCGAGTCGAGGACGTCCAGGGACGTCACGACGGACAAGTCGATGGTGAACGTGTATGTCTTGGGTCGTTTCACGATTTCTCCTAAGTGTTGAGGCCGAAGCCGCCGGTGCCAGCTCTCAGCATGTCCCACAGGCGCTGCAGCATCGTCTGCTCGACGGCACCGTAGGTTCCCCCCGCCGTCGCCGTGCCGTAGGTAAACTGAGTGGTCTTCGATCCGAAGATACCGACCTGGGTAGCGTTGTAGCCGATCATCTCGGTAACGTTCGATCGGAACGATGCCCCGAACGACGGGTCTGCAATGATTCTCAGAAAACCTCCGTCCTTCTGGATCACGCCCACGGCGCTTCCGCCCTTGTCGCTCAGCGCCAAGTCTCCGCAGAAGATCTGACCCGTGCCGGCGGACCCACCGGTGCTGCCGCAGTTCACAGACCCCACCGATGCGATATTGCCGTTAACGAACAGGTCACCAGCGTCCAGGGCGACGTCGCCCAACTCCACGCGGAGTGCGCGCCGGCTGGCCGGTACGGTCATCCCGCCGGTGAAATGCGGCGGTCCCTCGATCGTCACCGTGGCCGGAGCTTCGTCCGTGATCGTCGCTGAGGAGGCGTCGAAGGTCTGCCGCTTGAACCGATGAGTGAAGAGACCGGCCACCGTGGCGCCGGTGGCGATGCTCGTCGTGTTTGTCGTCCAGTCGACGTAGACCGTCGCCCCGGTGCCATTCGGCAATGCCGTCGCGCTGCCGCCGATGTTCCAGATCACCCGGTCCGTGCTCCCGGTGATCTGGGTCTCGAAATAGACACCAGACGTGTTGTTGGGATCCTGATTGACGCCGGTTCGCCCGCCGAGTCTCGTCATCCCAATGACCTCGAACGCGAAGCTACCGGGCGTCGTTCCTACGGCGGCCTTGCCGGCCATCCTGACGTTGCCGGCCTCTACATCGAGGGCCAGAGGCGTCGTGATCGTCGCGTTCGCGCCGGCCGCAGGAGCTCCCGTGATGGACACGGTCGTGGCCTTGGTCATCGTCGATGCGCCAGAGAACGCATAGGTAGGCGCCCGAAAGACCGTCTCTCGCTGCGTGGTCAACGCGCCTGTGCCGAACGTGACCGACCTGGCCTTGTGATCCCAAGCGACCTGCTCCGTGGATGCGGTCAGCGCTGCGATCGGAGACACGACGTCAAACGACCAGCGCGACGCACGCATCAGCAACGGCCCGCCGTCGGATCCGAAGCTCGCGTCGATGGTCAGGCTGTTCCCGCTGGTCGTGCTCCCCTTCCATGTCGCGCTGCCGCTGACGCCAGTTATGTAGTCGCCGACGATGCCACCGGAGCCGCTGAAGCTGATTCCCGGCCCGACTGTCAGCGCAGTCGGCGCGCCGGTCCCCGTGTCGTTTCCGAGCAGGCGCTGGGCGGAGAGGTTAGCCATCTTGGCGAGTGTCACTACTCCCGCGGCGATCGCTGTCGTTCCGCTGCCTGCGCTGGCGGTCACGTCGCCCGTCAGCGCGCTCCTCTGAATGGCGCCGCCCCCAGTGAACTCGACGCCGCCACCTACGGCTATGGTCTCTACGTCTCCGGTGCCTGCCGTATCGCGTCCGAGCAGGACGTCGGTGGCCACGTTCTGCATCTTCGAGAACGTGACCACGTCGTTGGCGATCGTGGCTCCAAAGGTTCCGGTGCCAGAGCCGGTCACATCTCCCGTAAGCGTGATCGTCTGGTCGCCTGTATTGGTCCCGGTGACGGACTGAAGGGCTGCCGAGTTCGCCGCGATCGCCAGTTGCCCGAACCCAGTATTCGGCGACGAGCTGGCAATCGCGGTGACGATGCCGGTCGCCGACAAGCTCCGTATCAGCACGCTGTCGTCGGACTCGATCCGGAACCTCACCCCCCCGGCCCCGCCAACCGCCAGTGCGTTTGCGCCGGACTGAGTGCCGTTGATCTCTAGCTGTCCGTTGCCTAGGTTGCGACCGAACGTCCAGTTGACGCTGTCGTCAAAGCCGATCCGAATGGATATCGCACTGACGCCGCCATTCATTACATCGACGCTGCGATGGGACGGATTGAACTTGAACGCCGAGTCTTGCGTGAGCAGACCCGTCGACACGTCGCCGAAAGGCACGTTGCCGTCGACGAAGAACGGCAGCCCGACGTCGGCTGGAGTTACGGGCGGTATGGCAGCTATCGCCGCCGTGACGTCACCGTAGTTAGCGGCGCTGCTTGACACCGCCCCCGCCGAGGCCAAGTGCAGTATCCCCTGGCCGGACATCTCCAGCGGGTCCGAACCGTCTCCGAGCTTGATTACCGTGGCCATCAGGTTTGCTCGTACTCGACGCGGTAGCGCCCGACGTTAGTGGACGGAGACGACGACACGGCGTCGTTCACGAGGATGAAGTCAATCGACGTGATCCACGCCGCCACAACGTTGAGATCGACCGTGTCTCTCGGCACCTTCACCTCGTCCGTGGTGTTGTTCATCAAGGTCGTGTTTGACCCTTGATTTTGGTTGAACCGTATGCCTGCTGTCAGGTGACCGCCGGGAATCGTGAGCTGCGGCGGGAGCCACCAGCGGCGCGGCGACATGGACGAGAACCCGAAGTAGCCCGAGTCGTCCGGGGTGACGTGGCGGATGATTGTCTCCCCCGGCGGATACACCTGTGCGGTCGGGTCGATGTCCGAGGCCATGCTGAGCGTCGCCGTGAGCGGACGGTAAGTTCCGCCATGAACGGACGTGGTCCAGTATCGATGGCCGGCGGTCTCGTCGAACGCGAGGCGGATGTGCCCCGCCGCCGCCAGATTCGCGGCGCTGCCGAAAGCAACGTCCATGTAGCAGTCGAGCGAACCGGCGTGCGCCTGGCCCCACAGGATGCCAGCGCCGAAGTCGGAGAATTTGCCGTCGCAGTAGAGGACGTAGTTCCCATCCCCCTCGTAGCGATCCACGACAAGGCCGGCGGCGTTGAGGTCGAACGCGCCGTCCCAGTAGTCGTGAGCGAAATACCCCACGTGGAACGGCGTCGACGTCGAAGACGCAATGAAGTGGTGCGGGTGAACAATGCCGCATACGCGCGATGTCGGGACCACGTTGTGGCTGGTGTCGAACTCGATCCCGTGGGTCTCGGTAACCATCGGGATACCCTTCTGGAATAGGCCAAACTCCACGAAAACGTGGTCGCCGGTCATGATCTTGATTGGCGTGACCGAGTCGGACTGCTGACCCAGGAGCAGCCCCACGCCTGATTTCCCAACCCCTGTGTCGCCGTCCACGACGTCCGTGCCCGTCAGGTCAAACGCCGGCGCCAGCACCTGCAGTTGGTAGAGCTCCGTCGATGGATTCACCCCGCCGATGAGAGAGTTCGTCTTTATGATCGCCGTGACGACCTCTCCCCCCTGTATCAGCGGAAGCTGGAATGCGTTTGGACCTATCCTCTCCCACGTGATCGTTCCGGTGCGGGCGGTCACCCCGTCATCGATCTGATGAAACGCCGGGACTCCCTGGGCCGTCACCGCATCGGCGATGTTGATTGCGATGTGCCCAGAAAAGTCGTGGTCGCGTTTGGCGATGTCCCTGGCCATGATGATCAGATCCTAGTAGAGCACCGATGAATTCGGGAACATCACCTCGGTGCAGGCGATGGGGCCAACCGCCATCCGCTCGTCGGCGCCACCGGAAACCTGGCGCGTGCCACCGAACAGCACCTTCGCGAACGAGGCATCTGCGATCGGATTGTCGATGTGGAATGGCGTGTCATTGATAAACAGGTTCGCCCGTGGCGTCGAACCGGTGTCAACGATGTTTGCGCCGATCAGTTCGATTCGAACCCTGTACTGAGTGTCCGCTGCTACCGCGATGCCGGTGTCGATTGCGGATACCCCCGGCACTCCGAACCGCCAGTTCAGATCGCCGGATCCCTTGAACAGAGACACCTCGTTGCCGCCGCCGAATGAAGTCGCAACGCCAAATTTGAACAGCGACTTGGCTGTTCCTACCGTATCCAGTGCCATGGTCGTCTCCAAAACGACCATGGTGTCCGGGCCGGTGACGAGGTTGGGGAACGTCTCCTCAGCCAACGTGCTGTTCGTTGCCGAAAGCAGCGGCGTCACCACCATCGTCCGGTAATGCTGCCCGCCGATGGTGCTGCCGCCGCCACCTCCGGTCGGACCTTGGTTGACGATCGTTCCGCCGTTGAGCGTCTGGCTCCACTTCTGCGTCGATCCGAACAGACCGGCGCCGTCACGGTCCCAGACCTCATGCCACTGCCTGATACGTCCTCCGGTGAGAAGGCCATAATGATCGAGCACCAGCCGCGGTCGATTGCCCGCGTCGCGGAAGACGGACAGCGGATTGGCGTAGTCCCCCCGATCTGCTTTCAGCCTCATGCCGAACTGCGACCAATTATCAGGCGCGTTGCTCGGGATTGTCGACGACACCAGGCCGGTCAGGTTCGTCAACTGATAGACTCTGGCGTCCGCGGGATCGACTACCCGGTCGTTCAGCCCGTACGTCTCATTGGCATCCCACAGCGCCACGCCGACCTTCATGAGGTATCTGTAGGCTTCGGTCACCTCAAACAGAAGTGCGTTCAGCTCGGCGCGCGTCGGGATGTCGTTCAGGACATAGCCGGTGTTACGCCTCCCGTCGCTCGGCGGGGTCTTGGTGCCGGAGTCGGCCCACGGGCGCTGCACGGAAGGCTTGGTGATCGGCATCAGAACCCCTCGGCGAGCTTGCCAGGCCCGCGGATCGTGTCATCTGAGAACCCCTTGGCGTTGGGGTCGTCGGCGAAACCAAAATAGGCGTTCGGGTCGTAGAATCCGCGCGGATTGATCCGCACGCCCATGGGCCTTGGCAGGATGTCGCCGCTCAGGACGGATATGTCGTCGGCCGTGAGCGAGACGCCGATAAGGAATCCGATCGCCATTCCCTCGAAGTCGAAGAGCCGGACCGGGGCGCCAGGGAAGATGATCCCGATGGACGCAATGAAGTCGGGTCCAGTAGAATGCGACCCGTTGCGCGCGATCCGAGCTCGGATCAGCAGGCGGTACTGGGCGTCGGTGACGATGTCGCCGTTGACGAGGATCCGCGACTGCCCGACGATGTCACCGGTGACGTCCAGGTTGACGCCGCCGGCCACATCGATGTCGTCGAGGGACGGAATGGTTACCGTGGCGTCCTCGAGTTCCTGCATCGGCCCGGTGAGCGCGTCTAGCTCGGCAAGCAAGCGGGTGCTCTGCTGGTACTGCTGAGCGATCCGGCTACGCGCCTGGGCGATGTAGTCGGCCGGCGTGTCCTCGGGATCGGCCATCTGCCGAAGCCCATTTTACGCCTAGGCGAGATGGCCCCCCATTTCCGCGGGTTAACGGCGACCTGAACGGGGGCGCAGATTGACGGACCCTTATTGCACGACGATGCTGACCGCCATGGCTGCTTGCGTAAGATGTGGTCTGGATCTCGCGACCGAGGCGAGTGAATGCCAGAACTGCGGCGCCCCGGTCCGCGGGATGGGGGACGCGAAGCGGATCAATCGTGTCGCGGGCGTGGTCCTGGTCGCCGCCTGTCTATTCTTCGCGTGGGTGGTCTTCGGATCGTCATCCAGCCCGCGGTCAGAGGACCCGATCCTGCGTGCACCTGACGTGGTCGAGTCCCTCGCCGGGCAAGTTGTGCAGCGAGAGATAGATGACATAGCGCGCCAGGTAGCGAAGGACGCAGTCCAGCAGTGGGTGGTCGCAAAAAAGGCGGGATCTAAGATGGACGCCTGCGTCCAGGCCGGACTCGTGTCGGCTGCTCTGATACAGGCCAAGCAGGAGGAAGTCCTGCGCGAATGGAAGAAGATCGAGCGCGCGGACTGCGCGAGGGCGGGCATGCCTGGTGAGCCCTAGCCTACCTGAACGCCCGTCCCGTCTTTGACACCGGGACCGACATGGCCTCATCCTTGGCCCAATAGACGACGCCGCCCCGGGCTGGTACCCCGAGACGGCGCCTGACCCCTGGGCGGCATACACCGCCAGAAAGGCTCCACGATGAATACCACGGCGATGCGGCGATGCGGGACGAGGATCTTGCTGCTGGGCGCTCTGGCGGCCGGATGCGGCGAGATCACTTCGGCCGAGGCTCCCGATGCCGGTTCTCCTGGCACCGGAGGACGCGTGCTGGCCCAACTAGACGCTAGTGGCGCAGGCGGTGCCACGGTTGCTGGGACCGGCGGCCTGGCGGTTCCGGGCACAGGAGGCGCCGCGGTCGTGGCGGGCACCGGCGGAGGCCATGGAACAGGTGGGGCGGCTTCGCCTGGCATCGGCGGCATGCCGACGGTTGGAGGAGCGGGCGGTACCATGGAAGTGTGCTTGCCGAACCAGCCATGCGCCCAGGTGCCTCTGTGCCCTGCCACGGGCGCGGTTCCGCATGAACAGCGCTGCGCGGCTTCGACTCTCTGCGGTATTCGTGCCGCGATCTGCAACTACGGTAACTACCCTCCGGCCTACGATCTGTCGGTGCTTCCGTGCTGGGGCAGTTCTCTGTGCGTGAGTAGCTGCGAGAGCTGTCACCAGTAGGATCTGGCGGCGGTCACTACGGCGTCACGTCGATGCGAGAAATGTCCCAGCGCGCGATCGCGTTGAAGGCGATCACGACATTGGCCTGGGTAGCCGGGCTCGGCGCAGTGCCAACGAAGATGGCCAGCACGTTCAGCCCAGGGACGCTGTTCACCGGAATGAATAGTTGTGACCAGATGACGTCGCCGCCGATCTGGGAGTTGGCATCACCATAGGCCGCGACGGCATCGCGGATGGCGGACTTAGTTGATGAGCCTACCGTACTCGCGAGTTGGACGGTCACGTAGATGAGGGTCGGAGCAGGAACATCCCACCGCATCGCGTGCGCTATCCCCTGCGTGTCGGGGACGTCCTGTGTCTGTGCTCCGACCAGCGTCACCCCGAGGCTCTTGTGCGTCCACATCGCCAGGGCGATATCTGCAGCCGATCCTCCGTCCACCACGGCGTTCACCGAGTGCGGAGGCAGCCCGTCGGAGTCCACTGAATCGCTGGGGTTCTCATAGACGGCCACGTGGGATACGTCGTCTACTTGCGCCAGCGCAGCGAACAGGCCGTCGAGAATACCCTGGCTGGGAAGTGCCACCGAGGCGAGGCGCCTGGCCCGGAGCTCGGCGTCGGTCTCCTCGAAGGATCCGATCGACGCATCCGCTGCGTTGGTAACCCCCGTCCAGCCCGCGATGACGGTGAGGCGGTTGGTCAGCGTGCCAGCTGGCGCATGGACGGGACCCGAGGCCGTCGCCCGCGCCTGGCCGGCCGTCGGGCTCGCTCCGATCGTCACATCGGCCACGGTCGCGAACGTGGCCGCGGGGGTTTCCGTCGTCGAGATGAGCGATCCGGCCGGGACCAGGGTGCCGTTCGTGCCGGTCAGCGTGATGTCGACGATTGAGAACGACGCCGCGTGCCTCGTGACTCCATTGAGCTGTGCCAGGCGCGAGAGGGCGGCCCCACGAGCCCCCGCGGCGCTGCGGCCGTTGTAGACGGCCTCAAGAAGCTCGTCGTGGTCGGCGATGACTTCCGCCCAGGCCGCGATAATCTGGCCGTCAGGGCTCTCGGGCGAGAGGTCGCAGTCGCTGCCGTAGACGGCCAGGTAGGCGGACTTGAGGTCGGCCAGGCGCTGGTCGAGGCGCGTCCTGTGGAATCCTATATCGTCGATTGTCGTCACGGACACTCCATTCTGCGGCGCCTCATCAGCATCTGCCTACGGGCCCACGTCCTGAATTGAGACCAGGTTGCCATCGACGTCGCGGACCACGAAAGAGATCGACTGACGCCTGGTCGATCCGTTGAACGACATAGTGAACGACACGATGCTCTCGATCCCGTCCGTCCCCAGGATCGTGGCCTTGATGGTCGCCTCGACGTAGGACGGATCGCGCGGCACGCCCATGATGGGGCGCACAGCCGAGTCGGCGAGCTGCCACCAGGGCACGCCGGCGTCCTGGTCCAGGCGGAACTCGCCGCGTATCAGCTTGAGCCGGCAGCGTAGGCGCTGAGCGGCCGACTCGGACCCGCTGGCGAAGTTGGCGGCGCCGCGTCCAAAAGTCTTGTCGTGCGATGAATCGAGACGGCGGACGCGCTGGGTGGCCATCTACAGCACCTTTGCCTTGGTCGTAAGGTAGGTGGAGGCGGCGGCCTGGAACGTGCCGATCGCGGTGACGAGCGGCGAGGCTGCCGGTCCGATCGCATTGATCGCGATCAGCTCATGGGGCAGATCCGTGACGCCCGTGCAGGCCCCGGCCAGCACCGATGCGAACGTGCTCAGAGCGTTGAACAACGTGTCCTCGGCGCTCCGGTACGTCTCCCCCATCACCGTGGCCTGTGTCCCCGCATCGGCCCCCACGTTGACCGTGTCCGCCACGTGATCGATCTGGCCGCCCTTCACCCGCACTATCGTCGCCCCGTCGCGCGTGCGCAGCTCGGCCGCGTCCGTTGACACACCGGCCAGCATCCTCGGCCGCGAAGCCACGCCCACCAGCGCGAAGGCGTCCGAGAGATCGTGAAGGCGATACTCGGCCGGGTCCTGGACACCGCCGCGGTCAAACCAGAAGTCGATCGCGCGGTCGCCGAATAGCAGCAAGCACTCGTCGCCCTCCGCGATCGGGAATGTCAGGAAGAGGTCGCCGCCACCGAGCACCACCACCGGAACGTCCACGCAAACAGGCAGGTCCATCGCACCCCGATCGGTCCAGACGCGGCGAATCGCCGGCTGCACGGATGCCGTCTGCGTGGCGGCGTCGTAGCTCTTGACGATCCCTGGCTTGCAGTGGTTGATCGACTTGAAGAGAGAGTCGGCGTAGGCCTCCGCCGCGCTCTCCGGGGTGGCTGCGATCTGGTCGTCCTGTTGCGCGATGGTGGCGTTCGAATCGGCCATCAGGCGGCTCGCTTTCCGGCCGGTATCGTCTTCGCGAGGGCCGTGCAGTGAACCTCAGTGGTCCAGTCAGAGCCTCGATTGTCGCCCTTGTGGACCAGCTTGACTACCTTGTATATGCCGTCAGGATCGAGGCGCGCGAGTTCCTTCTTCGTCTTCGCCGACGTCACGCGGTGGGTGACGGTGCTGGCCTTCTTCTCGTGCTCGATCTTGATCTTCGCGCGCAGGTCGTTGTTGTCCAGCTGGACCTTGCCGTTCACCCGGATCGCCGGGTTGAGCAGGCACTTGGCCTTGATGCCCTTGTCGTCAACCTCGGGCGCGCCGAGCAGCCCGGTGTCGGAGCGAAGGACGATCGCCTCCGTGGGCAGCGTGGAATCGACCGGCACGATCTCGAGCACACCATCCTGGATCGACCAGTGCGCGTCGCTCTCCGCGGCGATGTCGTCGAGCACGTCCCTCGAAGGCGAGGATATGACCCTTCCACGAAGGCGCGCCCGATCCTTGATGACGGCGTGACCGCGCTTGGTCGAGGAGAAGGTCCCCACAACGTGGTCCAGGAGCTGGGCGGAACTGCTGCCCGCCGCAAGGGTAGTGTTCACGATGGACTTCCTGAAGTCCTTGTCCCCGTCGGCCGCGTCGATCTGCATGATGTAGTCGTTGCCGTCTCGGTACCGGAAGGTCCGGCGGATGTTACCGCGGAAGATCAACAGCGCGTGGCCCTTGTAGCCCGCGTTGACGAGTACCTCGTCGAACTCGCCCTTGATCTTCGCCTCGTTGTCTGGCGACAGGTTGTAGATCTTGATCTCGCACGTGTTCGGAACGCGTCCGATCGTCTTCGTGATCTCGAACTGGATGCGAAGGTCACGCACGGATAGGCCCGAGCCCGCGGAGGCCACGCCGATGACCACCTCGCATTCCCTCATCCACTGGAGGACGTCTGCGCTCACCCGATGCTCCCAGTGAGGTCGCGGATGAAGGCGTCGACACCTGCGCCGCTCGACTGCACGGTGACCTTTACGGGCACGATGCCGGACGGCTTCGCGATCGACCCGTTCATGTTCACGTTGGCAAACGTGGAAGCACTACGCGTTCTCGTGTTGACGAGCACGCCGTCCAAAGCACCGAAAGCCCCACCGACGTAAGCCCGGTAGGTCGCCGTTCCGCTCGCTGAGGCTGCACGAAAGCTGAGATCGAGCGTGACCGTGGCGCCAGGGTTCACGTCCATGTTGACGGCGAACTCGCTGATGACCACCTCCGTGCCGCTGGGATCGGCGTGCTCCTCCGTGTCTACCAGGGCCGTGGCGTAGTTTACGAAAGTGTTGTTGATGATCGTCGTTCCACCACCAACGCCGCCGCCACCACCTCCTACTGGAGGTCCCGACGGAGGCAACGATGGGCCTCCGCCTCCGCCGCCTGGTCCCGAGGACCCTGAGCCATCAAGAGACCCGCCAGAGCGAACGATCCCGGCGATTGCTCCAAGGTCGGAAAGGTCCTGGTCGCTGAGCGACGTTAGGATCACGCGGTCTCCGAGATCATCGAAACTCGCGTCGACGCTTCCCTTCGACAGGTCGGTAAGCGTCAGGCCGCCGATCCCGAAGTGGTACGGGGCGAGAATGTCCTGGCCCAGTAGCATGGGCACGCCGGCCAGGAACAGGAACTGGTCGGAGTCTCGGGTCATGTCCAGCGTCCATGACGACGACCGCTCGTTCCATCGCATGTCGATGGTGTACTTGTTGCCGTCCTCGAGTTGAACGCTCAGGGACTGCGCGGGCTCTGACGTGATCGGTATGGTGAGCATCAGGATCCCGGACCCAGCAGCCGATGAAGCTCTGGGCTTGCATCGGGATTGGCATCCCCGATCGCCTGGCCTTCGGTGGTATCGACCCCGAGCATCTCCGACAGGATCGACTTGCGCGTCGGCGTGTCCTCAGGCGCCTTGCCCTGTACCTCTCCTGCCTTGACCGGCTTCGACGCCTGGCGCGTGGTCTTGCCGGGCGCACGCGGAGGGTAGGTGACCGTGCGGGTGCTCACCCGGATCACCTCTCGCAGCGAGGCGCGAAACACGAGGATGCGCGCCGTCGAGGCGTCCTGGTCGGCCGCCAGCGAGACGAGGATCATATTCTGGTAGAGACGCAGTCCCGTCTGAATGGAGAACACAGTGAACGACGACTGCAGGTCCTGGAGTACCTTGAGCGCCTGTGCTGAACGTGTAAGCTCCCCAGCGGCCGAGGCGCTCCCGAACAGGTCATCAGTGATCGCCGTGTTCAACGGCAGATCAGACACGGCGCCCTCGATGTCCAAGCGCAGCGGGTTCATGTATGCGTGGTCGGCGACGGAGACTCCGCTCTCGATTGGGTTCTCCGTCACCGTCGCCTCGGAGGTGTGCGACTCGCGCACCGTCGCGTCGAATTCGAGCGCCGTGGTGTCGTTGATGATCCAGGCGAGTGCCATCAGAGGTGGATCCCGGTCTGTCCGTTGCGGGTAACCTGCTGGGCCGTCTCGGCGAGTTTCTTAATGATCGCGTCGGCCGTGGCCTTCGGGTCCTTGCTGCCGTCGATCTGGAAGGTGTTGCCGGTGACATTCGTGACGTTTGTCTGCGTGGTGGTGGTCGCCCCGCCAACCGCGGCCTGGGCACCCGTCATCGTCGGCGTGGGCGGGATCCAGCCCGGCGGATGTGTCTCCTCCAGGCCCGTCTTGGGGTTCCTCCAGATCACGTCCGCGCCCGAGGCGCTGGCCCCGCGGCCGAACGCTGCCTGCTGCGCTGACCGAGCTGCCGTGTCCGATGCCGAACCGAACCCGAGCGCCACCGCGAGGTCGTGCGGCCCGCTGCGTATAGCTCCCATGAGTTGGTCCCAGTTCTGGTACACCTCGTAGATCGCCAGAGCGACGAGGGCGATGGCAGCCCCTGCTGCGTAGAACGGAGCGAAGGCGGCGACGTTGGCCGCGGCCACTGCGACCATGGACGCGACTGCGCGCAGCTTGAACGCGACCATCGCGCCGCCGAGGGCGGCGAGAGCGAATCCGGCGACCCGAGTGGCCACTGGGAACTTATCGAGGAGCATGCCGATCACTGACGTGCCACCGGTCTGCAGTTGGATCAGATCATCGACGAGCAAGAGCACGACCCCCAGCACACCGCCGGCCAGCGCATTCTTGATCCCCAGGATCGCGATGGCCACGCCGGCCAGGGCCGCCTTGGCAAGCGGACCATGGTGGTACAGATCGACCAGCCATCCGACGAGGACGGCTCCGTCCTGCACGAGTTGTACGATCGCGCGACCGATCGTCTTTCCCGTGTCGACGACCCTCTTGCCGAACTCGGTCAAGTTCCCTTGCGAGTCGACGAACATCGCGTTCAGCTTATCGAGGCCTCTCTTCATCCCCTCGAAGATCCCAGACGAGGCCAGGCGCGTGACCTGCTTTAGCCCTGACTTGAACGCGCCCCACATGGCGTCAAAGCTGTTAGCGGACGCTTCCAGCATTGGCTGCAGGGGCACGAACGCCGCCTTGAGCAACTCCACGCGCTTCGTTGCTGTCATCGCGTTGAAGCTCTGCGCGGTAAGGTTCGCCTGGCCCTTCACCTGGCGCATGAACGGCACCATCTGCTGGAATGTCTTGACGTGCTGCCCGGCGCGGCCGGTCGGACCGATCATCAGGTTGAGATCGCGGCCGATCTGGTCGGCGTCCACGCCGAGGGTCTTACCGATGGCCGTGAACTTGTTCGTGAAGTCGGCCATGTCGCGCTGCGATCCGCCAGGCAGAGCCTTGACCAAGAACGGAAGACCGGCCTTGAAAACGTCGACGTACTCCTCGGCCGAGCCAGGGAGCTTCGCGGCATCAAGCGTGATCTGGTTGATGATCTTCGCCGCGTCCTCCAGGCCGGAGTTGAAGTCTGACGACACGCCGAGCGCCGACAGGAAGCCGGCGATCTGAATCTTGTTCTGCTCGAACTGGTTTCCGATGTCGGCGATCGTCTTCGCGGCAATGGCGCCGACAGCCGCCGTGATCGCGGTCCCCATCGACAGGATGGAATCTCGGACACCGCCGGCCTTGCGCTGGAACTCGTCGAGCCCCTTGCTGTCAACCTTGTAGCCGAGGGCAACGAAGAAGCTGTCGATGATGTTGACGCCCATGGCCTACTTCGGCTCCGGAGGCTGCAGACGCCGCATGTACTCGGCTCGCTCGTCCATCGCCTCATGCATGTCGGCGAGGTGATTGATCGAATAGGTCCCGTCCATCAGCTCGCAAAGCGTGCAGAGTTGAGGCTCATTCATGATCGGCCTCCAGACGTACCAGTCGATGTTGGCGGACTCTATTGGGTCGGGGGCTTTGGGATCTTGTCGGCGAGTGAAGTGAAGAGGCCGACGGGTAAAAAATCGCTGAAGTTCACCTTCAGGGCCTCCATGAACACGAGCCACAACTCCTTATTGCGTCCATTGAAGGTGGCCATGGTTGTCGGCTGCCCCTCGCACGACACCGACTCGAAGACCGTCTGCATCGTCTTGAGCAGTTCGTCGGCGTCCATCTTGGACGCGAGCAGACCTATGGCTGACGCGGCAGACTGGCCCTGCTCTTCTTCGGTCGCGCCGGTCTTTTGCCGGTCCATGAACGCGCGAAAGAGCGGCTCTCCGATGACTCTGGCGATCGCGACCTCCACCCGCAGGGCAGAGATCGCGTCCATCGTTCCGAAGGAGAACGTTCTCTGATCGCTGGCGACGGATCCGAAGCGCTTCGTGGGCGCTGATGCCACGGGCTAGGTCGCCTCTGCCTGGGCCGTCGCGAACCCGACGAACTGCGAGTTCTCGAGGCGAAGGTCCAGCTTCTCGAACACCAGGACCCACTCCTGATCGTTGAGTCCGGCTCCGCGTGCGATGTCCGGCGCCGTCTTGATGTAGCCGTTGATCCCGGTCCACTGGTCGCGGCGGTAGTTGTCCTGGGCCAGCATCTGAAGCGGGGCGAAGCCGGCGGCGCCGCTGTTCTGCACTCCCAGCAGATCGTTCAGCACCTTGTTCGATGGGCTCGTCTGCTGGAGCTTGATCGAGACCTCGCACGATCGGTCGGCGCTGATGGCCATCGCCATCTTGCCGTCGGCCCCGACCTTGTCCATACCGCGATCGGTGCGGTACTTTACCGTGACCGCGTCGTCTCCCTGGATGACGTGCGTGAGCTCGGTGGTCGGTAGTACTGGAGGAGCACTCAGGAAGAAGTGCCAGTTGAGAAACGAATGGGCCTTCATCGGGTAGCTCCTATCGCTGGAAGGTGAACGTCAGGGCCACGCTGTGAATCGCGCCTGCGCCGATGCCGATCGCGGTGAGCGGAGGCGACTTGCGCAGGTCTCGGTCGGTGGTCGACTGGTCGGCAACGCGGCCGGCGAAGATATAGAACCCGGCCGGGAGGAACTGCCCGGTCTTCACCTCGCCGACGTTCGGGCCGCGCCAATTCCCGGGGGCCAGGAGGCCGTTGGTGACCGCCTTGTTGAGGGCCCCGGTGGCCGCCTGCACGAGCATGCCCGCGCCCGCGTCGGTGTTCGGGATGCCCGTCGGACTCGTCGCCAGGGCGGCGAAGAGAGCCGTCCGCAGCGTGGCCTGCAACCAGTCGAGGCCGATTACCTCGTCGATGAATCGCCCGTTCGCCACCACCCCCTCCTCGAACATGGAGAACGGAGTGCCACCGATGTCCCCCCGCGAGACATAGTAGTTGTAGTGCTTGGCCTTGAGGTTCGCGGCCTGGGTGCTCGTCAGGGGCGCGGGAGCGAAGCCCGGGGCCTGCTTGAACTTGAGCGTGGTGATCGAGTTCGGCTGGTCGTAGTCCACCGAGGCGAGGCGCGCCGCTCCGGATAGCGACAGGTATAGCGTCGAGTTGGCGAGGTCGGACATGCTGACCGTGCGGTTGTAGCCGAGGTTGCTGGCGTAGTACCCGAGGTCGGACGTCGCCGAGGAGATCGGCGCGTTCGTGTCAGCTGTGCTGTACCAGAAGAGCACCTTCGCGCCCTCGGCCCACGCCATCGCGTCTTTGACGTCCTGGGTGGACGCAGTCCCGGTGAGCTGCACCGAGTAGAACGTTCCGTTGAAGATCTGAGAGGCATTGAGGGAGTCGGTCATCGACTCGATCGCGATCCCGTTCACCGACAGAGCGCCCGTGGCGAATGTGAATCCGAGCGTCGCGGAGACGTCCGTCGGACTCGACCCGCCGGTGGGCGCCACCGCGTAGCCGACGGTCGACGATGTGCCCGTGGTCGGCGATGTGATCGTGAAGCGGTTGAGAGTCGCGCTCCACGTACAGGTCGTGCCGGAAAGAGCGGCGTTCAGTTTGGTTTGGATGAGGGTGGCCACGGCCGCGAGAGACGCTGCACCGCTGAAGTCGAGCGCGAAGATCTGCCGGTTCGTGCCGTTGATGACGATGTCGAACCCGCCGTTCGTGATCCCCGTGTACGCCGACAGCGTGGACGACACCGTCCCGCCCCGCAGCCTGCCCGCCTGGGCAGTGGTGAACCGGTTTCCGATCAGAATTGGAGGTGGAGCCGGGATCTGGGCGAAGTGCGCGGTCGCCCCCTTGTATTCCTCGCTGCTGGTCAGGTGATCGACGGCCACGTCGGACAGGCTGGCGTAAAAACGCATGCGCTCCTCCAGCGGAAGGCTGTTCGAGCCCAGCAGGAAGTTGGTTCCGAACCCCCGCGCGGTCGGCGCCGACGGAGACACGAGCATTGTGACTGCGGCGACATCCGTGAGTGGCAGCGTCATGGGGTAACCTCTTCGGTGATGGTGTGCAGGACATCGTCGGGCGTCTGGATCGTGACCCCGATCGGGATGGTGGCGACCGTGTCAACGGGGGCCGAGATCCGGTCGACGACGTTGAACGTCAGGTCGATCTGCCCTCGGCTCTCCCAGGTGGCGTCAGCGATCGCCGTCAGGTTGCGGGCCTGGCCGACTGTCAGCAGGCAGAGGCCGATGGACTGCATGACGACAGTGCTCGCCGAGCGCTGGAGCAGTACGCCGAGCCGGGCCGCGCGGTCGAAGGCGGCGTTGCTATACTTCGCGGCCCCGACTGCCGTCTTGCCCGACGATGCGTCCGCGTTCGTCGCAGGCCGGCGGAAGAACTGGACGCTCGCCGTGAACACCTTCGGCGTGTCCAGGATCTCGTTCACGACGTCGGAGTCGTCTTCGTCCGCTTCGTATGCCGGGACCGACCAGCCGGAATCCTGGCAGTCGATGATCTTCACCGATGCGATCTCGTCGACCTGCCCGCCGGCAGGAGCAAGCTGGTCAGACGGCCGAACGCTGTTCGCCGGCATGCCCATGACGGTCCGCACGAGCTGACGCACGAGCCTGTTGAGGTCGTCGATCAAGGCATGAACCCCGTGGCGATCGCCTTGAAGTATCCGTTCGCAGAACGGTCCTCGACCTGCGTCACTTTGTAGTGGTTTCCGTCGACGATGAGCACGTCAGACTCGATGCGCTTCCCGTCGGCCGCGCGAAGCTCGCTTGCGCTCCAGACAGAGATCAGGTCATCGAAGCGCGTGCCCTCGGGCAACGTCTGGACCTGGCCCGGCGTCGGCATTTCGACCACGGCCAGGATCGTGTCGAGGTCGTAGACCGTCTTCGCCTCGCCCTCGTTTTCGAACGAGACGCGCGGTCGCCGCAGGGTGATCCGACGCGCGAATTCGAGGTCGGTCATAAGTTCTCCGACGTTGACGAGGCTCACCGGACAACCCCCGGGCCGCGCTGCCCGCTGTCGATGACGTAGGTGATGGCCTTCCGCAGAGACCCCGTGTCGATCAGCGGCTTCATCGATCCCTTGCGCGCGATGGTCTTCGGCTTGAGCGGAGCGAAGGTGCCGTTCACGATTTCGTTCTGAACGGCGGCAACCGCAGCGAGGCCGAGCCTCCCGAGCGCTGTCGCCTCGGTCATCTTGCCCATGACCATGCGTTTCAGGCTGTAGTAGTTCAGGCGCGTGAAGATCGGCCTTGCGCGGCGTATCCCGGAGCGCAGGAACGACCTCTCCGGTATTCCCCGGGACGGTGACCCGAACTCGTGGACGGCGGCGATCATTGCCGTTGGCGTCCCGTCCTTCTCGGTCTTGCCGGACGGAACCCCGACAAGCACGGTGTCGTTGAGAGAACGCAGGCGATTGGCCAACGCCTCCAGGCCGGCGCCCTTGGTGTCCCGGATGACTCGAAAGGTGGCTCCCATCTAAACCGCCTTCGCTCCGAAGCCGAACGAGTGCAACAGCAACTCGTATCGCGCGCGGTAGGTCGTTTGACCCGGACGGCTGCCGCTACCGCTGCTGCTTCCAGCGGACGACGAGATGGACCGCTTGATCGACACGTCGCCAACGCGCTTCTCGGTCGTAGACGAACTGGACGCCGAGGCTGCGGCGGCCCCGAACGCGATGGTGATGTCCTGCGAGGCCAACAGATCGGCGAGCTCCAGGCCGTACGCCAGGTTCAACCTGACGCCGGCCTTTGACTCGTCGAGCGGTGTGAGCACGGACAGCAAAGCATCGATCCGATCGTTGTACGTGGTCGCCCCGAACTCAGGGAACAGAGCCTGAAACTCGGAGCGGGTCACGTGCGACTACTTCCCGGGCTTGCCTTCTGGCTCGGCCTTCGCGGGCGCCTTGGCCTCCGCGCCGACCGGAACGAATCCGCCCTCGCCGAACATTGCGGCGTTCGCCGGATCCTCCTGCGCCGCCTTGACGACCGCGTCGGGGATGTCGATGACTCCACCCGCGTCGCACTCGTAGGACTTGCCGCCGACTCCGATGCCCCGGCCGCCCGGGGCGGTGTTCTTGAACTTGGCCATGATCGTGTCTCCTTGTTCTCGTGTCGGCCTACAGGCCGTCGATGTAGCGCGCCGACTTGATCCGGCGGATGTCGGTGCCGCCGTACCCGTACTCCATCGGGACGATGACCTCAAGGATTCCCTGCACCGGCGTCGCGAACCGCGGGGGCAACGGCTGGTGGAGCAGCACGCATTCCGTGTCCGGGCTGAAGAAGACGCCGCGCTTGGACGAGCTGCCGCCCGCCGTCGCCAGGAACTCGCCGCCCGCCACGATGTTGAACGGCTGCCCGGTCAACTGCGTGTACATGTTGTTGGCCTTGATCCAGTCCAGGACCGTGCGGTTCGGGAAGGCCGGATCCGGCTGCATCAGACGGCCCATCGGACCCGCGGGCAGGGCCAGCGTGCTGGCGATGTGCATCCCGTCGGTGTCGGCGTTCATCAGGTTGAGGATCGTGTTGATGTCGTTCAGGATGGTCAGCGGCGTCGCTGCGTCCCACACCGCGCCCGACGCGCGGGTCGTCGCAGTCACCGACGTGTTGTTGTAGAGACCGACGAAGTTCGAGGCCGCCTCTCCCTTGAGCGCGACGTCGTCGAGGTGACGACGAGCCGCTCGGATCGCCGCCTCCTGCTTGCGGGCGGGCAGCGCGATGCCCTTGGACGACGCCAGGCGAAGCTCCCTGGTCGTGTACTTGTACCCGACCCAGCCAGGCGCCACGTCCTTCTGCGTGAGCGCGCTGGCCGCGCCCGCGAGGGGCATGTCGTTCGCCTGGGCAGCGTGACGTTGGCCCTTGCCGGTGTAGTCGACCGTCTCGTACGCGACGGTGACCGCGTCTTCGCCCGCCTCGCTCGTCGTGACCGGACCGAGCAGGGCCTCCGAGCGGAGCTGCGTATACTCCACCTCGTAGGCCTTCTTCTCGAGGTAGGTCAGCTGCCCAATCAGGAAGGCAACCGGATCGGTCGCGTCCTTCGCGCCGTACCGCTTGCCCGTGAGCACGCGGCAGTTGTCCCTCACGAAGTCGGCGAGCTCGTGATAGCGCTCGGTCATCTCGTCGTCGAGCTCGACGCCCTGGATGCCGTCCTCGTAGATGGGGCGGCGGTTCTGATCGGTGACTTGGATTCGCATGTTCGTCGTCCTTGCTTGTGGTTGCGAGATTGGGCGCCGAGCTACGTGGTGGTCACGCCGAGACGCTGGATGCTGAGCTCGATGATCGCGACGTCGCCAGCCGCGATCGACCTCGACCCGCCGATCGGGCGCGCACGCCACACGGCGCCGAGCATTGCGACGCGGCCGGACCCGGCCGCCCCGCCAGCGCCGTGGCTCGAGCCAAAGCACGTGGCCTGCGCCTGCGCCGCGGACGATCCGGTGATAATCAGTACCTGGTCACCATCGGTGACGTTCTCGGCCGCGATGGCGTAGATGCGGCCCTCGCGCATGACGGCGAGGTCCTTGTAGCGGGCGTAGTTCGCCACGTTGGTTGAGGGGTCCGCGTTCATCTTCGTGGGGTCGCGCATCGAGATGCCGCACGAGAGCCCGGCGTCGGTGTCATTCGCGATCGGCTTCACGGTGCCCGCGAGGGTCCCGGGGCAGACCGGCACGGCGAAGTCGATCGCCGTCGCCGACTCGTTCGTGACCGTGTCCCTGACGGACGGGGTGGAGTCGGCCTGGTCGCCGGGATAGCCGAGGTCCTGGATGGTCTTCGTCGCCGCGAGAGATGGGGTGGTGGCCATGGTTCAGTTCTCCTGTTGATCGGTGGTTGGGCTACTGCCGCGCGGTGTTGCGGTCGACCTGCCCGCGCGAGCGCGCGACCATGAGGGCGCGGCCCGAGAGCTTCTGCGGCTTGCCGCCGCTGTTCTTCTTGTCGCCGGCCAGCGCGTCCCTGAGCTCGCGCTCGTGCTCGGCGCCATCGTCCCGGTCGCCGGCGGTCGCGACGACCGTGTCGAACGCCGCCAGGACGCGAACGTCGCTGGCCTTCGCCGGCTCGACGCCGCCCAGGATCTTCGAGACCGTGCCCTTGAGCGCGCCGTCCTCGGCCAGTATCGACGTCAGCACATCGACGCGGATCGCGGCGGCGGTCTTGCCCTTCGCGTCGAACTCCGGCAGGACCGCCTTGGCGTCGGACGCGACGGCGGCCAACTCGCCCACGAGGGTCGCCTGTTGCTCGGGCGTCAGCACCTTCGCCCTCTCGGCGTCGAGCGCGACCTTGTGGTCGGCGGCGAGTTTCTTCATCGCCTCGCCCTGATCCTTGAGGGCCGCCTCGGCGTCCGTGGCGCGCTTCGTCGCGGCGTCCGCCGATGCGGTCAAGCCCTTGACCGCGGTGTCATGCGCGGACTTGACGGTCTGCGCGACCTTGTCGTCGAGCTCGATGCTGACTCCGCCGATGTCGATCTTCATGGTGTTCTCCGTATGGTTGTCGTTGTTCGGTCTCGGGCTGCCGCTGCAGGCGCAATCGCCGATCGCGCAGCCCGCGCCGCACCGGCCCGCGTAAACGATCGCGACGTGGTTGTGCTCGATGTTCCGCTGCACACCGTCGTAGGCCTCGCCCGATGGCGCGACGCCTGAGGTCATGTCGAGCGTGAACGAGTAGCCGCAGCTGACCTCCTTCGCGCCGAACGCGACGGCCTCCACGGTGCTCTTGTCGTTCACCTCGAAGCGGCCGACGTCGAGGAAGTCGCCGTCCTGTGCGGGCGTCTCGACGCGGCCCTTGGCCTCGCGCGTCCAGTTCGACGAATCGACACCGTACTCGGGGTGGTAGAAGGTGATCGGTTTGCGATCGAGAGATGCCAGCGACGCCGCCGAGAAGACTTCCTCCGGCGGGCGGTACAGCCGGATCGTCTTCATGCTGGCGTCCACGCCAAGCTCGAGCGCCGAGTATTCCTGAACGCCGGTGCGCGCGACCGGGACGTTCTCGGCGATCATGTATCCGAGCCCCGTGATCGTGATGTCGCCGACCTTGATGCCCTCGTCACGCGCGACCTGGCAGCGCGTCGCGCGGCCAGCGGCGTCGCGCGCGATGACCTTGAGAAGGTTGGCCATCTACGCGGCCTGCCTTTCCTCGGTCTCGCCGGGCGCCGGCTCTTCGGCCAGTGAGATCACCGGTATCGCGACGCAGCGGCAATTCACGGGCTCGCCCGGGTTCGCGCGCTCGCCGTCGACCTCGGGTGGGTTCTTCCACGCGAAGTCGTGCCCATTCAGATCGGCGTGCGACTTGCGGACGCGCTCGTCATGCGACGTCGACCACGTGTAGTGAGTGATGCCGACGCTGACCTGTCGAACCTCGTTGAAGGCCGCGTTCATCTTGCTGATCTGGTCCCTCGCGATCAGCTTCGCGCGCGACTCGGTCACATCGCCGATGTGCTCGATTCTCTTGGCGACGGACTCGAACCGCTCCCCTGCGGCGAACGCCTTGCCGACCGTCTCGCGCACGCCGCCCAGGTACTGCGTCGGGATGGACTTGATCAGCGCGACGTTCGCCTCGACGGCCTCGGCCATGGCGGCGCCGATCTCGGTGTCGGTGCCGAGGTAACTGCTGATATCGACGCCGACCGCGCTCGCGATGTTTTTGGTCAGCTCATCGTCGACCGCGCCTAGCGTGCGCCGCGCGGCCAGATTGGCCAGCCGATCGGCCACGGCCTCGATGTTCCCGAATCGGCGCGCGGCCTGCTCGAGGAGCACATCCAGGCTGGGCACGGATGGCAGCGGAGCGCCAGACGGCGGGGGCGGCGCATCGCCTGCGGTGCGGCGCGCGTCGACGGCCGGCGTGGTCTCGTCCCAATGGACCGCCAGGCCTGCGGCAACCTCGTCACCGGCTCGGCGGCATGCTTCGACCACGACAAGCAAATCGGCCAGGTAGTTCAGCTCGGCTCGGTGGCTCGGCCGGACCGGGCGCGCACGCTTGGACTTCAGGCGTGCCGGCTCCGGCAGCTGGCCGACGAGCATCGCGATGAGGGAAAACGCCACTGCAATAACGCTGACACGGCCGCGGGAAACTCAACGAAACCCGCCGCGGATTTCCTGGGATCAATCCCTCGATTCTGGGGGTTTGCCGAGGCGTTGATAGACTCATTGGACAAGATGAACCCGACGAAGCGTGATGACGACGCCCGCAGGAACCGGATCGGCACGCTGGCCCGCATCACCCGCGCCGACCGCAAGACGGTCGCCAAGGCGCTCGACGGCAAGCCTGTTCGCGGCGCGGCCGGCCACGCGCTCGAGAACGAGATAAAGCGGCGCGGCTGGCGCTGACGAAAGGCACCCGTGAAGAAGCCGAGGCCACGCAACGCCAAGACCGCCGCCGAGGCCCTCTCCCATACGGTCATACCGCTGGGCGACGCCGGCCCAGCGCCCCAGGAAATGACGCCCCTGGAACGCCTCGATCGCCTGGCTGGCCGGGCCCAGGGAATGGACGGCCTCATCAACGTGATCGCCGGCCTAGGCACTCGGCGCGACAAGCGGACCGGCTCCCACTATTGCCGCACGCAGTTGAACCGTTTCGACTTGGACGAAACCTACTCGGCGTCCGGCCTCGCCGGACGCATCGTAGACCTCCCGGTCGGCGACATGATGCGCACCGGCTGGACGCGCACGTGGGACGGCGTAGACGACGACCAGAACAGCGTCAAGGCCGTCGAGACCGCCGAGAAGAACTTCGGCGTCAAAGAGAAAGTGACGGAGGCAGCGACCTGGGGTCGACTATACGGCGGCTCCGTGATCCTGATGGTCATAAAGGGACAGACCAGCCCGCAGGCCATGTTGACGCCGCTCGACCTCAACACCATCCGCAAAGGGTCGCTGTTGAACCTCCAGGTCATCGATCGTTGGCGCATCGACCCAAGTGGCAAGATCGACAAGGATCTAAGCAGCCCGAACTTCGGAAAGCCGCTCACTTACCGGATCGCCGAGTCGGCGGTAGAGGTCCACTGGTCGCGCGTCGTGGTCTTCGGCGGACGCCTCACGCCCTACTTCGTGAAGAACCACAGCATGAACAACGGCTGGGACGACAGCATCCTTCAGCGCGTGATCGAGACCGTGAAGGGTTTCGACGCCGCCGAGGCGGCCGCTGCGACGATGGTCTATGAGGCCACCGTGGACGTCCACTACATGGACCGGCTCCGCGAGGAGCTCGCCAAGCCGAACGGCGAAGCCCTGATCGAGAAGCGGCTGATGGTCGCGCAGCAAAGTAAGGGCGTCTGGAAGACGCTCGTGCTCGACGGCGGCAAGGACGGCGTCGGCGGCGACAAGTGGGAGCGCCGAGAGATGACGTTCTCGGGCGTCGAGAAGGTCATGGACCGGCTCGCGCTCACGGTGGCGGTCTCGGCCGGCATGCCGATCACGACTCTGTTCGGAGAGTCGCCTGGCGGCCTGCAATCAACCGGTGAGCACAGCCAGCAGAACTGGGACGACGCCGTCGATGCGATGCGGGACACGTACCTCGCCCCGCGACTCGACCGCATCGACGAGATCCTGATTCGTTCGGTGCTCGGAAGGATGCCGGCGAACTACGTCCGCGCCTTCTGCCCACTGCGCCAGATGGATCCCAAGCAGGCCGCCGAGATCGCGAATCTCTGGGCGCAGACGGACAAGATCTATTACGACATGGGCGCCATCACGGCGGCGGGCGTGGCCCGCGAGAACAAGGCGCGCGGCACGTACAAGACGCAGGAAGACGCCGATCTGAAACTGATCGAAGAGATGGCGCAGGAGTTGCGGGATAACCCGCCGCCGGCGCCTAGCCCGGGCGCGCCGGGCAACCAGGAACCGGCGCCCGCCGCCTAGAGTACGCTCTCCCAACTCGGGCGCTGCTCGTCGAGACTGTTCCATGCGTGCGCGATCACATCGACCTGATCGTCTTGCTTGTCCTTCACGCCCGTGAACTTCTGGACCTCATCCAGAAACGGGCCCAGCCACGGCGGCGCGTCGCTTGGTACCAGGAGGCGGCCCGAGTTCCACGCCGCCGCGGCTCGCTGGGCACGCGTGAACTTGTCGCCCTCTGGGATGATGTCCTCGACCCTTTCGAGCCCGAGCCTTCGTAGCATCTGCGGGACCGCCTTGAATCCGCCTACCGACTCGACCTTGATACCGGCGTTGCCCCATGTCTGTTGCAGCGACATGAGCGCATCGACGAAGTCCGGGATGGTGACCTGCTTGCGGTATACGTGCCTGACGTAACCTAGGGCCTTGTGCCCGCTCCCGCGAACCGACAGGACCACAGCCGCACTCCAATCCGCTGACGTCTTTTCCGATGCGGCCGGGTCGGCGGCGATGATGATGATGCAGCCCTCGAACGAGGTTGACGCCGGGTCATAGTAGTGTGGCTCTCCGAAGATCGTCCCCCCTCGCGGACGCGGCGCGCCCTGGTAGAGGGCGGCGAAGACGTAAACGCCGCGGTCGGTGCGGATCGTCTCCAGCTTCTCGGCCGGGAACATCTCTGGCCACAGCGCCTCGCCGGGCTCTCTACCGAGCGGATCGTTTTCCTCGGCGAGGGCGGGGAGGTTTATGATCGTCCAGCCCTCTTTCTTCGCCAGGCGGCCGATCAGGTCGTCCTCGTGCCACCGCGTGTGGATCACGAAGACCGACGCGTCCTCGAGGCGGGTCATGGCGACGGTCTGAAACCAGTCCTCAACCGCATCCCGGCGCGCCGTGGAATAGGCGTCGCTCGGGTCCTTGAACGGGTCATCGACGAACAGCAGGCCCTTGATCCGCTGTCCCGTGAGCCCGCCTCCGATCCCGCACGCCAGCAGGCCGCCGCCCTCTTTGGTCCTCCACTCGCCTTTATTGTTGGTCTCGTCCGAGATTTGGATCCCAGCCGCCTGCGCGAGCTGGCGTGCGATGACGCTCTTGCTCATCGCCTGCGTGGCATTGTAGGAGACGTAGCCGTTGGTGTCGGCCGGGTACATCGAGAGCCACCAGGCGATTGCGTGGGCAACCAGCGTGGTCTTCGCGTGCCCGGGGGGCATCGAGATGCAGACCTGCTGCGGCGCGGACCTGGCGCGCTCCAATGCTTCGATCACCGGCGCCAGGTGGCGCGGCGGCGGATGGTGCGGGCTGATTCGTCGGATGAACGCGTCAAGGCTAGGAGCTCGGTCTTCGGCTTCAAGAAGCTCGAGAAGCTCGATCTCCTCGGCCTCGGTCAGGCCCGCTGCCGGCGCGGCCGACATCGAATGGTCAGCCCCTGGGCGCGCGCTTGGACGCCAACTCGGCGATCCGCTTGCGGCGCTCGCCCGACGACAGATCCTTGGCGGAACGGATCTCAAGTGGGCCGCCGTTTGGCCCGGAGACCTCGACACGATCGGGGAACAATCCCACATGGCGACCGGCGAGCTTCAGCGGTCCGGGCTTGTCCCACAGTTTGACCTCGGCCTCGTACGTCACTGTCCCTTCGCTGTCGACGATCCGCCGGTACTTGATCGACGAGATTGCGCGCCGGGCGCCGGCGGGGGCGTCAGCGGCAGCCTTGAACTTTCCAGTTTCCGGGTCGAGTTCGTAGTGCCCGACGTCCGAGAACGCCAGCAAGCCCAGTTCCTCCAGGACGCGATCCTGGGTGATTCCAGTGGCCTTGGCCCGGGACCTCTTGGCCTCTGATATCGCCGCTGCAACGTTTGCAAACGTCATCATCCGTGCGGCGCATGATCGTGCCGATCGAGGGCTGAATCCCGCCCGGATCGCTGCCTGGGCCTGGTTGAGGTCGATGATGTACTCGGCGACGAATTGAGCCTGCCTGGCCGTTAACGGACCAGTTCCTTTTCTGCTAACGGAATCGTCGCCCTTGCTCGCCATCAGGGACCGTCCTCGTCGTAGACCACGCGAACCCCTGATTCCTCGCGGCCCTGAGGCTTATCGTCCTCGCGTATCGGCAGTCCCGCCAGCGTGCGCCGCCGGCTGAATTCGTTAACAGAAATCGCCCCCGCTGCGGCGAGCATGGCCTCGCGCTCTGCCGCGGACGGCCGCCACGCCACCATGGGGACGCCGTCGACGCGACCGAGCTTGCTCTTCCGGGGCACCACTTAATGTTAACGGCATTCTGCCGTCGCCCACACTTCCGTTAACGGATGCCGACCGCGGCGAGCGCCGCCCAGTACGGCTCGTACAGGATCCGCCCCTGCTCTGCAGTGACTGCGTAGGGAGCATCAGCGAGTTGCCCGCCGGGCCCGGGCCGGAATGACGAAAAGTGGTAGGCGATGAGAGGGCGGCCACCGAAGAACATCGTCCCGTCGTGGGCCTGGCGGAGGACCTGGGTGTGTACGTTCCATGGGCCGATGTTCACAGGCGCGGCGATGACGTGCGCGCCGACCTCGCCAGCCACCTGTTCAAGCCAGCCCTGATCGCCGAAGACCACGCGCCCGTCAGGAAGCGTGCCAAGCTCCGTGTGCGACCACTCCCAGTTGAGGGCAGCGAGGCGCTCCGCTGCTGGCAGGCTGGCCAGGTAGGTGAAGGCGGAATTGTAGGCGCCGTATTTCCCGTGGCTCTCCAGCGTCACCCCTGGCAGGCCAGCCGCGGCGGGCGCGAAACCGTGAGGCGTGACCGCCATGGGGGCCGATCCGATCTCCTCGAACACGGGCGCGGGGTCGCTCATGAACCACAGGTCGCCATCGACCAGGGTGGCCGGCTGCCCGGTGTCCGCCAGCAGGTCCGCCAGGAAGCGCCAGCGGGCCGTGCAGACCTCGTTGATGCGGGTGCGGGGCGGCGGGGGCAGGCGCTCGGGGGCGAAGCTGGGGTTGCGCGCTAGGAAGGCGTGGCGGCTGACGATGTGCGTGTGTGCGGGGTGGTAGCTCGGCCATGGCCAGTCCCAGGCGAGCACGTGCAGCAGGAAGGGCTGGCAGTGGCGCTCCATCGAGGCCAGGAGCACCTGGAGTTGGTCGGCCTTGCAGGCGGTGACGTAGTGGCGGGTCAATCGCGGACCGTTCTGACCGGCCTGGGCTCCGGGCGCGGCGGCAGGCCCCGGATGATGCGCCAACCTTCGGTGACGGTTTCGTTGGTCGGTGGCGGCGGCTCTGGCCACGGCTTCATCAGCAGCCCAAGAAAGCGAAACGCGCCCGGCGGGGCCGCGATCTGAGGCGTATCTGGGAACATGGCGTCCACCTCGGCGGCGGCGATGGCAACCAGATCGTCATGGTCGTTCAGCCAGGCCCAGGCCGGCGGTACGATCTTGGGTCGGGTGCGCTTGCTCACGGAGCGCCTTCCAGCGCCTTGCGGATGATCTCGGCGATACGGTCTACCACTCGCGGATCTTGTTCCTCGTCTTCTCCCGCGATGTCGGATCCGTCAAGCGCGGTAACGATCTCCTCGGCGATCTCGCGCGGGGGCTTGGGAGCGGGCAGATCGTCGTTTCTAAGAAGATCATGCATGATTCTGAGCGCTTCTCGATGCTCGAAGGCGCTGCCATTGTCATCGAGAATAATCCTCCGTGTGCGATACCGGAGTTCATCCCACGCATGGGCCTTCGCCTCCAGGATCTCTCGGCTATTTCCCCTGCTCTGATCGTCGTCCATGGCACTGATTCTACCATCCGTTAACGGATTGGCCGCGGTCATCCGCGAACGTACGGCACGCGGTGGACTCCGCCAGCGGGCGCGGGCTCCTTCTCGTCGAGCCGAGCGAGCGCGGCCCTGGTGTCTTCGATCTCGGCCTGGAGCAGGGCAGTCCGTTCATGCAGGTACGCCCGCAGCTCTTCGGGGGCTTGGTCGGGCTTGGCGGGTTCGGGCTGGGTCGGCTTAGCTGTGTTCATGGTCCGATCCTTCCGTTAACGGACAGCGGGCGGTCCGACTACCCAGGGCTATCGTCGAGATGGCGAACCGCCCGGAGATGACCCCATGTGCGGCCAGCGCGGATATTCTGGATCGTGCCATCACCGACGCCGAAGCGCTCCGCGAGTACGTCGGATCGTTCCGGCGAGGCCAGGATGGCGAGCACGCTTTCGTCATTAAGCGGCGATGTCGTTCTTCCCTTTATGGCCATGTCGGTTGAATTGTCAGATGCCGTACCAAGAAACAGATGGGACGGCCTGGCGCACTTGCGGTTGTCGCAGTGGTGCAGGACCAGCACTTCTGCGGGAGGAGCGCCGTGCTCCAATTCCCACGCGATCCGGTGCGCGCGGGTGCTGGCCGCCTCATGCCTCCACGACAGGCACTGAAAGTTCCCGTATCCGTTGTGGGTGGTCGCGCCTAGCCAGATCCAGCACTTACCGTGCACTGGATGGAACGGTCCGTTCTCCTTATCGACCTTCGACCAGAAGCGGTCGGGGAATGACCTCCGATCTCTAATGAGACCCTGGCGTCGCGGTCGGAGCGTCATCAGCGCCTGGCCTCGACTCAGTTGAGTGTAGTGGCCCGCGCAGAGTCCAGCACACCTGGATTCGCGCCCGCATCCATCGAATGCACATGTAACCCTGGCGCCCCCTGGGCTGACTGTCATTTCGAAGATTGTACCAATGTTTCTTCGGCCCATTTAACGGCGCTGTCATCTTTCGTTGACGTTATCCACGCCGTCTCTTTCGCAAGGGCGCCCAGAGCGCCGACGCTATACCCCGTAGCTCCGTATAGGTTCTTTATGAGCGTGGTTGGCTGGCATTCCTGCGTCAATACGGCGGCATGGAAAAGATCGAACGCTTGGGCCGGTGGCGTCCGGTGCAGTGACAGGCGGTCGTGCCACATGGACAGGTGAGCAATCAGCGTTCCGTTAACATGCGGTATTGGCGACTCAATCAGGCATCCGCTTACTCGTTTGCCCGCCCGCAACGCGCGCTGGTGTTCCACGTGCAACCGATCGATCCAGTCCACCGAGAGCGGGCAGCCGTCGGGCTCCACCGTGAAGACCGAGCACACGTTGAGGCTGCCGGCCTGCCATGCATCGGATAGCTGCTCCACCGTGCTCGACCACAATTCGTTGCAGCCGTTCGGGTGGCCAACGCCTTCGCGCTTTGAAGGCAGGTCCATGACCGGGAACTTGCGGCCGCAGTATAGAAGCGTCCGCTGCAGCTCGTCCGATGGCGGGCAGTCGAAGCGGCGGGCGAAGGCCAGGATCACGTCGTCGCGGCGGCGGAGCTCGATGTCAGACAGGAGGCGAGCGAGGCGCAGGGCTGCCGCTTGGTCGCCATCGTAGAACTGGATCGCCACCACGAGGCGGTCGGGCGGCGTCTGGACGTAGTTCTGCGGCAGATTCAACCGCGCACCAGGGGCACGTGCAGCATCGCGGGCCTCTCCTCGAGCTTTGCCGCCTCCCGTCGCCGGCGCTCCGCGGCCCAGGCCGGGCTCGTGAGGCACGAGAGACAGACCGAGAACGCGCCTGAAGCGAACACCGCCCGCTCATTTGTCACCCTGCAGACGCCCTGGCACACGGCTTTCTGCGGGGTGGTCATGGGACGGTCACGAAGTCTCGAGCCACGTGCATCCACAAGAAGCTGTCTGCGTCATCGCCCGCGTCGTCGCCATCGGGGATGCTCATCACGTGGCCGTCGCCGAAGGTGATGATCCACCGGGCGTCGTACTCGCCCGGCGCCACAGCACCGCCCGTCGCCAGCCAGTCCAGGCGCACGAGACCTGATGTCGCCGGTGATACCACGGTCGCCGCCCGGGAGACCGCTGCGCTGAGCCCGTCCCGGTTTTGGAAGCGCAAGACCACGGTCGCCCCGGTCAGGTCGATGGGCGCTCCGTCCGGCTTCTCGTCTGTCTCCGGGCCGATGAGCTGGTCCTCGGTCATCGGAGCAGTGTCGCCGGCGGCGAGGCGTATGTGCGGGCTGCTCATGTGTTGATTCTCGCCTTGGAAGCCGATCAGCCCCTAGAACGGGCACGGGTTGAGCCGGTGTTCGTCGGCTTGGCGCGTGGGCCACCCTTGCCGACTCGTGCAATCGGCGTCTCTCCTGTCGAGCCACGAAGAATCGCGGCTATCTTCGATCTCCAGGATGTTACCGAGTACGCGACCTGCTCCGTCATGGCGGAGAAAACCCCGGCCGACCTCGGGGGCGGTGCGTCTGGCGGTGGAGGCGGCGGAGCAACGATCGCGGCCACCCTGTGGCGTACCGCGGTCAGCGTTTCCGCGGCCTCCGCGAGCCACGACGTTGAACGGGCGCCGTGAGGCGCCGACGCGTTGGCAGACGGCTGCTGAGTCGCGCTGAACGCCTGGCGGATCGTTGGCGCCCATGGCTCCTCGGTAAGCGGTGGCGGGCGGCGCGCTGGCGGGATCGGATCCGCGACTCGCGTATCGGCGATTTGTGCCGCTACGCCGGGTCGCGCGGGCGTCGCGGCCTCGGTATCCGTCAACGCGGGAGCTTGTCGCCGCGCGAACAGCGGGGCAACCAGGGCAGTGATGGCCGCGACCAAGCCGGATCGTGCCGGTCCTGGGTCGGCCTGAGACCAGTCGGTCGGAGCTACCAGGCGCTTGACAGGGGGCGCATTGACGACGGGCGGTGTCGCGGTGACCGCGGACACAGTCGGGCGCGGCGGTGGTTGCGTCGGGGGCGCGTCCCATTCGGTCGCTGAGCGGCGCGTCTGCGCCGGCGGATTGTTGACCACTGGGGGCGTAGCCGTGATGGCAGCGACCGACCCGCGACTGGGCAGCCTCGCCGGATCGTCGATGAACTGCGGCAACTGCCGCGGGGATTGTGGGGGCTGGACGACGGTCGTTGCAACGAAAACGACTGCTACGATCTGCGTCCGATCCGGCGGTGGGCTCTCTTGTTCCCAGTCTAGCGGCCTGCGCGCGATCGGCGGTTGAGAGATGGGTGCCGTGGCCGGCAGCAGAGGTGCTCCAACCGTCAGCGATGACGTGGGCGTTTGGGATCCCCAGTCCTGCCATGGTTGTTTCACTGGGCCAGCCGGAGCGCCGACGTAGGGGGCCATGACAGCGGCCGATTGCGACCGAGCCGTCGTGGTGGTGTCGTCGGGCCAGTCGGTGGCCTTGTGTGTTACCGGCGGCTGAGAGAGAGGAGCGCTTGCAGGTAAGACAGGGACACCGGTTACGCGAGGCGGCGGCAGTGGCCCAGTGGTCCAGTCCTGTGCGGCCATGCGGGAGGGACCGCTTGGGACCACCGCGGCGGGAGCCGATATGGCTGCGGGCTGCGAGCGCGCGCGCGCTGTCTCTGGTTCGGACCAATCTACCGATCTCCGAGCGATCGGAGGCTGCGCGATCGGAGCCGTTGGTGGCAGTAGTGGAATGCCGGTTGTTCGCGGAGGGGCGGCAGGTCCGGTCGACCAGTCCTGGGACGCTTGCCTGGTCGGCCCAGCGGGCGCGCCGACGTAGGGAGCAGCGATCGTCGCGGGGCCCGAGCGCCCAGGCGCCGTCCAATCGTCGGGCGCAATGACCAGGGGCCGCCTAGGAGATCCGACAGGGGAGTTCACGACCGGGGCGGGGGCCAAAATGGCGGCCACCTTGCCTCCCGACCTCGAGAACAGATCGGGATCCTGGAACGCAAACCATTGGCGCCTCGGCGGAACGAAAGTCGCCGCGGCCGGTGCGTCGAGCGCCAACGCGACCACGGACACGTTGGAATACGTGAACGTGTTGTTGGCCGTCATGGCCCAGGTAAGGGTCAGCGTGGCGGGGCCGTTCGACTGAAACGTGATGGTGTAGTTCACCATCCGATCGCCGCCGTTCGACTGCACGTCCGTCTGCGTCGACACGCTGCCGTCGCTGAGCGTGGCCGTGAGCGTGGCGTCGCAGTAGTAGCAACCCACCAGCAGGGTCAGTGTCTTCGCCGGTCCGGCGTCGGCCGGGCAGGTCCACGAGGCACCGGTCCCGGCGTTGAATCCTCCTGTGCCGTTGTCGCCGAATAGGATCCCATCGGCGTCGTTGACCGACGGGTTCGACGCGTCCACTCCGCGCGGCGCGCCGTTGAAACCGATCACGAACACGGACCCGACCGGGGACCAGTCGGAAAGCAGGTTCGGGGTCCCCGTCATTCTGACGCGCGACTGGTCCGCTTTATAGTGCTCCCAGTCTGTTGGACCCAGGGTGGTCAGGTGCCTGGTGGTCGTCGTGTTGTCGACGGACACCACTAGCTGAGCCATTTATGACCCCGGCGGAACGCTGTTCTGCTGCAGGACCACCTTGAATGCGTCGTGGGCCGTCGCAATCACCAGCCCCAGAGCGACCGTCATTCCGGTGCGCGCTCCCGGAGGTCCCGTGAACACGACGCCCATGGTCGGCGCCTGGGCATTGGCCAACGCGATCATGTCGCACGCGGACTGGATCTCGGCCGGCGGCGGATTGGGCGGTAAGTTCGTCGGGAACAAGTCGGAGAACCGCAGGTTCCCCGGGGCGACGGTGATCGCGTGCTTGACCAGGTCGCGCGCGATCAATGGGATCGGGTTGCGGAACGGCGTCGCCAAGATGGCCTCCCAGATGTGCTAGCCGGCGCCCGGGCCGGCGACTCTTACGAGGCCGGCGTGAAGTCGACGAAGATCTCGCGCCCCTCCGTGAACTCGCCGGCGTTCGCCGCGCTCAGCATTGGCAGCCGAATGTCACCGCCTGGGCTCGCATCAGCGTCGAAGAACGCCAGGTTCTCGGCCGGCGTCGGGACCTCCGGCGTCAGTACCACCGTCGCCCCAGTCTTCGGGTTGACCATGGTGTCCGCAGGAGTGCCGACGATCGGGGCCAGCACGACGTTCTTGCCGTTGTTGTAGACCTTCTCGACCCTGTACTTTGCGCGCATGGTGATGATCCTTTCGACGAAAGACGGTGGCTGTTACGGCAGCGCCCGCGCTTACCCGATCTCGCGGTAGGCGACCCCGAATGCCCAGTTGGTGAGCGTCGCGGGCGCGACTGGCAGGTGGAGACCGAAGCCGAACGTGGACCCCGCCTGCAGGATGATCGAGTCCCCCGATCCGGGCGGGAACGGTCCCCACTGCCACCCGTTGAGCACGTTGAAGGCATCCTCGTAGCGGATGGTCTTGGTGCCCCCGCCTTCCGCCGAGGCATTGATCCCCGCGGTCCCCGCCGCGCCGGCGGTGCCACCGACGATGACCGAGGCGCCGTCACCGACCTCGAGGGTCTTCGGGGTGGCCGACGTGAGGGTCGGGAACGCGGTCACTTGGGTGACGAGCTGCACGCGTTGCTGAGCGCTGGTGGCGTTGGCGCTCTGCGCGATCCAGCAGTGGTACATCTCCAATGCCGGCGCCGGGCCCGCAGCCGGGTTGATGAACACGAGGGTCACGGCCTGGTTGGCCACGGTGATCCCGGCGGACGACACGGTGTATTTGCGCATGGGCGGCTAGCTCCTGGTGGGTTGGAGCTTCCATCCTCACGCCAGTTCCGCGATTCCCCCATTTTCGGCTATGCCGATCGGGGAACACTGGGCCATCAGACCAGCGGCCTAAAGGGAAGTAACCGGCGCGTCGTGCGACAGGACGAGCTCCATCTTCAGGGACGCGATCGCCTTCCGCAATGTCTGCCGCACCCACTCCTCGCTCATATTCCACGCCTCCGCGATCTCCTCTACGGAATGGCCGCTGCCTGTCGCGATCTCCTGGTTCCCAGGCGGCGGACTCTCGGCCTGCCTCATCTCCTGATCCGCGAACCGCTGTGCGCACGTGTGCTTCATTCGGTCGATGTCTACGCCGCCGTCCTTGTCCCGGAAGTGGATCTTGATGCTCTGCCAACGTCGACCGTCGGGCAGCCGGTAGATCTTGTCTCCCGGCGTCAGAGCTAGGTGCTTGCGGCAGCTCACGAACGGGCAAGGGTTGTCGGGCAGCCCCAATCCCATGCGTTGGCAGTCGCCCCATGTCCGAGGTCGTTCGGCATACTCCTCGGGCCGAGACCCTGGCGCCTCCGCGGCCCGCGGCCTCCACGAGAGCAAATCCGCCCGGCAGTCGCGGCAGCCGTGCGCGCCTCGGTGCTCGCGTCGGTGTCGGAGACAACACGCCCAGGGCCCACGAGCGGCGCACTTGCGGCGTCGGCGCTGCACCTCTCCGCCGAACAGGACCACCAGGACCGGCAGCACCGCGCGGCCGGGAAAGGAGATCGGCGCCACCAGGAAGAGCCGCTGCCCGGGCAGCGGGAGTTGCTCGAAGCGCGCATTGGTTCGCGGGTCTTCGTCCTGGACCAGACGAAGGGCGGGCTCGGGCGTGTGCTGCGGGGAGGCCATGGTCACCGTGCCGCCACCCTCAGCCGGGCCGCCCGAAGCAAGGACTCCCATCGCTGTCTCCGCTGATCGTGGTCGTGGTTGACAGCGTCCGCCGGGTCGATGCAGCGATTGCACCGGGTGCAGTGACACGGACAGGCGTGGGCGATGACCACGTTCGTTGCTAAGAACACGGGAGGTCCGTCGATTCGTAGAACGGTGGTCATCGCCGAGTGGACTCCGACAGCGGGTACGTCGGATCCCATCGCCCCCATCGCCACTTCCCTGGCCTCGCAGGGTGCGTTGCGTGGTTCCGTGTCGCCCATGCCTTGTCCCAGGTGGTCATTCGGTACGGGGGCCGACCGTCGTAGAGGTGGGCGCGGAGAACTTTCTTGGATTGGCGGGCGGTCAAAATGGCTCCCTCGCGTCCTCGATCTCGTCCAGCGCCGGTCCCCAGTCGGTCGCATCTCTGGCCTTGCCGACGCACCACAAGTAGATCGGGCGGGGAAGGCGAAGGGCGTTGGCCGGGTCCATGGCGAGGAGCCAGAGGCGAAGGCGGATGGTCATCGGTCTTCACCAGTCGGACGATCCGCCGCCGCCGCCACTGTCGCCGAAGTCGGACGACCCGCCGCCAGAGAAACTGTCGCTGAACGACGAACTGCCGTTGTCGCTGCTGCCCCACGAGGACGTGGACGGTTCCGGATCGGGCGTCCGGGGGTGCGGTGTTTCGCGGATGATCTCGCGCTCGATCACGCGGGGCTGTGAGATCGCTTGCCCAAGGACCAGACCAGTGGCGAAGTCGTTGCCGCCGCGGTCTATGACGACAGGAGGCAAGTACGACGGCGGCCAGGCAGCCGGGGCCGGAGCGTAGGGCTGACGCGCGGGCGCCGCCGATTCGTGTTGCGCTCGG
>Ga0134122_10000218_pt1 | contig 35439 bp, 30 predicted proteins | sample KB302_FD_96461 | JGI IMG/M metagenome (GOLD analysis project Ga0134122, IMG submission 96461) | Terrestrial soil microbial communities without Nitrogen fertilizer from Kellogg Biological Station, Michigan, USA - KB3-0-2 | ecosystem: Environmental > Terrestrial > Soil > Unclassified ... | reverse complement strand
GTACTTGCCTTCCTGCACCGCCGCGCACCACGCTCGATTGTCGAGATACCATCGCACGGTGTTGACGATTCCACTCTCGAAATCGTGGCCCGGCTTCCATCCAAGCTCCGCTCGAATCTTGTTCGCGTCGATCGCGTAACGCCGGTCGTGCCCGGGCCGGTCCTTCACGAATGTCTTGAGCTCGGCGTAACTCGAAAGCCCGAGGCCAGTCATCGCCGGATTCGTCGCCGCCGGGACCATTCGATCGAGCGCCTCGCAGATTCGATCGACGACCTGCAGGTTCGTTCTCTCGTTCGTGCCGCCGATGTTGTATTTCTCACCGGGCGTGCCCTTTCTTAGCGCAAGCATTATGCCCGAGCAGTGATCTTCAACGTAAAGCCAATCGCGAATATTGCCGCCGTCGCCGTAGATCGGAAGCGGCTTGCCGTCGAGCGCATTCAACAGCGTCAACGGAATCAGCTTCTCAGGAAATTGATACGGCCCGTAGTTGTTCGAGCAGTTCGTGATGATCGTCGGCAACCGGTAAGTCTCATAGTAAGCGCGCACCAGATGATCGGCCGCCGCCTTCGAAGCCGAATACGGCGAGTTCGGCGCGTATGGAGTCGTCTCACTGAACAAGCCAACTTCGCCAAGCGTGCCGTAGACCTCATCGGTCGAGACGTGAAGAAAACGAAACCGATCGCGCGCTCGCTCGTCGAGCTTCGCTGCGTGTTTGCGCGAGGCTTCGAGCAATTCAAACGCGCCGCTGACGTTTGTATCGATGAACGGCTTGGGATCATCGATCGAGCGATCAACGTGAGTTTCGGCGGCGAAGTTTACGACGCTGTCAGGTTCATAGATGTTGAACACCGACTGCACGGCTTCGCGGTCCGCGATGTCCGCTCGAATAAACACAAACCGCGGATTGCCGTTGAGATCATCGATGCTGCAGAGGTTTCCCGCGTAGGTCAGCTTATCAATCACAACAACGCGGGCGTCCGTGTGATCGAGAGCGTATCGGACAAAGTTCGCGCCGATGAACCCGGCGCCTCCGGTGACTATCATTGTCTCCATATCAACTCCAATTCTTGCGCGATTGCGGCATTCAAACGGGTGTGATTAAAGGTGGTACTTGGTGGCTTGATTCACCGCTGATTTGCGCTGCCTTCGGTCCGCGGATCGCCGCTGATCTGAGAAAATCAGCGGACCGAAGGCTGCGTAAATCAGCGGTGAATTCGTTGTGCTCGTCTCACTTTTAATTACACCCCATTAAACTGCAACACCCACAGTCCCTGCCTGAAAATATCCTTTTCGTAGACGTGCCAGTCTTCACGAACGTTATCAAACATATTCAACCCCCATCTTGAACCCGAATCGTGCTTCGGGTCAGCCGCGCAATTCTGCAGTCAGCACCTCTTCGATATCGGCAAATCGAACCGAGTAGTCGTCGTGCGCGGCCTTTATGACAGCGTGAGCTTCATCGCGCCCGTAGACGCTGGTTATCTCACACTTGAGTGCTTCGGAACCGGGGGCTTGTTTGTAAGTAAGGAAATAATGCTTGAGCCGGTCGACGATCGACTTCGGGCACTGGCTGATGTCCTGCCACGCGCCGTAAGCAACATCGCCTTCCATCACCGCAATGATCTTGTCATCGGCTTCCTCACCGTCGAGCATGCTCAGGCCGCCGATGGGAATTGCCCTGAGCAGGATGTTGCTGTGCGAGATCGTGCGATCCGACAACACACAGATGTCGAGCGGATCTGCGTCGCCCACCAGATGCGATCGCCCGGCGCGTTTGCCTAAGAGCTCGGCGACCTTCTCGCCGCAGTAAGTCTGCGGGACGAATCCGTAATTCGTGGGGCACACGTTTGAGAAACGTTGAGGCCGATCGATCTTCAACAGGCCGCTGCTTTTGTCGAGCTCATACTTAACCGTGTCGGTCGGGACGATTTCTATGTAAGCGGTCACAATCTCGGGCGAGTCGTCGCCGATGGGTACGCCGTGCCACGGGTGCGACTGAAACAGCACTCCCATCAGCTTCCAAATCGGGTCGGGCTTCGCTTTTTTCACGGCCTCATCTCTCCATTGGCGGATTCGATGATTCGCCGGAGCGCCGCGCCCCAGCTTCGGTCCAAATCGTAAAACTGAGATTGATACTCAGTGCAAGCGTGCCGCTTCTTGTCGAAGAATTCAACATCCTCGAAGAGTTTCAGAATCGCGTCCCCATATCCGAGACGATCATCAGGGGCAACTTCTACAATCGCATCTCGAACGTATGAAAGCGCAGGGCAAACCGAAGAGGTGATCACTGGCCGCCGCGCCAGTACTGCTTCGACTACTACCTGATTGAAACCCTCGACAAAGTCGCTTGTCGTCGGCACCACCACAACGTGCGAACGCCCGAGCATCGCCTGCATCTCGGCACGATTGCAATATCCGTGACAGAGGAACGAGTCTTCCACGCCCGCGGCCTTCACTTCAAGCTTCAAATCGTCGAGCACCGATCCGGTCCCGCACGCGTCGAAGAATATCCCATCGCGACTCTCCTGCTTGAATCGGCGAGCCACATCCAGCAAATCAAACACGCCCTTGTTGCGCTCGATCCGGCCGGCGAACAGCACGTGAAACGGCGACTTCCCGGTTGGCGGGCCGACTTCCGAAAATGTATCGCGCCGGTAGGTCGGAAGAAACTCAATGATCGGTCTTGCTTTGCCCGCGGCCACTTCTCTGACCTGGTTCGAGATGTCTTCGGAAGCGCTCATGATCGCAAACGAAACGCGCTTGAAGATAATTCGATTCAGCCGGTTGAAAACTCGCTGCGCGCGATTCGGCTGTTTGAACTTTGGCCACAGAACGCAATGAATCGCCGGAACAAGCTTGATTCGAAACAACGAAAGCAGGCTCAGCACGAACCAATGAGTTACGCCTTCGTTGACGATCGCAAAGTCCGCGCGAAAGCGAACTGCCGCGGCGACCACATGCAAACCGTAGATCAACTCCGCGAGATGATAAAAGACTCCCCCGCGGTTTCGGAAAGGTTTAGCGCGATGCACGATCGTGAATTGCCCGTCGTCGATGTGATCGGCGCGAGCGCTGTGAGACATCACTAAAGCTTTTGCTTCGAGCGCGCGGCACACGTCGAAGAACTGGCCGCTGTATGTCATCGAAACCTGCGAAGGATCGTCGCGCCCGTCCTTCCAGTTGCGAAAGGTATTCGCGACGTCTCCGGGCCCGGCTGCGTAAAAGATTCTTAAAGCCATTTTCACCACGGACGCGGCGGCGAAACCTGTCCGCCACTTGTGTCCTTCCACGCTTGCTTCATCAAGCTGACGATCATTCCGGAGTCTTTGGCTTTCGCCTGACGCTCGGGGTCCGGGCTCTTGGCGTTTTTGGAGGCGCGCAAACCGTGCCACATCGACTCGAGTTCTTTCGCGAGCCACGCGCCCGTGAGACCGTGATGCTTTCGGTAATAGAGCAACTCGGCGCGCATCCGCCAGAGCGTGAGCTGCGAGCCGGACTTTGACATCGACAGATGACTGACGGTCTTTGATGACTCGCCGCCGATGTGAACCACGACGATGTCCGGCCAGTACCAAAGCGAATAACCCGCGGCTTTGATTCTTCGGCAGAGATCGACTTCTTCGAAGTAAAGAAAGAATCGTTCGTCGAAGCAGCCGGCTTTCTGGAGCGCTTCGCGGCGAATGATCGAATAAGCGCCGGGCACCCAATCGACTTCGGCGGCGGCGTTAGGATCCGCCCACGTTCGGTCAACGCGGCCAAACAGTTTCGACTTCGAATACTTCGTCGACAGCCCGCTCATCAACAGGAAGTCGTTTGTGAATGAGGGGAACATTCTCGCCGACGGCTGCCACTCGCCGTCGCGCCCAATCAATCGCGCCCCCGCAAGACCGACGCCGGGATTGGCATCCATCTTCTCGACAGACAGCGGCAACGCACCCGGCTTCAGGAACGCGTCCGAGTTGAGCAGCACGATGTAACGGCCCCTCGCGAATTCGAATCCGCGGTTGTTGGCCGCCGCGAATCCGAGATTCACGTCGCTTCGAATCAGCTTTGCTTCGGGAAATTCCTTTTCGATCATCTCCGCCGAGCCGTCCTTCGACGCATTGTCGACCACGATCGTTTCGTAGCTGACGCCGCCAGCCTGAGCGGCCAGCGTGTTCAGGCATTCGCGCAAACAATCTCGCGTGTTGAACGAAACGACTACGATTGAAACATCAGGTTGCGAATCACTCATACTCTTCCTCCTTCGGTTCCCGCGCGTTCAGTGCGCACCCATTCGGCGTCCTTCTTCGAAGCCAGCAACATCTTCGGCAGCAGCGCCGCCTTCCAAACGATGTAAAACGGAGCGCACGCCAGCGCCCAAATGTCTTTGAATCCTCCACCGCCCACCCAAAGCGCCGCGACTATGTGCAGCGCAACGACCCCAAGACCCGCGGCCGCGTAGATGCGCGACGGCGCGAACGGCGGTATCAGCGCCGCAAGCAGAAGCAACACGTGAAATGCGAGCGGAAGAAGCAACAACTCGAACAGCGGCTCGATCAGGTTGAGTTCGCCTTTGAGCACACGGACAGCAAGCCCGGGCGCTGAGCTTGCGATCGTTCGGAACCGCCCGCCTTCCCATCTCGCTCGTTGAGTTCGCGCGCCTTTTCCACCTGTGGGCATTTCGGCCTTCACCGAAGTCCCGTCGGCGAATCGCACCTTGCGTCCCGCTCGAACAAGCCGGATGTGATATTCGAGGTCTTCGACGACCGACACCGCATCGTAAGGAACGTTGACCAACGTATCGCGAGTGAGACCGAAACCGTTTCCCAATAGTCCGACCGAGAATCCAAGCCGGTCGCGTCCTCGCGGCCGAAGCACGTTGAACGCAAGCAGCGCCACGTTCATCAGCCGCGTGCGAATCGAAACATCCGCGTTGTTCACGGTGTACCGGCATTGAATCGCATCGGCGCCGTCCTCGAACAACTCGCGGAACGTATGAATCATATTCGGCTCGACCTCCGAGTCGGCGTCGATCACGATGAATTCTTCGAAGCCTTCCTTAATCAGCGTCTTGAACGCAAAGTCCAATGCGTAACCCTTGCCACGCTTAGTCGCATCATTGCGAATCAAGGCGCGCGCGCCGTTTTCGCGAGCGACTTCGGCCGTTGAATCGGTGCAGTTGTCCGCGACCACAACAATCGAGAACCAGCTTCTGGCGCGCTCGCACCTATGCAGGCTCCTGATGCAACGCGCGATCGAAGCTTCTTCATTGTGAGCCGGGATGACCACCGCGAGATTCAGCAACTTGAACTTCGTCGACTCCACGCGGCGCCGAGGCAGCAGGCCGGCAATGGTCAGCATTAACAGTTCGAGCGTCCCGGCGATCGTAGCCATCGCCAGCACACAACCGAGGATGATCCAAAGAATTTCAAGCACTCTTTTTCTCCTCTTGCCCGGCCGCGAGCACACAAAGCCCGTAAGCCGGCAATTCCACCTTCACGACTCCGCCGCTCCCGGCCAAAGTCTCTTCCGTCACTCGCACGAGTTCGCGTTCCTCGTTTGTCGATTCGGGCGAGGGAGCAACTATCCTCAACAACCTTCGAGGAGCGGCTGAACCTGACGGAAAAATGATTTCGATGTCACGCGGTGTGGGTGACCACGAGACGACAACCGCGGACCAACCTGTCTGCGATCTGAACGCATAGACCGCGGCGTCGTCCACCCCGGCCGGCTTCCTCACTCGCACCGCGTCCCCAGAGATTGCCCGGTTCAAAATCGAAACTGCGAGTCCAGCCGGGCGCATTCTGGTTTCGGCGCCAAGATCGCGGACGATTCCCCAAAGCTTGACGAACCCGCTGCGATCCTGAAGCCACGAGTCGTACCCGGCCAGCGAGTACACGCATTGCCGGCGCGCGCCCGCGGTCATCCCATCCAGAATTGTTCGCGCAACGGCGGCGGCCGAGGCAGCGCCCGCGGTTAGTTTGTCGCGGTCGTCAGCCGTCGCGTTTCCTTCGGTCGTGTGAAGGTTCACTTCGTATATCCCGACCTCTTTGCCCGCGTGTTTGGCTGCCAGCGATTCGTCGCGAAGCTTTCCCGTCGCCCGCGAACAAAGCAGGAAACGCTTCGGCGGCAGCACCGCCGTCCAACTTGAATGCGAAATAGGGAGCGACGGCCAGCATGTCTGCTGAAGGTGTCTGTCTCAAAAAGTCGAGAGCGTAGTCGGGATTGGCGTGTTGCCCGTTGATCACCGTCAACAACTTCGCACTGGATCCCGCGCCCTCGCGCAACTTCGAGAACGCTCGTTCGGCGGCCTCGCCGCAAGCGTGCGGGTCGGCGATTCCGGCCGGGCGAAACGTGCCGTTCCAATTCTCGTTGCCAAACTCGACGAGAATTTCTTCAAAGCGATCGTCAGCAAGGCGCCTCGAAAGATATCGGCCGAGGCCAAGAGCTTCGTCATCGCTCATCGTTGTCGGCATCACGATCCAGGGATTCGCGTTCACCCGTTTGCATAAATCGAGAAACTCAGGAAGCGAGTAACGAAAGTCTGTCTCATCACCGGGTCTGTAGCGTGACGTACGCCGCGCGAACGCGGGCGCGAGCAGGTTCTCGAGAGTCTCGCCGAGCTGTCCCTGCCAGTCCCGAAGGTAACCGGGATGAATCGCCTCGAGCGCGTGAACTACTTCATCTCGAAATGCCTGAGGCTCTGCCTGTACAGGTCCAAGTTCCACGTCGTCGAGCAACACCCGAGCGCCGCCCGATGCTTTGAATCGTAGTTCGAGAATGGCCGCCGGGCCCGCGTCGCTTGATGAGAACTCGATCGTCGTCTTCTTCCACTTTCGTTTCGATTTGATCGTGCTGGAAACAAACGGCGCCGAGCCTTTTCGAACGAATTCGACGGCGAGGCTTCCGTGGCCATCCGGTCCGCAACTCCAAAACGACAAGCGCCACTTGCCCGACACGGGCAACAGTTTTCCCGCTCGATCCGGGATCGCGTCGAGATATGAAATCAATTCCGCGCTACGTCCGCTTGTTGGGTTGAGCGAAACGGATCTGACGCCGGGACTGTCCGGTCTCGATTGCATCGCGACCGTTATTAATCCTTTCGACTCTTCAGGAATCCACCACTGAGTCGGCAGCTCGTTGTCGACTTGTCTGGTCAGCGAAACGACGTCGCCCGGCGCGAGTCCGCGGACCGTCTCCGCGCTCGTGTATTCAGGGAGTCCGCTTGATCCTGCCTTGCGCGAACTGATGATCGTTCCCGTCTGACCGGCCGCAGACCCTGTTCGAACATCGAACTTCGCTCCAACCCAGAAATCATCCGGGCGGCCAAGCCACGAAAAGTCATCGGAGAAGCGATCTCCAGCCGCTTGTTTGACGATTACCAGCGCGCGATCGATAACTCCTTCCAAGCCAGGGTTCTTTATCACATTCGAGCAGAACGCCTCGGCTCCCCACGAGGTCCAGCTTCCGAGATTCACGCCGATTCGTTTTACATCCGCGGTGACTATCTCATCCGTCACGATGAACGCCGTGCGCGCTTCAGCGTCGCCTGATGCCGACACGGGCATCGAGCTGGTAGCGCCGGGATCCGTCTCGCGCGAGTCACGAAGCAGAAACGCAGCGCCGCTGAGCAACGCGATCAAGAACAGCACAACCCGAATCTTCAAGCGGTGGCGCCTCCCAATCTGCGGCGGAAGATGTCAGCCAGGCGCGAGGTGTTTTGTTCGAGGTTATATTTTTCGATGACTCGTTTGCGCCCGTTCACACCTATGGTCTTTCGCAATTCTACGTCGTCCATCAGCCGCGCAATCACGCGCGACAACGCTTCGTCATCCGAAGGCGCAACCAGCAAGCCGTCGACGCCGTCGCGTATAAGCTCGGGAATTCCGGTTATGAAGGTCGTCACGCATGGAATCTCCATCGCCATCGCTTCCATCAATACCACCGGGATTCCTTCGGCGAAGCTCGCCAGCGCGAACGCATCGGCTTTCGAGTACAAGTCTCGGATCTTGTCTTGATTGACCGCGCCTTCGAACACGACGTGTCCGTTCATGTTTCGGCAGGCTGCGAGGCTTTCGAGGCTCTCTCGATCGGGACCGTCGCCGACGACTCGCAGCTTTATGTTGCGGCCTTCGCGAACGAGCCGGTCGATCGCTTCGATCAGAATGTGCTGGCCTTTCGCGGGAACGAGTCGCCCAACACAGATGACTTCGAAGGCATTGCCGTTTTCATGAACCGGCCGCGGCTTAAATGCCGACGGATCGACGCCGAGCGGCGACACCTCGAACTTGTTCCACTCATCGACGGGCGAGAGTTTCATCAACTGGCTGCGCGCGTAACTCCCGATGCAGCAGATGAACTCGGAGCCGTGAATCTTCTCGGCGAGCCGATAACTCGACACGTTGTAAAACTCATCCGGGCCGTGAACGGTGATCGACATCTTGATTGGAAAAATCTTTGTCGCGATCAATCCCACCGTCGAAGCGGGCGTGGCGAAGTGAACGTGAAGATGAGACAGGTTCTTCGACTTCATCCACCGGCCGATCATCACGGCTTCGATGAAATACAACAACCCGAACACGAGGCCTTTCAGATCCAATCCCCCAAGCTTCAAGGCAAACAACAATCCGCGAAGATACGCAACGGGACTTGTAACCAACGTGACGAGATGCGCCCTGGCAGCGCCGATCGCGCCGTGACGTTTCACGTAATAAGTCGATGCCGCTTCCTCGCGCTCCTCAGTCGTCATTTTGTTCAGCGCGCGGTCGGCGTCATTGATCGAAGCTACCTCGATCTCGAATCCGAGCGCGCGGAGGTGACGCACCTCTCTCAAGATGAAAGTGTGTGAAATTGCTGGATACCGGCTGACGAGATAAGCAAGCCGGATCTTTGGTGTTGTGTTCATTGTACGTCTTTCGGATCTAGTCTCGGCGCTGGTGGTCTAAGCTTACGTTTGGCAAGCTGCCTCAGGCTGCCCGGCATGTAGTGAGTAACAACTCGGCGCGCGTAAGCGGCGGCAAGCTTCGGATCACTCCACGGCACATCGGCCAGACTGCGCGCGAGCATTAGTGGGTCGCGCCGGTCAATGGCCAGATAAGTGCTTTGCGGAAACATGTGAATGAGCTTCGCTCGCGCTTTAGCATTTGACTGGAATTCATATCCGGGCTCACCTGACAGCACAGATCGAATGCCGGCCGCAAAGCTGACGCCCGCAGCTTCAGCGAGGTGATAACCCGGTGTGGGCCGCGGATTGAATTCGATCAGGAACAATGAGTCGGTGTTGGGATCGTGCACCCAATCAATTCCACCGAGCCCGTCAAATCCGGTTAGCCGGCCGACGCCTCGGACGATCGCCTCGACATCCGGATGATCGATTAGCTCTCGGATGCATGACGCGGCGTTTCGATGTGGCCACGATGCCCGTTTGTAAGATGAGCACCAACAGACCGGCACGCCGCAATCGAACAGAACCTCGGTCATTCCTACGGGACCGGCCACGTACCGTTGAATTGCCAACTCGCCGCCTGAAAAAAGCTCATGAAACTCCTTGTCGAAGTCAGACGGGTGCATAACAACTCGCACACCCGAGCCGTTGAAGCCGTAGGCAGCCTTCAAGAGAACCGGATACCCGATTGAACTCGCGATCGCTCTGCCCTCTTCAATACTCCGGCAGATTTCCAAACGTGGGACATTCAAATTCGCAGTTGTCGCCGCGGAAAGAAACGCGAACTTTGAAAGGATTAGTTCAACTGCGTTTGTCCGAACATCAACCGGAAACCACGCTTCCAACCACGCCTCGGTTTTGTGTTTGGAGATCTCGCCGAGAAGCAATTCGTCGCCGATTATCAACCAGTGATAGCTGCTTCCACGCTGTTCCAGATGCACTCTCAGCTCTTCAACGAAATCACCAAGCCGCGTTGGCGCCTGGATGTGCGAATCGACAAAACGAGTCTTTCCGATCGCAAGGCCCGACGGCGCGTAGAGCGTCACGCGGCAGCCTGCGTCATGAAGAACGCGCGGCAGCCTTGCGATTCCGGTCACATCGAAACTGACTGCGATGATTAGTTCGAACTTCTTGATGCTCATGTCAACACACGTCTGAAACGATGGAGGGGCGCAAGTACAGGGGCGAGATTTAAGGATCCCTGGACGGCAACCGCGGTCTTGTTGAGTATCAAGCCGTCCGCCCAGCCAATCATCATGAACAACACAATGTTTGATTGCTCACCGAGAAAAACTGTCATTGCCGAGAATGTCATGGACAGAATCGCGCCAAGCAGCGTAAAAGCCAGCCCGCTTCCCGGATCATCGCGCGCCGTCCTTGCGCAATAAGCTCCAAGCCTGAAGCACTGAACAACAACGAGCAGCACAAAAAACGTAAGCGCGAACATTCCGTGTCTCAACGCGAGCAACAGGAGATGATTGTCGATCGACGGCATCCCTGAAACCTTGGGCCAATCGTTGAGCCCCCATCCGAACGACGCGTGCTCGAGCGCGATGTCGGTGTACTTGTCGATAAGCTCTTTTCGGTAAGCAGCAGTTTCCTGGGTCTCGCTTTTTGCCGCAGCCCGTCCGACCGAGACGTAATCCAGGAACACAATGGCTGTCGGGATGCCGACAACGATCAACGCAGCCAGAATTACTCCGAGAATCATCTTGCGATTCTTCGCGCGCGCCACGAACATCGGTATCGAACCGAACATACAACCGAGTTGCGGACCGCGAGATTGCGTAAAGATCATTCCGGCGATCATTGCGGCCGTCATAATTCGCGATCTCTGCTTCTTCGGCCAGTGCCCGTTCATCTGAAGCCAGCGCTGAATGCGATAACCGACCGCGAAGATCACGCCGGCGAATATCGCGTGCGCGAACGGCCCGGCCGATCTGCCCAATCCGTTGCGCGAAGTCGTCACCCATCCGCGCCCCAAGTCTCCGGGAAAGAACGGATTCAAAATCGTCTGATAAATATTCGAGATCATTTTGAATTCGTAGGCGTTGGTTATCGCGACGATGAACAGCAGCGTGACGATTTGCTTCGCGAACGGAACTCTCAAACCTTCGGGCTCGATCAATGCTTTCGCGAGGAGGTACGGACACACCACAGTCGCGATCATGTCGAAGATCAGGTTCTGCGCGTCGTTGTACCCGGTTGCGAGATACTGCGAATAACCCACACACGCGGCGTGCGCGAACACCAGCGCGTCGATGATTGACGGTTTGAATCGCCCGCCCTTCGCAAAGAAGATCACCGCGATCGGAAGAATCGCCGCTTCGTTGAATGTCGGGTCCGGCGCTCCCGCCACAACCCAGCGGTAGTAATTCGGGATCAGCATCAGCGTCGGAAGATAGACGAACAGAAACGCCTTTGATGGGGTCTTCGCTAGCGCGAAATATATCGCGAGCAAAGCTGGAAGCGCCGCGATCATCTGCATAAGGTCAGACCGCTTCGACTTCCTTCGCTTTGATTGTTTCGCGCTTTGATCTTCCGATCCTCAATATTCCGCCCAGCGTGTGTTTCAATTGTTTGCGCAGAAACTCGCGCTCGCCCCAGTCACACATGAATCGATAGAGCAACGCGAACGCGACCGGCACGTAGACAACTCCACACGCGCCGAGCAACCCAAGCGTCTTCCATCGATTTCCACTGGCCATCTCGAACAACGACCGCGTGAGCCACGCCATCGCGAATCCAAACACGTAAGGAGCGACTCCCGGCGCAAGCACCTTCCACGCAAACTCCGCGAACCGAACTTCGAGTAGCCGGTTTGTATAAGCCATGTAAACGAGCGCGCTTCCAACCATGCTGATCGCAATGGCTCCGACGATCACGAGCACAGATTTGCCGAGCGTCGCAAAACAGATTGAAACTGTGAGTAGCACGAGCGCGAATTGAACTACGGGATAGACCATCTCGCGCGACGGCTTGCCGGTGCTGCGATGAAACGCCGAACACGGACCCGTCAGTTCGTTCATCTGATACGGCAGGCAGACCATCATCAAGATGATCCCCGCGGCCGCGAATTTCGAATCGCTGCCGATCCACGCGGTGATAAACGGCGTCGCGAACGCGGCTAGAAATCCAAGCAGCACGCCCATCAGCATGTTCATGTAGCGCGCGCCTTTGAGATACAACTTGCCGATCTCGCGCTTGTGTTCGAGCGTGTTCATATGCGACATCGCGGGCAAAAATATCGAATTCATCGTCGCTGGAATCTGGCTGGCCATCACCGGGAGCTTTTCTCCCACGTCGATGAGGCCGGTCGCGCCGACGCCGATAAACAAACCGGCGATGACCTTCTCGATCGAGTAAAGAAACATTCCCATGAAGCTCGACAACTGAACGATCGCGCCGTAACCGTAGAACAACTTCAGCGCGCGTTTATCGAAATGACGCAAGCTGAGCGACAAGCCCGGCAGCGCGCGATAACACAACGCGACGCTCGCCGCGGTCGCGATCACATATCTCACAACGAACGCCCACAACAACGAATAGATTCCAAACCCCGAGAGCAACAGCGTGACGATCAACACCGCTTCGATCAGAAAAGTGATGACCCACACAACCGTTCCCTGGACCATCTTCTGCAAACCGGTCAGCACGTAGGTGAATGCGCCGAACGTAAGATCGAGCATGAAAGTGGCCGCGGTGACGAAGATCAATATGAATGCTTTGTGATCTAAAGCCGGTGGGATGTGCAACGACCGAATAATTGCCGGAAGCCCGAACCATAAACCGCCCAGCAGAACCACGCCGAGACTTAGCATCACCGTCAGACCAGACGATAACAGACTGTTGATCTTCTCGCGTTCGCCGCGCGCGTGATACTCAGCGACATAGCGCACATAAACATTCGAGATTCCCGATGCGCTCATGCCCAGGTAACCGATCAGAATGAAGCAAGCGGCCCAGATGCCGTATTCCTCGAGCGTCACGTAGGTCAACGTGAGCGGCGGAAGAAAGAATCTCGTGAGGATGTACAGGACTTTTGCCGCGAGCGACACCGAAACGGTCTTCGACAGCATGTTTTTCATCTCGGACTTCTGCGATTCGGTTGCGCTCATCTGTTGATCATCCTTTGGTAAAGCTGAATAGCCGATTCGATCTTGGCGTCCCATCCATAGAGTTCTTCGGCGCGCCGCCGGCCTTCCTCGCCTCGCGCGCGCCAGAGTTCGGGGTTCTGGCAGATATCTTTGAAGGCACTCGCGATCCCGGCAATCACCGGCTCGCGACCGTCGGGCGGAATCGCGACACCTACTCCGTCGTCTACGATTTCCGCGGGCCCGCCAAACGCGACTGCGATCACCGGACGCGCGGAAGCCATCGCTTCGAGCAGCACCGCGCCGCCGGACTCGCGCACCGACGGAAGACAAAACACGTGAGCCGCTCGCATGTGTTTTGCGACTTCGTCCAGCGATTGCGATCCGAGAAACGAAACACAGTCATCGAGCGCGAGCGACTTCGAAATGCTTTTCCACTCTTCCAACATTGGCCCTTCACCGACGATCGTTACTTCAATCGGAAACTCCCTGCGCGCTCGCGATCCTGCTTCGAGCAACAACCCCACGGCTTTGAACGGAACGAGTCTCCCGACAAACAACACACGCAGGGGATTCGTTTTCGAAGGCGGATCGGGCCAGGGCGAGGCATGAAAGCGATTCAACTCGACGCCGTTCTCGAGCATCGCCTTGCAGCGCTGATGATGACGCGCAGGCACGCTTTCGATGGTCGCTTTTGTCGCGGTAAGAATCGTTGCCGCGTTGCGAGTCGAGCCTACGATCCAATCAATCACGCGGCCGAAATTGCGAACCGGATAAAGCCACGGCGAGTCGCCTTTCAGCACATCGGCGAACGCCCGCGGAGTTCCGAGCCCGGCGTTCAACGGACCCAGCACCACGGGACTGCCAAGTGAGTGCAAGCGGGTCGGCGCGACGGTTGACACAGGCGTCACTGCGTGAACGATGTCCCATCGCTCGCCCATCTTCATTCGCTTCTTCAGAAGCTTTAAGGCGTCGCGGTCGTAAACAAAAAAGTCGAGCGATGAAACCAGAAAAACCGAATGCTCGCTGGTCGGAAAAATCTTTTTGGCGAAGCGATAAAGCGGGCCCGCGAACCATTCAGTGTCGATGTAAATGATTTCCGAATCGTTGAAGGGCGCGCCTGCCGCATGGAGAGCCTCACGATTCCTGATATGGGTTATCAGCGTGACGGCGATGCGACGCGACAAACGCGAATACCACTCCCAGCCGATCTGCGAAACCGATCCCATCCCGGGCCCGCACTGATAAGCCGCGAGAAGCACTCGGGGAGCAGCGCTCCTCACGATCGGATCGGCAATCACTTCGACCGTCTCGAGATCCGCAAGCTGCACGCTCACTGCATCGACTCCTTGTATTCGATCAATCTTTGGCGGCGGCCCGCTTTTCTCGCCCGCCGGTATGCAAGCTGTCCGAAGAGAATGGGTATTTGCTGAAGGTGAGAATGAATCCCGTAGAGCAAGACGGTCATCTTGTCCGGCGACTTCCACGCGATCTTCATCGACGTCCTTATGACCAGCAAAGTCAGAAACGCAACGACCGCCAACAGCGGCAGCAACGACCACATCGCAAGCGACGCGGCAACGCCCATCACCGGAAGTGCAAGAAGGAATGCCCCGCGTTTGAGATTCCGCCGGACCTCTGAATCCCACAGCGGCATATCGGTTCCGCGAAATCGTTCGGCCACTTCCGCATAAGCGTGACCCGTTCGATACGCGCGTCGCCAGTATTGTGACCAACGCGTGATCGCAAGATCGTGACCGGTCATCGGAAGATCGACGTGAAGGACGACATCCTCACGCGCTCGGATTCGACGGCACATTTCTGGTTCTTCTCCGGCGATCAATGTTTCGTCATAACCGTTAACCGCTTCGAGCACCGACCGGCGAATCAACGCATCGCCTCCGCAGTAGTCCGCGGCTCCGCAGGGCGACACCCAGTCCAAATCCAGCACGCGGTTGTAGAAAGATTGTCGAGGATTGATTTCGCGGCGATGGCCAAACACAACGGCAACGGATGCGTCGACAAAACTGGGCAAGGCTTTTATTACAAAGTTGGGGTCGAGTATCGTGTCGCCGTCGAGGAACAAAACAAATTCTCCGCGAGACGCGCGCCAGCCGGCGTTGCGGCCCAACGCAGCGCTTGGCCTGTCGGGTTTGACCTGGATGACCGTTGCGCCAAGCTCTCGCGCTCGCGCCGGGCTTTCATCGGTCGAGTCGGAATCGACATAGATGATCTCGATCGCGGCTTCTCTTCGCATTCCCTGTCTCAGGCTTATCGCTTTAACGGATTCGAGGCAGCGGACCAATCGCGCGCCTTCATTTCGGCCGATCACAACCACTGAGACAAGCGGACAGGTTTCTATGTTCATTGCATACCTGCTTCAAGCAAACGGCGGTAATCCTCGGTCCGCGCTTCGGCTGAAAAGCGTTCGCTCAGCTTCGCGCGGCCTTGTTCGACGACGCTGTTTAAAGTTGCGGCGGGCTCGCGAAGCAATTCCTTCAATCGCGCGGCCAGCGAGTCGACGTTGTTGGATTTGAATCGAAACCCCGAAACTCCGTCGTCAACCAGCGAACCCGCGCCTCCCGAATCCGGCACAAGGACCGGAACTCCCGCGGCCATCGCTTCAAGTATCGCGAGTCCAAACGGCTCTTCGGGACACATGTGAACCAGAAGGTCGGACGCGGCGAGCTCCGACTCCACATCCGAGGTGAATCCCGCAAAGGTTACTGAAGGATTCTTCTCAGCCGCGCGCTGCCGCAACGCGTCCAGCTCCCAGCCCGTTCCCAATACTCGAATAGGAACGCGGTTGAGTTCAGGCACACGGTCAAGCGCGTCGAGCAACAAATCGACTCGCTTGATGGGATCGATTCGGGAGATGACCAGCAGTCGTTTCGGTCCGGTTTCGAATCGCGGTCTTTTCAACAGCGATCCGACTCGCGCGTCGGGGAGAAAGTTTTCAATGACGTCGATTTGGCCGGGATTTACTCCGTTGGCGATCAATCTCTCTTTTACGAAGTGCGATACCGCAACGAAGACCGCACTCGTTCCGTTTAGTCTTCGCTTGCGCCCATAACTCAACAACTCGTCCGTTCCGCCGTGGACGATGTGCAGATGCGTTGCGCTTCGGCGATAAACTTTGTTCCACGCGATGAAGGCGAGCGAGTGAACCACACCCGTGGCAACGAATGCGATCCGCTTGTTGCGCGCTAACAACGGCCGCAGCTTCCATGCGAAGTTGAGCGGTGAAGTAAATGACACCGTCTCGAAGCCCAGCCGCGCTGCTTCTTCGAGTGCGGGACCCGCCGGCGCGAACACGACCGAATCGAAATCATCACGCAGGCCTTCGATCGTCGCGAGCGCCATGCGTTCGGTGCCATAAAGGTTGCCGCTGTGAAGCGCATAAACCAAAGGAGTTTTCATCAGATACTTACTTCCAAAGCCACGGCGAGGAGAGCTTGCTGATCTTCAATCGCTTTGCGAATGTGTGTTCCTTCAACGCCGCGCCTGCGTACCCGCCTCCCTTGAAGATTTTCATCCGCACCAGGATCGTGCCGACAACAGGCGGCGCAAGCCGCTCAAGCGCCCGCGATGCTCTTCTGATTTCAGCCTTCGAGATGCCTGCCGCCTGGACGACCAGCAATGTCGCGCCGGCGAGAGCGACCATCATTTCGGTTTCGGCCGAGAGCAGCAGCGGCGCGGTGTCAACGAGCACAATCGGGTATAGGCGATTTATCTGTTGAAAGACGGAACTCAACGCGTCGATCCCGCCCAGATGACCGCGGCCCTCGATGTTTCCGACGCCGATTCGATCGGGCGACTCCTCATCGCGTGGAACGATGACGTCTTCAATCGACGCGTGACCATCCAGCAAATCGATCAAACCGTCTCGCTCGATTTCATCCCGGTATCGAGCATCGGGATTGAAGCGATTTGCTTCCACGACCAAAGTCCGAACTCCGAGCGTGTCGAGCATGTTGGCCAAATCGAACGCCAATGTCGTCGTGCCCTCCGCCGATTTTGATGAGGTCAAAACGATCACCCTCGTGCCGTTGGCGTGGGCGTCGCGATCGATGCTGGTTGCAAGCCGAACGAGTTGATCACGGAAGAGCGCGTCGACTCCGGCTTCGTTCTTGTCGAACATCGAAGCGAGTGGAGGGAAGCCGGTGAGCTTTTGCAATTCACCGGGAGCGTGGATGCGCGGGTCGATAAAGTCGACCGCCATCGGAAGAATCAAGGCAAGCACGCAGCCAACCAGGAAAAGCATGATGAATGATTTCTTGTGCCCCGATTTGCTGGGTGCCAGCGGTTCGCGAGCGGGAGTGACGATTCGCACAAAGCCCGGCGCGTTTGTTTCCAAAGCAAGATAATCGATCCGATCGTTGATCGTGTTGACGCGCTTGCGGTCGCGATCAAGTTCGATGCCGATGCCGAGCGCTTCACTGTACTTTGCCGCATAGTCGCGCGCGCGAGCGGTTACGTTTTCGACTTCTACTCCCAGGTCCCGCTCGGTCTGGCGCACCTGCGTGACGACCGAACGTTTCTGGCTGAGGAGCATCTCGCGGAACTTCGCAAGCAAAACGCCGGTCGCGCGTGCGATCTCGCTGTCGATCTCGCCAAGCTCATTCTCGATCGCCTTGCGCCCGGGATGCTCGGGAGTCAGGCCGCTGAGTTTTTGAAGCAGGTTCGCTCTTCGCTGATTCAGGTTAGCTTTCAGACCGTTGAGCCCGGCGTCTTTGTCGACGAACTCCTGCGCGAACGAATCGACGGCCATCGATCCACTGGACTTCTGTTCAAGCGACGCGAGCGCAGCTTCTGTCTCGATTCGCGTTCGCTTCGCTATGTCGAGCGCGTCTTTTGCCTTGATCAGTAGTTGATCGAACGGATTGGATAACGATTCGTTGAATGTGGTCGTGCCAAGCTCGCCCGCGATTTCAGTACGTTTAGCGGATTTGTCCTTGATGCTCTCCAGGACCTTAGCGCGTTCAGCCTTTAGTTTCTCAATGCGGTCGTCGCTGTCATAAAACTCATCGGCCTTTGCCTGGTCGATAAAGCTCTCGAGCACCGAATTCACAATTTCCGCCAGCCCGTCTTTTTTGTCGGCTTCCAGACCGACAGTCACCAGATAAGTATCGGGCACTGGTTTGATTTGAATGTTTCCGGCCAACCGTTCGGCGGCGCCACGGTCCGTTTCGCCGGGCAGTTGCCAGACCGTTCGGCGATCGCCCAGCTTCTGCAAAGCGGTATACACGATGTCGAACCTGTTTACGGTCTTTACCTGTTGCTGGACGAATTCGCGATACTGCGTATTTGATTGAAGCTCGAGTTCCTGATCCGCGGTGAGATTCTTTACGAATCGCGGTGAGACCAGAAATGCGGCCTCGGTGTAGAACCTGTGTTTCCCAAGCACGATCGCGCCGGGCACCGCGAGCGCCGTCATAATAGTGACGATGGCCAACGCCATCAGCTTATGCCGCAACAGGCTTGCGAGCGGTTGTATGCCTCGGCCCTTCGGCGGCGGCGCAGGCGAAGTCAACGCCGGTCCGGGCGCACGCGTAACGCCGGGAAGAGCCGGGCTCGCTGAACTGCCGTTGATAGGAATCTCGGTCAACTCGGCCGAAGGTGATTCGTTGCTGATCATTACTTGGTCGTGCTGCCTCCGAACGCCTTTCCGAACGTTGAACCAAACAACAGGAGTGTGGTGAACGGCGTGATCTTCTCGACTATGTAGCCGAAGTTAGCAAGACCGCGTTTGGGCACATAAATGATGTCGCCTTCGTTGAGAGAGATGTTCAGCGCGGGCTTCATCGCGAGCAGATCTTTCAGAGAAACGTCTCTCTCGAGGTTGCGGTTTGGCCGGACGATTTTCATCTTGTTGGAATTGGCATCCGTCGTCGGGCCGCCCGCAAGCGACAACGCATCCAGGAAAGTCATATTCGGGGTCAATCGATAAGCGCCGGGCGTGTGAACTTCGCCGAGCACGTAAACCAGTTGATCGTCGGAATCGGGAATGTAGACGATGTCGTTGCGCTTCAGTCGAATGTTCAACGCAAGGTTGTCACCCGTCAGCAATCGCCTGAGTTCGATCCACACCACACGGTCGCGTCCGCGAAATATCGCGCAGCGTGCCAGGGCCGCTTTTTCGGCGCCCGATCCTCCGACGGGCAAGCCGCCGGCACGGGTGACCGCTTCCAAAAGAGTCGGTGGAGTTTCAAATTGAAGAATGCCCGGTTTCATCACCCGGCCAAGCACGAACACCCGATTTGAAGTGTAGCTGTCTACTTTCACCGTAACGACAAGGCCGGAATAGTAACGAGAGAATGATTCACGTATGGATTTTGCGGCGTCTTCTCTCGATAGATTCGCTATCTTGATGGGCCCGGCTTGTGAGAGCGTGATTCGGCCGTCAGGTCCAACTGCTTGTTTGCCCGAAAGCTCGGGGTGATCCCAGACTTCAACGGTAATCTCATCGCCTTCACCCAGCGTGTATTCGTCGTCATCCGCTGAAAACTGCGCGAGTAGTTCAGGTGCCGTGAATGACTGCGCTTTGTCCGGCGTTCGAAACCCTTCCTGATTTTTTGAAGAACCCTGTTGCCCTGCCGCTACTGCAATCTGTAAAGCGAGGACAGCAATCAAGCAGAAACTTATTTGTGTTTTCGCGAGTGACGCAGACCGCTTTTCTGAATCGCATCCAGCACTTCGTCTCTTAAGCATCGCTTTTCTCATATCGATAGCGCCGAGCAAATACCTTTGACTGAACAACCATCCTAAAATTGAGAGGCGCGGTTGGATGCACATCCAGCGTCAAGGTTAAGCCCGCCAAACCAAGAAGCCCGGCAGGAAGGGGTCGCCAGCGAAAAACAAATGATGTCGCGGCGTTGTGAACCCTATTTGAAAACAGTCCGGCCAACTGACGCCCCTTCGGACGCCACGGGACAGTTTGGGCAAGTGAAGGGCCATCACGAGCGGGATTTGGTTGGGGTGTACTTGACGCGTTCAATGCTTGGTTAACTTGTGACCCGACAGCGGCAACGACACCGGCAAAGAGTCTTCACGCATCGATGTTCGAGATAGTTGTATGATGACCACACTGGAAGGGAGATGGCGAATCGCTACGAGCCGAGGATCTTCAATGGCGAGTTATGGAACAAACCAAGGTTCGACTTGAACCGTGAGAATCAACGATAATGCCCGGCTATTGATTGCGTGTCGTTGAGGATGTGAATGGAACGGCGACTCAGCGAAATGAATTCACCGCTGATTTACGCTGCCTTCGGTGCGCAGATGCCGCTGATCTGCGAGGATCTGCGAACCGAACGGCAGCGTAGATCAGCGGTGAATTCTCCTAAAAGCCTGAGCTTCTAGTTGCAGCCTGTCATTGATAAGCGGGAACACGTTTCTTGCGAAGCGACCGGCCTTCTGTGTATTCTAGTTCGTCATGCGCAGGCGCCTTCAACAAAACGCAACAGCAATTCAACGCGGCTCAATCGTGAGTCAGCTTCGCTTCGCCCATCCATTCGACTCGTTCGTCTAGGGGCCTAGGACACCGCCCTTTCACGGCGGTAACACGGGTTCAAATCCCGTACGAGTCACCAACTTATTCAACTGAATTTCAATTTGTAGAACGGAACTCGATGCGCAGGTGGATAATCCTCAAGGCTGCCACGTGAAGTAAAATTCACAAGCGTCGTCGCCGCGGGCGCAACATCGTGTGTGAGTCACACGTGCCGAACGCGCGCCACACAACTCAACCGCGTGGCGAAAATAAGACGAGCCGCTCACGCAGAACGTCGCGGGCGGCGCCTTTTCGTACTGGATCGTGAGCAACCCGCTTGTGTCGCTCAGAGATGAGTAAGACGCCTTGCCGAAATCCTGATATGCGTGATGGATCATTGCCGATTGAGTCAGGAAGCTGTGGACATCGGGATTGATCAAGCTGCTGTACGGGCCGGACAGACTTGAAGTTGCTGAGAACTCGCCAAGCCGATCGAAGACTTCTTCTTCCTTGTCTCCATCGCCGAGCTGTTCCGCGATCGCGCGATCAACCAGATCGAGCGTCCCTAGCGGATACCAGTTATCGACGCCAATTTCCTTGAGTGACTCGCGTTCTGATTCCGGCAAACTTGCGAGCACGCGAGCCCACGTATCAGCGCCGTGATTGAGCACGACAAAGAGGAACCGCGTTCGGAGCAGGCCTCCTTTGACGTGCATGCCTGAGTAGCTTGGCTGAGGAGAAGAAGACATCGCGGTAACTCCTTCGTGACTTATGGCACAGGAAGCGAGAGGCGCGATTATAGCACGAAGTGCCGTTGCGGCCTTAGCTGGATTCTGATAATCGCGGCATCCTAGTTTTTCTTATCGAATCCTACATGGCGGCGCGAGATAACCTTGTACTTCTCCGCACCCGGCGCCTCAACCTTCACGCTGACTTTCCGATATGAATCTTTGTCTATGGGTATGGTGGGAACATAACCTAAGACAATTTCTGATCGGATAGAGTCAAGGACATGGCCAGCATAAAGGCGTAATTCCTCAGATGATTTCGGGAAAAATACGCGCCCGCCTGTTTCCTCCGAGATTCTTTCAAGCAGATCCATACTGCGTTCGCGCGAGGAGATACGAAGGAGACCAGAGGCGTATAGTGGCGGCGCCATCCCAACCACGTAGACCTGGACATCGTCCTGGTTTAAGCGCTTCAGCAGTTTGTCGAGTTTTTGGGAGCTTCCGTTATCGAGTCCGTCTGAAATGAGAATGAGGGCCCTGCGATATAAAGCCGGTTTGGCTTCCGCGATCAACTCCGAGCACTTGTACATTGCGTCCAGGAGACGAGTGGACCCGGACGGCGGCTTGAGAGAATCAATAGTGTCTATCAGGGCCTTCTTGTCCGAGGTCCATCCAATTAATAACGTCGCTCCACCATCGCTCATGGTCACAATGAAAGCGCTATCATCAGGTTTGTGATTGCCAATAACAATTCTTGCCGCTTCGCGAATCTCGTTAATGCGCGGTCTTATGCTCCCGGTATTGTCAACCAACACGCCATACTTGAGCGGCAACTCTTCAGCAGAGAAAAAGGAGATCGGCTGGTTCTTGCCATCTTCGAAAAGTCGAAACGCGCTTTGTGGCAGGGTCCTTATCGGATGATTTGAGCGATCAAGAACGAGGACGTTCACCTTCGTGGTCGGAGGCGGAGCATCATTTTGCGCCCACGCGAATCGAGTCCAGGAACTTGACGAGAACGCAAGCGCACAAACCGTCAGCACTAGACCAATGCTGCGTAAACTCTTATGGCCCATATTTTCGTCCTCCTATTAGAAATCAACGGACCCGGAGCACTGTGAGTTAGATTCTCGCGATGCTCGCCTGCAAAGAATCTCCGGCTCGCATCGTTCCTGCCTTCGATCATCGAAGCGTAGAACTCCCGGGAGCGACTTGATCGTCGCCTTCTATCGCGCCCCCGTTTGAGTCCAGGATCATTCCGCTCACTGCACCTCCAACTGCGTAGCTGATGGTGAGTGAAATAGCGGCAGTCTTAAGCTTTGCTATCGGCGAACCAGACAGCACAGGGACGGCCACGCATCCGAAGCCGCTCCCGACCAAAAAGGATAGCGTGCTGTTTCGGACGGTTATCAATCGTGGTCGAATCAGGGCGGCGCTGATAGCGCCAGCGGCACCGAACCCGAGAATGAAAAGAAGATAGAACTCGAAATAGGTTAGTGAGGGGTCACGCAGTTGGTACCACAGAGCCATCATCGAGATCCAGCCGCCAAGCTGGAAACCCAAACCATATGCAATAGCAACTAGGAAGACAGAACGTCGCGGTTGGCTCGTAAGAGCCAGAAATGCGCCCCCAACGGCTCCCGCCGCGCCTATTCCAAGAAACTCTAAAGCAGAATCTCCGGACCGCATAAAAAGAAACTGGAGGGCGCCACCAAGGCCAAACCCCATCGCGACAATCAGCGCAGTGTTCGCTCGCAGACGCATAAGAAAACGCCTTTGCGACGGTTTCATTTCTGCAGGTGTCCCTTATAAGCTTGCTCGCGAGGAACCTGACGCACGTTCATCAACTCACCGAATGGCCACCGGCGCGGTGCGTGTGAACTCCACGTTCTTCCGATCGCGAGGCTCGGGATCGACGAACGCTCGCTCTTCTCGAGTGAGAGCGGGTGGGACCCCGCGTTCGATCATCGAAGCAAAGTACGCGTCTATCTGATCGTAGATCTCGGAGATCGTCTGCGAGTGAAACACTCTCTCTCGAAGCCGTGCGCCGCCCGCAAGCCCGTGCGTGAAATACCCGCACATTTGCTTGAGCTTTCCTGTGAGCGCGCGCTCGGGCAGCTCGTCGCGAAGCAATTCGTGATAGCGATGCAACACTCGGTGCTTCTCAGCAAGCGATGGTTGATAGATTGGCTCGCCGCGCATCATCTCCGATGTCTGACGGAAGATCCACGGGTTCGCGATCGCTCCGCGGCCGATCATCACTCCATCGACGCCGGTTTCAGCCAGGCGTTCGAGTGCCTGCTCGGGAGTCGTGATGTCGCCGCATCCGATCACCGGAATCGACACGGCTCGCTTCACTGCGGCGATCACATCCCAATTCGCGCGGCCGCTGTAACCTTGCTGGCGAGTGCGTCCGTGAATCGCAACCATATTCGCGCCGCAGTCTTCGATTATGCGAGCGACTTCAACTGCGTTGATCGAAGACTCATCCCAGCCCGTTCGAATCTTCATCGTCACCGGAATCGAAACCGCTTTGCGAATCCGACGAAGGATCTTTTCGAGTTGCGGCAGGTCGCGAAGCAAAGACGAGCCGCCGCCGCCGTTGACTACCTTTTTGGCGGGGCAGCCGCAGTTGATGTCCACGATATCGGCGCCACTCTCTTCGATGATCTCAGCGGCCGCGACCATTCGTTCGTCATCGTACCCGAATATCTGAATCGATAGCGGCTGTTCCTCGGGCAGGAACTTCATCATCCGGTGAGTGCGCATGTTCCCGCGAGTGATTCCCTCAACCGAGATGAATTCGGTTACGATCAATCCGACGCCGCCCAGTTCCTTGATCAATCTTCGAAAAGACGAATCGGTGACTCCGGCCATCGGCGCGAGCACTAGATTCGGCGCGATCGTGATGTTTCCTATTTTGATCTCGTTTGCCATACGAAAAACTGAAGTGTAGCACGGCTCGCTTGTGACCGGGAATTACTACCGAAGTTCGTTGGTAGGTCTGTCTCACATTCTCAAAGGCATCCATACTGGAGGTCCGGATTCACCGCAGATTTACGCTGCCTGCGGAACGCTGATCTGCGCTGATCTGCGGACCGAAGGCAGCGAAAATCGGCGGTTCATCTACTCACTAAGCTGGTTTCACTCAAACTGACCATTACACGAGGTCCGGCAATCTCGCTTCGTGATCCGCGGCATTCAAGGTTTATAATGCAATTCGCCCGACAGAGAATTCGGCTCTCGAACACAAGTGAAGAAAGACAATCAAACACCGAGCCTGTTCGATGCGTTGCCCGATCAGCCTCGCGAAGAGGTTCGAGTCACAGGCGATCAAGCCATGAACCCGGCGGTGACTCCGGTCAAACCACGCAAGACCAGAGCAAAACAGAGAGAGAATCTTGCCGATCAAGCCGCGCGTGACCGCATTCGCAACGATCTGGACACCTCACTCGTAGTCGAGGCCGCGGCCGGCACGGGCAAGACCAGCGAACTTGTTCGCCGCATAATCTCGGTTATCAAATCGGGCCGCGCCACACTAGACCAAATCGTCGCGGTGACCTTCACCGACGCCGCGGCCGGCGAATTGAAGCTTCGGCTGCGCGGCGAGATCGAACGCGAACGGCAATCTCCGGAGTCATCGCCGGATGAAAAAGAGTTCCTGACGAAGGCGCTTCCTCAACTTGAAGAAGCGCACATCGGTACGATTCATTCCTTTTGCGGCGATCTGCTTCGCGAGCGCCCGGTCGAGGCGGGCATCGATCCGCTGTTCGAAGTTGCTTCTGAAGACACATCGCGTCCTCTGTTCGAGATGGCCTTCGATCGCTGGTTCGAATCGCAGCTCGCAAACCCAAGCGAAGCAGTTCGCCGCATTCTTAGACGACGCACGCGGCGCGAGTACACCGGAGGCCGCCCGGCGACGCTTGCTCGAAGACGGTCGGGTGAAGGCCCGCGTCGCAGGCTTCGAAGCGCGGCCCTCGAGTTGATCGAACGCCGGGATTTTCCTGCTCCGTGGCGGCACAATCCGGGCTTCGATCGCGATGCCCAGATCGATTCGTTAATCGACGACATGAAAGAACTCGCGTCGTGGGCCGAGCGTGGCCAGGCGAAACAGTGGTTCACGAAATCGCTGATCGATCTGAAACACATCGTCACCGATATGACGCGCGCCGAAGAAGACCTGGGCCGCGATTATGACGGCATCGAAGCGCGCCTGTTTGATTTCCTGTCGGGCTGGAAATCCAAAAACTACGTCGCGTACTACGCGCGGGATGAATTCCCCGAAAAGGAATTGAAAGCCAAGCGCGACGCGTTGAAAGAAAGAGTTCAGGAATTCGTCGCCGAGGCAGGCGCGGATCTTGCGCCTCGGCTTCGCGATGATTTGATGGCTGTGCTTGAAGAGTACACGCGACTGAAGGAACGCGCGGGCTGTCTCGACTTTTTGGATCTGCTGCTCCGCGCGCGCGATCTGGTTCGCGACAACAAATCCGTGCGCGAAGAACTGCAGCAACGATTCACTCGTGTGTTCGTCGATGAGTTTCAGGACACCGATCCTTTGCAGGCCGAGATACTCGTGCTGCTGTCGGCTGATGATTCGAACGAGACGAACTGGCGCAAGGTCAAACCAATTCCCGGGAAGCTTTTCATCGTGGGCGATCCCAAGCAATCGATCTATCGTTTTCGCCGAGCGGACGTGGCGCTTTATGAAGCCGTCAAACGCCAGGTCATTGCAAGCGGGGGCGCGCTGGTCGAGTTGAACGTCAGCTTTCGATCAGTGCCGCAAATCCAGGAAGCGGTCAACTCGGCATTCCGTCTCGTGATGTCGGCTGCCACAGAACCGGCCCCTGAAGCCGCTTCTGTGCCAACGTCATCTCAAGCCCGACACGTTCCGCTTGCGCCGCACAGGGCCGGCATTGACACTCAACCGGCGGTTATCGCGTTGCCGGTGCCCGAACCCTACCCGGCGGCTGATTACAGGAAGCCGATCTTTTGGAAGATCGAAGAGACCGAGCCGGACGGTGTTGCTTCATTCATCGAGTGGCTTGTGCGCGAGAGCGGCTGGACCGTCACCGAGCGGCGCGATCCAACGAAGCAGGTTCCTATCGAACCGCGCCACGTGTGCTTGTTGTTTCGACGGTTTCGAAGTTTTGCCAAAGACGTGACTCGTCCTTACGTTCGCGCGCTTGAATCACGGCGGCTTCCGCATTTGCTGGTTGGCGGCAGCGGATTTCACGCGCGAGAAGAAATCGAGGCGATTCGAAACGCGCTTTCGGCGGTCGAACGGCCCGATGATGAGCTTGCGGTATTCGCGACGCTTCGAGGCCCGCTGTTCGCGCTGACCGATGCGCAGTTGCTCGCTTATCGAAGCAAGCACTCGACTCTGCATCCATTCAAGCAGCCTGCCGACGACTTGCCGGATAGCAGTGCCGAAGTTGCCTCAGCGCTTGCGGCTTTGCGCGCTTTGCATCGAGGGCGCAACCGCCGGCCGATAGCCGACACGATCGGGCGGTTGCTTGCGACTACTCGCGCGCACGCGGGCTTTGCGAATTGGAGCACGGGTGAACAAGCGCTTGCGAACGTCGCTCGCCTGATGGATATGGCCCGGCGCTCGGAACGCAGCGGGTTGATTTCATTTCGCGCGTTTGTGGATTGGCTTGTCGATCAAGCGGAGACGGGCGAGGCCAGCGATGCGCCGATCATCGAAGAAGGCCTGGACGGCGTTCGCATAATGACCGTGCACAAGGCGAAGGGTCTCGAGTTCCCGGTCGTTATTCTGGTTGATATGACTGCTAACGCCGCGCGCGATGCATCGCGATGGACCGACCCGGAACGCGGGTTGTGCGTTACGACGCTTGCGGGCTGCTCGCCCCCGGAGCTTCTCGAACACGCCGACGAAGAAAAGCAGCGCGACATCGAAGAAGCCGCGCGAGTCTTGTACGTGGCTGCGACTCGCGCCCGCGATTTACTGGTGATATCGACAGTCGGCGATGTTCGTTATGACGATCGCTGGTTGAGCGCGCTCAATCCCGCGATCTTTCCCGCCGCTGATCGAAGCTTCAATCCAGAGAATAGTCATCCCGCCGGTTGCCCCGAGCTCGGAGGCGACAACTGCATTCGCCCAACCGGCGTGTTGAGACCAAAGGGCTCGGTGACACCTGGTGAGCACAAGCCTGAGGAGGGCGAGCACCGAGTAGTTTGGTGGGACCCGTCAGTGCTGGAGCTCGGCAAGCAGGAAGACGTGGGATCGCGATTGAACAAGTTGATCGCGGCTGACGAAGAGGGCACGCGTTCGCGGGCCGGCGTCGATGCGCATCAGGAATGGCAGACGACGCGGTCACAAGTGCGCGACACAGCGGGCACTCCGAGTCTGAGAGTCGCGACCGCCACCGAGCACGCGCTCGCGGTGGCTGGAGTAGATTCGAGTGAATCGATTGGCAAATCGATCGAGGCATTTGACGTTACAGTTGAAACCGTCGGCATCGACTTCTCTCGCCCGCACGGCAAGCGCTTCGGCACGCTTGTTCACGCGATGCTTTCTGTGGTCGATTTGAATGCGAATGCTGATACAGTCAAAGCTGTCGCGGAATTGCAAGGACGATTGTACGGGGCAAGCGAAGCAGAGATCACCGCGGCGGCGGAGACAGTTGCGCGCGCTTTGGCACATTCGTTGATGCGCCGCGCGGCGGCCGCTTCCGAAATCGGTCATTGCCGGCGAGAGACAACCGTCGCCATCCTCCTTGAGGATGGAGTGCTTGTGGAAGGAATCGTCGATCTGGCGTTCATCGATGACACGCGAGCCTGGGTTGTCGTTGACTTCAAAACGGATTTTGAGATCGCGGGCAAGCTGGAAGAGTATCGCGCGCAGGTCGGGTTGTACGCTCGTGCGATCTCGCGAGCCACGGGATCGACGGCAACTGCAGTGCTTCTAAGACTGTAGTTCTCCGAATGACGGTTGGCGTGCAGCAACGAAGTGAATTGCGAACGGAACCTCGTCGCCATTCCATTTGGCATACTCATCCCCAAATCGTGTTAGTTGAAACGGCCGGAATCGAATGCTCTTTAGAGTTTATCCCTGTCAAAAGCCACTTTCACGGCACAGGCCACCTTTGGCATAGCAGTTGTCGTCTTAGCAGTGAGGCTAAACGCCGAACGCAGACTATCGGCAAGGAAAGGTGAAGGTATGAAATCAAATCTAATGAAGAAAGTATTCGCTGCGGCTTTTTCGTTCGCGTTGCTTATCGGCGCCGGATCGTTCGTGACGACCACGGCGCAGGCTCAGGATCGCGGCCGCGATCGCAACTGGCAGCGGGATCGTGATGATCGCCGCGACGGCGACCGCAATCGCGACTGGAATCGGGATTCGAATTGGCGCCGGCAACAGATCGAACGCCAACGCCAGATCGAACGGGAACGTGAGCTTGCACGCCAGCGCGAGTGGGCGAGGAATCGCTCATATCGGGGCTATCCGAACGGCGGCTATGGCGGATACGGCGGCGGCTATGGAGGCTACGGTAATTACGGTGGCGGCTACGGTGGACAGAACAACTACGAAGTCCAGAAAGGCTACCGCGATGGATTGGATCGAGGACAGGAAGACGCACGCGATCGAAGGTCTCCGAATCCGAACAACTCGAGCCATTTCAGGAGCGGGAATTCCGCCTACCGAAGCGGATTCGTTCGTGGATACCAGGAAGGTTATCGTCAGTACGGTGGTTACCGAAGGTGGTAATTCGAGTCAGCGAATAACCATTCGTTGTGATTTGGATGAGCGAACAGGGGCCCGGCGCCCCGTTCGCTCATTGCTTTTTTGGGCATCTCTTACGCGCGAGCTTGGCACTCTCACCGGACAATAATTAGCGGCTTGCGCGAGCGGGCTTGCGCTCGGTGATTCGAGGCATGAACTTATTGAGGATGCGATAACCCAGCACGGCGGCTACGGCGATTCCGAACATAATCGGCTCGCGAGTGTCGGCCTTTACGAGCATGTAGTAATGAATCACCCCGCCGATCGCCGACACGTATACAAGCCTGTGCAGAAGGTTCCATCGCTTGCCGCCCAGACGCTTGATGCTCTTTTGAGTTGAAGTAAGCGCGAGCGGCACGAGCATCACGAAGCTCGCCATTCCAACCGTGATATAAGGCCTCTTGGCGATGTCTTCGCCTATCGCAGCAAATCCGAAGAACTTGTCGAACCAGACGTAGGTCAGCAGATGAACGCAACCGTAGAAGAATCCGTACAGCCCCAGCAGCCGTCGAAACTTGATCATCCACGGCAGCCCGAGCGCTTTTCTTAGCGGCGTGACCACAAGCGACAGAATCAGAAACAGCAGAGTCAGCACGCCGGTCGTGCGTGTTGCGAACTCGGTTGGATTAGCGCCGAGGTTGTGATGATACCAATCCCATCCGAGCAGCGTGAGCGGCACGGCACTGCTGACGAAGATTACGAATTGTGGGTATCGAGTATCTTTCATCAGAAGGTCCGTGATGCGTGAAACGTGATGCGTGAAACGTGAAACGTGAGGAGTGAAGCGTGAAAGTGAAACGTGATTAACTCCGTTCACGCATCACGCATCACGCGTCACGTTTCACGCATCACGTTTCACGCATCACTCCTCAGTAGTTCTTCCGCAAATCCATTCCGTCGTAAAGCGAGGCCACCTGATCCGCGTATCCATTGAACATAAGCGTGTCGCGGCGGCCGAATTCGCCTATGCGGCGCTCGGTCTTCTGGCTCCAACGCGGGTGATCCACATTCGGATTCACGTTTGAATAAAACCCGTACTCTCGTGGTCCCGCGATGTTCCACGACGTCGGCGGCTGATCTTCGACGAGCTTGATCCTGATGATTGACTTGATTCCCTTAAAGCCGTACTTCCAGGGAACAACCAGTCTGAGCGGCGCGCCGTTTTGTGGCGGCAATGTCTCGCCATAGAGTCCGCTCGCAAGGATCGTCAGCGGGTGCATCGCTTCATCGAGTCTCAAGCCTTCTACGTAGGGCCATTCCAATACGTCTGATTTGATATTCGGCATCTGCTTCGGATCGGCGAGCGTTTCGAATGCAATGTACTTCGCTTGCGACATCGGCTGAACCTGATCCAAAAGTTTTGACAGCGGAAAGCCGACCCACGGAATTACCATCGACCACGTCTCGACGCAGCGATGCCGATATACACGTTCCTCGGGTGGCGCGATCTTGATCAGGTCGTCGATGTCGAATACACGCGGCTTATTGACGAGGCCCTCGACCGCGACGGTCCACGGGTGAGTAACGAAATCTTTCGCTTCGTCGGCGACTTCCTGCTTGTCCGTCGAGAATTCGTAAAAGTTGTTGTAGTGAGTTATGTCACGGTAAGGAGTTCGCTTCTCGTTCAAAACTTCAGCGGCCGGCGGCGGTGCCTGAACATCGACGATCTTTTCACCCGGTGTTGCTTCTTCGCTGTGCGAAGTGAATCGGCGATAGATCAATCCGGTCCCAACGGCAGTCGCGGCAAGCGCCGCGCTGCGAATGAAGAAGCGTCGATTCAGATACACGCTCTTGTCCGTGATCTCGCTGCTCTTAATGTCTTCGGGTTTCTTGATCAACATAACGTTTCCAATTTTAGCTGATGCGACTTGAATACGACCCTTATTTATTCACCGGTTTTTGCGCGGGCTATTTCATCATCGGTATCTGCGCGGCGCCGAGTACCCGGCGGCTCGCGCGCTCCTGAACGAAGACCACCGCTTTCAGGTTCTCGGGCTTCCATTTCTTTTCGATTCGCACGACGGGCTCGGCGCTGAAGCTCTTGGATTGAGAATCAATGCTACCGAGACTTGAAAGAGCTCGAACCACGGCGGTGTGATGAAGACTGCGCCCGGCGTTCTCTCCGCGCGAAACACTCGATCGCAACCCGCTCTCGGTAATCGCGAGCAGGACCTCGGCTGAATCGCCGGTCCATGCGCTTTGAAGATCGCTTACCCTAATCGCCAGATTTGCCGAATCCACAGTCGCGCCGCGAAGCGAAATTTCGACTCTTGCTTTGGCGGCGCGCGAGGCATCGGCAATCGCCTGTCGAGCTCGATCTCGATTGCTGCCGACAAACTGAACGCGACCATCCACGATCATCTGCGGCGTGTAGATGTCGTCGGTGTCGAAGGCCCGCGCGTACGAGTTCTGCCGTTCGCTGAATTCCGCGGATGAATATGGATCGGCCCACCCAAGGCGATTCCAATAATCGACGTGTTCCGAGAGCGCGATGATCTCCGCGCCGGCGACGGGCTGTGTTTGTTCGAGTCTCGCGAGCAATTCATCCGCCGGCGGACAACTCGAGCAGCCTTCGGAAGTGAACAGCTCGACCAGAACCGGAACGGCCGTACCAGACGCCACAGGCTGATTTTCATCGCCTTTAGCTTCGGAAAGCTCGACCGCCTTTTTGCCCGTCAGTACGGCGGCCGCAAGCCCAAGCGTGATAAGTATAAGAATGATTGTTAGTTTCAACTAAGTCTCCTGCGGGTGGCGAGCACGATCAAAGAGTCACACTCACCCTGCCCGCCACACTTATGAATGCCCTTAAGCGAATGATTTATTCCTGATTGCAGGTTCAAATGACGCAGCCGCCGCTGACACGCTCATTACGGTTTCGGTCACGCGATCTTGCGAATCTTCCACCGGTACAGCACCTTCATCAGCGCCTTGAACCGATTCTCCCACTGCTCGGTGTAAGGGAACCACCACCAGTCACTTTTCATCGCTAGCAAGTCCCAGTTGACGTGCTTCATGCGGACGAACTCGAATAAACCCTGGCTGCCGTGTGTCACTCCGAGACCGCTTTCTTTCACGCCAAACCACGGAGTCTGCGCAGCGCCGTGAGTGTAAAGAGCGTCGTTGATCACAACCGTGCCCGCTTCGATGCGACGAGCGATTCGACGGCCGCGTTCGTTATCCGTAGTCCACACCGAAGCAAGCAAACCGTAGCGCGTGCTGTTAGCTTCCACGATTGCTTCCTCCTCGTCTTTGACGATCTTGATCGGAAGCAGCGGCCCGAACGTTTCTTCAGTCATCACCTTCATCGCGCTGTTTACATCAACAAGAACGGTCGGCTCGAAGAAATAACCACCGAGATCATCGCGGCGCCGGCCTCCGGTCAGCACGCGTGCTCCTTTCGCGACGGCATCTGCGACGTGATCGCTGACCACATTCAACTGGTTCTCATTTGTCAGAGGACCCACATCGGTCGAGCAGCCCGACGGCGCGCCGACGCGCAGCTTGTTGACTTCGTCGACGACTGCGGCGATGAACCTTTCAGCGATCGGCTCGGTGACGTAGAGCCGCTCGACCGAAGCGCAGACCTGGCCGCAATTCATGAACGCGCCCCACACCGCGCCCTTCACCGTGCGCTCGAACGGCGCGTCTTCGAGGACGATCATTGGATCTTTGCCGCCGAGTTCGAGAACCGCGGGCAGCAGTCGCTTGGCCGCGCTCTCAGCGATCTTCTTTCCGGTGCGCACTGAGCCGGTGAAGAAGATCTTATCTACCGCTGAATCGACCAATGCGGCGCCCGTGGAGCCATCGCCCTGGACGACGTCGAGCACGCCTTCGGGAAATCCGGCCGAGGCAACGAAGCGTTTGATCGCATCGCCGACCAGCGGCGTGTACTCGGAGGGTTTGAAGACAACCGCATTGCCGGCGATAAGCGCCATCACGATTCCGCCCATTGGTATTGAGAAAGGAAAATTCCACGGGCTGATGATTCCCACGACGCCGAGCGGCTCGTAGCTGATCATCGAGCGCTTATTGCGAAAGACGGCCAGCGTAAATCGCTCGTCGCGAAGAATGCGCCGAGCGTGCGCTGCGAAGTGGCTCATCAGATCGCAAGCGGGAAAGACCTCGGCGGTCAGCGCCTCGAACGCGGGCTTGCCGGTCTCGTCTGAAATAATCGAGATGATCTCTTCCTGGCGATCATAGACCTCGCGTTGAAGCTTGAGGATGTAGCGCGCTCGATTTCGGAACGAAAGCGCACCCCACGCCGACTGCGCTGCTCTCGCTCGCGCAACTGCCGCGTTGACTTCGGTTGATGATGCGATGTGAAAGCGCGCCAGTTCTTCGAGCGTCGCTGGATTGATCGAAACGATTTCGGATGCGCGCATGTCGCCTGAAACTGCTTGAGCAGTCATAGTCGCTCCTATCGAGACGCCGGCAACGAGCCTTGGTCTCGCTCCTGGTGAATCGCATTCAACAAATCGCTGGGCGCGTCGAGCGCGAGGTCCGGCGATTCAGCGAGCAGTCGTTCGCGACTCGAGCCGCCCCACATCGCCGCCGCCGTTCTGGTTCCCGCTCGACGGCCCATCATAATGTCAGCCGGACTGTCTCCGATCACAAGCGTCGATCGAGGGTCCGCGCCCAATTCCTTCATCGCGCGCAGCACGCCGTCCGGATTTGGCTTTGGCTTCTCGACGTCGTCGCCCCACACACTTAGGTCAATCATCGAACGAAGCCCCGTGAGGTCGATCTCAAGTTCGCCCGCGCGTCTCGGCTTGAGCGATACAACAGCGATGCTGGCGCCGCGACTGCTGAGTGACTCGAGCAAGTCCGCGATCCCGTCGTATGCCGTCAGGTGATGATGATGATTCGCATAGTAATGCTCTTCAAAGCTCACCAGCATCTCCTCGAGCATCTCGCTGCTGTATCGGCTGAGCACTTCCTGCGGAGTGACGTTCCAGAAATCGCGGAAGTCGTCCACGTTCACCTCGAGACCGGTGTGCAGTTGAATCGAATGTAAGAACGAGGCTCGATAAGCCGGCTCTGAGTAGGCAAGCGTTCCGTCGAAATCGAAAATAAAGCATTCGAAAGTCACGGATGGATTCTACGCTTGGAGAGGGGAACTTGTAACTCGGGAATTGTCAGTGGGCGAGCCTGGCGCGATCCTCAAATCTGCCCATCGCGCGGAACTTGTCGTAGCGGAGAGCGATTCTCTTGTCGCAACCGAGGTCGCGCACCGAGCCCAGCGCATCCGAGAGACACTTGTCCAGATAGCCGCCGGTTTCTTCGTGATTCAAGTGTGCGCCGCCCTCGGGCTCGGGCACGATCTGATCGATCAAACCAAACTCGAGCAGATCGGGCGCGGTCAATCGCAATGCGTGAGCCGCGTTCTCAGCGAACGCCTTGTCTCGCCATAGGATCGCCGCGCAACCTTCGGGAGAGATCACCGAGTAGATCGAATTCTCGAGCATCATCACTCGATCACCCAAGCCGATCGCAAGCGCGCCGCCCGATCCGCCTTCTCCGGTTACGGTCACGATCACCGGGACTCGCAGCTTGGCCATCTCGCGAAGGCTGTACGCGATCGCTTCGGCCTGACCGCGCTCTTCGGCGTCGATTCCGGGATACGCGCCCGGCGTGTCGATGAACGTGAACACAGGGCGATGAAATTTCTCGGCGAGTTTCATCACACGAAGCGCTTTTCGATAGCCTTCGGGTTTGGGCATTCCGAAATTGCGCTGTTGGCGTTGCTTCGTAGTGCGCCCCTTCTGATGACCGATGACCACGCAAGGCTCGTCGTGAAAGTGCGCGAAGCCGGTCACGATCGCCGGATCGTCTCCGAAGCGGCGATCTCCGTGAATCTCAAAGAAGTCGGTGAACAAGAGGCCTATGTAATCGAGCGTGTACGGGCGGCCGGGATGGCGCGCGAGTTTGACACGCTCCCAGGCGTTTGGCGTGCCCGGTTCGGCGGTAAGATTAGCGGCTTCGGATTCCTGGAGCCGGCGATGAATCTCTTCGATCGAGTCGGCTTCCGGGTCCTTCTTTCTCTCTACCATTGCAGACCTTAATCGGGCGGCGTTTGCGCCGCCTCGGTTGCTCCGAATCTTGACACTGCTCTCACGCGATTGCTACATTCCGACCGCATTCGCACCGCGCTTTTTCTTGACGTACGGAGCTAATAAATGAGGTTCAATGGTATAGAAGTTCCCGTCGATGGTCAAAAGATTACGTTAGAGGGCATCGAGCTGAAAGTACCCGACCGTCCGATCATTCCGTTCATCGAAGGCGACGGGACGGGCCGCGATATCTGGAGCGCGTCTCGGCGAGTGTTCGACGCCGCCGTCGAAAAAGCGTACGGCGGCAAGCGTCGAGTAGCGTGGTACGAGATATTCGCGGGCGAAAAAGCATTCAACCAGTTCGGCGAATGGCTCACCGACGAATCGGTTAAGGCGATCGCGGAATTC
>Ga0134122_10000217_pt1 | contig 35560 bp, 26 predicted proteins | sample KB302_FD_96461 | JGI IMG/M metagenome (GOLD analysis project Ga0134122, IMG submission 96461) | Terrestrial soil microbial communities without Nitrogen fertilizer from Kellogg Biological Station, Michigan, USA - KB3-0-2 | ecosystem: Environmental > Terrestrial > Soil > Unclassified ... | reverse complement strand
GCAGATCGAGGCCTTGCTTGACCGTAAACCGAGCCAGCTCTCCGGCGGCCAGCGCCAGCGCGTCGCCATGGGCCGAGCCCTCGTGCGCGATCCTCTGCTCTTTCTGTTCGATGAGCCGCTGTCAAACCTCGATGCCCAGCTGCGGGTCGAGATGCGAATGGAAATCAAGCAATTGCACCAGCGCCTCGGCTCAACGATGGTGTATGTCACCCACGACCAGATCGAGGCCATGACGCTTGCCAGCCGCATCGCGGTCATGCGGCAGGGCGTGGTGCAGCAATTCGCCGACCCGGAGACGGTCTACAACCGTCCCGCAAATCTATTCGTTGCCCGATTCATGGGTGCGCCGCCGATGAACACGCTTGCCGCCCGCCTGGAGGCCAGTTCCGGTCGCACCACCGCGGTGATCGGACAGGGGGAGGCGGCGATCCGGTTCCCGCTCCCCACGGGGTCGGAAGGCTGGCATGACCGCGAGGTTGTGCTCGGCATTCGGCCCGAATGCATCGCCGAGCCGACCCGGCATTTCAGCGACGCGCCGGACGCCGCCCTTGTCATAGCCGCTCGCGTGGAAATGATCGAGCCGACGGGAGCGGAGACTATCGTCGTGCTGCGCCTTGGCGATGACCGCGCGCTCGGCCGGGTCTCGCCGGATCTCCGCTACCGCTTGGGCGAAATGGCGCGATTTGCCGTGGATACCCGCAAAATCGTGCTGTTCGACCCTGCGACGGGCGATCGCATCGCATGACAGGACTTCGCATCCGCGCCAATTGCCACGGTCTTTTTCATCGCAGAGAAGAAGGCCACTGGCATGGCCGGGTGAGCTCTCGCCCGCTGGCCGCCGAATGGGCGGGCCCCACACGTGCCGCTCTGGGGTGGCCGCTACGTTGAGGAAGATGCGGCAAAGTGGGGGCGGATAATCAGAGAAAGCAGGATCGCGGCTGAATAGCCTGCCCTGGCACGAACGTCGGAAATTGGATCGTGGTGCCAGTCCACTTGAGCTGCGTCTCAGTGGGTGTGATCGTCCTGCGAGAGCCGACCAATGTCGCCCCTTCAATAGTGCGATCAGCACCGCCGGCTCAGTTTAGGTGACGGCGCTGCTTAGCGCCGCCCGAAACCTCGCCCACCGACATACCCGACACGTCCAATCCCGCCAACGCGTCCAATTCCACCCACGCGCCCAACACCTCCGTAATGGGCAACGCGATGGCCTCGAAAGCCCCCGTAGCGGGCAACGGAAACGCCCCGGTAGGCGCTGCCACCCCATCCGCGATAGCCCGCGCCGCGCCAACCCCCATAGCCATAACCATAAGAGGGGTAAGCCCCGCCGTAGCCGTAGCCGGCGTAACCGTAGCTCGGGTCATAGCCGTAGCCGTAGTCATCATACCCATTGGATCCGGCGTACCCATAAGCCCCGGCGTACCCATAAGCCCCGGCATACCCATAAGCCGCGGGCGCCGCATAGCCGTAGGCCGGAGCGGCATAGGCGTAGCCATAGGCCACAGGCGCGGCATAACCCGCCCCACAACCACAGCCACCAGAGCCATAGCCGTAGCCCCAGCCACAGGCAAAGGCAGGCGTGGCCAATAACGGCAGTGCAGCGAGAGGCATTGCGAGCGCAAGCTTAAGCATATCTCGAACTCCGCTAGATGCGCCGCAACCGCGCGGCATAGGGGATTGTACAGATGTGAGCCAGACGCCAGTATCAGGGATAATCTGTACGCATCGGTTCGTCGGACGACGGTCGTCGGTCACGCCAACCATGCCGGCCGAGACGCTTTCATCCCAAGGCGCGACCAAGAAGGCAGCTTGCAATCCTCCACCTTGAGCAACGGGGCAAAGCAAGCCGGGAGCCTTGATCCGTCTGCGGCGACATTGGGCCTTGGAGATGTGGAGGCTGAGGATGGGTCCGCCCGTCCCATTCGAGACTGTAGCGAGCCGCTCGCCCTTGCTATAGAGCACCGGTCCAAGATTTTGAACGCATTGGCCGGGCCATGCGTTACCGGATGGCGATCATGGCTCTGATGCCCCCGAGGGGCTCCAGAACGGCACTTTCGCCCCCGCCATGGACTGGATCCGCAGGGAATTTCTCAAGCTCGCCAGCGTCTCTGCCTTGGTCGCCCCCGCGATGCCCGCGCCGGGCGTACGGGCAGCAATTGCGCAGATGCCCAGCGGTGCGGCTGGGTTTGACGTTCGCAAATTCGGCGCCGTGGGCGACGGCAAGACAATAGATTAGCCTGCGATTAATCGGGTCGCGTCGCCGACTGGAATGCACCGTCATTGCCAAGGGCGAGCAGACTTCTTCGCTGGATTGCGCGGGCGGTGAGCAATAGTGTTGGGGCCGGTGGCGAGGTGGATAGGGCGCTCCAATACGTGCGTCGCAGGGGTGTTATTGCGGTGGTTAGCAGATAAACATGACTGATGCCGAGCATTCCGCGCAGACGCGAGGCAAGCGGCTGAGCTTCGATCGTTACGTGCTAGACTTGGACCGTGGCTGTTTACTGCTCGACGGCACCGAGATTGCGCTGCGGCCGAAGACTTTTTCCGTATTGCAATACCTTGCCGAGAATCCCGGCCGACTCATAACTAAGGACGACCTTTTTGCCGCGGTCTGGCCAAATCTGTCCGTAACGGACGACACGCTGGTGCAGAGCATTGTCGAAGTGCGACGAGCGCTGGGGCGTGATGGACCGCGCCTCGTGAAGACAATACCGCGCCGAGGTTACCGATTTGAAGGTGCCATAGCAGCTGGCGGGTCATCGACGAGAGCGGATGCAGCATCGCCGGTTGCGTTGCCTGCCGACCGGCCGGAGCGCGTGCCGAGCTTCCTGAGGTTAGCTCGAACCGCGCTCGCACGTGCCGTTGCCGGGGCCCGCACCAACATGGCGGTCAGTCTGGTTGTCATAAGCGTGCTCATCGGGGGCGGCGCGTTCCTGGCCAGCTTCGCCGAGTGGACATCCCTCAAGCGCCTGCGCGACGGCACTCCTTCCTCGCAGGTGGTGGCGGAGGACCTGAGGCCGGCGATTGCCATTCTGCCCTTTGTGAACCAGAACCATGATCAAGCGCGAGAGTTTTTCGCCAATGGTTTGACACAGGACGTGATTAGCGCACTGGGCCGGTTTTCTTCGCTTACGGTGATGTCCTGGAATGCGGTGCTGCCATTTAAAGACAAGCCGGCGGGCGCGACGGAAATTGCCCGTAGTCTTGGCGTACGTTACCAAGTTGAAGGCAGCGTGTTCCAGGCTGGGGACCGTGTGCGGGTCACAGCTCAGCTGGTCAACGCCGATGGTCGCGTGCTCTGGTCTGCGCGCTTCGACGAAGCGTTGGCCGATCTATTCGCACTGCAAGAGACCATAGCCACTCAGGTCGCCGGCGCCCTGGCCATCCGGGTCGTGCAGGTCGAACAACGGCGCGTCTTCGCCAAGCCTACCGCAAACCTGCAAGCCTACGATTACGTGCTCCGCGCCAGACCTGCGTTGCAGCGGCCCACGCGAGCAAACATCGTGGAAGCCCGCGCCCTGCTCAGAAAGGCCATCGAGCTGGATCCGAACTACGCGGCAGCCTATTCGGCGCTTGCGGAGACCTATTTTTCGGCCACATCGATGGGCTGGGCGGAGTCGCCGCTGGAAGTTTTGAGCCGTGCCGCGGAAATGGCCGACAAGGCCCTGGGTCTCGACGATACGGATGTTCGCGCGCACGTCGTGCTGGGACGTATTCACATCTTCCACCAGCGATACGACCAGGCAAAGACCGAGATGGAATATGCCATCACGATTAATCCCAGCGATGCCAATGGGCTCGCTGGCCGCGGGAACATTTTGATGTGGCTTGGGCAGACTGATGCGGCCATCCAGGCCTTGGAGCTGGCGCAGCGAATCGACCCCGATCTCAATGCCATGGACCGTTTTGCGCTCAGCCTGGCTTATTATTTGAGAGAACGCTACGCTGCCTCGATCGAGGAAGCCGAAATCAGTCTTCGCGAGAATGCGGGCGCGAACTTCAGCCGTATCGTGTTGGCGGCTGCCTATGCCCAGCGCAAGCAGACCGACGAGGTCGCACGTGTGGTGGCGACTATCCGGCGGTTGGATCCGGCTTTTGACGTTGGCAACTTCGGGAGCAAGTTCCTGAACCCCGCCGATCTTGAGCATTTGCGCGATGGGTTAAGAAAGGCCGGCCTCCTGACCATGTAGCCGGCCCTTACCGCCACAGAATTGAGCGTCTTATTTGATGGGAAGCAGCGGCTTGTTCTGGTTTGCCTTGGCGATGTTGTGCGTAAGGTCCTTCTGGAACAAAGCCGGTCCGGCCGGGGCTGGCTTGCCGAAGACATAAAGCTTGCCATCGCTGACCAGCCAGTTCTCCGGGTCCGCCTCGACCAGCTGGCCCAGGCTCAGTGCCATAGCGCAGAAGTTTCCGAATTGCGGTGCGTAACGCACCGGATCGGCCTTGAATAGCTCGCGGTTCTCGGCGTTGGCAAAGCGATACCGTTGCTCATCCCAGGCATATTCGAACGCGGGTAGGCCTGGTGTCGGCTTGCCGGCGGTGAAGTAGGCAACTGGGTCGTAGCCCTTGATCGCGAGCGGCAGCTCGTTGGCGGCAAGCGACGGTATTGACAGGGCCAGCGGAATAGCGCCGATCAGCGCCAATGCGAGCGAGGCGCGCCGCCGGGTTAAGCATGGTTGCATGAGACTGTGCTCCTCTTCCTGGAGACGACATCGACGAGACGATACCGACGCAGATGATGTCCACCAAACCTGCGGCGTTCGTAACGAAAGAAGCGCCAGCAATAGCCGAAAAACCTCCGAATTTTGCTGAAGAGCTCAAGCTTTGGCCATGCGACGCCACCGGATTGGGGGTAGCCGAGGCCTTCCTGCAAATTTCGCCTATTCCACGCATCCTCCTCGGGCATTTCTCGTTACCAGAGGCCGCGACTCCCTGTTCGCTTGATGGTCAACCGCGCGCAACCTACTGGACAATCACGAGCTGAGGCAGGAGGTGCCAATGTCTCGCACGATCGCGGCTTTTGCCCTTTTGTTGTGGGTGGCAGAACTGCTACCACACACAGCAGCCGCGCAACATGGGTTTACGGTCACGCCGGTGGCGGAAAAAACGATCGAGCAGTTGCCCGCCGGACCGCTGTTATGGAGCGTTCAGAGTTTCCGCACAATTGGACAGGCGAAGGCGGCCGAGGGGCCGACGTCTCTGGCCGCCGAATACGCCGGCAAAGCTTGGCTATTCACGCTTGGGCCAATGGGCGGGCCGACGGCGGCTACCGACAACAGCCTAAAGATCGGGCCTGTGCCGCCGATCGTCGCGCCCGAGTATTTGCTGCGGATCAATCATGCGAGCGCCAGTCCGGGTGCCAAGACGGTGGTACACACCCATCCAGGCTCGGAAGCGTTCTATGTGCTCGCTGGACAGCTGAGCCAAAGAACGCCCCATGGCGTCAACAGCGCTTCAGCCGGTCAATCGATGCCGGGACATGGTGCTGGCACGCCGATGGAGGTCTCGAGCACCGGCACGACGGACCTGGACGCGTTGGTCATGTTCGTTGTTGACGCCACCAAGCCGTTCTCTGCACCCGCCGAGTTGGAATAACGAACCATTGCCGCACTGGTCGACACTGTTTCCCAAGGTATCAGATGGCTTGGATATCGGGTGTGTGACGGCACGGTTTCGGTTGCGTGCCGTGATCCACCCAAATTGCACCCGGGACTTATCTTCACGCCCGTTGGGGTAACGGCCGAACGGACCGATAGGCCTCTTTCCTGCGGTCCTCTGTGTCTGGTGAAGCCGTCATAGCGACACGTGGTGCCCTTCCTGAGAGAAGGGTGACAGTTCATACCGAAGACATGGGTTACACAATCTGGCCTTTTGCGGGGAACGCAAAATACCCTGGAAGGCGCCCATGGACGAGCGTCTCAAGTGCATCGCCCGCGTCTTGGACGGGGAGAAGTCGCGCGTTTGGGATCATCAACTCCGCTACTCGTTTGTCACCAGCGCTTGGGACAGGTCCGCCAGGAGGTCGTCAGGGTGTTCAATGCCAATCGAGAGCCGGATCGTCGCATCAGAGATGCCAATGCGGGCGCGCAGCTCGGCAGGTACGCCCGAATGCGTGGTGCTGCCAGGATGGCAAGCAAGCGACTCTGTGCCTCCTAAGCTAACGGCGAGCTTGAAGATCTGCATCCGATTGAGGCACGCGAACGCCTCCGCGAGACCACCCTTGATATCGAATGAAAAGGTCGAGCCGGCGCCGGTACACTGTGCCTCATACACTCGCCTCTGCGGCGTCTCTGCGGACAGGAATGGCAGATAGTGCACCCTCGCGACCCTCGGATGATCGCGCAGATACTCAGCCACGATCCTGGCGTTGCTATTGCTACGCTCCATGCGAAGCGCGAGCGTCTCGAGCGACCGGCCGATCATCCAGCAGGAGTGCGGATCGAGCTGCGTGCCAATGGCACCCCGCAGTTGCTTGATCGGCTTCATCAGCCGCTCGCTCCCCAGTGCTGCGCCGGCGATGAGATCGGAATGTCCACCCACATATTTGGTCAGCGAGTAAACTGACACATCGGCCCCTAGGAGAAGCGGACGCTGGAAGACAGGTCCAAGCAGCGTGTTGTCGCAGACGACGATGGGACGGTGCTGTTGCCGCGATGCGATCTCGTCGGCGATGCGACCGACGAGTTTGATGTCGACCATCGTATTGAGTGGGTTTGAGGGTGTTTCGATCATGATTGCGGCAACGCGGCCTTTCGCCTCGGCCATGTCCGCGGCCTCGCGTATGACCGTGGCGTCGGCACCGTCAGCAAAGCCGATGGCTTCAATGTCGTAGGCCGTTAAAGTGCGCGACACGAGCGTCTCCGTGCCACCATAAAGCGGCTGGGAGTGCAGAATGACATCGCCCGGCCTGGTAAAGGTCAGGATGGTCGTCGCGATGGCCGACATGCCCGATGAAAACAGGATGCAGGATTCGGCGGCCTCATAGGCAGCCAGCCGATCCTCCACGATCTCGCTATTTGGATGGTTGAAACGCGAATAGACGAGACCACCGCTTTGCCCTTTGGGCGGCTGGCGGCGGCCGGCCGTATAGTCGAAGAAATCACGCCCTTGCTCGGCGGAGCGGAATACGAAGGTAGATGTCAGGAACACGGGCGGCTTGACGGCACCCTCCGAAAGCAGAGGATCGTAGCCGTACCCCAGCATAAGCGTCTCGGGATGCAGCACGTGGTTTGCCAGCCGGTGCTTGTGATAGCGATCTTCTTTCATGGTCAATCTCCAGGAACGGATCCTTCGAAGGCTAGTCGCATGCGGGCCAGACGAGGCAAACGAAATAGAATGCGCAAGCGTTCACGTGTGAAAGCCGATGGCGAGCGGCTCGGTCAAAGTGGGAACAATGGGAACAATGATGCCAACCACAACCCTGAGGGGCCCGGCGCCTCGGCGTCGGGTCTGAAAAAGCCAGCATCGCGCATCTCAGGATGGCGTGTAAGTTATTCGGGTACTGCGTTGCGCAATCCATCGAACAGGTGCTTCTCGTCCTGCGGGTACTTGAGCCCGAAGAGGGGCGAACCCCTGAAATGGTAAAGTTGGGAGCGCGGCGCAATGCCTCGGCCGCCTCAGCCCGGGCCTCGTCCAGATGGCCCATTCGCGCAAGGGTCGCAGCCAGCAAGCCCACCAAGGGGTGGAATTCAAGTGACACGAACGTCGGCAAGAATTTTCAGGCCCAGCAAGCCGATGGCGCCTGCCGCAAGGCGATCAATCCAACTCTTGCCGCGCAGATAGGAGTCGCGCGCCCTGCCGCTCGAGAATGCGAGTGCCACGAGCGAGTACCAGCCAAACTCGATTGCGAAAATCGTGGGTACGAGAAATGCCGTGAGAAGCCAGGAAGAGTGTTGGGGCAAGGCGGCAGAAAAGACACTGGCATAGACGATCGCGGTCTTCGGATTGCTCAACTGCGTAACCAACCCCAGGGTAAAGGCTTGCAGCGCGGAGCTTCGAGGTGCGGCCCCGACCCCCAGGTCCAGCGGGTCGGCTGCGGCTCTCCAGAGCTTGTAGGCGAGGAGGATCAGATACAGCCCGCCCAGCAGCTGCAGTGCCCGGTAAACCGACGGTACTGCCAGGAGGATCAGCTGAAGACCCAGCAGTGCCGCCAACGCAAAGAGGCCGCCGCCGACCCCCATCCCGAGCGCCGCGAGCACACCTTGTCCACGCGAACCAGCAACGGCGGCGCGCGCAACGACAATAAAGCTTGGGCCCGGGCTCATGGCCCCCAACAGGATCGCAGTCGAGATGGCGACATAGACAGCAACGATTTCCACGATGTCTGCTCCAATGTGCTCGGCGGGGTCGGCGTATGCTAGCGCAGCCTTCGCACGACGAGCTACGTCCACTGTTGGTACAGCGCTGCCGGCCTTGCCTACGCGGGGATCGCCTCGAGGCCGCGACCGTTCGGCACCTGTGGGCTGACCGATCCGACCGTCCGCTCGATGATCTATTTGCTATCCAAGGCGACATCAGCTTGAGCGCGGTAGGCGCAATCGAACCGAGCCTGTGCCAAGCAGAAATCGAGCGCGTCAGGCGGAAACGGCCAGGCAGCCCAGACGCGTACGCTCCCGGCCCTTCCTCAATGTCTGCCAGAGCGCGACGGTTCGACAGCTATCTTAGGTACAAGAGGTGCGCAGCGAGCCGATGCCATGCCTGCCCCTGGACCGACACCGGACTCCACTGGCGCCTGAATTGTAGCACGCTATTCAGGGGTGAACTTTAGTCGCCGTTTCATGCTCAAAAATCGTGCTGCTCGCCGGCCCCGGCTCCCGTTTTTGAGACGGCGCAATCACACACTCAAAATGTTCATACTTGCTCATGCTCTCGCGCTGGTGGGAATCAGAAGCCGCCAGGTCGGCCGCCACGGCCGGCGCGATCCATGGCAGCCCACCAACGCGGGGAGCCGATCGTATATCCGTAGATATTTGAGCTATACCCATAAATATGCTTCTGCTTGGCGGCGGCCGGAGACGTGAATGCGGCGAGGCCGGAGCTCAGAACTCCGGCGGTTAAGAGAGCCCTGATTTAGGACTCTCATGGCAATCCTTTCTCCCTATTGGAGATCCGTTTCCTGACTGCTACCGCTGCACCAAATCAGCCGCACTCAGATTTTGATCCCATTTCGTACGATGCAACTGTGTAGCCTGCGTGCGGAGTGATGGACCTCTAAGATTGCAGTGGCCAGATCAGTTCCGCGGTGGCGAGCAATTGCGTGCACCGCAGGTGGCAGTTCATCGAGGCTATGCAGGCCAACCAAGCTTGCCGCCCGCAAGCCTTTTGCTGACCCAAGAGCGGCACAACAAGTGGGTCTGTCTGTTGTCGGACGTCTTACCGACCCCGCCCAGCACCTCGCTTGCGAGGCCGCTCGACCGCAAAACCTCCTACGCGCGGACTTTCCACGCTGGCTTGGCCGCTCGTGATCGGGAGCCAACGCAGTGTCCATCGCAACCAGGTGGTTGCGCCCCAGCATTGCCTGCCTGCCTTGGAGGGTTCTAGGCCGTCGACGGTAGCGCGGGCGCGGCAGGGCAGGATGGAATTCATGGCGGCAGAGCGCGTGCCATCGCGTGCCCTGCTCGGCGCCAAGTCGCTTTCTCCTGAACCTCCTGGTTCGGAGCGACGTACGCAGGCGGGCTCTTTCAGAAGCGGGCATGAGGCGCGGTGACGATTGCTGCCGTGGGCACTACGATTCCTGGCAGACGTGAGATGTCTTCGCCGCCGCAGCGATTCGCTGAGGTTTATGAGGGTCTTCCGTCGTAACGTTGGGGTGGCTAATGTGCCTCCTCGTGACCGCAACGGCCATCTGAGGTTCATCGTGTCAGGCTCGAAGAATTCAAAAGTGCGTGGTAAGCCCGCCGTCGACAACAAGCACCTGGCCTGTGATGTAGGAGGCCGAGTCGGACGCGAGGAATGCTGCAGCTCCCGCAATTTCGGGTGGGTTTCCCCACCGTCCCAAAGCCGTCCGCCGGCTGATCCAACTCACGACCGAAGGGTCGTCTGTCTCCTTGGCATTCGATTCCGTGGCGAAAAAGCCGGGGGCAATGGCGTTCACCGTGATCCCCGCGTGTCCGAGCTCCGCTGCCAGAGCCCGCGTCATCGCTTCCAGCGCCCCTTTTGAGGCCGTGTAAATCGTATCGCCGGGACCTGCGAGCGGCCCGGCTATGGAGGTCATGTTGATGATCCGGCCGCTGCCGTGTTTGCCCATGGCATCGGCGGCCAAGCGTGCCAGGTGGAAGGGTGCAACGGCATTGACTTCGAGGAGGCGGCGAAAATCCTCGAGCTGGAAGGCGCCGAGCGGTCGCCGGTCGCGTGCTCCGACGTTGTTGACGAGGATATCGAGCCGCCCCTTGGCCGCCACCACCTGATCAATGGCGCCAGCGGCCTCAGCTTGATGGGCAACATCGAACGCAAGCGGCTTGGACGCACCGCCCAACGCTTCGATAGATGCACAAAGGTTCACGAGGGGTTCGGGATTGCGTCCTGCACAGAAAACAAATGCTCCCATCTGTGCCAGGCCCTTTGCAATGTGTGCGCCGAGTCCTCTCCCAGCCCCCGTGACGATTGCAGTTTTTCCTTTAAGGCTGAACATCTCTGATCGGTCCGATATGTTGGCGGCTCACGCGCCGGCGTCGCAACCTGCTGCGCGTTTGCAGCGTTTGGCCTGGCACCATCCCTCAAGTTATCGACCGCCGCAATTGGCGCGTCGCCAAGGGCTTCCACACTGCAGCGATCATGCCAGCTGCTGGAGCTCCTAGCGAGCATGCCGCGGACGCTGGTGAGGCAAAAAATTGACCGCTAGGAGACCAATGCGCGCGACCCTACACGGATTCCCTGCGACGGCGATATCCCCGAAGAACGAGCGGTAGCAGCTCACCATGTTGTATCCCGCGAGATCCGGGCATACCCCTGCCGAAGACCCTTTCAAGGCTTGGTTGGCCACGAAGGAAGCTAAAATCCGATGCTGTGACGTTTACATCCTGGAATGTGCACGTGTTTCAGCCTCGGTAGCGATTGAAGCACTTCGATTCCACACCTTGGCAGCGATGCGAAGTCAGACACTGTTGGCTTATGCTCAAAGCACACGAGCAACACGAAAGCCCTGCACGCCGCTGCGGTTATGGGGCAGGTTCCAGTAGCGAAATGCTGCGCGAAGGTACTTAGCCGCGTAGTTCCACGCTCCGCCGCGCGCCACGCGCCACGTACAATCGCCCGTTGTTCTCACGCTTCCATCGCCAGGATTACCGGCGTTCGTTTCGTTCCAGCAATCGTCTGTCCAATCCCACACGTTGCCATGGACATTATAGAGGCCCCAAGCATTGGGCCGGAAGCTGTCGACCCGCACCGTCGCCTGACGCCATTCGCCTCTGTCGCCCTGCTGATAAGGCAAGCCGTTGTAGTTGGCGGCGTCAGTAGTGATCCAGGACCCCCACCAGAACGGCGTAGTGGTTCCGGCGCGCCCCGCGTACTCGCGTTCTGTCTCGGAAGGTAGGCGATAAAATTTGCCAGTTTTTTCTGACAACCATGCCGCGTAAGCCTTGGCAGCCTTGAGGTCGACGCACGTCACTGGATGGTAGTCGTCTTGAGCAAAGCCGGGCGAACGCCAGGAGCGGTCCGATCGCTCTTCCCAAGTAGTTCCCGTCCAGAAGTAGCATCCCTCGTCCAATCTGTAGTTGGTTGCCGCTACGAATGCCGCGAACTCGCGGCGAGTGACAGCAAATGCCCCAATGGCAAAGGGTACAGTGATGGTTACGGGCACCTGATCTTCGCGCTCACCTTCGCGCTGCGGTTCGCCTGGCGGCGAACCCATAGTAAAAGTCCCAGCAGGAACAATGACCATTTCTGGACAGTCCGGGCAGTCCTTGAACCTCTCGCTCGCACCCGGCCTGAGGCAACGGTGCTCGTTTGCCCCCAAGGAAACTCCGATGCCGTCGCAGGTTTGCGCGACGCTGGAGCCAATGCACGCCAGTGCGATCGTTGAGGCGATGGCGGCACGCATCAGTGGTGATGTCATTCTCGCCTCGACCGGGTTTCACCGCTTGCCGCGCCTCACCTCAACTGGGTCAACGAACCCGTGTTGACCCGTGGCTTCGGCAGCAGGTCAGCCAAGTTCCGTCACTTCTTTGGCCGAATCGGCTATTGCGACTTTGAAGCGGTTCGAGTTATCGGGACGCTCGCCGCAGATAACGCGGACCGACCAAGCGGGGTGATTTGCAATTCCAAATAGTTCCCGGATCTCTGCCCACGCACCGACTCGTACTTCAGCTTTGGTCAGCGGACAGCCATCTGAATCCGGGACACGCAAAGATCATTGCCTGACAGTCCGGGAATGTCGAGATGGCTTTCAGGATGTGCAGGTTTTGGACGCCTGATTGACGATGCTACCACGAGGGCTGCCGGCAGGCGTTCGAAAAGCTCCAAGGCAGGAAATCGCAAGTGGTGCGCGCCGACGGTGCAGCGGCCTCTACGGCGCTTTGAGTACATTGGTTTCGGGAGTGGAGCTGTGCGAGCCTTGCGCAACGGGATGGTTAGGTTCGGCGCAACGATCCGAAGGAGAGAGGACGGGGTATGCCCAACAGGGTTGGCAAGCGTGTAAAAAGAGCTCGTGCAGGGCTGTCCGGGGCCAAATCACGGTGCTGGGGCGAGCATCGAGCTCGTTGCCGGTCGTGGTGATGGCAGTCTGGACTTGATGCGGGGAGCTCAAGAGGGAATAGTGGCGCCGGTGCGACACATCACGTCTCAGTTATGCTGGGTGAGCCAATGCGCCGATCGGCCTATGCGATGTTTGCAGCCTGCTTCCTATTTGCGCTTCCTGTGAACGCCCAGGAGGCCCAGGAGAAGCAACCACTCGTTCCTCGCCGTCCACTTTATAGACTAGAAAAGCAGAATACGCCGCCCACAGTCACTGAAGCCCTGAAAAGCCTCGGAGCTATCACGGTCGGCGACATACGCACCATGTCGGACAGCGATCTCCGCCAACTAATCGACCTTCTCAAGCAGTGGATCGACATCGCAGCAATCGAAGAGAAGCGTCGCGAAGAGCGCAAAGGCAAAGGTAGCAAATTGCCTTAGGGGAGCCGTAAGGAGGCTTTCGATACGGCGGCCAAATCGTTCCAGTTTCATTGCATCCCCGCGTTTTCAAGTGTCTGGAACTCCTCGGCAATGCAAACTGCCACGAGCTCATCGGTTACGGCACAACTGGCGGAACGTTGCTTCACGCGGCAGCGGGGGCTTATTGCTTCGGTATGGCGCGCGCATCGACGCATCGCGCACGCCAGACGCCACTCGCTTACGCGCTCCAGCGCTGCAGTAACGGGTAGATCGAGGGCATGGCGGCGTTAGCTGGGTTCCTTCTCGTGGCGGGTGCACGACAAGTGCCAGAAATAAGGCGTTTGTCGCTCGAATTGGAACGGATTTCCGAGTTTCATCGCGGCGGGCTTGCATTGCAGACCGGATCTGTGACGCGCTTGAACGCAATCAAGGTATCAACTGGGATCTCGTGTACAGAAAGGTGGTTGATGCGTTTCTGATGCCCTCGTGGCCTCGGAGTATCGCTTGCCGAACCTTGGCTGACTGAAACCCGCGAACGGGTCGCGCAATTAAAACGCAAGAATAGCGCCCCGCGCCAACTGAGCGAGCTCGCTGTGAACTGGCTAGCCCAGAATCCAACGCCGCTGAAGCGCGCGCCTCCAGACTACAACCGAATGAGAGCAGATAAGGTCGGCTCACGCGCCTGCGAGCGACCGGGGAATGACCGAATGGCACTTCTCCGAGCCATTCGGCATCGCGCTAGGTCGGTCTGTTGCGGGGGGCGATTCGGAGATCTGAGCGGAACGGCCCTTGGGGGAGCCGGTCGCTCAAGCCGACGCAGGGACGCGTGGATCGTGGTTGCTGGAAGCCGGCGTGCTTCACCCGAGAAACTGCCCCCCATCAACCGATAGCGTCTGTCCAGTCACCCACGTTGCCGCACCACTACATAGAAAAAGGGCCGCATTCGCGACTTCCTCGGGCGCGCCGAGGCGCCCCCACGGGATCGAGCGCAGTACCGCGTCGTAGAGTTTTGGATCTGAAGTTTTGCGCTTCTCCCAGGTGCCACCCGGAAACTCGATGGAGCCAGGCGCGATCGCGTTCACCCGTATTTTCTTCGAGGCCAGCGCCAGCGCCTGGGACATGGTGTAGTTAATCACCGCCGCCTTCACTGCGGCGTAGGGTGCCGTGCGCGCGCTGGCGCGATAGCCTGAGATCGATGAAATGTTGAGGATCGCGCCGCCACCGGCCTTTTCGATGAGCGGGATCGCGGCATGCGAGGCACGCACGGTCGCCATGACGTCGATGTCGATACTCTTGGCCCAGCCCGCCTCGTCGTCGCTCGCGCCGAAGCCAGACGCATTGTTGACCAGGATGTCGATACCACCCAGCGCCGCAGCTGCGGCCGCGATGTAGGCGGCAATGGCGTCCTTGTCGGCGAGATCGCATATGCCAGCATGCGCCTTGACCCCGTAGGCAAGGATCTCGTTCGTCGTCGTTTCGAGTGCCCCCTGGCCGCGCGCGCAAATCGAAACTGCAGCGCCGGCTCCCGCGAAGGCGAGTGCGATCGACCGGCCGATGCCTCTGCTGCCGCCCGTGACGACGGCGCGCTTACCTTTTAAGCTGATCTGCATCAATTGCTCCTTTCAACCTTCCGGAAACATTGCGTCCCCGGCTCAGCATTGCCGGCTAGAGCGAATATTGCGACGACACGTCCCGGAGAGAGACGATCAACTACGGCTTGAGCATCGTCGCGATGCCAACGTGCAAAGTAAAGTGGCAGGCTCGACGTCGCCTAGCGGAATGCTGGCATGACCTCCTCGGCGACGCGCTGGAACTGCTCGAGCATCACGGTCTTAGGAGTGCACAGGCTCGTGCTCAAGTTGATGTGCTCCATGCCCGGAAAGCGCGCTTCGAGCTTCTTGAGATGTTCGACGAGCTGCTGAGGTGTACCCGCAAACCACGACCCGAGCTTCATATAGTGGTCGAGCGTCGGCACACCGGCTTTGTTCCAGTCCCCGCGCTTTGCGGCAGCCGCCACCTGTGGTGGCGTGATACCCGGTACAAACCCGAGCGGGGCGAACATCTTCACGTGTTCCTCGTAGTATGGGGTGAGCTCGCGAATTGCCTTCTCACGCGTGTCGGCAATATAGAAAAAGATCCCGACAGTGAGATTCTCCCCGAGCTTGAGCTCCTTGCCTGCTCGGGCAGCTGCTTCGCGATAAGCCTCGATCGGTCCCTCCGCCATGGTGGCAGCCCCGCCGCCAACGGCGCCCTTAATGCCGTGCCGCACCATGAAGTCGAGTCCGCGCGCATTGGCGCTGACTATGGGCTGCCAGCATTCGACCGGCCGGTTGACCGGGCGTGGCACGAGGGTGAGCTCTTTGAGATCGTAGCCGCGATAAGGCACGGATGGTGGTAGCGTGTAGCGTTTACCCTTGTGCGAGAAGGACTCTTGGTTGAAGGCCTTGAAGATGATCTCAACCTGCTCCTCGAACAGCTCGCGGTTGGCATTGGCATCCTGCATCGGCGCGCCGAAGGTCTCGACCTCGCGTGTGTGATAACCGCGCCCAACCCCGAAGACCGTTCGTCCTTTGGTCAAGATGTCAGCCACAGCGAAGTCTTCGGCTAGACGTAGCGGGTGCCACATCGGCGCAATATTGAATCCGCAGCCGATGCGCAAGCGCTGCGTCACATGCGCCAGATGCACTGCCAGCATCAGGATGTTGGGTATGCACTCATAGCCTTCATGCTGGAAATGGTGCTCGGCGAGCCAAAGCGTGTCGAAGCCCAGCGCATCCATCTTCTTGGCGACGGCCTCTGTCTTGTCGAACACGGAGGCTAGCTGCTCATTTGAGTAGCGACGCTCGTTGGCAGGCGTCGCGTCCTGGCCCATATCGGGGAGATCAATATGGCCTGGGTAGACGGTAACAAACTTGGTGATCATTTATTCTGCCACTTCCATTGTGCGCACTTCTCAGGGCCCAATTTGCCACATGGCGTCGCACTGCGCGAGGCCGACGTCGCCACGACAGAGGGGGATTGATCCCGGCTCGTCTAGGACAGGCGCCAAATGCAGTGGCCGAGGCTGAGGCAGCCGCCCCCAATACGTTCGAGCGAGGCGGGCGGTCGCCTTTCGAGGCGCGTTGAATTCCGCCGCGCAGCCGTCCCGTTGGCCGTTGAGGGGCATGCCCGTACCACAGGAGCTTTCCGGCGTAGAGCAATCGAGACACCCTGCCAGCGAGCCAGTCTGTTGACGCAGTTCTCTCAGCTCTGCTCGGCACCTCATTGCGATGCCGTTCGTGCCCCACGCCGGACCGGGGCTCGTGAATTTTAGGAGGTCAGTCGTCGCCGCCGTGCCAGAGTTTGACCGTAGCCGGCAGTGCCGCCTGGTCCTCTAGGCGCCTTGCGATAAACGTGCCATTCGGTTGATGAAAGCTTACTTCATCGACGATCGGACGACGAATCCCTACAGCGCGACAATTGGGGTGATCAGGGGAATAATGTACAGGTTGGCGACCCCAGCGAGGGTCACCGCGGCGACAAGGAGCGCAGTGCTCAGCCAAACTCTGGTGCCGTAGGCCGTGGCCCACCAATAGCTCGCAAGCGCAAAGAAGAAGGGATAACCGGCAAGGAAGAGCACCTGTGCTGATAGTACCAGGGGGTGTTCCAGCGCCGAGACCTGACCGGGTGTGAGTTGTGCTAGGGGCTCGAAAAAGTATCTAGGGCCGATCGCAAGGTAGCCTGGAAGCATGGTAGCCATGAAGAATGGAAAATAGACCCCGTTGATGTACGAGGAGAGGATCAGGCTTTTCGTGATGGGCCGCCGGCAGCCGACGACGAAGAAGGCGGCGTGATAGATGACAGTAACCAGCAGGAGCCGAAGCAAAACCACGATGCCGAACCGAAACTCGCTAACCTCAAAGTTGTGCTTGCTCAGCGCGGGCGAGATGATCAGGTAGGCAAACGCAATGCCCGCACCGATGAATTTGAACGCACGTCTCGGTGCCAGCGGGTCATCGAAGGAGATCGCGTGCACGAAGCCGAACGGATGCCGGCCGATGCGGATCAGCGTGGTAGCAAAGACAACTACCGCGTCAATTAGATCGCCGAGAACGGGAACATCGCGCGCGTGCATCTCCCCCTCGACCATTCTTGTTGAGGCTGCCAGCGGCGTACATCCGCGAGCCTCTCAGAAAATCAGCTGCGACTCTTAGAGACGAACACTGTACCTGTGGTTTTCGACAACCAGCAAGACCGGGCTGTGTTTTTGCGAGTGATGTCCGAATTTAAGTGGCAGGTGCCTACGGTCGATGGGAAAGGCTGGCCGTAGGCGAAAGCCGATGAGGGCCAATTGGCGGCGGGGTGTGCTGGTGGCTCCTAGCAGCGCAAGTTCAGGTAGCCACCCTGGAAGCCGGCGATGGTTCTGAGCTTATGCAGGTCGTGAATGTGAACTTTACCCCGCTCCAGGGTAAGCAATTTTCGTTCACGCAGCTGGCGAAGTACACGGTTGACGTGAATGGCCGTAAGTCCCAGAGCATCGGCGAGCACGAATTGACTGAGTGGGCATTTAAACTCGGTTTCCGTAGCCAGACCGATCAAGCTGAGCCGTTCCGCCAGCTCCATAAAGAAGTGGGCCGTGCGCTCTAAGGCATTGCGCCGTCCGATATTGACCAAGTGCTCGACCACCATGGCTTCATCGCGCGAGGCAGCCCACATGAGCGCCGCACCGAGGCGCGGAAAATCGGTCATACACCTGACGATATGCGTACCCTCTACGGGATTGACGGCCGCATCTGTCAAAGCCGAAAAGGAGTGGTCGGCGGTGCGCAGCAGGACGCTGCGTAGCCCGACAATGTCCCCGGCTATGGGAAACGAGATGATCTGACGCCCACCGTCGGGCAGCAGCTTGTAGCTGCACGCCCATCCAGTCTGGACGATGAAGGCCTTGTGACCAGTCTGGCCCTCATGGGTGAGCTGCTGGCCCCTGCTCACTTTAACGGGGTTCAGCTGCATGTCGGCAAGACATTTCAGCTCGTCGCGCGACAAGGCGATGAAAGCGTTCAACTTCCTAGCAAGCACGCTATTGGGCGACGCATTCGCCATTAGCTGACCTCTCGGTGAACAGAGATCCGCTTCGCTTTCTAACGACGCCAATCGTACCACCGTGATTGGCATCTAGGTACAGAATTGTACCTTAAGTTAGGCCTCCTCGGATCGCCGGTGTACATTGATTTATCCCCTGCCCGTTTCGGGCGCAGGCGACTGAGAGACGGCCAGTGCTCGTGCCCGACATGAGACATATACGCAAGCTGCAGGGAGCGCGCGGCGGATCAGAGCTGACCACCTGCGCAAAGCCGCCGATCAGAGCGTACGTCTGCATCGATCGCTGCTGCACTGTGTCCACGCCTTCCTAGTCCAGACCACGCAGACGGCACCCTCCACGGCCGCAGCAAGCTGGACCAGCGCCTGGCCCGCTGGTTGCTCATGGCGAGCGATCGATTCGGGGGCAGGGGTCCCCGCGCACCGGCCGGTTGTGACGCTGACGGTACAAGCCCTCCAACGAAAAGCTCTCACCCATGCCGGGCGCAAGGTCATCACCATTGTCGACAGAGGCGGCTTAGTCAAAATATCGAACGGGACCTACCATTCTCCCGACGGACGAATAGCTGGCCGTTCCACCTGAAAGTCGAAAAACAGTCATTTCACCAATGCAGATCAGTGCCGCGCGAGCCTAGGCGCGATAGGTTAGCGGTCGAAGGGATATAATATGGCAAAGCATGCACGCCTTGATGAAGCTGATGGCATGGCGGCCCTCGGCATTTGCGAGTCGCTCCTCATTGCGCTGACCGAACTCAAGATCATCGGCACACAAGACGCTCGCGACCTGCTCACGGATGTTGCCGCCACGCACGCGGAGGCAGCCCTTACCGCGCAGGCGCCGGAAAAGCACCGGGCGGTGGTGGAGATTGTGAAGCGCATCCTCGCGCACAAGGACGGCGTGCGGCACTAGGTCGCGTCACTCAAGCCGACGTGTCTGCGCAAACAAGTTCACTAACACAGGTTAGTGCACGGTTTTCGCCGACGGGTATGCTTTAAGGCGACCACGCAGTGCCGAATGCGCCTATTTTAGGCGGGCTCGGCCTTCAGCGTCGATCATCGCGCCTGTGGCGTTGAGGAATGATCGCGGCTCGAGATACGTCGCCACTCGCACAAAGGCGGCAATCTCTTGCATTTGCGCTTAGCCGGGCCGGGTACGTCTCACGCAAGGCACCAGCCTTGCCGGTGCAGTTGCAATGACGAAGTGAGAGATGACGGATTTTCAGAAGATTGCCAGGGCTCTGGCCGGGATCACATTGGCGATTGCTGGTGTTGTTGCCTTACTTGGTGCCGGCGCGCTGGAATTCGCGATCGGACTCTTTTTGATCGGTAATGCCTTATTGCTACTTGGCACTCTGGTGTGGACTTGACGCGTGTGGGCCATGCGGACCCCGTCTCACACACCGCGCTCACGCTGTCGAGAGACCGGTTTTCGGGCGCCGTAGGGCGCGATCCGACAAAACCGGTGCCTTCTGGTTGTGCGAGCCTCTTCGGTCCCCCGTTCCTCCGCGTTACCATCGAGCGGGCACTTGCGTAAACGTGACCCGGCGTCGGCTTAGCGACGGAGGCCCTCGAGTTCCCCTTTCGCCCAATCGATCACCTGCTTGACGGTGTTACCGGACACCATGCGTGCCACCATTCCCGGGATCATGGAGCTGCTCCAGATCTGCACCCCAAGGTCTGGCGGCCCGCTTGAGCCGACGATGTAGTACTCGGCATCATGGTGGGGGCGCACAGGATAATTATAGATCGTGCCTTTCGGCGGCTCAATTTCGGCCCAGACCGGCAGATCCGCCATCGACAGAAATGGTGGGATGTCATAGCCCGTCGCCGGAATGCTAAGCTTGGTGACGATGTCGCGCTGACTGAGGAACGTCATCAGCTCTTTTGCGGCCGACTTATTCTGTGCCCATTGCCAAATGCCCCAGAAATAGGGGCGATGAGGCACAAGTCGACCCATCTTGCCCCTTGGATTTGGAAAGTGCCAGGTGTCGGCTGCGATCGTAGGCGCATCACGCTTGGCCACGGCCCAGGCGCTGGGCGGGTTCCAAATCAGGGCCGCCGAGCCTGCCACGAAGGCCTTATTGTTGGACGCGTCATCGTAGGAGGCCGTGTTGGGGGGCAGATAGGGGATGAAGCGCTTGACATAATCGAGCACCTCGCGGACCGGATCAGAATCGACGGTGATGTTGCCCTTGCCATCCACGAGATGTGCCCCGAACGCCCCGAATGTCGCGCCCCAGGTTTGGTTGGCGTCCGTGCTGTTGGCTCCGCAGCCAAGCGCGAACAGGTGGCCCGCCTTGTGACACTGCTCGGCCATCTTCAGCTGCTTTTCGTACGTCCACTCGGCCGCACCTTTGGTCTTTACCTCGTTGGCCGGGTACCACTCGGTCACATCCTCGCCCGTAAAATTCTTGATCATGGAGATGCGTGCGCACGGCGGCAGGGGAGCCGAGCCCCAGGCGACCGGCACGCCCAGCCATTTCCCGTCCGACTTGCCAAGATACTCCACGGCCTGGCTCACCGGGCCGTACTGCTTGATCAGCCCGGCCATGACGTCGTTTACGGGCGTCAGCTTGTTGCCATACTGCTGGGCATTCCATTGGTCGAAAGCAAGAATGTCGTGCCCGCTCTGCGCCTGCGCCTCTGCTGCCTGCGTGAGAATCATCTTGTTGCCGGCGGAGGGAATGAAGTCGATCGTTACCTCAACCTTGTTCTTGGCTGCCCATTCGTCGACCAGCCCCCTCAGCACTGGATTGGCCGCCGGTACCCAATGATCCCAGATGCCCATCGTCAGCTTGCCAGCGGCGGCTGCTGTCTGAACATGCACCAGCGGCAGGGTCGTGCTGACAGCGCCAGCCGTGACCTTTAGCGCTTGGCGACGGGTGATCCGATGGACACGTGTCATGGGCTGCTCCTCCCTTTTATGCGGCTTTTCACCTATATATTTGAGCTGAATTTCTGATGCCCCCGGCACCCTCGGTGCGTATAAGGCTCGCCGGGCAATATACTGACTTTGGCGGGCTCTTGTCCCGTTCTGCGTGAAGCATTTTTTGTTTGCAAAACACGCTTGGCCGTCAGCTTTTGGACGGCGACCCGGAAAATCCGGTCTCCTTTGGGAAAACGCACCTACAACATGGGCTTGACACGCAGACGCCGTCTGTCCGCGCCCTACCCGATGCTGGCGCAATCCAGGTGCAACTGTTCGGGCAGTCCAGCTTTTCGCGGCCCATCAAAGCAGTGTTGGCCATTCTCCGCATTTTTGAACGCCACCGGCCCGGCTGCGGTCGCCCATGATAAGCAGGATATCACTGCTGCGCACTGCTCTTGCAGATTTGTACGTATACCTGCAGCGCCGCGGATCATGATCCCAGCTTGATGCGGGCTGCACTGGCTATAGTTCTGGCCGTGCTGCTGGTGGTGTTTGTGTTGTGGCTTGGATCCACAGCGGCCGACCAGCAAGGTAGGGCGAATTCTGCACCGCTTAACAAAGTAAAAAGTAGCTAGCGCTGCACCACGCCATCGTTGAGCGGAGATGAGCTTGAGCGCGCCTTCGTCAAAAGCCCAATGGGCGGTTTGGCAAGCGAAGCTGAAAGCGTTAGTCGTTGAACGCGCTCTTGCTCAAGGCTGCTTTGCCCCCCAATAGCGACCGTGCCGACGAAAGGACACCAGCATAAGTATACCGGCCAGCACCATGATCCCCCCCACTATCGCATAGCCTAACATGTCGAGGGACAAGCCGATGACACCGATCCCAGCGCCGAAAAGGATCAGACAACACGCGCCAACAATCCACACCATCAGTCACCGCCAGTCCATTCAGCCACTCCCAAGCACACTTGTTAGCACAACCACCGTTGGGCTGTCCCAGCGCTCGGCGATGGACACGACCCGGGCAGCGCACCATGGCGCGCCGAAAAGGCGGTCGTAGTAACAGTGGATCTGAAGATCCTTTCCGGGTTTCCCCTGAGTGTATCGCGGCCCGAGCAACTGGCATTGGCCCAGATCCGGAAATATCGGAAAGGACTAATCAGATGCGCTTACGAACAATTGCAGCCGCCTTGGTGGTCGCCGCGCCTCTTCTTTCCCTTGGGAGCGCCCAGGCCGCAGCTTGCTGGGATACAGGCTATGGATATACGCCTACTACTGCCGCCACAGCCGTAGCACCTCGTCGCTAGGCATCCGCCGGGTTGGCTAACGGGGGGTGGGTTGGCAACGCGGCTACGGCTAGCGGGGGATTGGTGTGGGATGGGTGGGGGTTGGTCGCGTGGGCGTTGGTCGAGGTGGCGGGATTGGGCGACGCAGATAGAGATGCCAATCTCAGTTAATCAGCACCGTGGGGAAGTTTGCGAATGCGACCATCGCCGATGTCGGAAAATGTGGCACGCGGCGGAAGATCTCGGCGCAACAATTCCCTCAGCTCTTTGCGGTACATGCGACTGGGGGTATTTTTCCCGTGGCAGAGAGCGCCGCGGTCGCTTGCCTGGTCTTGCTGGCCGACAATTTCCGGCCGCGGCCATTTCGCCTCGAAATGCAACTCGCAAACCACTAGGCATCTGGGACAGGCACGGCTATTCGCCCTTTGCGTGGCAGTCGCCCGGTTCCCCTTGTACGATCCGTAGCATCTCGATCCCAAGTTGGAGAGGATCATGGATCGACGACGGCTGCTCTCAGTTGGGATCTGGGCGATGGCTGCGTCATCGCGGCTAGGCTTCGCCGGGGCTCAAACGGCAGCCGGGTCCGAGTTCAGCGAGGGCTACGCTATCGGCGATGGTGCGTGGCTGTACTTCGTCCGGTCGGGTGAAGGGCCGTTGATGCTGTTTCTGCACGGCCATCCGGACAGCTGGGTGCTGTATGAGCCCCAGATCAGAGAATTCAACCGCGATCACCTGGTGGTCGCGCCAAACCTACGGGGCTATGCGCCGTCGGATGCACCTGACAGCGTCGAAGCTTATGCGATGCCGCGCCTCCTCGGGGATCTGCATGGTCTGCTCGACCACCTGGGTCGAGAACGCTGCATCCTGGTGGGGAATGATTGGGGCGGCTACGTCGGCTGGGTGTTTGCCTCGGCTTACCCCGGACGCGTTGAGCGCCTGATCATCCTCAATGCGCCCCATCCGGCGATATTTCTGCGCGAGGTGCGCACCAATCCGGCCCAGATCAGCGCATCGCAATATGAGCGGGCGTTCCACACGGCAACACCACCCTATCCGCACTGGTATAACTACTATCGAGCCGATCCAATCAAGGTTCCGCTTTCGATGGCCGAGAGTGCGGCGATGGGGATGCCGGACCTCTCGGCGCACTTCTTCGCTGGTGTCAGAGCACCGCCTGCAACCACTTCATTGCGTTTGAGCGTGCCGACCCTGGTGATCTGGGGGCTGAGCGACCCCACGACGGTATCTGCATCACTCGACGGCCTCGAAGAGTACGTCCAGGATTTGGCTGTTGTGCGGATCGAAGACGCCGGACACTATCCGATGAGCTCGCACCCGGGCCTGGTGAACCGCGCCATCCGGAATTTCGTGCACCGATGAAGGTGAAGAAACGGCAACTGATCAGGAATGTCCACGTTTCGCTCCAGCATTACTGATGTATGGCTGCAACCCGGGTACTGCGGTTGATGCGCGGCTCACGTCAGCAGTTGGCATTTTTTCCGCCTCGCGATTGTGGATACCCGGGGGCGTTGGTCGGGGCGGCGACAAACGATGTCCTGTTGTTCACCCTCTCTGCGTTGAGCCCGCCTGCAACGGAGAACGATGTGGTAATTTCGTCGAGCTCGGCTTGCGAGATCACGTCACTGATTCTAGCGAAGCCATTGGGCGCCCGGTCCTCCACCAACTGCATCGCCGCCTCCGGACCAAACTTCCGGTTGCGTAGCGTGATATCATTCATAGCCGGCCGGCGCTCAAGGTCGTAGCAACGTAGAGCTTCCGAAGGATCTGAAGATGCAGCAAGCGCACCGGTCAGCACGCGGGCGTCAACGATCGCTTGAGAGCCGGCTTGGGAGCCAATTGGCTGCATAGGGTGGGCAGCATCTCCAATGAGTGTGACCCGGCCCCTCGTCCAGGTTTCGACTGGATCACGGTCAACTAACGGAAACTCAAAAATCTCCTTCGCCCGCGCGATCAATGCCGGCATATCGAGCCAGGGAAACTTCCAGGCACTGAATGCGGCCAAGACGGTCTCCCTCGATGCCCGGCGGTTCCAATCTTCGCGTGGGGGTACCATGCCCGGAACGGCTATTTGACAGATGCAGTTGGTCTCGAGTTCTCCGGTTCTCGCGCTCTGACCGATTGGATAGACGATCATCCGTTGGCGAAAATGCCCGCAAATGACCTGGCTACTGCCGCCGAGAAACGGTTCCGATTCGATCGCAAAGCGCCACAAGATCTGTCCGCCGAAGCGTGGCTCGCCCTCGTTTGGGTGAAGCTGTCTGCGAACCGTTGAGTGGATGCCATCTGCCCCGATTAGTACATCTGTCTCTTCGGTGACATTGTTCCCGGATGTCCGTTCCAGGAATGTAGCGGCCACGCGGCTATCGTTCTCGGTGAAGTGTTTGAACTCCAAACCGCTGCGGACATTGACGTCTCCAAGCCGTTGCTGAGCCGCCCGCCACAGCAGCAGTTGCAGCCGACCACGATGGATGGCGTATTGCGGCCAGTGGTAGCCAGCGGACAACCCGCGTTGTTCAGTGCAAATCAGCTGGCCGTGCTTGTTGAAAAGACTTAGCGCGCCAATCGCGACCCCGGCGCGGTTCAGCTCCTCAGCCAAACCAAGTTCGGTGAGCTCGCGTACCGCGGTCGGCTGCAAATTGATGCCCACACCTAGCGGGCGCACATCTTCGGCTGCCTCGCACACGCGGACACGAATGCCTGCCTGATGCAGGCTGAGGGCCATTGTCAGACCAGCGATGCCGCCGCCTACGACGATCACATTCATGCTTGGATTCCACGGTCTTTGTTCGCCGAAATGGCCGAGCGAGACCTTTCGGCCCCGCTCGGTTTTTTTACCTGCAGATTCGGCGCTACTGGACTGCGACTTGCGGGTTTTTCACCGCCTCGAACGTCTTGAACTCGATATTAAAGAGCTCGCCGCCGACTTTCTCGATGGTGCGCATATAGATGTTGTGGACGACATCACCCTTTTGATCGATGGAGGTCGGTCCGCGAGGGCTTTCCCATGTTGTCCCACGCATTGCAGCGACCAACGTGTCGCCGTCGGTGACCCCGTTGCTCTTGCGCAGGGCCTCATAGATCAGGTGCATGCCGTCGTAGCCGCTGACCACCATGAAGTTCGGACGAACGCCCTGATCCTTCTGGAACGCGGCAACGAACGCCTTGTTCATTGGTGAGGGGTGCGCGGCCGAGTAGAAGTGAGCCGTGATCGTGCCAAGCATGACATCTCCCATACTGGGCAGCAGCTCATCGTCGGCGATATCGCCGGGTCCGATCAGCTTGATGCCGGCCTTATCCATTCCCCGCTCCGTGAATTGCTTCACAAGCGTGCCGGCTTGAGCCGACGGCACAAAGGCAAAGATAGCTTGTGGGTTAGCGTCACGAGCCCGCTGCAGGAAGGGCGCAAAGTCGGGATTTTGCAGCGGAATCCGGATTTGCTCGATGATCTGCCCACCAGCCGTCAGATAGCGGCCTTTGAACGTTGCCTCAGCCTCGTGACCAGGGGAGAAGTCGGTGACGAAGGTCACGACTTTTGCCAGCCCTTGCTGGACCGCCCAATCAGCCACGACCGCCGACGATTGAGCGAGCGTGCAGCTGGTGCGCACGAAATACGGTGACTTCTCGATTAAGGTGGACGTGCTGGCCAACATGATCACGGTCGGCTTCTTGGCTTCCGTGATCAGTGCCGCGCTGGCAAGCAGATCGCCGGTTATGCCACCGGCAATGATGTTCACCTTGTCATTGACGATCAGTTCCTGGATAAACCGCTTGCCGACATCGAAAACGGTCGCGTCGTCCCGCACGATAAGTTCGAGCTTCTTGCCGGCGACAGTATCGCCGTGCTGACTCATATAGAACCTGGCTCCGGCGACCACCTGTTTGCCTGCGGCAGCGAGCGCGCCCGTCAGCGGCATGACCATGCCGACCTTCACTGTGTCCTGGGCAAGGGCACCGTGGGTTGCAGCCGAGAGACTGGCGACGGTGACAAGACTCTTGAGAAGGCAATGGATCTTCATCGGAGTTCCTTAGGCTGAAGACGTTGAGCGTCCTATTCACCGTTGCAAGTGTGGCGTCGGCTCCTGTAATTGTGAAGTTCGCATTTACGACGGCCATGTAGCCGTTTGGCTAAGGGATAATCGGCATGGATTGGATTGATCGGGCCGGCCGGCGGGTGAGGTTGCGGGATCTTCACATCCTCCTTGCAGTTGCCGAGGCAGGGAGCATGTCCAAAGCGGCCGCGCGACTTGCTGTCTCGCATCCTGTCGTATCCAAGACGATCTCAGACCTAGAGCACACCCTTGGCGTGCGGCTCTTCGATCGCGCAGCCCACGGGGTGGAACCGACGGCATATGGACAGGCTCTTCTAAAATGCGGCATCGCCGTGTTTGACGAAATGCGCCAGGGCATGAAGCAGATCGAGTTTCTTGACGATCCGACCTCAGGCGAGTTGCGCATTGGTTGTCCCGACATCATCACTGCTGGCTTGCTACCCGCAATCGTTGAACGGTTCTCGAGTAACTATCCCAAAGTGCGCTTCCACGTAGTCCACGCGAACACTGCGGTTATGCAGGTCCAAGAGCTGCGCAACAGGAATGTGGAGCTTTTATTCGGGCGAACTCCCTTGCCTGTCGCCGACGAAGAGTTGGCCGTCGAAACACTTTTCGATGAGCCCTTCGTGGCAGTGGGGGGCGCGCACAGCAAGTGGGCGCGTCGTCGGCGCATGGAGCTGCGCGACCTTCTGCAAGAGCCCTGGGTTTTGCCCCCCTACGACAGCGTCCCTGGTATTCTCATCTTGGAGATTTTTCGCACAGCCAAACTGCAACCTCCGATCCCGAGCATGGCGACATTGTCAGCTCAGCTCACCACCAATCTGATCGCCACCGGCAGTTACATTGGGATTTTGCCCCGCTCGGTTGCGCACTATACCCGCAGGGTCGGTCTGAAGATCTTGCCCGCCCACTTGGCCAATCAACGGTTAGCGGTTGGAATCATTACCGTAAAAAATCGTTCGCTGAGCCCGCTTGCATTGTCGTTCCTTGACCGGGCCCGACAAGTTGTCGGCGAACTCCAAAGAGCCTAGTCCGATGTCGGCGATTGGCAGTGCGCCTCGTGGGCGCGAATCATTAGTGAGGGAGGATCTCACCCAGATAATTGTGTGCGCCGCATGGTTTCTCAGTGGGAGACAGCCCCATCCGGCAAGGGTCGCTTCAGCCGGTAGCAATTGTAGCGACGAAGGAGGTGACGAGACCGTCGAAGCCTACGCTGCAGAGAGCCGTTCAGTGACCCCGCGAGCTTGCGGGCCGTAACGATTGAACGCTGAGCAGGCCTTGTATGGGGCCTTGTTTGTCAAGGGGGCGGGTTCATTTTCTATCCTTCTTCAAGCGACATTCTTTGCGCCCTCGACAGCGGCGAAGGCGCAATCCAACCGAACAAAGGTTTCTTGAGAGTATTTCGTTTGCAAGTTCATGGCCCTCACGATCGGCCACCATCTTTCAATTTCGGCTGCTTGGAAGGCGGCGAGGACCGCAGGGATTTGCTGATCGCGTGCTGGAACATCTTGCCCAAATCGGCCAGCCGACATTGGACGGACTGATTAGCCAATGCATCAACTGCTGCCGCATTGAGCTGACAGATCACCTCCTGCGGCGTACCCTTCGGTGCCCACAGGCCGGACCAAACAGTGACGTGGAATCCTGGCAATCCTGCCTCATCCACCGTGGGGATGTCAGGCGCGGACGCCAGGCGCACTTTGCCGGTGACGGCGTACGCCTTGATGTTACCATCGCGCACATGCGGCAGGGAGTTCGGCGGCTGATCGAACATCAGATCGACATGCCCCCCTACCGGGTCCTGCATGGCCGGGGCCGCGCCTCGGTACTCGAAGCCGTCCTGGACGGGCGCCGGGGAGATGGAAAAAAGCAGAAATTCAGCACTTACGACGACGTGAGTTGACGAAGGTGGGGTGGAACTGCAAAACAACAGGATGTATCGGCTCCTTCTGGCTGGCCTGATTGCCATTGCAGTGGCCCTTGCCCCGGTGGGCTCGGCCCTAGCTGCAAGCAATGCCATGGTTAAGCCAGCTATGGAGGATTGCCACGGCAAGAAGGCCTCCAAGGAGCATTCCTGCTGCGATGCGATGGCCAAATGTCCTGATCAATGCGGCGTCAAGTGCTGCAAGCTGATCGGCATGATCGTAGCGCCGTCTGGCATTGATCCGCCGGTCTTCGCGCCGCCCGAGGCGATCCATCCACAAAAGCCCCCAGACTGGTGGTTGCGGCCTCAACCGCCCCCACCTCGATCCTAACCCTTCCTAGTGACCATCGACCACGACCGCGCGTTGGGTGCGGCCGTGGATACGCTGTTGTGCGTGCTGAGACGCGCGCATTCCCGTCGATTCAAGGAAGGATCATCTTGCAATGAACTCGACCACTCGTGCGCTCGCAGCGTTCGCGAGCCTCACCCTGTTTGTCGTCGATCCCGTTTTCGCCGGGTCCAACGATTACACCTTCGAGCCCGTCAAGGTTGATGTGAAGAACGGCCAAGGTAGCGAACTTGCGGTACGTATCATCCACAAGCCGACCGGCAAGCCCGTCGAAGGCGTCGTGCTCTTTCGCACGCGACTCGATATGTCGCCCGACAGCATGGGCGAGATGACCGCCAAGCATGTGGCCCAACCCTCCACGGAACCCGGCGTCTACAAGTTCCGTGCCGACCTGACCATGGCGGGCGGGTGGGCCTTCAAGCTGATGGCCAAGGTGCCGGGCGAGAACGAGACGGTGCAAGGCACTGTCGTCTTCAAGGCCAAGTAGAGGGCACGGCCATGAAGACGACAATCTGGGTGGGCGCCGCTGTTGCGGCGGCCCTCGCGAGCGCCGTTGCCGGCTATCGCGCCGGCTCCGGCGGCTGGCCGCTACCGGGTGCTGTGTGGAAGCACGCGCCACCCAAGCAGGTGACGAGCGGGCCGAGTGCGGAACGTACGATCCTCTATTGGAAGGACCCGGAGGGGAAGCCGGATTTCTCGCCGAGCCTGAAGAAGACGGCGGACGGGCGAGACTACGTCCCCGTGTACGAAGGCCAGGAGGCCGACTTCAAGGAAGCCAAGCCGGCTGCGCTATCAGAGAAGGCGGGGAAGAGGATCCTCTACTACCGCAACCCCATGGGACTGCCCGAAACCTCACCCGTGCCAAAGAAAGACTGGATGGGAATGGACTACATTCCCGTCTACGAGGGTGAACAGGATGACGGCAACACAATAAAAATCTCTCCCGGCAGGCTGCAGCGTACGGGCGTCAAGACCGAGCTGGTGGGCAAGCTGGCGATCAAGGCAACCATCAAGGCTCCAGGAGTCGTCGCCTTCGACGAGACGCGGCTGTCGGTGGTGGCAATGCGCTTCGATGGCTTCATCAACAAGGTCATGCCCGTGACCAGCGGTACGCACGTCAAAAATGGTCAACCTCTGATGAGCGTGTTTGGACAGGAGCTTCTCAAGGCCGGCGGACAATTGGTCGTGGAAGAGGTGACCGGCTGGAAAGGACCGGAGCCCGACGAAGCGGGAACGGCGCCGGGTCGCCGAGACCCGCGCGCAAGGGTTGTCGGCGCGCGCCGCCTGCTGGAGAACCTTCGGGTGCCAAATGAGGTCATCGAAGAGATCAAACGCTCACGACGCGTGCCCGACGCGGTGACGTGGACCGCTCCGCAGGACGGCATCGTCACAGAGCGCAACGCAGTTGACGGCCAGGCCTTCAAGGCCGGCGACGTGCTGTTTAGACTTGCCGATCACTCCGTGGTTTGGGTGATGGCCGACATTCCTGAAGGCGACGTAGGGAGCGTCAGGCCCGGCCAAGCAGTGACTGTGCGCGGCAAGGCCTACCCGGGCCGGGTGTTCAATGGAAAAGTGGGTGTGCTTTACCCGCATCTGATGAAGGAAACCCGCAGTGCCCGTGTCCGTATCGAATTGCCTAACCCCGACCTGGCACTCCTTCCCGACATGTACACCGACGTCGAAATCGCCACGGGTTCTGACAAACCAGTGGTGGCGGTGCCGACAAGCTCGGTGATCGACAGCGGTAGCCGGCAGGTCGTCATCGTCGATCTGGGCGACGGCCGGTTCGAACCACGTGATGTTAAACTGGGCAAACGCGGTAGCGAGTACGTGGAAGTTGTGGAGGGTATCCGCGACGGCGACCGCGTCGTGGTCGAGGGCAACTTTCTTATCGACGCCGAAAGCAACCTCCAGAGCGCGCTCAGGGCTCTGACGGCGCCTCTGGCCAACGAGGCGAAGCAATGATCGCCCGCCTGATTGGCTGGTCGGCCAAGAACCTGATGCTGGTGCTGGTGGCAACCGCATTCGCAGTGGTCGGCGGAGTATGGGCCCTAAGGACACTACCGCTCGACGCCATACCCGACCTCTCAGATACCCAGGTCATCGTCTATGCGGAGTTTCCGGGGCAGGCGCCGCAGGTGGTGGAGGACCAGGTTACTTATCCGCTGACCACGGCGATGCTCACAGTGCCGAAGTCCAAAGTGGTGCGCGGGTTCTCATTCTTCGGCGTATCGTTTGTCTATGTCATCTTCGAGGATGGCACCGACATCTATTGGGCACGCAGCCGCGTCCTCGAATATCTCAACGCTGCGGGGAAGCGCCTGCCCGTTGGTGTGACCCCAACGTTGGGGCCAGACGCCACCGGTGTCGGCTGGGTCTATCAATACGCCGTGGTCGCCAAGAACAGATCTCTCGCCGAGCTGCGCTCGCTGCAAGACTGGGAGATCCGCTTCGCGCTTGCCAAGGCGGAAGGCGTTGCCGAAGTGGCCAGCGTCGGGGGCTTCGTCAAGCAGTACAACGTGGTCATCGACCCCGGTCGCATGCGGTCGCTGGGTATTCCGTTGTCGAAGGTGCGTGAGGTCATCCGCCAGAACAACATGGATGTGGGCGGCCGCACGGTGGAGCTGACCGAGCACGAGTTCATGGTGCGAGGCCGCGGTTACATCAAAGGCACTGGCGATCTGGAACGGATCGTCGTCAAAACAGACGGCGGCACGCCCGTGCTTCTCAAGGACATTGCGCGTATCGAACTTGGGCCCGATGAACGGCGCGGCATTGCCGAACTCAATGGTGAAGGCGAGGTGGTAAGCGGCATCGCCCTGCAGCGCTTCGGTGCGAACGCCCTCAGCGTCATCAACAATATAAAGGCGCGACTGGCTGAAATAGCACCGTCGCTTCCAAAGGGGGTAGATGTAGTGCCGGTCTACGACCGCTCCGAGCTCATTTACCGGGCGATCGAAACCCTGCGGCGAACGCTGTTCGAAGAGAGTGTGGTGGTTGCCCTGGTCTGTATTGTGTTCCTTCTCCATGTGCGGAGCGCCCTCGTGGCGATCCTGATGCTTCCGGTCGCCATTCTGATGTCGTTCCTGGCGATGAAGTTGTTGGGTCTTGGCTCCAATATCATGAGCCTTGGCGGCATTGCCATCGCCATCGGCGCCATGATCGATGCCGCCATCGTCATGATCGAGAACGCACACAAACACCTGGAGCGCGCACCTCCCAATAAGCCCCGTCTGGAAATCCTCGTCGAAGCCGCCTCCGAAGTCGGCCCGGCGCTATTCTTCTCGCTGCTCATCATCACGGTGTCATTTCTGCCGATCTTCACGCTGGAGGCGCAGGAGGGTCGCCTGTTTGGTCCGCTGGCCTACACCAAAACGTTCGCCATGGCCGCCTCCGCCGTGCTGTCGATCACGCTGGTGCCAGCGTTGATGGTGCTGTTCGTCCGGGGCCGTATCATTCCCGAGCATAGGAACCCATTGAACCGTGTCCTCATCGCCATCTATCGGCCCGTCATTCGATTGGTACTGCGGGCCAAGACGCTGACGATCGTGCTGGCCCTAGCTATCATCGCCCTATCGGTATGGCCGGCGACGCGATTGGGCACCGAGTTCATGCCCAACCTCAACGAGGGCACGTTGCTTTACATGCCGACCACGCTGCCTGGGCTGTCGGTGACTAAATCCGCGGAACTGCTGCAAATGCAGGACCGCATCATCCGCTCGTTTCCCGAGGTGGAGTCGGTTTACGGCAAGGCGGGGCGTGCACAAACCGCCACCGACCCCGCCCCCATTGAGATGTTCGAAACCGTCATCAACCTGAAGCCGAAGGAGCAATGGCGTCCCGGTGTAACTGTCGACAGCCTGATCCAGGAGATGGATCGCTCGCTGCAATTCCCAGGGATCTCCAACGCCTGGACCATGCCGATCAAGGCCCGCATCGACATGCTCTCCACCGGCATCCGTACGCCAGTCGGGGTGAAGGTCATTGGCCGTGACCTATCGGAGATGGAAAAAGTCGCCCGCGACGTCGAGAGAGTGCTGAAGACAGTCGAAGGCACGGCCAGCGCTTACGCAGAACGTGTTGTGGGCGGGTACTACCTGGAGATCATTCCTAACCGCGATAAGCTGGCGCGCTACGGGTTGATGGTGTCGGACGTGCAGGATGTGGTGGGAACCGCTTTAGGCGCCGAACCCATCACCACCACCGTCGAGGGCCGCGAACGCTACACAGTGGCCATTCGCTATCCGCGCGATCTGCGTTCCAACCCTCAGGCTATCGCCAAGGACGTCCTTGTGGCCCTGCCCAACGGCGGCACGGTGCCGTTGGGCGAAGTCGCGGACATCCAGCTCACCCAGGGTGCCACCAGCATTCGCACCGAGAATGCAAAACTGGCGACCTATATCTTCGTCGACATCCGTGATCGCGACCTCGGTGGTTATGTCGCCGCAGCGAAGAAGGCGGTGGCTGAACAAGTGCAGCTCCCTGCCGGCACTTACCTGATCTGGAGCGGCCAGTTCGAATACCTCCAGCGCGCTGAAGCTCGCTTGCAGGTCGTGGTGCCAGTAACGTTGATGATTATCTTCCTGCTGCTCTACTTGAACTTCCGCAGCCTCGCCGAGACGCTGATCGTCATGGCCTCGCTGCCATTCGCCCTGGTAGGCGGGCTATGGCTGTTGTGGTGGCTGGGATTCAACCTGTCGGTGGCCGTGGCGGTCGGATTCATCGCACTCGCCGGCGTTGCGGCCGAAACTGGTGTGGTCATGCTGATCTATCTTGACCACGCCGCCGACGAGGTGCGGGCGCGATCTGCCGCGCAGGGTCGCCCTTATACGCAAAACGACCTCTACGATGCCATTATGATAGGTGCGGCAGAGCGGGTGCGGCCAAAGATGATGACGGTGGTGGCCATCATGGGCGGGTTGCTACCCATCATGTGGAGTGCCGGGACGGGTTCTGAGGTCATGCAACGGATTGCAGTACCGATGATTGGGGGCATGATTTCGTCAGCGCTTCTAACCCTCATTGTCATTCCCGCTATCTATGGTTTCGTCAGAGGCTGGAATCTGCCAGCCAAGCCGGCGGTGCGGTCACGAGAACTGACAGCGGAAGCAAGCGCATGATGCGTCGCGAACCCGGTGCCGATCTGAGGAGTGGCACCAGCTCGTTGACATCTTCTGCGACACCACCATAAGGCGTGTGCCGGTAATTCCGCCGCAAGCCGCGATGTATGTTCTACCTGATAGCCGATCGATAGTGTTCGTTCAGGTCGTGGACCCAGTTGGTGGCGGCCTTGTTGAGAGCCTGGCGCATCCAGGAGGCAATGCGACCGGTTTCACTTCATTCGAATACAGCTTGAGCGCAAATTGGCTCCAGCTGCTCAAAGAGATTGCACCCCACGTGACACGAGTGGCAGTTATCGCGATCCCACGCGAGGCCCTGGGATCGGCCAGTTCGCTGTCATCCAGTCGGTGGGAGAGCTGCTCGGGCTGGACTTGGGCCCGATCAATGCCCTGGACGCGGCCGAGATCGAGCGCGGGATCGCTGCAGTTGCTCGTTCCTCGAATGCCGGAGTGATTGTGACACTGGGTGGAACCGGGTATCGTCGCGATCTGATCATTCCGCTTATGGCGAGCCACCGGCTACCCGCTGTTTACCCGTTCTGCTACGATGTCGCCGAACGGCGGGCTGATCTCCTACGGACCCGTGCCGATCGATCTGATGCGCGCGCGGCCGGCTATCTCGATCGTATCCTTAAGGGTGAAATGCCAGCTGACCTGTTCAGGCCCCAAGTATGAGCTGGTGGTTAATCTCAAGACCGCCAAGTCGCTCGGGCTCATCATGCCAGCATCACTGCTCCGCCCGCGCCGACGAGGTAATTGAATAAGATAAGACGGCTCATCATTTTAGCAGGTTCTGCAACGCATCAGTCTCCTTCGCACAGGACATGGGTGCAATTGCTAGATTAGGGCGTAGAGTGATGGACCCGCCGGTTTTTCGTCAGTTGACGGCTCAGATCCTGCCCAGTATCACAACAATTAACCGCAGGGGGTGGGATAGAATCTTCGGCGCTGCCAGCGAGGGTTTCGACTACTATCTTGCCTGCGAGAACGCACCTCCATCCATGTTTGAGTTTTCCGCGATCGGGGTGTTGGATGGCGAGACCCTTGTGGCCGGTGCGCCCGCGTTCCGCACCAACTTTCGCCTCGACATGATGCTGGAGGGCCGGTCGCGCAAGCTTGCGGACTGGGTAGGGCGGCGGTTCCCCCGGCTGATGAACATTGCAGTAATGGGCGTCGGCTCACCGCACTCAGATAACCTATCCCTGGCGATCGATCCTGCATTGAACGCATCACAGCGCAAGCTAGCTCTCGAAGTGCTACTCGACGGACTGGAGCGACAGGCGGCGCTTTCGAGAATAGGCATGACGTTCCTCAAGAACGTGAGCGATCGCGACAGCCATTGGTCGCACGAGGTCTTGCGGCGGCGAGGCTATGCACGAGTTGCCGCGCTGCCGATCGCCACACTCTCAGTCCCCAATTCCGAAGAAGCCTACTTTGCGAGCCTATCAGCCAACATGCGCAGCAACATGCGGCGCAAAATTAAGCGCGCGAAGGGATTGCGCGTTGAAGTTCGTGGCTACGTTGAAGGAGTCGAGGAGGAAATTTCTGCTCTGCGAGACGCCACCCGACGACGTGCGATGACTGATTACGATGTCTTTGCCGAAGTTTCGACGAACTACTTTCGGCAGGTGCTGTCCCACCTCGGCGAGAGAGCAAAGCTATTGCTGTATTGGAGGGGCGACGCTCTTATCGGCTTTGCGCTTGTCCTGATCGAGCCAGGCCGGCTCATTGAAAAGTACAATGGGATGCGGTATCCGGATGGCCCCGATCATGGCGTT
>Ga0134122_10000216_pt1 | contig 35593 bp, 35 predicted proteins | sample KB302_FD_96461 | JGI IMG/M metagenome (GOLD analysis project Ga0134122, IMG submission 96461) | Terrestrial soil microbial communities without Nitrogen fertilizer from Kellogg Biological Station, Michigan, USA - KB3-0-2 | ecosystem: Environmental > Terrestrial > Soil > Unclassified ... | reverse complement strand
GTACATGCGCACCGGATCATCGGTACGCTCGGAGGGCTCAGCTCGGGCCTGGACCACGGAGGGCATGCTGGGCGCGGTGATGGCGCGACCGGTATCTTCCTCGTCGCTGCCGGCGTCGTCGGCTTCCGCCGGCGTGCTGGCCTCTTCTTGATCCTCGCTCTCGACCACGGTGATGCCCATGTCAGACAGCATCGACATGGTGTCCTCGATTTGCTCGGAGGAGACTTCCTCCGACGGCAGAACAGCATTGAGTTCGTCGTAGGTGACGTAGCCGCGCGCCTTGGCGGTCTTGATGAACCGCTTGACGCCGGCATCGGACAGATCGAGGAGAGGACTATCCTTCTCCGGCGCTTCCGATGGGGTGGGCACTTGGTCTTCGGACTTCTGCATCGCCATGTAGAGGGCTCCGGGGCCGTGCTTGCCGTGGATGCGCACGCATCGCTATTTCAACAAAACTGTGCGGTGGCCTGCCTCGACGCGCCAAAGCGCAACGGCAAACCACCCCGATCAGGCGGGCTACCCCGCCGGGTGAGAACCTGTCGATGAAACCCACTGCGGCGGGTGTGCCAGGGCCGGAGCAATGCTCGGGTTGCCCTTAATGTGGGAATCGAAGCAGGCATACACAACTTCCACCGCATTTCCTACCGTTTGTTTCTGCAGGTGTTCCTTCCTACCCTATGGGGGTTTACCGCACCTTATGTTCCGTGCCGCCTACCGGGATTGGGACCTTGGCGAAATCCCCAGTTTGTGGGGCTTGGCGACGAGATGGGTTCTAAACCGCGTTCAGTCCTGACCCTCCACCGATCGCAGCGCCTGCTGGAGCTGTTGCTGGATCTCCACAATTTGGCCAAAAGCGACCTCAGACGGCTCGGCGGCATAGGCGCGTTCCAAGCCCTGCAAGTGGCGCTTTAGCTCGGTTTGGGATTTGTGCATGGCGAGCGCATGCAACCACCCGGCCTCCACCTCCGCTGCCGCTGTCCCAGGTTCGGCAAACTTGTCGCCCTTGTGCGTGATGGCTCGCTCGGCCGTGGCGACGATGCTGTCGAGACCGCTGGCGGTCAGTTGGGTGCGTATTTGCACCGCGTCAAGAGGTGTACCCTGACTGAGCAGCCCCAGCAGGCCATCGCGCAGGGTAGCCAAGGGCTTCGCCGTCAAGGGCAACTGGGCGACCTCTTCGCAGCGCTGCTCGAGCAACCAGGGATGGTTTAGCAACGCCATGACGAGAAGCGCTTCCCGGGGTGGTACCGGCAAGCTGCGCTCCGCCAGCTCGTTGCTGCGGACCGGCGCTGGACTGTTGGTGGCAGCCCGCGGCAGGCCTCCCAGGCGCGTGCGCTCGGTGGCACGCACGGCCACCCGCCAGTCGAGTTGGGCATTATTGCGGCGCCGGTCGGCGAGGCCCGGGGCGCGTCGCCCGTCATTGCCCGCGGTCGCGCGCGTGAGCTTGGCCGTTCGGGCCCACAGGACGGCGCGCAGTTCACGTTCGTAGTGGTCGCGCACGCCGCGATCGGCGATGCGCGCAACCAGGGCTTTGAGCCGTGCGTCGAAGGAGGCGCGCTGCTCGGGCGTCGCCGTTTCGCCCCTACGCTCCTCGCGTTCGACCAGTACATCGAACAGGGCTCGGGTCTTGTTGAGCACCGCGGCGAAGGCCGTGGCGCCGTGCTGGCGGATGAGCTCGTCGGGGTCGAGCCCATCGGGCAGGAAGGCAAATGCAACGCTGTGGCCTGGCGTCAAGTGCGGCAGCACGGTTTCGACGGCCCGGAAGGCGGCGTTGCGACCGGCCACGTCGCCGTCAAAGCACAGTACCGGCACGGGGGCCAAGCGCCACAGCAGCTGCAGCTGGCTTTCGGTGAGCGCGGTGCCGAGGGGAGCAACCGTTTGGGCAAAGCCGGCCTCGGCCAAGGCGATCACGTCCATGTAGCCTTCAACGACGATGACTTGATCTTTGTCGAAGGCGGGACCACGCGCATTGGCGGCATTGAACAGCACGCCGCCCTTGTGAAACAGGGGCGTGTCCGGCGAATTGAGATACTTGGCGGGCGCCTCTGCATCGAGCGCGCGTCCGCCAAAGGCGATGACGCGGCCCTTCAGGTCGCTGATCGGAAACATGACGCGGTGCCGGAAGCGGTCGTAGGCGACCGGAATATCCTCACCGCTGATCTGCATGCCGGCGGCGGCCATCTCCTGTCCGGAGTAGCCCGCCTTGGCCAGATGGTCCTTGAGCGCGGAACGGCTGTTGGGGGCGTAGCCCAAGCGAAAGCGGCTGCCGGCCGCGGCCGTGAGGCCGCGGCGCTCGAGGTAGCGGCGGGCGTCGGCGGTTGCGGCAAGCTGCGCCTCGAAAAAGCGGCAGGCGGTCTCCATCAGCGTATAAAGCCGGAGGCGCTCATCGTGCTGCTCGGCCTCCTGGCGCGAGACCTTCGGCATGGCAATGCCGGCTTCCTCGGCCAGCCGTTCGACCGCTTCGGGAAAGCTCAAGCCTTCGGTCAGCATCACGAATTTGAAGATGTCGCCGTTCTGGCCTGAGGAAAAATCAAACCACGAGCCCTTGTGGTCGTTGACAAAAAACGAGGGGGTTTTCTCCTGCTTGAAGGGCGACAGGCCCTTGAGCTCGCGGCCGGCGCGCTTGAGCGAAACCTTCCGCCCCACCACCTGGCTAACGGGCAGCCGCGTGCGGATCTCATCAATCAGGGAAGGTGGAAAGCGCATTGAGGGTCCCAAGCCGCCGCAGCGATTGTCCACGTCACATACGTGATTCGCGCGCAAAGCCTTGCCGGGCGAAGAAAAGCGGGGAGGGGGCCACCGCTTTCCACAGCGGCTTGGCCGTGCCGACGGGCGGCTAACGGGTGGCCATCCCGGGGCTGCCGGGCCGTAATCGGGCCGCCGCGTCAGCTCAAGGGGCCGCGGCGGCCAACAGCTCCTTGACGAGGGCGCTCACCTTGCCAAAGTCCATCTGGCCGGCATAGCGCGCCTTCAGCGCCGCCATCACTTTGCCCATGTCCCGAGGGCCGGCCGCGCCGACATCTTTGATGATCGCAACGATTGCCGCGCGCACCTCCCCCTCGCCCAGTTGCTGGGGCAGGAATTCCTCGATCACCTCGATTTCCTTGGCTTCCTGGTTGGCCAGGTCCTGGCGACCGGCCTTTTCGTAGATGGCAAGGGAGTCGCGGCGCTGCTTGAGCATCTTCTGCAACACGGCGGCGACCTCTGGCTCGGAGAGCTTGTCGGTGCGGGTGGCGATTTCGCGCTCCTGCAGGGCGGCGCTGATGAGGCGCAGCGCCCCGAGCCGGGGCTTGTCCTGTGCCTTGAGCGCTGCCTTGGTTTCCTGAGCGAGACGATCGCGCATGGGGGAGCTCCGCCGTTGCCGCGGCAGATGTATGGCCATAGCGCGCGCCCTGCAAGGCTGGGACGCCTCTCACGCCTTGCGGGCCAGGCGGCTCAGCGCCTCGGCCGTGGTCGGGTCGGCGGGAAAGAAGGCCTCGAGGGCGAGCTCAGAAAGCGTGATGTCGAGGGGGGTGCCGAACACGGTGGTGGTGCTGAAAAACGAAAGGACGGCGCCTTGGCTGACGAGCCGAAAGGGGATCACCACGCCGCCGAAGTCGCCGCCTAGGCCATCGGGCGGCCGGCCGCCCCTGGCGGGGGCCGGGTATTTGCGAAGCTCGTCCAGCAGATCGGCAAGGACGGGATCGGCGCTGAGGTCGACCTGCCGCCGCAGGCGCTCGAGCAGATGCTGGCGCCATTGCGCCAAATTGGCGATGCGCGGTGCCAGCCCCTCCGGGTGCAGGCTGAGGCGCAGCACGTTGATGGGGGGGACGAGTAAGCTTGGCGCGGTGCCGCCCAAGAGGCGCTCGAGCGCGCTGTTGGCTGCAACCAGCTGCCAGTGGCGGTCGACGGCGAGGGCTGGGTAGGGCTCGTGGCCCCTCAGCACGAGTTCGACGGCGCGCCGGGCCGAGCACAATTGCGGATCCTCCAGCTGGCGTTCCGGGAAAATCGGCGCGAAGCCGGCCGAGACCAACAGCACGTTGCGATCCCGCAGGGGAATGTCGAGGCGCTCGGCCAGGTGCAGAACCATGTCGCGACTAGGCTGCGAGCGACCGGACTCCACAAAGCTCAGGTGCCGGGTTGAGATTTCTGCTTCGCTCGCGAGGTCGAGCTGGCTCATACGGCGGCGCTGGCGCCAGGCGCGCAAGTGATCGCCGATCGATCTGCCGGTGTCCATGGCCGCGAACGATAGCGCATGCCGAAGAGGCCCTCCATTACCTCCGGCGTAATCGACTTGAGCCTGCGGGCGGCGAAGGATGGCCCCCCACGCGAACAGGTCCGCGAGAACGGGTCCGCGGGAACGGGCCCACGAGCACAGGAGAGCGTCATGACCGACACGCCAGCAGCATCAGGCAAGGGCTACATTTACGTGGAAATGACGATCCGCGACCCTGAGCGTTTTCAACAGTATACCGCACTGTCGGCCCCCGCCGTGCATGCGGCCGGAGGTTGGTATCCGGTAGCCGGCGTCAAGCCCGAAGTGCTCGAAGGCACCTTGGCGGCCGATCGCATCGTCCTGGTGGAGTTCGACAGCCTCGAGCGGGCCCGCGCATTCTATCACTCCGCCGCCTATCAGGCGGCCAAGCTGAAGCGGGCCGGCGCCGCCGATTTCAAGATGCTTCTGCTGCCGGGTGCGCCACGGGGGCGTTGAGGTTGGCGCCTATGCCGCTACTATGCCGCGGCTAAAGGAAACCGAAAGGAAACGGCGCCATGGGCATGGTCGACGGCAAGATCGCAATCATCACGGGCGCGACCAGCGGCATCGGCGCGCGCACGGCCGAGCTGTTCGTGGCCGAGGGTGCCAACGTCGTCTTTACCGGCCGCCGCAAGGCCGAGGGCGAGGCGGTTGCCGCTCGGATCGGCAAGCGGGCGCAGTTCCTTGCGGCCGATGCAACCTCCGAAGACGATTGGAAGCGGGTGATCGACCATACCGTCAAGGCTTTTGGCCGCATCGACTGCCTCTTCAACAATGCGGGCGGTCCGGCGCCGACGGGGAGCATCACCAGCGTGCCGGTCGCGGGGTTCGATGCGGCCATGGCGCTGCTGGTGCGATCGGTGATGCTCGGCATGAAGCATGTGGCGCCGATCATGCTGCAGCAGCGCTCGGGCAGCATTATCAACAACGGCTCGATTGCTGCCCATCAGACCGGGCGATCCAGCTCCATGGTTTACGGCGCCGCCAAGGCGGCCGTGAACCATCTCAGCAAATGCGTGGCGATGGAGCTGGGCGAGCACAACGTGCGCGTCAATTCGGTCTCGCCCGGGGCCATTGCCACGGGCATCCTGCCGAAGGCGCTGGGTGTGGATGCCAGCAGGGCCGACGCGCTGGCCGATGCCATGAAAGAGGTTTATGCCAAGGTGCAACCCCTTCCCCGCGCCGGCGTGCCGGACGATATCGCCCAGTGCGTTCTGTGGCTGGCATCGGATCGTTCGACGTTCATCAACGCCACCGACATCGTGGTCGACGGCGGTCTGATCGGCGGGGCCATGTTCACCCCCCACCACGAGGGCCTGAAGCAGGTGAAGGCGAGGTTCGGCATCTGAGCGGGACCGCCGGACGATGTCCTTGCCGCGCACGCCTCTGCTCAGCGTCGATTGCGTCGTTGTCGACGCCGGCGGCCGGGTGCTGCTGGTGCGGCGGGGGCACCCACCGTTCAAGGGCCTGCAGGCCCTGCCCGGTGGATTTGTGGAGATCGGGGAGACCGTCGAGCAAGCTTGCCGGCGCGAGTTGCGCGAGGAGACAGGCGTGCGCGCCGGCCGCATGCGCCTGATCGGCGTCTATTCCGATCCCCGGCGCGACCCGCGTGGCCACACCTGCTCCGTCGCTTTCCTGACGCGCGTGGTGCGCGCCAGGGCGACGGCGGGGGACGATGCGGCGGCGGCCGAGTGGGTCGAGCACTGGTCCCGATTGCCGCTGGCCTTCGACCACGCCAAAATATTGGCCGATGCGCGACGCCTGCTCGCCAAGGGGTCGTGAGAAGGGGCGCGGCCATTGTGGCCGCCACAGCAAAACGCAAGGGGCTAGTATGGCAGAGTTCGACGGCAAGGTAATCCTGATCACCGGTTCGGCCACGGGCCTGGGCGCCGCCATCGCCGTTGGCGTGGCCGAGCGTGGCGCCAAGGTCGTGATCCTCAACTGCACGCGCAGCATCACGGAAGCCGAAGAGACCGCGGCCGCCGTGCGCAAGGCCGGTGCCGCTGCCGTCCTGGCGCAGGGCGACGTTGCCGAGGATGCCGACTGCCGCAAAATCGCCGAGGTGGCTCAGCGCTATGGCAAGCTCGACGCGTTGGTCAACAATGCCGGCACCAGCAAGCACGTGCCCAACCACGCGGACCTGGACGGGCTGTCCAAGGAAGACTTTCTGCGCATTTTTGCCGTCAATACGGTTGGCCCCTTCCAGATGGTTCGTGCTTGTCGCGCCCTGCTCGAGGCCTCCAGCAGTGCCAATGTGTTGATGACCTCTTCGATTGCCGGCGTTGCCGGTGGCGGCTCCTCGGTGGCCTACGCGGCATCCAAGGGGGCGCTCAACACCATGACCCTATCCTTGGCCCGAGCGCTGGCGCCGAAGATCCGCGTCAACGCCATCTGTCCGGGCTTCATCGACACGCGTTGGTTCCGGCAAGGGATTGGCGAAGAGAAGGCCAACGAGCTGCGCGAGCGGGTCGCCAGGAATGCGCCGCTCAAGCGTGCCGGCGCGCCCGAGGACATCATTGGTCCGGCGATGTTCTTGATCTCTGATGCCGCCCACCACATCACCGGCGAGACGCTGATGGTCGACGCCGGCATGCACTTGAACTTTGCACCGCTGCGCGCCCGCTAGCCAACGCTACGGGGTCCTCGCGGCCGCCGTTCAAAGCGCGGTCGCGAGCGCCGTGGCGGTCTCGCTGCCCGCGACCACCGGCACGATCTCGAACTGCGCCAGGTCGGACCATTCGGCGACCCAACGCTGCAACAGGGTGGCGTCGCTGGTTTGCATGAGCTGAAAGCAGCGGCCGAGATCGGCACTGACATGGCTGCTGATAAAAACGAGGCCGTCGGGCAGCGCGCGGCCCTTGTCGCGCAGGCGCCGGTAGACGGCTTTGGCATCCTGATTGCGAACCGTCTCGATCACCATGAACAGCATTTCACCCCTCCAAAAAGCCAGCGCCGCTTACCTGTGAGGTAATCGACTTCGCCTCTCCGGCGCTCGATCATACGCGCACATCCTCGAGCAAAGGAGTTCGCCATGTCAGCCCAATCAGCCACTTTTCTGCGCCGTACCCTCGTTCTCGACGCCGTCGCCAGTGGGGCCACCGCCTTGTTTGTGATTGCCGCCGCCGGTCTCATCGACGGGTTGCTCGGCCTCCCCGTTGCCCTGCTGCGCGGGGCCGGGCTCGTGCTTGTGCCGTACGTGGCCTTCGTTGTGTTCGTGGCAACACGTGCGCGCATCGAGCCAGCCGCGGTTTGGGTCATCATCGCCTGCAACGCCCTCTGGGCGCTGGCCAGCTGTGTGTTGTTGCTGAGCGGCGAGCTGGCGCCAACCGGGCTCGGTATTGCCTTCGTGGCGGCGCAGGCCATCGTCGTGGCGTTGCTGGGCGAGCTGCAATACGTGGGCCTGCGGCGGCCCGCCGCCCAGGTCGCCTAGCCCTCAAGGCCGCGCGCCCGCCTTGGGGAGCGCGGCTTTTTGTCGGATCAGCCCTGCGAGGGCGGGCTCGAAAAAGCGCCTAGCAAGCAGTTGGGGTGCGCGCGGCGATGCCTTGCCTGGCACCGCCCTGTGGGTTTGCTCGCGAAGCCCAGGCCGGACGCGCGGGCGGCGGCGGTGGCAGCATCAGCGTTGGCCGACCCCAAGCGGGCGCTTGCCAGCAGGGGACCGCGGCGGGCGCCGCGCCTCGCCCGCCCGCGGTCGGCGCGCAATCAGCCGGAACGCCAGCAGAGCGGCGATCAGCACGGCATAGAGGATGAGTTCGGGCGACCAGGATTTCACGAGCATAATGAAATGCAAGACCGCGGCGGCCGCCGCGAGATAGACCAGCCGATGCAGCCGCTGCCAAGCGGCCCCGCCCAGCCGACGGATCATCGGCGCATTCGAGGTGATGGCGAGCGGCAGCAGGATCGTGAAGGCCAGCATGCCCACGGTGATGAAGGGGCGCTTGACGATGTCGGACCAGATGGCGCCGAAATCGAGGCCCTGATCGAGCACGGTGTAGACCGTGACGTGCAGCGCCGCATAGTAGAAGGCGATGAGGCCGATGGCGCGGCGATAGCGCACCAGGTTGGCAAGGCCAAGACGCCGCAGCGGGGTGATGGCAAGCGTCAGGATCAGGAAACGAAGGGCCCACAGCCCGAGCGTTCGTTCCAGGGTCTTCTGCGGATCGGCGCCCAGTTGATCGATCAGGCCCAGGTAGAAGGTCGAGACGGCGGGCAGCAAGCCGATCAGGTAGATGCTGCGCCGAATCGGATCGCGCCCGAACAGGCCCCGGCTCAGCGCCGACCGCGCCGTGGCGGCTGCCGCAGGCATGTTAGTAGTTGGCCTTGAGGTCGAGCCCGGTATAGAGGCTTGCCACCTGCTCGCCGTAGCCGTTGAACATCAGCGTTGGCCGCCGCTTCACGAACAGTCCGCTCTCGCCGATACGGCGCTCGGTGGCCTGGCTCCAGCGCGGATGGTCGACGTTGGGATTGACGTTGGAATAAAACCCATACTCGCGCGGGTTCTGCAGGTTCCAGGTGCAGGGCGGCTGCTTCTCGGTGAGGCTGATTCTGACGATCGACTTGACGCCCTTAAAGCCGTACTTCCACGGCACGACCAGCCGGATCGGCGCGCCATTCTGATTGGCCAGCGTCTGCCCATAGAGGCCGACGGCGAGAATGGTGAGCGGATGCATGGCCTCGTCGAGGCGAAGGCCGTCGACGTACGGCCACGGCAGCGGCTGGAACACACCGCGCTGGCCCGGCATCTCCGACGGACGCACCAGCGTGCCGAAGGCGACGTACTTGGCGCTGCCTTGTGGCTCGAGGCGCTTGAGGACGCTCGCCAGCGGCACACCGACCCAAGGGATCACCATCGACCAGCCTTCCACGCAGCGCATGCGATAGATGCGCTCCTCCAAGGCGATGTCCTTGATGAGATCGTCGAGTTCGTACTCGGCTGGCTTATTGACCAGGCCATCGACCATCACCTTCCAGGGCTTGGTCTTTAGCGTATGTGCATTCTTGACCGGGTCGTCCTTGTCGACGCCGAATTCATAAAAGTTATTGTAGCTGATGATGTCCTTGAGAGGCGTCTGTGTCTCGCTGGCGCTCGAGAGCGGGCTTTTGTCCGCCTGGAGGGCTGCCGCCAGCGCCGCGTGCGGCACGAGGCTGCCAAGTCCCAGCGCCGCTGCGCCGGCGAGGAACTCGCGGCGGCGCAGATAGGACGAATGCGGCGTAATTTCGGAGGCGGGACCGTCGGCAGCGAGTTTGATCAGCATGAAGAGAGGTCTCGATTTTGCCCATTCACGTCTGAGATAAAGTGTTCGCGCCGGTTGCGTAAGAGGAAATGCGACGGCCTGACAGGCTTGTGACAGGGCGTGAAGCGAACGGGCATGATAACAGCAAGGAGCCGAGGTTAGCGCAAGGGCTGCACCAGGCCACGGCCCTTCCAGTCTTTTTGCCGCGCCTGCTCGCCGGCGCGCGCGGCCCTAGGCGGCAACCCTCCCCGGGCCCGGCCGGCGCGCGGGTGACCGCGGCGCGGAGCAATCGCCCTGCCGGTGCCTTGACGTGACCCGAGCCGCCGTCCATCAGAGCGGGCGAGCACAGGCCCCGACAGGGGGCGCCGGGGGGCCGAGCCGTGGCAAGCGGCTCGCCGATCGGCGCGGGGCATGCAGGTGACGAGGCGACGGCATGATGCCGACAAGGGGCCGAAAGTGCTAGCGAGGAGACTGCAGGGAGGAGCCGGACGGCTACGGGTCGTGCGCGCGGCGCGCCGTTCCTGGGTGGAGCGCGTCCGATGAGCCAGGTGGCCTTTGAGAGCAAGCGCAACACGCGCGCCCTCGTCCTGCTGATGGTCGTCGTGCTGGCCTGGGGCACCATGTGGCCGGTCAACAAAGCCTTGCTGGCCTACATGCCCCCGATCTGGTCGGTGGCGCTGCGCACCTACATTTCCATGCTGACGCTGTTTGCCATCTCGCTGCTGGTCACGGGATTGGCGCTGCCCAAGCGCCAGGACCTGCCAGTTCTGGTCAGCATGGTGGTGCTGCACATGGTGGCGTTCACCATTCTCTCGCAACTGGCCCTGCAATGGGTGCCGGCGGGACGTTCGGCCGTCCTGGCCTACACGAGCGTACTATGGGCTCCGATCGGCGCGGCGCTTTGCCTGGGCGAGACACTATCGCGGCGCCGGATCCTTGGCTTGGGGTTCGGCATCTTGGGGCTCGTGGCCATCTTCAATCCCTTCACCTTCGATTGGAGCGATCGCGGTGCCGTCGCCGGCAACGCGCTCCTGCTGCTGGCGGCGATGCTATGGGCGGCGAGCATCGTCCACAACCGCGGCCATGCCTGGCGCTCGACGCCTTTCCAGCTTGCTCCCTGGCAGGCGTTGCTGGCCGCCGTGCTGCTGACGCTGGCGGCGGTGAGCATCGAAGGACCGCCGGTCGTAAGCTGGAATGGGCGTTCGCTTGCGCTGTTGTTGTTTGCCGGCATTGCCGGCACGGCGCTCGCCTATTGGGCGGCGGCGGTCAGCTCCTCCGAACTGCCGGCATCGACGACCTCGCTTGGTCTTCTCGGTACGCCCGCCGTTAGCGTCGCCGTTGCGCTGCTGCTGCTGGGTGAAGCGCCAACCTTTCCACTCGTGCTGGCGCTCGTGCTGCTGATCGGCGGCATCGCCGTCGGTGCCACGGGCTCGCGCCGCGCCTGAGCCGGTCCCAGTCGCGGTCCGGCGCGGCGGCGCCGTGCTGCTTAAGTTAAGCGGCGTGTCGGGATCGACCAGGCCAGCACCGCCCCGACGGCCGCGAACGCGGCGATGGTGAGGAAGGCGGCGCGAAAGGCGCGCGCGATGTCGGCGTGCACCGTTGCCTGGCTGGCGATGGCGGTCACGGAACCCTGGGGACCCTGCACCAGCTGCGCGAACACGCGACCGGTCTCGGGTTCGGCGAGCGAGATGGAGGCAAATAACACGGTGCCGACGAGGGCGGTCCCGGCGCCCGCGCCAACCGAGCGCGAGAGCTGAACCGATCCGACCGCAGAGCCCAGCGAGGCGGCCCCGGCCGCGTTCTGCACCGTCACCTGCACGACGCCCATCACCGTGCCCATGAAGAGACCGCAGACGAACAGCGGCCAGGGCAGCTGGGCCAGGCTCAAGCTCTCGGCCTTGAAGGCGAACAGGAGAAGGGTTGCGGTGGCCAACACCAGGCCGACCGAGGGAAAGATGGTGGTGAGCCCGGTACGGCTGACGATGCGCCCGGTCAGCATCGAACCGGCGCCGATCCCGAACACCAGGGGCAGCAACATCAGTCCCATCGCGGCAGGCGTGGCCCCGCGCAGGACGCGGAAGTAAAGCGGCAGAAAGGTGATCAGCGCGACGAGGGTGGCGCCATGACAGGCGGCCAGGGCGTCGCTCCGCCACACCGTTGGATTGCGCAAGAGCGTGATCGGCAGCAGCGGATGGGGCACGCGCCGCTGTTGCCGGATGAGCCCGATGAGGCCGAGCAGCGAAATGGCGGCCAGGGCGGCGATTGGCGGCAGCAGACTGGCCTGCATGCGCTGCGCTTGATCGAGCGCCAGCAGGAGGGGGACGATGAAGGTGATAAACAGGAGCAGGCCCAAGGTGTCGAAGCGCCAGGGTTGGTCGCGATAGGCGCGGGGCTTGAGGCGCATGGTGAGCAGAACGGCGAGCAGGCCCAGGGGCACATTGATCAGGAAGACGCTGCGCCAACCCAGGTGATGGGTCAGATAACCGCCCACGACCGGTCCGAAGGTGCTGGAGGTCACCATCACCGAGGCGAGATAGCCCTGGTAGCGTGCGCGCTCGCGCGGGGGAATGGTCTCGCCGATCATCGCCTGCGAGAGCGTCATCAGGCCACCGCCTCCCAGGCCCTGCAGGATGCGGCAGATGGTCAACAACTCGACACTGCTCGCCACGGCGCACAACAGCGAACTGACAATGAAGATCGCAAGCGCGATGAACATCATGCGCTTGCTGCCGTAGACGTCACGCAACTGCCCGTAGACCGGCGCGGCCACGGTGGTGGCGACCAGATAGCCAACCACGACCCAGGAGACGCGACCGACGCTGCCGAGCGATGCCGCGATCGAGGGCAGGGCCGTTGCCACGATGGTTTGGTCGACGACGGCCAAGAACATCGGCAACATAATGGAGGGAAAGACGGTGCGGAACAGCTGACCGGGGGTGGGTTCCTGTTCGCCGTCCTGCATGCGGGCGTCAGCCACGTCCGTTCGTAATCGCAACCAACTTGTCGAGCGCCTGCGCCGCCGCACCGGATTCGATGGAGCGCTGGGCGAGCTGGGCGCCTTCCAGAATATTGGCGGCCTTGCCGGCGACCACTGCCGCGGCGGCGGCATTGAGTACGGCGATATTTCTGAGCGGCGTCTTCTTGCCGGCCAAAACCTCGCGAATAGCCGCCGCATTGGCGTGCTCGTCGCCGCCCTTGAGGTCGGAGAGTTTGGCCGGGGCCAGTCCCGCGTCGGCCGGCGTCACTTCGAAGACCGTGACCTTGCCATCCTTGAGCTCGGCGACGTCGGTGGCACCCGTCGTGGTCAACTCGTCGAGACCGTCATGACCGTGCACGACCCAGACGTGCTTGGCGCCCAAGTTGTTCAAGACCTGGGCGATCGGCTCGACCCAGTGCCAGGAAAAGACGCCGACGACCTGACGCTTGACGCCGCCGGGGTTCGAGATCGGTCCCAGCAAATTGAAGATGGTGCGGATGCCGAGCTCGCCGCGGATCGGCGCCCAGTGCTTCATGGCGGGGTGATGCAAGGGGGCCCACATGAAGCCGACGCCGGCCTCCTCGACACAGCGGGTGATGGTCTCGAATGCGCCGTCGAGCTTGACGCCGAGGGTCGACAGCACGTCGGAGGCCCCCGACATGGAGGAAACGCGGCGGTTGCCGTGCTTGGCGACCTTCACGCCGGCCCCGGCCGCGATCAGGGCCGCGCAGGTCGACACATTATAGGTACCGTGACTATCGCCACCGGTGCCGACGATATCGACGGCATCCTCCGGCACGCTGACGCGCATCATGCGTGCGCGCAGCATCTGCGCGGCACCGGTGATTTCCTCGACGGTCTCCCCGCGCACGCGCAGCGCCATCAGGAAAGCGCCCATCTGCGCCGGTGTCGCCGCCCCGGCGGTCATCTGATCGAGGGCGGTGCGAATTTCGTCCTCGCTGAGCGTTGCACCCTGCGAGACCTTTTGGATCAGATGGCGCAATTCGTGGGAGGGTTGGGCATCCATGGTGGTGTCATGCCGCGTGGCGTGCGGGGTCGATATTGCGACGCCGCGGCGCCAACCCCGCGAGCTCGAGGAAATTGGCAAGCAGGGCGTGGCCATGCTCGGAGGCGATGCTCTCGGGGTGGAACTGCACGCCGTGCACGGGATGTGTGCGATGCTGCAGACCCATGATCAGGCCGCCGGCTTCGGCCGTCACGATGAGATCCTCGGCAAGGCTCTCGCGCTCCACGATCAAGGAGTGATAGCGCGTAACCTCAAACGTCTTGGGCAGCGATTGGAATACACCCTTGCCGGTGTGGCTGATGCTCGAGAGCTTGCCGTGCATTGGCTGCGGCGCGCGCACGACGATGCCGCCGTAGGCCTGGCCAATGGCCTGATGGCCGAGACAAACGCCCAGGATGGGAATTGAAGGTCCGGCCTGATTGATCAGCTCGAGGCAAATGCCGGCCTCGTTGGGCGTGCAGGGGCCGGGCGAGAGGACAATGCCCCGGGGGGCAAGTTTTACGACCTCGGCCACGGAAATCTTATCGTTGCGGAACACCTCGCAGCGCGCGCCAAGCTCGCCCAGGTAGTGAACGAGATTATAGGTAAAGCTGTCGTAGTTATCGATCAGGACCAGCATGGCAACGATTTAGGGGACCGATATGGTCGCGGTCAAGCCAGGGCCACCACGGGCCACCACATGCGCTAGCGGGCACGGCACCCGAGGAGCCGCGGCGAAAGGCGGTTCGCGGCCGCTGCGCCTGGCGCTACCAGCGGAGACGTCGTGGTCAGCTGAGACGCCGTGGCGAGGTAAAGATATCGAGCCGTCCCGCCTTGGGCTTCACCTGGGACCACTGGCCGGTGTTAAAGCTGATGACGGCGAGCCCGGCGGTGGGAAACTTGCTGGCCAGCCGGCGCAGGTCCTCGGGCCTGCCCTGGCCCGAGAGCTCGACGGCCAGACCGTGCATGCCGGGATCATGACCGACGAGCATGAGGTCCTGGATGTTGGCGCGGACCTTGCGGATGCGCGCGAGCAGGCTGCTGGACGACGCAAGGTAAAGGCCATCCTCGAACTCGACCGAGGGATCCCCTGCCAGCTTCGGCAGCACCAGGGCCAGGGTTTGCCGTGCGCGCGTTGCCGGCGAGCACAAGATCAACTTGGGCTCGATGCCCTCTGCGGCCATGTAGGCGGCCATGCGCGGCGCCGCCTCCTCGCCGCGTGGGGCCAGGGGGCGATCGAAATCCTGGATCGATGCGTCTTCCCAGCTCGACTTGGCGTGGCGTAGCAAACAGAGGGTCAACATGCCACAAGCATACCGGCTAAAAGCGCCGCCTAGAAGACGGCAACGCGTTGGCTCAAACCCCCCGGGGGGTCACTACGACGGCGCGCGGCGGGCATCAGAAATTGGCGTTAAAGGCAATACAGGTGCGCACGCCGGCGCCGCGGAAGGGAATGACCGCGTGCTCGTAATAGGCCGGGAACAGGATCATCATGCCGGCCTTGGGGTTGACGGTGATCTCCGTGGTTTGGTTTTGCACGCGATTCATGTGCGCGCGAGGACGTGGATCAACGAACATGATCGCCCCTTCCTCGGCCGAGGCGCCTTCGGGCGGGGGCGGGACGCTGACATAGTAGACGCCGCTGACCTTGGCGTCGGGGTGCACGTGCTGAAAATTAATGTCGCCGGCGCGCATGTTGATGCCCCAGCCCCAAAGCCGCAGGTTCAGCTTGGTCGGCGGCGCATGGCAGTTGGCCTCCAGGAACTTCGGCACGTATTCGTGCAGCGCCGCCTGCACGAGGTCGCGCAAGGCAACGATCTCCTGCTCTTTGCGCGAGAACAGCGTCGTATCGGAGTGGTAGCCGCCGATGTTGCTGGTGGCGGCAGCGATATTGGTCGTCTCTGTTTCCAAGCGTAGCATCAGCCGCTCCAGCCTTTGGTTGAGGCCGGCGCAGTTTGCATACTCGCGCATCATGAACAGGGTCGGAAAATGCGAGGCAACGACGGTATTGGAGACCTGCGGTCGCTCGAGGGTGTCCGTGGACATGCATGCCTCTCCAATTTGGCGATGGCCAAGCTTCGCTGATGCCTGCGCGACGAAACGGCGCAAAGACTAGTGTGGTCGGCGGCGAGATGGCAGCAGCGCCCGTCGGAGGGCTACCATGCAGCAAGTCACCTTGCGCTCAGGGCGAATTTGCGCTTGCCGGCCGACTCAAACCGCTAGCTAAGGAACTTTGTTAACAGCTCGATGACAGCGGCGGGCTGCTCCTGCTGGACCCAATGGCCGGCAGCCTCGACGAGATGACAGCCGCGCAGGCGCGAGGTGGCGCTGGCCTGCATCTTTTCCAGCGCACCCGGCAGCTGCAAGGCACCCCAGTCGCTCTTGCCGGCGATAAAGAGCGAAGGGACGTCGATGCGGCGGCCGGCAAAGACCTGCTGCTCGGCCTCGAAGCGGCCGCTGGTGCGACAGCGATACCAGTTGAGCCCGCCCTGGAAGCCGGTGCGCGCGAACTCGGCGCTGTAAACGGCGAGCTCGGCTTCCGTGAGCCATTGGCAGGCGGCGATCTCCTGTGCGGAGGGCATTGCCGCCGCCGCCGTCTCGGCCATACCCTGCTCAAGTCGCATGACGTAGTAGGTCGGCAGCTTGGCGAGCTCGGCTGCGCTCCAGGCCGCAAGCGGGTGCGGAAGGTTGCCTTTCCAGTCGGCGCTCTTGTAGTGATAGTAGGCGCGCAGGAAGGCATGAATGCCTTGCGGACAGTGGCGCATATCGGCGTCGGCTTCGCGCGTCGAATAGTACCAGTGATAGTGTTTGCGCGGCGGCTTAAGCGCGGCAAGCGCGGCATGGATGCTGGTTGCCGCCGGCGGCGGCTCGCCCCCGCCGGGGTGGGGAAGCTCCGGCGGGCCGACGAAGGGCGCGCTCATCAACACCACGGAGCGGAAGATGTCGCCCCGCAACAGGGCGCACCAGGCGGCCACGGGCGCGCCGAAATCGTGGCCGATCACCGCGGCGACGGAGCGATGGCCCAGCGCCGCGACCAGGCCCAAGCTGTCGCGCACCAAGTTGATGACCCGGAAAGGGCTAAGCTCGTCGTCGTAGGCGCCATCCCAGCCCATGGTGCGCCCGTAGCCGCGCTGATCCGGGGCAACCACGTAAAATCCCGCCGCCGCCAGCGGCAGCATGAGCTTGCGCCAGCTATAGGCGAGTTCCGGGAAGCCGTGCAACAGCAGGAGACAGGGGGCACCCTCGCGCGCGTAGCCGGCCTCCAGCACATGCATCAGGAGGCCGTTGCCGTTGGGCACGAGGCGCGAGCGGATACCTGCCGGCAGGACGTCGCCATAAAAGTGTGCCGCGCTCATGCTCGTTGCCTCTCCGGCGCGCCTGCCTTAAGGACCGCGGTTGCCGCGCTTGCTGCGCTGGGCGAAACGGACGGCCGCCTCGGCCGCCTTGAACAGAGCCTTCGCCTTATACTCGCACTCCAGCTGTTCGGCATCCGGCTCGCTGTCGGCGACGACGCCCGCGCCGGCCTGAACATAGATCATGCCATCCTTGACGAGGGCGGTGCGCAGCACGATGCAGCTGTCCATCTCGCCGTCGGCAGAAAAGTAGCCGACGCAGCCCCCGTAGGGTCCGCGTTTGTCCTTCTCGAGCACATCGATGATCTCCATGGCGCGCACCTTGGGGGCGCCGGAAAGCGTGCCGGCGGGGAAGCCCGCCATCAGGGCGTCGACGACGTCGTGGCGCTCGTCCAAGGCGCCCACCACGTGACTGCCGATGTGCATGACATGGCTGTAGCGTTCGATGGCAAAGCTCTCTTTGACGCGCACCGAGCCGATTTTTGCGACGCGCCCGACGTCGTTGCGGCCGAGATCGAGCAGCATGAGATGCTCGGCGCGTTCCTTGGGATCAGCCAGCAGTTCCTTTTCCAGCGCCAGATCCTCCTCCGGCGTGCTGCCACGCCGCCGCGTGCCAGCGAGCGGCCGAATGGTGACCTCGCCATCGCGCACGCGCACCAGGATCTCGGGTGACGAGCCGACAAGGGCGAACTGTCCGAAGTCGAGGTGAAACAGGAACGGCGAGGGGTTCGTGCGGCGCAGCGCGCGATAAAGCGCAAGCGGCGGCAGGGCGAAGGGCGCATCGAACCGCTGGGACAGAACCACCTGGAACACATCCCCCGCCGCGATGAATTCCTTGCCGCGCCGTACCATGGCCTTGAACTCGGCGGGCGTGGTGTTGGAGACCGCATCGGGCAGCGCCAGGTCGACGCCCGACATATTGGTGGCGTGCGGCAAGGGCGCATCGAGTGCGGCCAGGACGCCGCGCAGGCGGCCGAGCGCGGCGGCATAGGCGGCGGCCGCATCGACGCCCGGGGTAGGGCGTACGGGTGTCACCACGGCCATTTCGTCCTTGATGGTGTCGAACACCACCATCAAGGTGGGGCGTACGAAGACGGCGTCGGGCACTCCTAGGGCGTCGGGGTTTTGCCCGGGCAGGTGCTCGACCAGGCGCACCGTGTCATAGCCCATGTAGCCGATGACGCCGGCGGCGATCGGCGGTAGCTCGGCCGGCAGCTCGATGCGCGAGCGATCGAGCAGGGCGCGCAGCGAATCGAGGGTTGGCGCGTCGTCGTCCTGGAAGGCGTGCGGTGCCGCCTGCGGATTGGCATTGATCTCGGCGCGGTTGCCGAAGGCGCGCCAAACAATGTCGGGCGCAAGGCCGATGATCGAGTACCGACCCCGCGTCGCACCGCCTTGCACCGATTCCAAAAGGCAGCTGAGCGGCTGCTCGTCGCTCAGCTTCAGCATGGCCGAGACTGGCGTTTCGAGGTCTGCGATCAGCCGTGTCCACACCACCTGCGCCATGCCGGCGGCATAGCGTCGCGCGAACTCGCCGCGCGAGGGTTCGATTTCGAGGTCCTCGCCGATCGGCTCGAGCTTGGTCATGCGCGGGATCCTTCGCCCGGTCGTGCAAGTATCACTCGATCAGCGGCGCTTCCGCTCCGCGCTCGCCGCCGAGCGCCTGCCGCAGCGCCTCTTGGTTTACCGAGAGGCCGTAGCGCGCCTGCAGGCCACCGATGTATTCGGCGAGGGTGTCGCTCTGCAGCTGCCGGTTGAGTTCGGTCTTGAGGGCAGCGACCTGCTCCGGCGTGGGGTCGGGGGCCGGACTGATTTCGGCAACACGAATGATGGTCCGCCCCCTGCCATCGGTGGTCGGAGCCGAGGCGGCGCGACCCTTGGGCAGCGTGAAGGCCTGCTGCACGGCGTTGCTGGTAAGGCCCGGCGGCGAAGTTGTGCGCGTCACCGGGCCGGTTTTCTCGGCTTTGGCGCCGGCCTCGCTGGCTACCGTCTCGAAGGCCTCGCCCTGATTGAGACGATCCACGAACTTGGCCGCGAGATTGCTGAGCTCGGTGCGCCGTTGCTGCTCCATGAATTGGGCCTTCACGTCGCCCGCCACCTCCTCGAAAGGCTTTTGCGTCTCGGGCGTCACTTGCAGCACATCGACCCAAGCGTTGCCGCCGTCGGGCAACTCCACGGCTTCCGCCTCGATGCCGCTATTGCCGGAAAAGGCGGCCGCGGCAATTTTACCGGCGTCGGCCTGCTCGAGCGCCGGTTTACCCAGGGCGGTTTTGCCGGTGCGATCGATGTCGGCGATCTCCAGGAAGGGCAACTTCAGCTTTTCGCCGATCTCCTTCAGCGGCTTGCCCGAGTAGCGGTCGTTCTCGATGCTCTCGTGCAGGTTCTGCAACTCGAGATTGGCCCGCTCATCGGCGAGGCGGTCGCCGATCTCGCCCTTGACCTCCTCGAAGGTGCGCTGCTTGCCCGGTACCACCTCGGTGACGCGAAGGAGCACGGTGGCGAACTGACCCTCGACCGGCTGCGACAGCTCGTCCTGCTTCAGGGCGAAGGCGGCATCGGCAATTCGGCTATCGATCATGTCGCGTTTGGCGAGTAGCCCGAGTTCGATGTCGCTTTCTTTGAAACCGAGCTTGCCGACCGCCTCGGCAAAATTCTCGGCTTTGCTCAGCTCCGCGTAGGCCTTCTCGGCCGCGGCCTTGTCGGGAAACGTGAGCTGCGTGATCCGGCGCATCTCCGGGATATTGAATTTCTGTTTGTCGCTGTCGTAGGCGGCCTTGAGCTCATCCTCGCTGACGCTAATGCGCTGCTTGGCGGCGTCACGCGTCAGTAGCAGCACGTTGATCTTGCGGCGTTCGGGGGCGGTGAAGCGCGCCTTGTTCTCATCGTAGTAGGCGCGCAGTTTGGCATCGTCGGGCTCGTTGAGCTTGATGAGCTTGTCGAAGTCGGGCGTGAAAAAGTCGATGACGCGGCGCTCTTCGCGGTAGCGATAGAGCGCATCGATCATCGCCTGCGGCGGCGCCAGTCCACTCAACAGGCTCTCGGTCAACTGGTCGCGCAGTTCCTCCTGGCGACGCGTGTAGACATAGCGGCCCTCGCTCAAGCCGATCTGGCGCAGAAAGCTTTGGAAAAGCTCCTTGGAAAATTTGCCGTCGGGACCCTGAAAACCTGGATCGCTGCGAATAATCTCGGCGATGCCCTGATCGGACAGCGCCAGCTTGAGGTCGCGCGCATGGTGGTCGATGGCGGCTGCAGAAATCAAGCGTGCCAAGGCGCGCTGCTCCACGCCGAGCAGCTTGGCCTGTTCGTTGGTGAGACGGCGACCGAACCGGCGCGTGAGCGAAGCCATTTCGTCCTGATAGGCCTGGCGGTACTCATCCACGGTGATCTGCGAACCGCCGATGGTGGCCAGCGTTCCCCTGCCGACGTTGCGGATGACATCGCCGATGCCCCAGACGGCAAAGGCGATGACCAGCAGGCCAAGCAGTCCCTTAGCGAACCAATTGAGCGCGCCGCGGCGCAAGGAGTCGAGCATAGTAGCAATTCCAACTGCAGGGTGCGCGCCGATGGCAGGCCCGGCCTGCCCACAAAAGGGGCTTAGCACATCTTGACGCGCCAGGGCCGCATATTATGAACCTCAATGGGCGCCAGCAAGGCGCTCCGCTTGGTCGGCGGCCAAGTTTGCCGAAACTTAATTTGACCGACGAGAGAGCAGCACAGATGGCACGCGAATCCCCGCTACGGCCGCTAATTGCCGGCAATTGGAAAATGAACGGATCGGTGGCCGCGTTGGCGGAGGCGCTGGCGGTGCGCGATCGCTTACGTGAGCCAGGTTTTGCCCCCGGGGTCGATGTGATGATTTGCCCGCCCGCGCCGCTTCTCGCCCTGCTGGCACGCGAGGCTGCACCCGGGCGCCTGCTGGTGGGGGGGCAGGACTGCCACGCGCTGGCGAGCGGGGCTCACACCGGCGACGTCTCCGCTGAGCTCTTGAAGGACGTGGGCGCGTGCGCGGTGATTGTGGGCCATTCGGAGCGTCGTGCCGAGCATGCCGAGCGCGACATCGACGTCCGGCGCAAGGTGGCTGCCGCGCATCGCGCGGGCCTTACCGCCATCGTCTGTCTCGGCGAGACCGCGGGCGAGCGCCGCGCCGGTCTGACGCTGGCCGTGGTCGGTCGGCAGCTCAGGGTATCGTTGCCCGAGCACGTGCGCGCCGCCGACACGGTGATCGCCTATGAACCGGTTTGGGCCATCGGCAGCGGTCTCACCGCCGAGCCCGGCGACGTTGCCGAAGTGCACGGCTTCTTGCGCCAAGCGCTGCTAGAGCGCTGTGGCCAAGAGGGCGGCAAGATCCGTCTCCTCTACGGTGGCTCCGTCAAGCCTGACAACGCCAAAGAATTGCTGGCAATCGCCGATGTCAACGGCGCCCTCGTCGGTGGCGCCAGCCTCAAGGCCGCCGACTTTCTCGGCATCGTTGCGGCGTGCGGCGCTTGACCCGGCCGCCCGAAACAGGGCTTAGTCGCCCATCAAATTCGTCCCGTGCCAGTGACCGGTTCTGGAAGCGCATGACCCGTCTCGGCCTCGTGCTTGGCGCGCAAGTTTTGGTGTTGGCGTGGTGCGGGGTGGCCGCTGCTGCCGCGCTCGACCAGGACGCCTGCGCGCGACTCAAAACCGAACTCCTGCAGCTCGAGCTCGCCGGCACGCGCACCAGTATGGCGAAGGGGCCGGACTGGGCTAAGACCAACCTCGGCGCCGACAAGCTGCAGCAGATCAAACGGCTGCTGGAGATCGATGAGCAGATCCTGTTTCGCTGTCAGGGCAAGCCGCTGGTCGTGTTGCCCGAGGGGGTCGATGCGGAGGCCGCGGCGGTGCCGGCCGAGCGCGGCAAGGATGCGACCGCCGCCAAGCCGGCAGCGGAAATGAAGGGGGCCTCGAAGGATCCCCAACCGCCGCCGGGCAAAGCCAAGGCCGCCGCGCCCGCCGGTGCCAAAGCGGTGGGCGCTGCCGTCAAGGCGCCCCCCGGCAAGGCGGCCGGCGCGGCCAAAGCCGCGCCGGAGCCGCCGGCGACCGCGGCACCGCCCAAGCCCAAGCCGAAGCCAAAGCCGAAAGCCGATGATGCCTACCGGCCGGCGCCCGGCGAACCGGCCACCACCTCCGGCACCGGCAAACCCTGAGCGGGGCGCGGCTGGGGCTGGTGGCGCGCACGGGCCTAGTGTAGAAGCCCCGCGGGGCCCCGCAGCAACGAAGATGATGGTATGACGACCGTCCTGCTCATTATTCACCTGATGATCGCCGCCGCGCTCGTTGGTGTGGTCCTGCTCCAGCGCTCCGAAGGTGGTGCGCTCGGGATCGGCGGCGGCGGCGGCTTCATGACGGGCCGCGGCGCGGCCAATTTCCTGACGCGTGTGACGGCGAGCCTGGCCGCCGCATTTTTTGCCACCAGCTTGCTCCTGACCCTCTTGGCCTCGCGGTCGACGGCGCCGGGCTCGCTTTTCGACCGGCCGACCGCATCGCCCGCGAGCGGTCAAGCCGCGCCCGAAGGCACGCCTTCGCCGGCCCAGCCGGCGGCGCCCGCGGGCCGCGGCGGCATCCTCGACCAGCTGCAGCCGCCCGCCCCGAGCGGGCCAAGCGTGCCGCAATCAAAGTAGTTGGGCGTTGCTCGCGGCGCCGGCGCAGCGATCGTGGCACTGCCCCAAGGTCGGGCGAGAGGCGCATGCTGAGCCGTGTCCAGGCGCAGGCTTGCATGCGATCTGAGCCCGTTTGCGAGCTAGAACGGATCCGTCGGATCGAACTTGGCGCGGCGCTTCTCGCGCAGCGCCGCCAGGCCTTCCTGCACCTCGGGTCCGGAGAAGCCCATGAATTCCATGGCGAGCGAGGCATCGAAGCTGGGTCCCGCCTGGCGCAGCCAATTGTTGAGCGCGTGCTTGGTCCAGCGCACGGCGGCGGGCGGCATGTCGCGCAACCTTTCGGCGGCGCCCAGGGCCACCTCCACGACCTTGTCGTCGTCGGCCACCAGCGAGATGAGGCCGATGCGCTCGGCTTCCGCGCCGGAGAGCGCCTCGCACAACAACAGGTAGTATTTGGCCTTGGCCATACCGCACAGCAGCGGCCACACGATCGCCGAATGATCGCCAGCCGCCACCCCGAGCCGCGTGTGGCCGTCGATGATGCGGGCGTTGCGGCCGGCGACCGAGATGTCGGCCAGCAACGCCGCCGCTAGCCCGGCGCCGACGCAGGGTCCCTCGATGGCGGCAACGATCGGCTTGCTGCAATTGATGACGTTGTAGACGAGGTCACTTGCCTCCTTCCAGACGCGCGTGCGCCTGGTCCAATCGCTTGCCATCGCGTCGATCATGTCGAGATCGCCGCCGGCCGAAAAAACACCGCCCTCACCGCGCAGGAGAGCAACCGAGGTGGCCGGATCGCGATCAACATCGCGCCAGACGTGAGCCAACTCGGCGTGGCCGTCGGCGTCGAGCGCGTTGAGCCTGCCCGGCTTCGACAGGATAATCTCCAACAGGCGTGGTCGGGGTCTCGCGAACTTGAGCGCCTTGTAGTGACTGTAGTGATCGTCCATTGCCGCGCTCCTTTTGCGTTAGCCGCGTTGGTGCCAGGAGGTTTTGTCAGAAAGCATTGCCAGAACGGTTTGCCAAAAACAGTTGGCTTTGCCAGCAACTGGGCCGTCGGCCGCCGGCGCTCGCCGAGGCCCTGCAGTTGGCGCCACCGGCGACCGGTGCTGTTGGCCCGGGGCGTGGCGCACGCCGGCAAAGTTTTTTCGGCTGCGTGCGCTCATGCGCCGGAGGCCTCGCCAAACCTGAAGGCGAGCCGTGTGCCTTGATCGATCGCGCGCACGGCATCGAGCTCGGCGGCCCGCTCGGCGCCGCCGATCAGGTGGGCGCGTCGGCCGCGCGCGATTAGGCCGTGGTAAAGGTCGCGGACCGGTTCCTGTCCGGCACAGATGACGATGGTGTCGACCGCAATCAAGCGTGCCTTGCCATCGACCAGGACGTGCAGGCCGGCGTCGTCGATGCCAGCATAACGAACGCCGCTGAGCTGTGCCACCTGGCGCTTGGCGAGCATCAAGCGCAGCGCCCAGCCGGTGCTGAGACCAAGCGAACGCCCCATGCGCCCGGTTGTTCTTTGCAGCATGAGGATCTCACGACCCGAGGTCGAGCCCGAGGGCGCGACCAGTCCGCCGCGGCCGGTGATGCTGGCATCGATCCCCCATTCGGCCAGGAAATGCCGTGCCGTTGCCGCGTGCGCTGGGGCACTCAGATATTCGGCAATGTCGAAGCCAATGCCGCCCGCGCCCACGATGGCGACGCGCGCGCCCGCGGTCTTCACCCCCCTCAGCAGCTCAACGTAGCTCACGCACTTGCTGTGCGCGATGCCTGGCACGTCGGGCACGCGCGGCCTGGCACCGGTGGCGATGACGATTTCATCAAAATTGAGGCTGGCGAGGGTCGCCGCGTCCGGGCTCGAGGTGAGATGCAAGGCAATGCCGAGTTCGGCGATGCGCGTGCGAAAGTAGCGCAGCGTCTCGTCGAATTCCTCCTTGCCTGGAACCTTGCGCGCCAGATTGAGCTGCCCACCGATGTCTGCCTCGGCTTCAAACAGCGTGACCTCATGGCCGCGCTCGGCGGCGGTCACGGCGCAGGCCAGCCCAGCCGGTCCGGCGCCGATGACGGCGATGCGGCGAAGATGGACCGGCGGCGGCCGGTCGAAGTCGAGTTCGCGTCCAGCCTTGGGATTGACGAGACAGGTGGCGGCGCGATCGGAAAAGATCAGGTCCAGACAGGCCTGGTTGCAGGCGATGCACACGTTGATGCTGTCGCGGCGTCCCCGGCGCGCCTTGTTGACGAATTCGGGGTCGGCCAGCAGCGGTCGGGCCATGGAGATGAGGTCGGCGTCGCCGCGCGCCAGGATTGCTTCGGCAAGTTCGGGTGTGTTGATGCGGTTGGAGGCCACGACGGGGATCTTGACCGCGGTTTTCAGATGGCGTGCCGCGAAGCTCCAGGCCGCGCGCGGCACGCGCAGGCCAATGGTTGGCACGCGCGCCTCGTGCCAGCCGACGCCCTGGTTGATGATGTTGGCGCCGGCCGCCTCCACGCCGCGCGCAAGCGCGCAGATTTCCTCCCGCGTCAGACCGCCTTCGACCAGGTCAATCGAGGAGACGCGAAAGATTACGAGAAAGTCGCTGCCCGTCCGCTGGCGCACGTGGCGCATCACTTCGATCGCAAATCTGAGCCGGTTCTCGAGCGAACCGCCCCAGTCATCGCTGCGGTCGTTGCAACGTGGCGCCGTAAATTCATTGATGAGGTATCCCTCCGAGCCCATGATCTCGACGCCGTCGTAGCCGGCCTCGCGGGCCAGCGCCGCGGTCAGTGCATAGGCCTCGATGCAAGCGACGATGTCGGCCTCCGTCATCCGGCGCGGCGCTTTTTGGTTGATGGGTGAGGCGATGCTGGAGGGCCCGACGGCGCCCGCGACCTTGCCATAGCGGCCGGCGTGCAGGATCTGCAGGGCGATCCGGGCACCGTGCGCGTGCACGGCCTCCGTGACCGGCCGGTGCTCCGCGATCTGGGAGGCGTGGTTGAAGAGGGGGCCGCCGGGCTCCAACCGGCCCTCCTCGGTGGGCGCGAAGCCGCCGGTGACGATCAGGGCGACCCCGCCTTTGGCGCGCTCCGCGTAGAATCGGGCGATGCGGCGAGCGGGATGCTCGAGGGTTTCCAGCCGCGTGTGCATGGAGCCCATCAGCATCCGGTTTGGCAGCGTCAGGAACCCGAGATCGAGGGGTTGCAGAAGGTGTGGGAAGGATGTCATGGGCGGCGGGCAGGCGGCGCGGTGTGCTCAAGCCTTGCCGCCCCCGGGCACCGGCGTGCGACCTCAAGGGCGCACGATGCTCTGGGTCGCCTGACGCATGATGGCCGCCGTCTCTTCGATCTCGGCGAATATCCAGTCTCGAAAGGCTTTGACGGGGGCCCGCCTCTCGTGACCCTTCTGGCAGACGAAGAAATAGGATCGTCCGGGTAGCGGGATCTCGGGCCCGAACGGGATGATGAGACGGCCAAGGCCGATGTCACGCGAGGCGACCAGTTTGTAGGCGAGGACCACGCCCGCGCTTTCGCTGGCGGCGTCGAGGGCGTGATCGGCAACATTGAGGCGCAACCCGCGCGTGCTGTCGATGCCTTCGACGCCCGCCATCTGGAACCAATCGGACCAGGTGGGCACCACGCCCGGCAGATCGACCTGGATCAGCGTAAAATGCACGAGGTCCTTGGGCGAACGCAAGGGATGGGCGCCATCGAGCAGCTTTGGGCTGCACAAGGGCAAGAGCCACTCGTCGGAGAGCTTTTCGACATAGAGGTCGGGATGGTTGCCCGAGCTCAGCCTGATGCCGACGTCGACGCCGTCGGCTGCAAAATTGACGTAGGCCGAGCTCGCCGAGACCCGCGTGTCGAGATCCGGATGCTTGACAAGAAAGCGGTAGAGTTTGGGGGCGAGCCACTTCGCCGTCAGGCCAGGCGTGGCACTCACCACCAGCACGCGATCCTGCCGATTGGGCTCCAGCCGCTCGACGGCTTGGCGCAGGCTTTCAAAGCCCGCTTGGATGCCGGGGTGGATCAGGCGGGCGGCGTCGGTGAGTTCGATGGCGCGTGCACGGCGAAAAAACAGCTTGAGGCCCAGCAAGTCCTCAAGCCCGCGGATCTGATGACTGAGCGCTGCCGGGGTCACGTGCAGCTCGGCGGCGGCCTTGGTGAAGCTGAGGTGCCGGGCCGTGGCCTCGAAGGCCTTCAGCGCATTGAGGGGGGGCATCGGGCGGCGCATGGATCGTTGAGGTTCTCTCATCTCTCAAGCGAGATATAATCGTTTGTCGTCCAAGTATATCCGCCGTATCTACATATTCAAGATGTTCACGGCATGAGGATTGCTAAAATGATCGGATTGATGGACAGGCGGCTTTCCGAGATCGCACCCGAGGAGATCGCCGCCCTCAAGCGCCAGGCGCATCAGGCGCGCTCGCAAGTGGCCCGCGAGCTTCTGGGCGCGGGGTGGCGATGGTTTGCCAGCCTCGTGCGCGAAGCCGGGGTTGCCGCCCAGCTCAACGAGGCGCCGCGGCCCTACCTGGCAAGATATCCCGTGCCCCGTAGCCGTCTTTGCGGATGAAACGTGTCACTAGCGAACCTCCAGGAGGTTGATCATGACCTTAAACACCCAAGTTCTTCATAGCGGCAGCGCCGGATTAGGTTTGGCCGCCCATCGTGTTGCCGATATGGGCAAAGGCCTCTGGCAAGGCTATTGGCGCCGCCGCTCGGAGCGCGCCACCATTCACCTTTTGCACTCGCTCGGCGACAAGGTCCTGCACGACATCGGCATCGACAGAAGCGAGATCGAATCGGTGGTGCGGACGCGGTCGAAGGGACGGTTGCAGCGCTTCGAGAGCAACTGACCCTCAAAGCGGGGCCCAACAATTGCGCGCCTTGCCAAGCCTACAGCACGATCGCGCCCGCTCGGGCGCGATCGTGTTTGTGGCGGTCCCGCCGGCCGCATAGGCTCGCCGCTGGCCTCGCGGCGGGTCCGCAGAACGCCAAAAGCGCCGCGCAAGCCTAAGCAGCATGGCCCGCGCGCCCGCAACCAGAGCGGGCTACGGCTGCATGGCCTTTTGCTTCCAGAGCTCCCAGGGTCGCATGACCACCTGCTGCTGCACCCGGTCGGCTTTCTCGCCTTCTTCCTTCTCCAGATAGGTGACCTGGCCGCCCAGCGCGAGCGCCTGGGCTTGCAGGCGGGCGTTCACGTCGGTGTAGACGGCGCGATAGACCGCGACCTGGATGTTGGGTCCCACCACGACGTCGCCGTGGCCGCGCATGAGAACGACGGATTTGTCGCCCAGCGTCGCCGCCAGGGCCTTGCCAAGGGCGGCATCGGCGATCAGCAGGTTGCTCAGGCCTGCATGCTGGCGGATCTCGAACACGGGCACGCCCGCAGCGAGGAAGCCCGCCACATGAAACATCGGTCTGAGCGGCACGGTGCTGTTGGCGAAGGGAATGACCCCTTGCGAATGGGTATGGATCACGGCCATCACATCCGGCCGAGCCCGGTAGATTTCGCAATGGATGAAGCGCTCGAGGAAACTGCTGCGGCCTTGGTCCACAACGGGCTTGCAGTCGAGATCGTATTCCATGATGTCGTCGGCCTTGGTCAGGGCCGGCGCCAGCGACCGCGACAACAGGAGCCGGCCGGCGCGCTCGGGGTGGCGCATGCTGACGTGACCGAAGCCATCGAGCACGCCCTGATCGGCCAGGATGCGATTAGCCGCGACCAAGTCCTCCAGCAGGCGGGGATCGCTGGCAGCCGGGGCCGCCGGCGGCGACTGCGCCAGGACAGGCGAGGCGAGCGTGATGCCGGTCAGGAGAGCGGCCAGGCGGCCAAGCGTTCTGCAGTGGGATGGGATGGGCATGGGTCACCTCGGCTGCCTCAAGCGTGGGCTTGAGTGTTGCGGATAGACGGCGATCATATCGAGTTCGACCCGCGCCCCGGGCGTCGACAGCTGGTTGACGCAAACCGTCGTGCTGGCCGGTGTCCAGGCGCCAAAATGCTCCGCCAGCACCGCCACCATGCCGTCCATGTCACGCATGTCGGTCAGGTACTTGGTCACCTTGACGACGTCCGTCCAGGCAAGGCCCTGGTGATCGAGGATGGTCTTGATGTTTTCCATGGCCAACCGCGTTTGCTCGGCAATGCCTACGGGATGGCTGTGCTCGTGCAGTTCGTGCGGGTGCTTGTGATAGAGCGGCGAGGGGGTGGCTCCAGAAATGAACAACAGGTCGCCCGGCGCCTCGACGCGGATCGCCGGCGCATAAGGCATGTCCTTGACGCGCTCGGGCAGCGTTTGGATTTCGCCGAGGCCAGGGTTGCTCGGGGAGGTTTTGTAGGCCGCGCCGCGCTCTGTCATGGTGTGGCTCCGCTGGGCAGTGGGCGTGCTCGGCATCCTGCCCGAGGAGCCGCGAGGCATCAATCCAGATGCAGGCGCGTGTCGAGCCGGCGCGAGTTGCGAGACCAAGCCGACGCCGCCTGGAAATAGGCGATGGCGTCGGCCTCGAGCTCGGGATCGATGTTGGCGCGCTTGCTTCGGGTGAGGCCGACGTAGGCATCGACGGTTTGGCGGGGGGCGAGCAACAACGTGGTATCTCCCCGCACCAGGGCGACCTTCTCATAGGTGCTGATGAAGGCGCGTGGCTGGGCGTCCTTGTCGTACAAGACGTCGCGACCGTAAAAGCGGCTGACGTAGCTGGTGTTGAGCAGGCCGAGCAGGACCGGGGCTACATCGATCTGGCTGGCCAAGCCATCGTGCGTGGAGGGAGCAATGAAGTCCGGCGCATAGAAGATCAGAGGAATATGATAGCGGCTTGGATTGAGTTCGATCTTGCCGCCGGTCCCCGCCGTGTGATCGGCGACGAATACGAACAGCGTGTCGCGGAACCAGGGCTTGAGGCGGGCCGCCTCGACAAAACGCCCGATCGCGTGGTCGGCATACTTGACCCCGCCCAGGCGGCCGGTCTTGGAGAAGATGTCAATGACGCCGTTGGGGTAGCTAAAGGGTCGGTGATTCGAGGTCGTCATCACCAGCTGGAAGAATGGATTGCCGGAGGCAAACGAGCGATCGGCTTCCTTGATGACGCGCTGGAACAGGTCCTCGTCGGATACTCCCCAGACGTTTTCGAAATGAATTTCATCGGCCAACAGCGCGGTGCGGTCGATCACCTCGAAGCCGTTGCCGGCATAGAATGCGTTCATGTTGTCGAAGTATCCGTAGCCGCCATAAAGAAAGCGCGTGTCGTAACCGCGGTCGCGAAACACGTCCCCGATCGTGAACAACTCTGCGTTGTGCGGCCGCCGCAGGATGGATTGACCCGGTGTCGGTGGCACCGACAAGGTCAAGGCTTCGAGGCCGCGCACCGTGCGCGTACCGGTCGCCAGCAACTTGGTGAACAGTAGGCCTTCGCTGGCAAGGCGATCGAGATTGGGGGTGAGGTTTTGCCTGTTGCCGAAGTGCGCCAGGTATTCGGCACCCATGCTCTCCATGCTAACCAGCATGACGTTCTTGCGCAGCATCTTGCCCGGGCGGCGGATGAGGCGTGTCAAAGGGTCCCGTCCCGGCAAGGCGAGCAGCGCATCTTTTTCCTCGAGCAGGGTTTCGATCCGCTTTGCCACCGCCTCCGGGGGCAGCGTCTTGTAGAAGCGGCGATAGTCGATCTCATTGTGGAAAAAGGCATGCGCCAGCGCCCAGATGCCGTTGAGCGAAAGCTCGGTGGCGTAGGCATTGCTGCGGCTAAAGACAAGCGATGTCGGCGTGGCGTTCACCGCGACGACCGCTGCAATCAGGGCGGCGAGCGCCGGGACCCAGCGAGCACCAAGCGGCGCGCCGTCGGTTTTGGGGAAAAGCTGGTGGCGGGCGAGAAAGATGCCGGCGCCGGCGAAGGCGAGCAGGGCGCCGAATAGCTTGGCGACCGGGTAGGATTGCCAAATATTTTGCACCACCTCGCGGGTGTAGAGTAGATAGTCCACGGCGATGAAATTGAAACGCGTGCCGAATTCGGTCCAGAACAGGTGCTCGCCGACGGCGGCGATCAGGCAGAGCACCAGGAAGAGCGTGGCGCCCGCCAAGGTGGCGTAGCGATCGAGGCGACCTCCCTTGAGGTTTTGCGGCGCGGCGAGCCACCAAATCACCACCGGTAGGGCGAAGACTGAAAACACCACCAGGTCGAACCAGGCGCCGATCAGGAAGGGCGTCAGGACGTCCAACAGGCTGTCGGTGGCTTCGCTGCGCACCCTGAGCATCAAGGTGAGCCGCACGCCGAATTGGCTGACGAAAAAGATGATCGCGAATGGCAGGAGCCGAGCGGCCAATGCCGCGCCGGCGCTGCGGCTGGCGCGAACCTTGCGCCGGTCCATGGGCCTGTCCTTAAGGTTGGCTGTTTGCCCCTGCACTAGGGACAGCTTTGCGGCTTTTTTCCGATGCCGGCGAGCGGCGCCGACCGTCAAGGGGCCGCATCGGCGTCCGCCACCGGCCGGGCGCTGGCGAGGGCTTGGGCGGCGGCAGCCAAGGCGCGAACCGGGCAAGCCGCACGAGGCCCCTTTCGCCGGCGCGATGGCGTGTTAGGGTTTCCTGGCAGAGCGGTCCTCAAGAGGGGGCGAAGACGCCCATGGCACCACCTAGCCCACAACCCAGGCCAGACCCACGGCCAGAACCTTGGCCAGAACCTTGGCCAGAACCTCGGCCAGAACCTCGGCCAGACCCCAGAGCAGAAAGCACAATCGAGGTGCGGCCGATCGCGGGTGCAATCGGGGCCGAGATTTACGGCGTCGATCTCGGCGGCGAGCTCAGCGAGGCCACGATTGGGGCCATTCGGCGCGCCTGGCTCGAGCACTGCGTGGTCTTCTTCCGCGATCAGCCGCTGCCGCCCGACCAGTTCTTGCGCTTTGCCAAGAGGTTCGGCCAGCTGGTCGAATATCCCTTCATCAAGGGGATTGAGGGTTTCCCCGAAATCATCCCGGTCGTGAAGCTCGAGCATGAGAAGAGCAACTTCGGCGGCATCTGGCATTCCGATACCTCCTATTTGGAGAAGCCGCCCATGGCCACCATGCTGATCGCCCGCGAGGTGCCAGCCAGGGGCGGCGACACCATGTTTGCCAACACCTATCTCGCCTACGAGACGCTGTCGGATGGCATGAAGCACCTGCTTGACGGGCTGATTGCGGTCAACAGTTCGCGCAAGGCCGATGCGAGCCGCACGCGCGAGGATCGCGTCAAGGAAATGAAGCGCGATGATGCCAAAAAGGAATATGTCGGCGAGCATCCCGTGGTGCGCACGCACCCCGAAACGGGACGCAAAGCGCTCTATGTCAACGTCGCGCATAGCGTGCGTTTCAAGGACATGACCGACGCCGAAAGCGCGCCGCTGCTCAACTATCTGATCCAACACCAGACGCGGCCGGAGTTCACCTGCCGCTTCCATTGGGAAGTCGGCTCGATCGCCTTTTGGGACAATCGTTGCGCGCAACACAATCCGGTCAACGACTACCACGGCTACCGGCGTAGCATGCATCGCATTACGCTTGCCGGCGATACACCCCGCTAACGAGGAACGGGCCATGACCAAGGCGCTGCGCCAGATTGAGAGCGCGGACGACGATGAGCTCTTGCGCAGCATCGATCGCTGGCTGGAGCGCGACGTCAAACCCGTCGTCAAGCAGCACGACCACGAGGACCGCTATCCGAGCGAGATCGTCGAGCAGATGAAGGCCCTGGGCCTGTTCGGCGCTACCATCAGCCCCAACTACGGCGGACTGGGACTGTCGGCTCGGACCTATGCGCAGATCGTGATGCGGATCTCCAGTGTGTGGATGGCGATCACGGGCATCTTCAACTCGCATCTGATGCTGGCGCTGGCGATCGAGAAATTCGGCACGCCGGCCCAGAAGGCGAAGTGGTTGCCCCTGCTCGCCAGCGGCGAGGTGCGCGGTGGACTGGCGCTGACCGAGCCCGATGCCGGCACCGACCTGCAGGCGATCCGGATGACGGCGCGGCGGGACGGTGAGCACTACGTGATCAATGGCACCAAAACCTGGATCTCGAACGGCATCGAAGGCTCGTGCATGGCGCTATTGGTTAAGACCGACCCCAAAGCCGAGCCCCGCTACAAGGGCATCAGTCTGTTCATCGCCCCCAAGCAGCCCGGGTTTCGGGTCGGCAAAAAGCTGGAAAAGCTCGGCTACAAGTGCATCGATTCGGCGGAGCTCGTGTTCGAGGACTACCGCATTTCTGCCGACCACCTGATCGGTGGGGTCGAGGGACAGGGCTTTTTCCAGGCCACCGGCGGCCTCGAGCTCGGGCGCATCAACGTTGCCGCGCGGGGCGTTGGGATCGCCGAGGGGGCGCTCAGGTTGGCGACCGAGTACGCGCAGGTTCGCAAGACCTTCGGCAAGCCGATCTGCGAGCATCAGGCGATCCAACTCAAACTCGGTGAGATGGCGACCCGGGCGCGCGCGGCGCGATTGCTGACGCTCGATGCGGCAGAGGCCTTCGATCGCGGCGAGCGCTGCGACCTCGAGGCCGGCATGGCCAAGTATTTCGCCTCCGAGGCGGCGCTGGAAAATGCCACCGAATCTCTGCGCATCCATGGCGCCTACGGCTACGCCAAGGAATACGACATCGAACGACTTTACCGCGATGCGCCGCTCACGTGTATTGGCGAGGGCACCAACGAGATGCAGCGTATCATTATTTCCAAGCAATTGATCAAACGGAACCCGATCGCATGAAGCCGCTGCAGGGCCTACGCATCCTCAGCTTCGAACAGTTCGGCGCCGGCCCCTACAGTACCCTGTTGCTGGCCGACCTCGGCGCCGACGTCATCAAGGTAGAAAATCCCACGGTCGGCGGTGATGCGGCTCGCCATGTCGGGCCGCATATGCTGAGCGAAGGGCAGAGCCACTACTTCCAGACCTGGAACATGAACAAGCGCAGCATCGCGCTCGACATCAAATCGGCGGATGGGCGAAGACTGTTCGAACAGCTGGTGGGGACAGCCGACGCCGTGGTCAACAATCTGCGCGGCGATCAACCGGGCAAGCTGAAGCTCGATTATGCGAACCTAAAAGCGATCAATGCCAAGATCGTCTGTGGGCATATTTCCGCCTACGGGCGCGACAATGCCCGCAAAGGTTGGCCCGGCTATGATTTCTTGATGCAGGCCGAGGCCGGTCTGATGAGCCTTACCGGTGAGCCCGATGATCCGCCGGCACGCCTCGGCGCCTCTATGATCGACTACATGACCGGTGCCACGGCTGCGGTGGGGCTGCTCAGCTGCATCATGCGCGCCCGCCAAACGGGGATCGGCTGCGATGTCGATGCGTCGCTGTTCGATGTGGCGCTACACCAGCTCGGCTACTCGGCGGTCTGGTATCTCAACGAAAAGGATGTTTCGCGGCGTCAGCCGCGCAGCGCGCACGCGGCGATTGCTCCGGTGCAAACCTTCCCGACGGCCGACGGCTGGATCTTCGTGATGTGCATGACGGACAAGTTTTGGGAGAACTTGATCGGCGCCATCAAGCGTGAGGACCTTGGTCTCGATCCGCGCTTTGCCAGCCAAGCGCAGCGGCGCCTGCACCGTGACGCCCTGACCCGGGTGCTCGACGCCGAGCTCAAGCAGCGGACGACGCAGGCGTGGCTTGAGACCTTCTCGGGCTTGCTGCCGGCGGGGCCGGTGCTCGAAATGGACCAGGCGCTCGATTCGGCCTTCGTCGCCGAAGTGGGGATGGTGGCAAGCGTGCCGCATCCGGCGCGGGAGGGGCTGCGGGTGCTGGCCAATCCCCTGAAAATCGACGGGCAGCGACCCGAGCAGGTGGCCGCGCGCGATTTGGGGGCCGACACCGAGGCGGTGCTGGCGGAACTGGCGACCGCAGAGCCCCCGACACGAGCGCGTGCATGAAGCTCGCCGGCCTGCGCGTCATCGATCTTTCGTCGTTTCTGCCCGGCCCGTTTCTGACCATGGCATTGGCCGATCATGGTGCCGAGGTGATCAAAATTGAGCCGCCGGGTGAGGGCGATCCGGGGCGGCACATCGGGCTGGCCGATGGTCCTGCAACGGTATTTTTCCGCAACCTGAACCGCGGCAAGAAGAGCGTGGTACTCGACCTCAAGGCGCCCGAGCAAAGGCAGGCGCTGCTCGAGCTTTGCGCGACCGCCGACGTATTCATCGAGACCTTCAGGCCGGGCGTCGCCGAGCGGTTGGGCATTGGTGCAGAGGTGGTGCGGGCGAGCAACCCGCGCATCGTTTACTGTTCGATCAGCGCCTTCGGCCGGGTCGGGGCCTATGGCGCCCGCCCGGCGCACGACCTTGCCCTGCAGGCCATCAGTGGTTCACAGAGCCTCACGGTGGGCAGCGATGGGCAACCGGCGATGACGGCGATCCCCATTGCCGATCAGCTGAGCGCCCTGCATGGGCTATCGGCGATCCTGATGGCGCTGGTGCGACGCGAGCGCACGGGCCGCGGCGATGTGATCGACATCGCCATGCACGATGCAATGCTGGCCGCTGCAGCCAATATTGTCGGGCCGACCCTGGCCGAGGGGCGGCAGCCCAATCCGAAGGAGGAGCGCAACACCGGCGGTGCCGCCTTTTATCAAATTTACCGCACCCGCGATGACCGCCATCTGGTGCTGGCCGGGCAGGAGCCCAAGTTCATCGCCAATCTGCTCGGCGCCCTGGGGCGCGAAGACTTGATTGGGTTCTGCCTGCAGGGGCCGGGTCCGCATCAGCGTCCGGTGATTGCCTTTCTGCAAGACGTGTTCCGCCAGCAAACGCTCGCAGAGGCCATCGCCTGGCTGTCGGGCCTCGACCTGTGCTTTGGCCCGGTGCATACGCTGCCCGAGGCGTTCGCCGATGCCAACGTGGCCGCGCGCGGGATGGTGCTGACCGACGACCTCGGCCGCCAGCACATCGGCCCCGTGATCCGCTTCACGGAGGAGCCGGCGCGGCCGACCCTGCGGGAGCCGGCACTGGGCGCGCACACCGAGGAGGTTCTGGGGCCGATCCGGCGGGGGGCCTCGCGGCAGCCGTGAGCCGGGCGTCGAAGCGTGCGGCGCTGGGCGTGGCATCAGGCGCGACGAAAGGCCGTGGATGGAAGCGAAAAAACACTCTACGAATCGTGCCCTGTCGCTGTATGTTAAAAGCCCATGGCGCGGTACATCTTCATTACCGGCGGCGTGGTCTCATCGCTCGGCAAAGGGCTGGCTTC
>Ga0134122_10000214_pt1 | contig 35654 bp, 36 predicted proteins | sample KB302_FD_96461 | JGI IMG/M metagenome (GOLD analysis project Ga0134122, IMG submission 96461) | Terrestrial soil microbial communities without Nitrogen fertilizer from Kellogg Biological Station, Michigan, USA - KB3-0-2 | ecosystem: Environmental > Terrestrial > Soil > Unclassified ... | reverse complement strand
TGAAGGACGAGCACACGTAGCCATAGCTGCCGTCCGGTGCGAAGATCTGCATGCCCGGGCCGTTCGGCGTCTTGATGCGCGTCTTCTCGCGGAAGGTCACCGCATCGAGGACCGCGACATAGTCCTCACCGCGCACGGCCACCCACACCTCCTTGCCGTCCGGCGTGAAAAAAGCCTCGTGCGGAGAGCGGCCGACGTAGGTCGTGTGCTTGACCGCGTTGGTCGCGGTGTCGATGAAGGTGACAGAGTTCGAGCCGATCGAGACCACTGCGAGCGTCTTGTGATCGGGCGAGAAACCCATGCCATGCACGAGAACCTGACCCTTATAGAGCGGGCTGAAATTGCCGGGTTGCGGATCGCCTAGGCGGATCAATCCAAGCAACCTGTTGGAGGCAGGATCGGTCACCGAGACCGTATTGGAAAACTGCTCGGCGGCATAAACGCGATCGCGGTTGCTGATCGCGATATCGGGCGCATCGGCCGCGGCAGGGGCCTGTCCCGCCGAGGCGGGCATACTACACACGAGCATCGCGCTCAGCACCAGGGGCAAGGGCGAGGCGGACAAAACATGATGGCTCATCGTTGGTTCCTACTTACTTGAGTTGGTAGCCGAGCGGGGCGTGACCCCATGCAGCATCGATCAATGGTCGTGGACGTGCCGCCCACGCGCCTGGCCCGCACCGATCTGGGTCTGTGCTGCGGCCGAAGGTGGCAGTGGCTGGCCAAGCGCCAGGCCCATCGCGGCGATCTCCTGCTGCTGCTCAACGACAATTTCCTGTGCGATGCGGCGCAGCTGCTCATTCCTGCCATAGCGGAGGTAGGCGACCGCCATGTCGATGGCCCCCTGGTGGTGCGGGATCATCGTGGCGGCAAAATCCAGATCGATATCCCCGCTCGGCTTGACGGCCATGGCTGCCATCATCTTGTCCATGGCAGCCGTATTCTCGGCCAGGAACGGCGCTCCGTTGGCGGTTTCCAGCGGCGGCGATGGAGCGGGCGACTGCTGAGCGGCCGCAGCGCTCGCGCCAGCTGAGCCTAAGGCTAGCGCAAACACGATCGGTCGCACTTTGTGCAATGTTCCGTACATCGACTTGCTTTCCTTTAATCAATCAAAGGTTCTCTATGCCCTATGAGGGTGGACTCCTTGGACGGCGGGTTATTCCGGTGCGAGCGACGGGGCGGCATTCAACAGTAATTGAAGCGAACGGAGCCGTCGTGATCTAGCGAGAGCTGTCGGGTGCTATGCGGCGCAGCTTCTTCACGTCCGATGTATGATGATCCGCATCAACGCGGCTTAGGGGCAGCCATCATCGTCACGTTGGTCGCGACGACCTATGCCGGCACGGACTTGCGCTGCTCGAGGATCGACACCGATTGGCGTCGTCCTAAGCGGCAAGGCCATCGCGACGATCGAGGGGGTGCCAAGCCTTGTAAGTGTGTTCTTGCTGCGTGCCTGCTATAGACCTAGTTCGCTCAAACCGGGATGGTCGTCGGGGCGTCGCCCGAGCGGCCAGTGGTACATACGCTCTTGGGCTTTAATGGGTAGGTCATTGATACTGGCAATACGCCTGCGCATCAGCCCGTGCTCGTCGAATTCCCAGTTCTCGTTGCCGTAGCTGCGGAACCAATGACCGCTGTCATCGTGCCATTCGTAGGCGAAACGGACCGCGATACGGTTGTCGCGGTAGGCCCACACCTCCTTGATCAGGCGGTAGTCCAGTTCCTTGCTCCACTTGCGCGTGAGAAAAGCCTCTATGGCGTCGCGACCTTGGAAGAATTCCGCACGATTGCGCCATTGGCTGTCGACGGTGTAGGCCAGCGCCACCTTTGCGGGATCGCGAGTGTTCCAAGCATCTTCGGCCATGCGGGCCTTTTGCGCCGAGGTATCGGCTGTGAATGGCGGCAGCGGCGGACGGTTCATGGCTTCTCTCCTTCGCGGTTGCTCGTCCATTTTCGAACCCAACCTAGCGTGTTTCCACCAGTCGACCTCGCGCCGGCAGATGAGAGAGTTGCAGACGACGTCCCGCGGTCACGGCAGCTGTGCGCAAGGTGCCGCTTTGGGTTGCAGAAAGCTTCGAAATCTAGCGCAAAGACGCTGCCCTAGGTGAGAGTTCGTTGCTAGTGGGCCATCCAGGCCATCGCTTGGTATCGGTGGTGCCTATGGCGTGATTGGTCATAGCAATTTCGCCTCACACTCAAGGTTGTGCTTTGCATGGTTCACGGCTTGACAGTGATGGACACCAAACGCATGGACATCCGACAGTGCCGGCTTCCCGACGGGCATCAAGTGGAAGACGGTGCACGCCGCCGCGGGCGACCGGAAATATATCGTCTGCGACGCCGATGAGGGCGACAGGTGGCACCTTCGCCGGCGGCCGCGGAGCAACCATGACGCTGATCAAGGAAATCGACTACGGCACGCCCGCCTTCAAAACGACTTAGTCCGTCACACTTGCCAGCGACGGCGCCAACGTGACCGCGCCACATCGGACCTGGCGGATTTCGCCCCTTGAGGCCCGTGGCCTCTTCAATGGCCGCCGTATCGAGGTTCATGCCTTGGGCACGCAGCCGCGGGTCGAAGACGACACCAGCAATTGAGAGTCCGGATCAGACGATCGCTCCCACGACGTAAAGACCAATGCCCACAAGGCAGCATGCGGCCAAGGTCGGAAGCATTCCGATCTTAAAGCGGAAGATAGCGATTGCCGCTGCCAGCGACAGCAAAAGTGCCCAGGGATCTACGCTGGTGAGGATCGGAGCTTCGAAGGCAAACGGAAACGTTTGCACTGATATCGTCTGGCGAAAGACCGTATGGATGGCAAACCATATTGCCAGGTTGAGCACCACCCCGACCACAGCAGCCGTGATGGCCGACAAGGCCGCGCTCAGGGCTTTATTGCCGCGCAGCCTTTCAACAAACGGCGCACCTAGGAAAATCCAGAGGAAGCAAGGCGTGAACGTCACCCAGGTCGCAAGCAACCCACCCAAGGTGCCAGCCAGCATCGGCGACAGAGCGCCCGGATCGCGAAAGGCCGCCATGAAGCCTACGAACTGCAGGACCATGATCAGCGGGCCGGGCGTGGTCTCGGCCATGCCAAGGCCGTCCAGCATTTCACCAGGCTTGAGCCAGCCATAGTGCTCAACCGCCTGTTGGGCGACGTAGGCCAGCACGGCGTAGGCACCACCGAATGTCACCATCGCCATTTTGCTGAAAAACACTGCGATCTGGCTGAAAACGTTGCTACTACCCAGACCCCAGAGCAGGAGCGCAACCGGGATCAACCAGAGCGCCAACCACACGGCGGAAACCTGCAAGGAGCGCAAGACCGTGGGGCGTGCGTGCTTGGGCAGTTGGTCGCTGAGCAGGCTGTCGACGACGGGCACGCCGCCGCTTGCCTTGCTTGGTCCGTGGCCTCCGCCACCCTGAAACGCGGCAACTTCCGTCTTCGCGGCGACGAACCCGATCAGGGCCGCGCCAAAGATGATGATCGGAAACGGAACGTTGAGAAAGAAGATGCCGACGAAAGCTGCGCCGGCAAGCCCGATCATAATTCTGTTTTTGAGGGCGCGCCGGCCGATGCGAACCACGGCCTCCACCACGATCGCAAGCACGGCAGCCTTGAGACCAAAGAACAGGGCGACGATGATTGGAGTGTTGCCCCAGCCGGCATAGATGTAGCTGAGGCCCATGATGGCGATGATGCCCGGGACCACAAACAGCCCACCGGCGATAATACCACCAAGCGTGCGATGCATGAGCCAGCCAATGTAGGTGGCGAGCTGCTGGGCCTCGGGACCGGGGAGCAGCATGCAGTAGTTGAGGGCGTGTAAAAAGCGTTCCTCGGAAACCCACCGCTTTTCCTCGACCAGGATGCGATGCATGACCGAGATCTGGCCGGCAGGACCCCCGAAACTGAGGCCGGCGACGCGCAGCCACGTCCAGAACGCCTCCTGCAACGATACGCCGTGCCGGAGAACGTCGCCAGCTTTGCTCACGACCCCGATTGCGGATGCGTCGCTCATGTCAGGCTCCCGGCTTGTGGCTCGGCCAGTTGTGGGTTTCTGCCGTCGCCTCGCGACACCAGCGGTACATGGCGTCGTAAAAACCCATGGCCGCCTCGAGCTGCTCGAGGTCGTCGCGATACATGCGCGAGTAGCCGAGCGACGCTGCGAGCAGACCCGGTGCTTCCGGAGCCAGGTTAAGCTGGGCCGTGTCGGCGCCGCGCACAATACTCGCCAATCGCGCCAAAGGCTCGGAGCTGAGCGCAAACTCTTCGATCATGGTATCGAAGGTGCAAGTCGGACCACGGTGACTCCAAAACACACCGTCGATGTCAAAGGGCGTGGCGTTGAAGCGCTCCGCAACGGCAGTAACCTCGGCGGGAAGGACGAATAGGAACACCGCATTGCGATCGACGAAACGGCGAATCAGCCAAGGGCAGGCAATGCGATCGACCTTAGGCCGGCTCCGCGTCACCCACACGGTGCGGCCTTGTCCATCACGCGCGGGCATCTTGTCGGTGCGAACGAGTATCTCGCCGGCCTTCTTCCAGCCCTCGAAGCCCCCTTCCAGCGTCTGCGCGTCGATGCCCTCGTGCCTGAGCCATGCGGCCGTGCCTTCGCTCAACTTTTGCCCGCGTTGACAAACGACAATGACCACCTTGCCGCGATAGTCGGGGGCCCAGCTTGCGATGGTGCGATAGTCGCGGCGCAGCGAACCCGGCAGCAAGCGTGGATCGGCGCGGTAGTCGTCGTCGATGCGGACATCGATGACGGCAGGCGCGTTTGGCACACCAACAAGACGCGAGAGTTGCGCAACGGTGATGAGGGTGGCTGCAGGCATAGCGTCCCTTCCCGAGTTGGGAGTGTGGACGCGATCTTTTGGCCGCAGCCTCACGGGGTAATCGCGGATAACCCCTTAGCGCCTTTTATGCCACGGGCGATGCCCTGAAACAAGTAGGTCGGTCAGGGCGCGTCTGCTTCAAGCGCGGAAACTCGATTTGACGGGACCCCCGACAACATTGACGCGCTAAAGCCTTGAACCGTTGTGATGCTGCGATCTCGACGCTGCAATGTGTGCGTAGGGGCGTCGGCGCAGGCAAAATGATCCCGAGATCCTCGGCTTGGCCGCATCGGCGCCGCGGTAGATTATCCTCCCGATAATGTGAATGGCGGCAAGGGCGTCCCCCCGTGCTTGTCGCTACTTCGGATCGCAACGTGTCGCGGCGCTCGCACAGCCCTATTCAATCCAGCGCTCGATCAATTGGCCGTTGCCGTACGCGCCAGCGAGCATGAAGCGGCAGCGCCCTGGGTCTACCGCCCGTTACCCTGACGCAGGCGACGGCGTCAGGTCGTCAACGCGCGCGCATCGTTCGATGTGCTTGCTCGACGTGGCAAATGCCGGAGAGGCATCTGATTGGTCGGGTTCAATAACCCACGCCCCTGCATCGGCGCGGATTTGGCGGCAGTCGCAAGCAGGTCCGCCTGGGCAGGCACCCGCCGAGCCCGCTGCTGCTAAGATTCCTCCGGCGGTCGCAGGTGACGAAACTGTTTCAGGAGCAGCAGATCGTAAGCGATCTTCAGGGAGCCACAGATGACCAGTGGCCAGGCCTCGAACCCACCGGCGAAGAGGGCACCCGCGATAGCCGGACTAGCAGCAGCGGCGAGACTGCGCGGTACCGCCGTGAAGCTGGCAGCCGCCGGTCGCTCGGGTGGCGTCACCACAGCCATCACGTAGGAAGAGCGCGTCGGCACGTCCATCTGAGAGAGGGCCGATCTGATGAGGAGAAGGACAAGCGCAATCTCGAGGTTTGGCGCGAAAGCGGCGAGAATCAGGCCCACACTCGAGGGAATGTGGGTGAAGACCATCGTGTTGATGAGCCCAATCCGCTTCGATAGCCAGGCCGCGACGGGAAAGGAGAAGGCCGCGAGCACGCCGCTCCAAAAGAAAAACAATGCTGCCGTGGCAAGCGACAGATCGAATTTATGAAACAGCCACAAGGCCATCAGCGATTGCACGGCGAAGCCGCCAGCAAACGAGTCGATGCAGAACAGCGCCGCCATCCTGTAAACAATCCCCCGCGATGGCCCTAGAGCAGACACGGATTTATCCGCGATTGGTGCTACCACAGCTGAAATCTGCGCGTAGAGGGCAGCGCCACCCAGGCCGATAAGGGCATAGAAAACAAACATCGCCCTGAGTGCCGAGAGCCGCGAAATGCCAAGGCTGGTGAGAACCTCTGGAGTCGCCGAAGCAAGAGCTCCCAACGCGGCGGCCAATGCCCCGACCAGACTGTAACGGGCGAACATTTGCGTGCGCTCTGAGTCGACAACCGACCGCGACAGCACTGCATGTTCGAGCGGGACGAAAATACTGACGCTGCCGGCAGAGGGATTGATGGTGCCAATGAACGCCACGAGCCCAACGACCGCATACGCACTGGAAGCCGCAAATGCCAGGCCCGTGACCACCATGAGGCCAGTGCCGGCGATCAACAATCGCCGCTGGTCGACGTGGGCGCCGAGGAACCCGACCGCTAGCGTGGCCAGTGCTGACCCGAAAAGCGCCAAAGTGGCTGTGACACCGACCTCGAAAGGGCCTAGCCCCAGGGCGGTCAAATAAACTGGCAACAGCACGGCCGTGTAGCCATCACCGAAATCACGCAGCGCCCGAGCCCCGTAGACATAATGGGTAGCGGCAAGCGGCACGCGGACCTTACTCGCTGGCGGTTCCATCACGGCGTGCGTCTCGGCACCATTCCTGGATCTCCAAGCGTCTCGTAACAAGCTGCGGCCAGACCCCGACCATACCAGATGGGCGATCTTATCCCTCCTGCGCCCGAAAAGGATCGCTTTCACCTTTGAGGTATCAGGCGCATTCCATCGCCCTGCTGGAAAAAATCGAACGGGCTCCCCCTCCGAACTCGGCGTTGCCGAGCACGCTGGAGCCCCTCGACATTGAGGGGTCTTTCTGGAGTGACCGGGATCACAAAACGACTTTTGATGTCATGCTCGGCGAGTTCGGTCTTGAGACCGAGCCGCTCTTGCACCTGGCGCTGATCATACGCAGAGCCGACACCGGATAGCTCGATCGGACGCCCCAGTCGGCGGGAGTGTTAGCGGCCTGCCTTGGATATTTCCGCATGTATCGCGACGATCTGGTACAGCTCGCCGCGGCCATGGCGCATTTCGATGCGGTCCACCGTTGGTCACGCGATGCCACTGACGAGCGTCACGGCCGACGACCCTCTTTACCCCTCCCACCTACAACCTGGAATTCTCCCCATGACCAATGCGGTCCCGTTAGATCTGAGCAATCTACCTGCTGTGACGTGAAGCCGGATCGCCGAGGCTATAAGCCAAAGGCAAAACCAGCAATTCTAGCGACCAGCGCGCCGAGAGACGTGGCCGTCGCGCCTACCCTGAGTGCTGCCCTTGTTGCCGCATAGGCGATCCTGATCCAGAGCGTGACCTTGTGGAATCTGCAATACTCCGTGTAGGTCTTTCGAGCCGCGCCTTCGGTAGCAGCACCGGATTGGCGGGCATCCAGCGATCGTGCTCGCTGTCTTTGCAATGATGCTCCTCTGGTTAGGTGGCATCGGTGCTGTTACGCCCGAAACGCTTCGGCTCTTCATATTTTGGCTACCCGCCGTGCTAGTTGGAACTTGGCTGGGCTTTCGGCTCAACGGCAAACGCAATGAAGCAGTTTTCCGCATTATGCTGCTGCTGTGGGCTTCCGGCGCCCGCTTTGCTGTGAGCAACTGCTGCGGAGCCAAGATTGTTGACAATCAACGGCTCCGCGCTGAACCTCCGCAGCACCATGAGCTCGCTCTCCATCTTCGGGCCTGCTGACGATCACTCCCTAATTATCACGGTGATGCAGGTGGTGAGGCTTGCGCATCGGAGAGAGCAATGGTCGAAGGCGCATAAGCCATGGATTGGCTGATCGCAGTGCAAGGATGGCTTTACGGCGGCATGGCCGAATGCATGCGCATGGCTTCTAACCTGCACGATCTACCGATCCTGGTGGCGGTCGCATTCTTGTTCGGAATGGTCCACGCCTTCATGCCAGGTCACGGTAAGACTGTGCTCGTTTCCTACCACATTGGCCGGCCCGGCCGCGTGGTCGAAGGCATCGCCACGGGTGCGCTCCTCGCCAGCACACACGTCGGCATGGCCATCCTGTTCGTCCTCGCTGGGATAGCGGTCATCAGTCGCTCAGTCGCCGTTGCCGGCCGCGCACCCGCATTTGAGACCGCGAGTGCGGTCTCGATCGCTGTTATCGGTGCCTATTTGGTAGTCCGCTCACTTTGGCCGTCTCAGCATCAGCATACTGGTGACGGAAAAGTGCTCGCAGTCGTCACCGGTTTGGTGCCATGCCCGCTTACAACGTTCATCCTCACTTATGCGCTGGCGCGCGGAAAGCTAGAGGCAGGCTTTGCGGCTGTCGGTGGAATGTTGGTGGGCGTCATGGTGACGTTAGTCAGTTTTGCCGTGGCTGCGGTGGTGGCACGCCAGAAGGTTCTCGGCCTACTGACACGAACCGAGGGGGTGAGACGTAGCGTTGGTCGATGCATAGAGCTGGTCGGTGCCCTCGGCGTGTTGACGTTCGGACTCGCAATGCTTGCAAGAGGCGGAATGCTGTTTTGAACCGATGACGGCACGCGGGATCGTCGGAAGGCTTTCTCGCCCTTTCCTCGGAAATGAAAATTTCTCTGGCCAGGCTGAGGAATGGCACGTTGGGGCCCTAACGAGCTGAGGAATAATATCCCCGGCCGTGAACGTCGACACGCACCATGCTTAGCTGGGGCGCATAGAAGTCGGCTGTCATGACCCTTGCCTGATCGGGCACATCGACAGCCCTTGCTCTTTGGCGGTTGTTCAATGAGGTCAGTCTCATTCGGGTGCCATGCGAATGCCATTCTTGAGACCGGCCTGTCCGAAAGCATGCCGAACCACACCGCCCGCCTTGGCCTCGTTGACGAGTTCCAGGAGTCGGGCCTGCGCTGCTGCCGATCGACCCCTCGCTACCGCTATTGCCGCTCGAACGGTACTGAAGGAACCGGGGAGGACCTTGCCTTCGGGGTAGGCGCTAGCAATTGCGGCTATAAGCCCTGGCGTCGGCTCCGAACAGGTTGACTTTGCCACTGCGAAGCAACTCGACCGCGTCCGCAGGAAAGGTCGGACGCAACGGCAAACGTACGAGCTCCGCTGCTTTCAGAGTTCGCGTGAGGATCCGATCCGACGGACTGTTCTCAATGACTGCAACCTTGACTGCGGCACGGTCGACGTCGACAGCGCTGGCGAATTCCCGACCTGGAGCCGGAGGATAGTTGAGTTCTATGAGCCAAACGTTAGGAGTGACGTCGGCTTTTTCAGTGGGCGCCAGGACACGCGGCCCCAGAGCTAGGTCCCATTGCCCCTTGCCAAAGCTTGCCTCGTAAGCGCGCGGGTTTGGGTAGACGACAGGCTCGAATGTTGCGCCGAGCTTTCCTGCAATGAATTGTCCGATGGGCTCACCAATTCCCGCCAGCACCAGTATGGCGATGACTGCCCCACGCAACCTGCCATAATGCCCGGTTCCAGTTTATGCTGAGATCTGTTTCTACCGAGCCGGACGCGGTGGCCTCCGGCTCGACCGAGGCGGCATGATCAGAGGGATTCGAGGAAGATTCCAGTTTGACCCGTTGCCGTCATTCGGGATTTCACGCACTACGTCGCACGTGAGCCCTTGGCGACCCACTGGCATTTTCGGTCGTTCGCATGCGCCTAGCGGAATTCAGCCGGGCGCCATCCGTTCGAATTTCTGCAACGAGGGATCAATCGGGTCCCATCTAGGGCCGCGAATGCTGTATGTGAGCGCTTGCGGGTTGAATTGGCTTGGGTCGTCAAGGCTGGTTGCGTGGACCGCTATCAATTCCGGCATCGCAGCGAATGTCAGGTAGACCGGTGTTCCGCATGTAGGGCAGAAGGCATGGATCTTGTCATTCCCGCTATCCCCGGCCACGCTCCACTGTGACGCTTTGCCGGCAATTGTTACCTCGGCTTGCTGCGGGAAGGTCAGATAAGACCCGTGTCCGGTACCGCTTCGTTTCTGGCAATCTCTGCATTGGCAGTGGTTCTCGAAGATGGGTTCACTGCTCGTTTCATAACGGATCGCGCCACACGCGCATCCGCCTGTATAGGACTTACCCATAGTAATGCCTCCTCGGGATGTTCTGGATTTGACGCCGCCCTTGCTCAGGCGGCCTTTGGCTTGGCGAAGACGTCGAGCCCACGGCCGGTTTCCAGGAAGGATTTCAGGCTGGAGAGAACCACCGGCCAACCTTTTTTGATGCCATTCGCCATCCCGCTGTCGGCTTCGAGCTCGTCATGGGTGACGGTCAGCCGGACCATGTTCTCGTATTCTTCGATCTCGAACGTCACCCGGCTGTAGCTTGCCGGGTCAGAGGCCTGCGAAGCGTTCGCCCAGGTGATGACCAGCCGGGTCGGCGGCGAGACCTCAACGACCTTGCCGACGAGTTGGACCGTCCGTTTATCATTGGCACGGATATGTTCCCATTTCGATCCGGGTCTCCAGTCGGAGACGTTCTCATGGCCCCAATAGCGTCTTGCGAGGTCCGGTTTCGTTATGGCCTCGAACACCTTTTCTGGCGTCGAGAGAATATAGGTCACATAAAGAAAGCTGATCGTCTCTTTGGTCATAATCACTCTCCTTCGAGCTCTTTCTTCAGATCGTGCAGCAGGCTGAGCCGTTCACGTTCAAACTTCCGCACCCACCGCTCGTAGACTTCGTGGAGTGGCACGGGATTGATGAAATGCAGCTTCTCCCGACCACGCCTAACTGTGCTCACCAGATTGGCATCCTCCAAGATCCCGAGGTGCTGCGTGGCAGATTGCCGGGCCATTTCCAGGTTCTCGCAAAGCTGGCCGAGAGGCTGCCCATTCCTCTCACAAAGAAGGTCAAGCAGCTTTCTGCGTGTCGGGTCAGCCAGCGCCTTAAAAACCTTGTCAGCGTCCATCGGTCTCACTCGTGGGCGGGGACACTGGCAGGTAACTACCTGCATGTCAAGCGCAGGTATTTGCCTGCATGTAAATGGCAGCTGCGCCGGTATCATCCCTATGGAGTGACAAGGCTAGCCCGACTGGGTCCTCCCTGCTTAGTCAGGGCGCCGCACCCGCGAAATCGGAATGCTGCCGGACGGTATGGGCTATGCTGGTCGCTTGGCGTATGGCCGGCGCCTCATAGCATCCGCCGCGACACCGGAAGTCGATTGGCCAACACCTTGTCGATGCGGCGACCGTCGAGATCAACCACCTCAAGCCGCCAGCCGGAAACCTCGATTGCTTCGCCCGTCGCGGGCAGGTGGCGTAAATGGGCAAGAACGAAGCCGGCCACCGTGTGATACTCGCGCTTGGCCGGTAACATGATGCCCAGCTGGTCCGCCATTTCGTCAGCAGGCATCGATCCGGCGAGCAGCCATGAACCATCGTCGCGAGGAATGGCTTGTGGTTCCGCATCCTCCCGATCCGAGCGGAAGACGCCGGCGATCGTTTCGAGAATATCCGCCGGGGTGACGATACCATCGAAGTGGCCATACTCGTCGTGGATCAGGCACATCGGCATCTCGGCCTCGCGCAAGATCTCGAGAGCATCCAGCGCATCGGTGGTATCCAGGATCACGGGCGCCTTGCGTACATGCCCTCTGATCTCCAGGGGCTTGCCGCTTGCAAGCGCGGCAAGAGGATCTCGGGTTTTCATCACCCCAATCAGAAAATCTGGCGAACCCTCTCCGACCGGCACGCGAGAGTGTGAGGTCGCAATGATGCGCTCGGTGATTTGCGCAGGCGGCAGCGTCAAATCGATCCAATCAACATCGGTTCTGGGTGTCATGATCCCGCGCACGGGGCGGTCACCGAGGCGCAGCACACCCGTGATCATGCGGCGCTCGCCACTTTCGAGCACGCCTACCGACTCGGCCTCGGCCACCAGAGCCTTGATCTCGTCTTCGGTGACGGTGCTCGATGGCTGTGTGCTTTGGCCAAACAGCAGCCAGAACGCCGCCTTGATCGAAACATCGAGGAGATCGACCGCGGGGGCGGCAATACGAGAAAGTGTTGTCATTAGTGGCGCGACCGCGCATGCGATTTTCTCCGCATTACGAAGAGCCAGTTTTTTTGGCACTAACTCACCCACAATGAGCGACAAGTAGGTGATGAGCGAGAACACGATGGCATAGGCGAGCCAGTCCGCGACCGATTCTGTCATTCCGTGTCCCACAAGGATTGCCTTGAGGTTCGCGGTTAGCGTCGCGCCGGAATAGGCCCCAGCAATTAGTCCGACGGCCGTAATGCCGATTTGTACGGTGGACAAGAAGCGACCCGGATCAGCGGCAAGCGCGAGCGCTCTATTGGCCCCGCGTCGCCCCTCCTGCGCGAGGGTTTTGAGGCGGGACCGTCGCGAGGAGACCACCGCCAGCTCGGAAAGGGCAAAAAAGCCGTTTAGAGCGATCAGAACCAACACCACGGCGATTTCAAACATGTGTTGTGTGTTCGGCCCTGTCTGGCCGTCCGCTCCTCTTGGTCGCTGAAAGCTCTGGAGAACTGTATGCCAGATGCGCAAGGAAGGGGGAATGACTGTTTCAAGAGCTTCCCGGTGCAATGTGCCCGGTTCGCTCACGCGCCCGTCTCCCGCGCAAACGGAAATTGCGACAGCACAGTATGAGAGGGAGGTTGGTGATAGCCCTGCGAGGTGACGCGGACAGCTTCGGGCCGAGGGGCTATACAATCACCGTCTGGCCTTCAAGGACCGAAGCGTGATCCAAACAGGCGCATGGTCGCTCGCACCGTCTTGGCCTCGGACCGAACGATCGACGCGCGCATCTTTCAAACGGGACGCTATGTCTGGGCTGAGAAGAAGATGGTCAAGCCTAAGTCCTGCATCACGCTCCCAGCGATTGCGCAAATAGTGCCAGAACGTGTAGACGCGCTCCTGACCGTAGCGTTCCCGGATCGCATCCGTCCAGCCTTGGCCGATTAGGCGCGCGTAGGCGGCGCGGCTCTGTGGCTGTACCAATGCGTCATCGTCCCATGAAGAGGTGGGGTAGATGTCAATCTCGGTCGGGGCGACGTTAAAGTCGCCTGCCAGCACGACCGGGACATCGTCCCGCAACAACGCGCGCGCATGTGCATGCAGTCGCTTGAACCACGCGAGCTTGTAGTCAAATTTGGGGCCCGGCTGCGGGTTGCCATTGGGTAGGTAGATGCAGCCCACTAAGATGCCCGCAATCGCAGCTTCTAAGTAGCGGGCTTGGGTATCGCGCGGATCACCGGGTAGCGCCGTGCGTGTCACGATGGGCTCCCGTCCGCGCGCCAGGATGGCAACCCCGTTCCATGTCCTCTGACCACGCCAAATCGCATGGTAACCGGCCAGCCTGATCGCCTCGGCCGGAAATTCCCGTTCGGAACATTTGAGCTCCTGCAGGCATACGACGTCGGGCCTTGCGTCCTTTAGCCATTGCAGCAGGTTGGGAAGACGACGATTGACGTTGTTGATGTTGAAGGTAGCAATTTTCATCGAGTGACAGGTGCCAATGCGATTGCTCCTCGGCGACAGCTCTTCCTCCGGCTGGGCGCCCAGCCTCCGCGCCCGCTCGGCCGCATTTCGATCTATTTTGCCCAATGGCGCAATGGTCTTTCAGTACGTAAGATTGGCACGCTTCTGTGACGGACCAGGGAGGGCAAGTGAAAGACAAGCTACGAAAAGCATTGCTCCGGATTGCGCAAGACACGCGTGCGGAAGGCCGGTCTTGCCATGAAGGCGCTCGTGCACCCGGCCGCCCAACAAACGTTACTGCCGATCTCCGAACCGATACCGAGCAAGCCTCCTTCGGCGCGTTCGTGGTAGCCAGCGACTGGCATCACAAGCTGCTCTCGAGGACACCCGGCAATTGGATGGACCATCAGAAGCATGATTTGGTGGGTGTCGCACTGAGCAGCGCGTTCGCTATCTTTGCGACTGAGTTCCTGCACTATGAAAGTGGGATCAACGACCAAGGCTTGCTGAATCAATCCGTGGCGAACATTTTTCGCGACCTAAAAGTGACGTACCCGGAGACAAAGCTGCGGGAGGTATGGGAGCTTGCGTTCGGGTTGAAGAAGGGCTTGAGGGCCTCGACCGAACCCAATGCGATAAAGATGCGCGAAAACCTCGCCCAGCTGGTCTTGAACGACGCGCTCAACCGAGTCAGCCAGAGGCTTCCAGCGGAAAAGATCGAGATGCCCCTGTTTGGGCTGTACGACACATTCCGGCGCGCGATAGCACCAGCCGCCAGGATGTAGAACAGCGGGCCACAGTTACGGGTTTGAACAAGAACGAATGGCCGGTCCGACCGAATGCGGAACCCGTGGCTCTAGGTTTGAGAAATCTCCGTATCTGCTCCCGGTGGATCGGGCTTTAGGTAAACGATCAGGCAGCAAACACAAATGCCGAGCCCAGCCAGCGGATACATGAGCGCGATCAACGCCGCCGCCCCGAAGAGGCATAGGGTCGTGATCGATCGGAAGCGCATAACCCTGCGCACCCTCGGTGAGACCACATCACCTGCATTGCGATCGATAAGTTCCCAAATCAACCATATATAAGTGACGTTGACGAGGAAGAAGACGGCCGCATAAAAGGCAACGGGTTGGGGCGCCAAGCGGCTCACGGCCATCCAAGCGGTAGAGAGCGGAAGCAGCGACATGGAAAATAGATGCGCGAAGTTAAACCACAAGAGACGAGGGGTCGCTTGCCCCGCGTAGCGCATGAGATAATGGTGGTTGGTCCAAACAATAGCGATGAATAGATAGCTTACGGCGTAGCTTAGCCATGTGGGCCAGAGCGACAGCAACGCCTCAAAGGTGGGAGCCTCCGGCGGTCGCAGCTCCAGAACTAGCACCGTTATGAGCACCGCAAACACCCCGTCGGAGAAGGCGCTGAGCCGCTCCGGGGTTGCTTGTCGGAGGCCCGTCATCTCAGTTCCTGCCACATGCGCCTCCCTCACTTGCTAGCTGCGCCCCAGACAGCGTATTTGTCCGTTGGCGACATGGCCCGGCGCGACCTCGGCGGCTTCTATACCTTGGTCGACCGCAACAACAACATGATTATCTCGGGCGGCGAGAACATTTACGCGCCCGAGGTCGAGAATATCCCTGGCGGTCACCCGCAGGTGCACGATGTAGCCGTGACGGGACGCTCCGATGCGAAATCGGCAAGGCCGTGCACGCTGTCATGGTCTTGCGCCACGGCAAGAAAGCAGCAGAAAACGAGATCATGGCATGGTGCTCAGGCTGGCTTGCCCAAGCCGCCCATATCGGTCTCGTTTATTGCCGATGCGCAGATGCCTGGGGTCGGCAACCGGAAAGATCCAGCATCGCATCCTCAAGGTCCCGCCTGTAACCGGCTACAGGCAGCTGGTAATTGTAAACGACCTGCCTACCCGGTCGGGTTTCCAGATAGATAACCGATCTGTGGCGGACTTCCTGGGCAGATCGTGCGACATCAATCAAGTCTTCGAGCGGAGCTAACCCGCTCGGCCGTCTCGTGCCTAGCCCGCAAACTCCGGCAGCACTTCGCGCCCTAACAGTTCCACCGTCCGCGTCGCCTCCTCAAGGGTGATATCGCCGAAGGTGATGCCGCAGATGAAGTAGTTCGCGCCGGACGTTTCGATCTGCTCGGCAATGTATTGGCGCGCGCCCGCCGCGGTGCCGGCGAACGCGCCGCCCGCGGCGAGCAGCGGTCCAACGTCTTGGGGTAGCGCGAGCGGGAACTGGTGCCCGTGCTGCACCCACAACATCTCCATGTGCCGGCGCCAGCGTCGGTAGGCGCGTTCGATCACGCGGCGGGCATCGCCTTCGTTGTCGGCCAGCACAATGTGCCGGTTGAGCCCAATCAGAGGCGGCGGGTCCGGTGGCTGCCCCAAAGCTTTCCACTCGGCTCGGAAGCGGTCGGCGATGCTTCGCGTCGCCGGCGCTGGCACCCGGCTGGCAATGTTCGCCCGCTCCCGGGCCGCCCAAACACTCGCCTCGGGCGTCGCCACCCCGTACCACAAGGGCGGGTGCGGCTTCTGCAGCGGCCTGAGGATCATTGGCACGTCCTTGAAGCGATAGAACTCGCCCTCGAAGTTCAGCACCTCCGAGATCAGTCCCTGCTTGATAACGCGGAGGGCTTCGGGAAACTGCCGCGATCCATCGGCCGGGTTCACCCCGAAAAAGCCGACCTCGATTGGCGAGACGCCGCGTCCCACGCCCAGCTCGAGGCGGCCGCCGCTGATATGATCGAGCATACAGATCTCCTCGATCAAGCGCAGCGGGTGGTAGAGCGGCAGAAGATAGACCAGCGGTCCGAAGCGCAGCCGTTTCGTCCGCTGCGCCAGCGCGGCCATGAACAAGTTGGGCGAGGGCGCCAGCCCCAGCGGAGTTCCATGATGCTCGGCAAGATGGTAGGCATGAAACCCGAAATGGTCGTACGCCTCGGCGAGTTTCATGCGGTTCTCGAACTGCTGGCCGAGCGGCACGCCGCTGTCGTCCATGTGGTCGAACACGCCGAATTTCATGTCTGCTCCCCCTGGTTAGAAGCCCGCGGCGTGTCATCCCGTGCATGGTTGTCATCACGGTCGCGCCGATGACGCAACGGTTCCCGGGCCACAGATAATTGACGTTTGCTTCGGCAGGTCGGTAAAGAGCGGTGTGGACCGCCGCGTCATTGTGGGTGCAGACGATCCAACTGGGCAGTGTCTTGCCGGGGCGAGTAGCGCGATCCTTGCCCCACCGGGAATGTCGTATGCGGGACCCTCAGCTGTAATCATTGCCTGTGGCCGCCCGCAATGTAGATTGGCTCGCGATGGCGGAGCAATGATCAGGGCGACGCCAATGCTTAGTGCGGCAATGGCGCCCTGCGACCTGCTCATCGGCAAATTCCCTTTTTGCAGGTTTGCACGACAGCACCAAATTGGGGTAACACCGTGGAATTAAATCGTTCATCGGCGTGGGTCGGCTCACCATGTCCCGTACCAAGCGCAGCGTTGAGCCGCCCCGACAATTCCTGACAGACGCATTGGGCATGCCGCGGGCTCTTGCAGGGGTTTCGACGGCTGGAAGCGGTTAGGCCATCAACTAGAGCATCGACAACTCATAGCGACGCAGCAAGCGATAAGCCAACATGACCGGGATCAAGGCAACAGCGATGAGGATGGATGCTGCTGCGACGGCAATGCCTGCGCCGGTCCCCTCGAGAGCCTGAAACATCACGATCGCGAGCGTGCGCCATGGACCGGAGTAGAGGACAACGGTCGAGGATAGCTCGGAAGCGACCGTAACCCAGGTCAGCACCATGCCTGAAATGATGCCGCCGAGCATCAAGGGCACAACTAATCGCAGGAAGGTGAACAACGGCGATACGCCGAGACTGATCGATGCCTCTTCAAGTGACGGATCGATCTGATGCAAGATCCCGCTCGACGTGCGCACCGTAAACGGCAGCTTGCGCACAGTGTAGGCCAAAACCAGGATCAGCCAACCGCCAGTCAGCACGATTGCCCCTGAGTTGAAGGCGATGACCAATCCGATCGCGAGCACCGTCCCGGCAATTGCGAACGGCAGCGTGGCGGTGACATCGAGCAGACTGACCCAGACCGAGCGCGTACGGGTCACCACCCAGCCTATGGGTGCACCGATGAGCACCGTGGCTAAGGCGGCGAGGGTCGCAAACATCAGCGTGTTGCGAAGCGGTCCGCCCGCCGTGGCAAACAGCTCTGCATAGTTCTTGAGGCTGAAGGCGGAATGTAGCACCGGTCCACGGAACTCCATGAACGAAAGTACGACGATGGCGAAGAACGGTATCAGCGCTAGCAGCACCACGGCCCAGCAGTAGATAACGCCGATGATGCGCCAGCTCCCCTGAACCTTGATTGTTGGGGTAGACACGCCGGCTCGGGTCGCAAAGCGACGGTTGGCCAGGTAGCGGCGCTGGATGACGAGTACCGTTGCCGTCAGACATATCAACAGGGTGCCCAGCACGCTCGCTGCGGACGGATTGGTCGCGGTCTCGCCGATGAAGAGCTTGTAGGCTTCCACCGCAAGAATTGGCTTGTCCTCCGCCAGCACGACGGGCACGCCGAAGTTCTCAATCGTCTCGATGAAGACGAGTAATGCACCCGATAGAATGGATGGAATCACAATCGGCAACGTAACGGTCCAGATTGTTCGCAGGCGGGAGGATCCGAGATTTTGCGCCGCCTCCTCGACGGACGCGTCGATCGCCTTGAAGCCGGCCAAGGTCGGCAGCAGCACATAGGGATAAAGAGTGAGCGCGTAGACCGTGACAATACCCGGCGTGCCATAGATGGAACCGAACGGCACGCCCCACGCATTGAGCGCCTGCGTAACGATGCCAGAACGTCCAAGCAGCAGGAGCAAGGCATAGGCGCCGACGAACGATGGCAGAACGAGGGGAAGGGCGGCCAACCCGATCAGGAACAGCTTCCCGGGGAAATCCAGACGCGCGATGGTCAAGGCAAGCGGTACGGCGATCAGTGTGGTGACCAGCGTCGCCAGGAGACCTATGGTCAGCGTGTTGATAAGGCTGGCTCGATAGTAGGCCCTAGCCAATACCTTGCCGTAGTGCTCGAGCGTCAAGGTCGTGCCATCCGATGAAAGAACGCTGGCGCTGAGCACCCCCCAGAGTGGATAGATGAGGAAGACGCCGAGAAATAGGAAAGCGATTGCTGCAATGACGAGCGGCAAGCGTGCCAACGGCGCGATGGTGAGCGATCTCATTCTGCACCCGTCCGGAAAACCGTCAGGCGCGCAGGATCATAGGCCAGCACAATGGGGCTGCCGGGAATTGCGCGGCTGTTGGGATCATCCAGCACCGCGACCTTGAGGGGTGTTCCGCCAGAAAGCTCGACGTCAAGACGAATCAGCGCACCGATGAATTCCGCGTTTGTCACCGTCCCCTCGAGCCGCGCCTCTCCGGCAATAGGCGCCTCGCCGGGCGCGATGATACGCAAGGCCTCGGGGCGCAGGCATAAGGTCACGGCCTCGCCCTGGCGCGCGGCAGCGTCGCTAACGACCAGCTCGACCGCGCCGACGCGCACGCGCGCTCGAACGCCTTCCCGCCCCGCCACGGTTCCCGGCAAGACATTGGTCATGCCCATGAACCCGGCGGCGAACAGACTGACGGGTCGGCGATAGATCTCGCGCGGCCCACCGAGCTGCTCAATCTTTCCTGCCTGCATCACCGCGATGCGCTGAGAAACCGCCAGTGCCTCTTCCTGGTCATGCGTGACGTAGACCGTCGTTATATTGAGACGCTGCTGCAAATCGCGGATCTCACCGCGCATATCGACGCGGAGTTTGGCGTCCAGGTTCGACAAGGGCTCGTCGAGCAGCAAGACTTCCGGCCGGATCACCAGGGCGCGGGCGATGGCAACGCGTTGCAACTGACCACCCGACAGTTGATGTGGCCAACGTTCGCCATAACCCCGCAGCCGAACCAGAGCCAGCGCGCCGCTCATTCGCTCAGTTATCTCGTCGCTCGCCACTTTGCGAGCTTTGAGCCCATAAGCGACGTTGCCGGCCACCGTAAGATTGGGAAAGATCGCGTAATTCTGAAAGACCATGCCGATATTGCGTCGATGCGGCGGCAGAGTATCAATGCGCTTGCCGCCGATGCTGATCTGCCCGCCGTCGAGATCAGCGAACCCGGCGATCATGCGCAGCAGCGTGGTCTTGCCGCAGCCGGACGGACCCAGCAGCGTGAAGAACTCTCCCGCCTTGATGTCCAGGCTGATGTTGTCGACGGCCACAACCGATCCAAAGGATCGGGAGACGTTGGCGATCCTGATGTCGGTCAACCGCCGCCTCGCGCGTCAGCGGGTTTCCTGGATCATATCCTTGATCTTCTCCAGTGTCGGCCCTCGTGCGGCCGTCCACTCGTGCTCCCTATAGGAGAGCACCTTTAGGCTGGCGAGGGCCGGCATGCCGCCCGGTAGCTTGGCCAGATCCAGATCCTGGCGAGCCGGACGGCGGAAGGTCTCCTTGATGATCATTTCGCGCACGTCCTTGCGATTGATGAAGTCGACGAAGGCCTTGGCCCCGTCCGTGTTTGGGCCGCCTTTGATCACCGCCACGCCTTCCATCTGTACGATGGTGCCGTCGGCCGGATAGATGGTTTTCACCGGCGCCCCCCCGGCGGCCCAAATGTAGCCTGCGTATTCGAGCGAGATGCCGAGCGGATATTCGCCGTTGCCGACGCCCTGAAACACCAGCGACGACCGGTTAAGAACCTTGGCATTGGCGATCAATTGTTTGACCTTCGCCCAGCCCGCGTCTGCGCCGCCGAACAGATCAACCAACATGGTGACCGTGGAGTAGGCCGAACCCGAGTTGGCCGGATCGGTGAAGACGATCTTGCCCCTCCATTTGGGATCGAGAAGATCGGTCCAAGTTCTGGGTCCTTGCTCGGCCGGAAGCACTTTGGTGTTTTGCAGGATCACCATCAGGTGCAAGTTGTTGCCAATCCACAGATCGCCCGCCTCGCGAAACTCCGCGGGGGTCGCATCTTTGTTCTTGGAAACGTACGGCGCAAAATACTGCTTGTTGGTCTCCAACAGCGACCGGCTGACACCCCATACAATGTCGCCACCGGGGCGGTCCTTTTCGGTTTGGATGCGCTTGATCACGACACCCGAGCCAGCCGAGATCGGCTCGACGGCAATCCCCGTTTCCTTGCTGAAGGCCGCAAAGACCAGTTTGTGCAACGTATCGTCGTTGGAGGAGTACACCACGACCTTTTGCTGTGCCATCGTGCCAGTACTCGTGCCGATGGCTCCCAAGGTCAGCAGCAACGCAAAGCCAACTAAGGTCGAAGCTAAAGCTCTCACGGTGCCTCCTTGCCCACTTCGCACGACACCGACGCCTCAGCACGGCAGCGGCCGCTATTACCACTATGCAGAACCCAACTGCGGTCGTCACCAACGAAACGGACCCAAAGGCTACTATCGTGGTGTCTGCAGCGGCGTCAAAATGGGCCAGACGCTTCGCGAAACCGTATGCCAACACCGGCGGTGGTTGTACCGGTGTGGACGAAACTCATCGGCCCCTAGCTCCGGTTGCATATCGGCAAGCCGCCGACCTGAATATCTGCGGCGTAAGTGCCATCGGCGCTTTGTGCCCGCCATGAATGTCCCCACTCCACACCATTTGGGCTCTGCAACGTCTGCGCCCGTCGGATCGAGCCCCGGACGAACAAAGTCGAGGTTCTCCCAAGAAAGAAGCAATGTGAACAGTGCAACCTGTCCGTCGGCCGTTGACCTGGACGAGGCCAAGCGAGGCTCCCAGCTTCGGCTGCGGGCCAAATCGACCGCAGGTCCTGACCCACAGACCTAATCCTTAGCGCGCGGACGCAATGGCGTGCGGTGAGCTGCCCAATGACGCAGCCTGAGGCGCCCTTTGTCTTGACATCACGCAGCAAGCCGTCCGACGCTGATCGGGAGCCGCAACAAGCGCACAGCCGAAACTTTCCCGCCGTGGCGACCGCATTTGAAGGTAGGTAATTTGCATGAGAATTACGGACATTCTGGTGCACCCTATGGGCATGGCGGCGGAGCGGGTGCGCTGGACGGCGCAAGAGATCACGCGGCGCGTGGAACTGACACTCGTCGAGGTGCGTACCGATGCCGGGATCGTCGGCATCGGAGAAATCTCGAGCGGTCCGCAGCCAGTCGTGTGCAAGCTGCTGGAGGATGCGGCGCCTTTGCTCAGGGATATGGACCCACTCGCAATCGACGCGGTTTGGAGCAGGCTGTTTTCGATAACGGTGCCGCGGCCTGGCGGCCTCGGCGGTTGGGATGGCTTGCCACCCCCGCTCCCGCGCAACCAGCGACCGCAATTCATGGCGGCCATGGCGGGCATAGACATCGCCTTGTGGGACATCGCGGGTAAGGCGGCGAGCAAGCCGGTATTCCGCTTGCTGGGCGGCACTCGCCCCGACGTGCACACCTACGCCGTCGGCGGGTTTTACGACGAGGGGGGGCCTCTGCTCGCCTGCGCCGAGGAATTGACGGGTTACGTTGCCAACGGCTTCCGCGCCGTGAAACTCAAGTCGGGTGCCTATTCGCTCGCCGACGAGGTCGCGCGTGCAAAGGCCGTCCGCGAGGCGGTCGGGCCCGACATCCAGTTCATGCTTGACATGAATGCCCCTTACGACGTCGACACCTGCATCCGCTTTGCGCGCGAAGTTGCGCAGCACGACATCTACTGGCTTGAGGAGCCGCTGCACTGGTACTTGCAGCCGCCCGACTACGTCGCGTTGGCCAAGGCAATCCCCATCCCGCTGGCACACGGCGAACGCGAATGGCACCGCTTCACGGTGCGGGACTTCATCGATGCGGGTGCCATCCGCTTCGTTCAATTCGACTGCACGCGCTTTGCCGGGTTTAGCGAGGCGCTCCGCATCGCGCGTCATGCGCAGGCGAAGGGCGTGCTGATCGCGCCGCATTCGGCCGCACATATTCAGGCGCACATTGTCTCGGCATTCGGCGACGCTGCGTTCGGCGCAGAGTCGTCAGGTGACGACAGAAATCATCCGATCCACCATCGCATCTTTCGCGGTGGCGCGGCGCATAAAGGCGGCCGCGTACACTTGTCCGAGGCGCCGGGCTTCGGTCTGGAGGTGGATTGGCAGGCGGTGAAGGCGCTGCGGTCGTGAGCAGGATTTCGACGGTCGGCTGTGCTTCTGCACTGCGCACGCGGCACTCCCCGATCTGCGGGACGAGGACGATCAGAGGAGGATCCAGTCATGGTATACGAGCACATCCTCATCGAGCGGGAGGACGGTGTCGGCATCGTCACGCTCAACCGGCCCGACGCGCTAAACGCCATAAATCGCAAACTCGGAAACGAGTTGCTCGACGCGGTGAAGACACTCGAAGCCGACGACGCGATCGGCTGCCTCGTCATCACTGGCGCCGGCGACAAAGCGTTCTCGGCTGGTGGCGACATTAAAGAGCAGGTTGAGGACGACAAGCGCTACAGCCGCGAAGAACAAGATCGCATGGGCAATCCTCGGCGCACCCTGGAAATCTCCGTCTGCGCAAAGCCGGTGATCGGTATGATGAACGGCCTCGCCTACGGCGGCGCCGCCGTGCTTGCCTCCGCGCTCGACATCAGGGTCGGTTGCGAGAGTTCTCGCTTTCGCTTCCTTGCTGCCGCGTACGGGAGGATCAACGCGACTTGGTCACTCGGCAGCCAAATCGGCTGGCCGCAAGCCAAGGAGTTGCTGTTCACTGCGCGCGTCGTAGAGGCCGAGGAGGCCTATCGCATTGGGCTTCTCAATCACTTGGTCCCCAAGGGTCAACTTCGCGCCAAGACGATGGAGATCGCGAAAATGATAGCGAACAACCACCGCGGTGCCGTTAGGGCGGTCAAGGTACTGCTGCTCGAGCAGCAAGCGAAGAGCCTCGACGCGCGCTGGTCGGCGGAGCATCGCTACACCACCCAGGTGATGCGCAATGCCCGGGCCAAGGACGCATTTCCCGAATTCTTGGCGCGCAAGGGGATTTCGGCGACCTGAAGGGCGATCGACTCGCGGTTGCCTGAGGGAACGCGCATCTGAGGGGCGGACAACCCCGCCTTGGGCAGATCATGATGAACGCGGACCCATTTGAGGGTCGGGGAACATCACCATGAAGAATCCGGGAATCGGTAGCTCGCCACGGCGGCGTGAAGACCATCGATTACTTACGGGAGCGGGTAGCTTCGGAGATGACTTCACGCTTCCCAGGCAGACTTTTGCGGCGATCGTCCGCTCTCCTCATGCGCACGCACTCCTGCGGCGGATCGAAACCAAACGAGCTTATGGGTCGTCGGGGGTACTCGCGGTACTGACCGCGGCCGACTATCTGGCCGATGGGCTGAAGCCTCTTATTCACTCACCGTTCACAGTCAGTCCGCCCGACATAACTCTAGGCAATCGCGACGGCAAGGCGGTGTTCATCGCTCCCCACTACCCGCTTGCCCTCGACCGGGTGCGGTTCGTCGGCGAGGGCGTCGCGCTTGTCGTTGCAGAAACCCTGGCGACCGCGCGAGAGGCGGCTGAGCGTGTCGAGGTGGAGTACGAGCCGCTGGCGGCGAGTGCCGAAGGTGTCGACGCAGCCAAACCCGGAGCGGTGCGCATCTGGCCGGAAATGGATTCGAACGTAGCGCTTGATGCGGACGTCGGTGACGCGGCAGCCACGAACGAGGCGTTCGGGCGGGCTGCTCACGTCGTTTGCGTAGAGACAAAGGTACCTCGCGTTACCGGCGTAACCATGGAAGTCAGAACGGCGTTGGCGGTGTGTGAACCGGAGTCTGGTAGGATCACCCTTTATGCTGGTGGTGGTGGGGTGGTTCGCCCAAAATTGGATCTCGCGCACATGCTTGGCCTCGAGCCGGCCAAGATCCGCGTGATCGCAAAAGACGTGGGGGGGAATTTCGGTACGCGCAACAACTCTTATCCCGAATTTGCGTTGGTGGCCTGGGCGGCGCGCCGACTGGGGCGTCCAGTAAAATGGTCGGGCGACCGCACGGAGTCGTTTCTCAGTGACTACCACGGCCGGGATCTGACCGTGTCGGCGGAACTTGCGCTCGACAGTTCCGGCAAATTCCTGGCGCTGCGTGCATCGAATATCAGCAATATCGGCGCTTACGCGATTTCCTTCGTTCCACTGACGAAGGGCACGGAACTCATGTCGAGCATCTATCACATACCAACCGCGTCGGTACGCGCCCGCGCGGTCTACTCCAATTCTTCACCAACCATACCCTACCGCAGCGCGGGTCGGCCGGAGGTCATGTTTGTGATCGAGCGGCTCATTGATCGCGCCGCTCAAACTTGCGGGTTCGACCGCCTTGCCCTCCGTCGCATGAACCTAATTCCGCCCCACGCGCTGCCCTACGTCAATCCCTTTGGGATGACTTACGACAGCGGCCTCTACGAGAAAGTCTTCAATGATGCCATTTCTCTCGCTGATTGGAGCGGCTTCGAAACGCGCCGGGCAATCTCGATGGCGAATGGCTTGCATCGCGGAATTGGCACCGGCTGCTACATCGAATCGGCGAGCGGTGCGCCCCAAGAGCGGGCGACGGTGAAGATCTCGCCCGATAAGGCCGTCACCGTGACGATTGGCACCCTTTCGGCTGGGCAAGGCCACGAGACGAGCTTTGTGCAGTTGGTCGGAGAGTGGTTAGGCGTCGCTCCCGAAGCGGTGACACTCCTCACCGGCGATACGGACTTGCTCACCACGGGTGGAGGGTCCCATTCGGGGCGATCAATGCGGCACGCGGCGACAACGATCCGGCGCGCAACCAACGAAATTGTTGCCAAGGCAAGCCGAATTGCCGCCTTCCTTCTGGACTGCCATGAGGCTGACATCGCCTTTGCCGACGGCACATTTCGGCGCATTGGTTCAAACCGCTCCGTCGATCTGTTTGAGGTCGCATCGGCGGCGATCTCCGATCGTGATCTGCCAGAAGAATTGCGCGGCTCCCTGCAGGCGACCGGCGATGTCGACAGCCGCGTCTCGTCCTTCCCATACGGTTGCCACGTCGCCGAGGTTGAGATCGACATTGACACCGGTGGAGTTACGGTTGCGCGCTATACCGCCATCGATGACGTCGGTTGCGCTGTAAATCCGATGATCGTGGAAGGTCAGACTCACGGCGGAATTGCGCAAGGTGTTGGTGAAGCCCTGATGGAGCGATGTGTCTATGACTCCACTGGGCAGCTTCTGACCGCCTCATTCATGGACTACGCCATGCCACGCGCAACAGATCTCCCGATGTTTGCAACGGCAATCAGCGAGGTGCCGTCTACGACGCATCCGCTGGGTCTGCGAGGTGGCGGAGAAGGTGGAATCACTCCAGCACTGGGCGTGATCGCCAACGCAATCGTGGACGGACTGCGCGAGTTGGGGGTGATACATATTGACTTACCCGCGACGCCTGAGCGCATCTGGCGCGCCATCCAACAAGCGCGTACGGCAGCTTGAGTGCGAATTGCATTGCCCCCGCGTCGACCAATTTATGCCGGCCTGGTCATGTCGGCTTGGTCAGGCTTGCAACAATGCCTCGTATTGGTGATGCTGGGCTTGACCTTTGAGTTGAGATCACATGGCAGGGACGGCTGGCATCTGAAGCGAACGGGAGACCGGCATGGCCGATCAAATGAACTACCAGGTGGTCCAAGGCTGGGAGCAATTGCCCAAGGGCTTTGCACATCGGGACGTGGCCGGGGTCGCCGTCGATCGGGAAGATCGCGTATTTCTGATCTGCCGCGGCGAGAACCCGGTGATCGTGTACGATCGCGAGGGCAACTTCCTACGCACCTGGGGCAAGGGTGACTTCTCCATGCGTACGCACGGCATCTACGTCGCGCCCAATGGCACCATCTTCGCCACGGATGACGGCAATCACACCGTCCGACAGTTTACCCCCGAGGGCCGATTGCTAATGACCATGGGCACTCTGAACGTGCCGTCCGACACCGGCTATGACGGCAAGACGACCGGCTCGATAAAGCAAGCTGGGTCGCCATTCAACCGTCCGACCAACGTCGCCATCGGCCCCAAGGGTAACATCTACATCTCTGACGGCTATGGCAACGCGCGCGTGCACATGTTCACCCCCAGCGGGCAGTTGAAGCGCTCGTGGGGGGAGCCCGGCGATGGCCCTGGCCAGTTCCGGCTGCCGCATGGTATCGCCGTCGCCGCCGACGGCCGGGTATTCGTGTGCGACCGCGAAATCGACCGGATTCAGATATTTAGCCCGGACGGGGAATTCCTCGAGCAGTGGACCGATACGCAACGCCCGACACACCTCACGTTCGATGCTAAGGGCAACGTCTACGTGACCGAGCTCGCCTGGCACGTTGGCGACAATTCATACAGCTTCGGCCCTGTCACCAGAGTGCGCCACGCCCGTTTCAGTATTTTCGACCCGAATGGCAAGCTGCTGGCACGCTGGGGTACAGCCGACTGCACCGCACCGGGCAGCTTCGCCGCACCGCACGGACTTGCGCTGGATTCAAAGAACGATCTGTACGTGAGTGAGGTGACCTGGACGTTTGCGGTCAGTCGCGGCCGCGCTCCGGAAGACTGCCACACGTTTCAGAAGTTTGCCTTGGTGGTGTAACCCCCGTTAGCATTGAAATCTCCTGCGTGTCTGCTTGCGGAGCAGCGCGCCGGCGTTGACGTCAAGGGCCACAGCGGTTGACGTGGCGATACGGGCGCTGGCAGCCGTGACCGGCATCAGTTCAAAAGCGCGGGTTCCGGCGGCAAGATGCTGTTTGCTAGACTGCGGCGATGCAGGAAACTTCCACGTCGAACGGGCCATGCCATCCGGAAACAAAGATCAGGTTCCGGGCTGGTGGATTTGTCTTGAAAAACCGGCCATAGACTTCATTGACGATTTCAAGGTGCACCGGGTCATTGCAGTAGACCGTACACTGAACGACCTTGTTCAGCGCGGATCCCGCCGCTTGTAGACATTGCTCCATCTGCTTGATGACGCTCTCCATTTGCTCCGCAACTGGAAATCTCCCTACCTCACCGGTGACGGGATCGTAGGGTGGCATTTGCGAAACGTAGACGAGGCCACCATGCGCGACGACAAGACTGGTCGGGACCTTGCGCTTTTCGGCGTACGTTGCGAATGGCTCGACTCGGAAGATCTGCTTCTCCATCGTGACACCGGCTCCTGTTCGTCAACCGACGAACAGCCTAGCTGCTGGCTCCTGTCACCATGCTGTCAGCAGTCAACGGCCAACCGCGGCGCCTTGCGGAGCTCAACAAGCACGCTGATCGGGTTTTGGTGGACTGATCGTCGATCATCCTGCGGCTCGATGGCTCAGGTCGGCGGCGCCTGATGCTCGTGCCGCGCCATTCGCCCGACCATGCTCGCGCTGGTGTTCACCGTGAAGTCGGGCGCTGGCCTGGCTCCTCTTCCGGTTGTCGCCGTCGGGAACGAACCCGATCTTTTCCGGCTAATGGGCTCAGCCTTCCTGCTTACACTGCACTTCTATCTGGTTTTGCACGGCGACATGCGGCGGCCGGACGCCTCGCGTGCGAACGTTCTGCAATTTCGTCAACGGGGAAAGCAAGGCGTTTCGCCACTTAGCTGAAGATAAGAGGCTATCGACATGATCGGGTATCCGGATCAGTTCCACTGCGGATCGCGTAGTAACCTGAGCCGGCCACCGTGCGCCTTGCACTCGCGTGCCGGTGGGAATGTCGTCCACAGCATCACCAGCACACATACCGGCTATCTCAACGCCCGGATCAACTTGGAATCATGCCATTTGATTTGATCACAGTCACTGCCGCCGGACTTTTCAGATATTCGATAAGCGCCCTGGCGGCGGCTGCCTCCTTGGACCCCGACGCGACCGCAGCCGTAAACACGACGTTTTCTTGCAGCTCTTCTGGAAATGGACCGACCACATCCAGGCCCGGGGCGGTGAGAACGTTGATAAGGAAGATGCCCAATTCGACCTCACCCTTGGCGACCACAGCGACGACCTGAGCTGGGCTGGGCTGCGCCTGCATCTTCGCCTGCATCGGCTCCGCGATACCAAGGCGATCAAATACCCTTGCGACGGAATAGCCGGCTGCACTCTCGGGGATTGACGCAACCGATTGCGCACCGAGTAGTGTCGCCCTGAGCGCCCCAACCGTACCAATTTGCGGTTTCGTGGCGCCGGAACGCACGGCGACGCCGAGGCCAACATAGGCGATATCGATCGTCGGCTCGGCAACGAACTTAACTCGAGCAGCTGCGTCTTTCATCACGTCGATGGGCACAACGCCAACGTCGAACGGCTTGCCCGATGTCGCCTCCTTGATAAGGTTGGGCGTGGTGCCAAAGAAAATATCGAGCTTGTGACCGGAGGTTTGCTCAAATTGTGGTTTGAGGTCCGCCCACACATTCGTCATTGCGCCGCCGGCCAGCAGCCTCAGCTCGACGGCATTTAAGTTTCCCGTTGACGCGATCATCATCACACCATACGCGATCGTAGCCGGGCAAGGAAAGACACTGGATCAGGGAAGGACTGGGTCTCTATCTTCGTCTCTATCGGCCGGAGGGCGCCGCCTTCAACAGCGCCTGGAAGCCGGGAGACATGGAGAAAATTGCCGTCAGTGAATCAGGCTTGCGCGCGCTGCAGTGAACCCCTTCAAGGCTAGTGATCAGCCGCAGCGCGCCTACCGTCGGTAGCAAGTCCAGATACTCGGTCAGATGTCGGTTTGCATCGGGCACTTCTTTCGACGGCGGAACTGTCCCAGGGATCAGCTAGGCGTCGATGAACACCGACCGATCCAGGTGAAAGGCGACCTTCGCGACCTCTCAATCGGAACTGGCGGCCGCCGCCTGGCCCACTTTCGACGCAACGCCGAGGCTGGAGACCGTGGACGCAGCGCGGTTTGGCGCCGTGGCCAGTCACTTCTGTCAACCTCACATCGTGTTTGTGCAAAGACGCCGGACCCAAGCAGCCGCCGTGTTATCTGGGTCGATGACGCCAACCCATCGCCGTCCCGATCTGGCGTTGTCGGGACGAGCCGCTCGAGGCTGGCAGCTAGGTTTCGCTGAGCCGACAGTCGACAAGCCGGCGATGGCATTCGGCCAAGCGGCACCTCCTCGTTGGGCAATCGCATCGCAGTCGAGCGAGCGGTGCCAAAAGTACGCCTCGATTGCGGACCGGGGGCGCGCACGGGACCTGTCTAAACCTAAGTATATACTCACCTGTCTACTTTCTTAGCGACGCTACACTCATGCCTAATCGAACTGGAGCTTAGGCGATTGCTAGTGTGCTCGCGAAATGCCACCCCGGTGTGGATAGAACGCCCGAGCAGAAATGCCCCGCTATTTCTTCCACTTCAAACGCGGACAAATGACCATTTTGGACCAGGAAGGTGTCGACCTCGACGATATTGCCGAAGCAGCAGCGGAGGCGGCGCGGCGTGGCCGAGCTATTGCCGCGCGAGACGCACTCAAGTCCGTCCCGTTCAGTAGCGGCATGATCATCGTCGAAGACGAATGGCGGACAATCCTCGAGGTGCGGTTGGAAGACATCATCGACGGTGGGAAGGAAGAATAGTGGCCACTGCTGGGACGGTCGTTCTCGAGGCAAAGATCGCCGTCGACATCGTCCTTGCGGAGGATGGCAAATACTATGTCGACTCAACCACGACGATGGACGGGGTGATCGTGCGTGCATGGACAGAAGGGCCATTCGAGACCGAGGCCAAGGCGCGCGAGTGCGTGGAATGGCAGTACTCCATGCCGATGCTAGAGAAGCTGCGCAACGCCTAGGCCGGTAGCTCGAAATGGGGCTCGGTACAGTTGCTGCCGGGTCGCGCTCAAGACCGCCACAAGGTATCGCGCCCGCGGGGTTACCGGCCCCGGTGCAACCGAGTCCGGGGGCGACCCGCGTCGCCGCGGCAATATTGACCGCTGCCCCGTCGAGCTCGCGGGCGTTCAGGAAAGCGCGCACCCCAAATGACGGCGGGCCGGCGTGGCCATTGGCAGGTTCCGCGCATCATTTTTTCTACAGTTAGGCCGCCGCGACATTTGTGACGCCCTGGTAACCGCCCTAACGGGGCGACGACGGCAAAGGGCGCCAGTGCTTGCGCCAGCAGCGCGCCGAGCATGCCAGCCGCCAGGATTGCGCACGCGAGGTCACGGTGTGACCGGTCGAAGGCTTGCATGAGGTCGAGGTTGGCGTCTCTCGCGGCGTTCGAGGCGATGACTTTGAGTGCGGCCGCAAGAGCACCAGGCGGTGTTAGAGCCACCAGCGTCCACAACGCCAATTGCAAATTAACCCTGACCCGACGCACGGTTGCCTTCCCTAAGCCCCTTGGAAACGTAGCGCCCACGCAGTTTGCCGGCACTGATGGTCACCTATAGGGATGGGCCCCCCGCAGGGCGGGGCTCAATCGAGCCGTTCCGCCCACGTCGTTGAAGACGAGGTTTCAAGAAATGCGGCCTGAGGGGTCGGCGCTCGCCGTCACCACTCAAAAGGCGCTCGTGTCAATGCGCCCCTGCCGTTCCAGAATGACCGCGAGCGCCTTCTGCACGGCGTCTACTTCGTCGGGCTTACATTCCACTTCGATGAATACGTGCTTTTTATCCCGCCCACCGCTCGAGGTGCGGCAGCCGCAAACCATAACCCGACCGTTTGAAAGGGGGATGGCCTCTCCGGAAAAGATAAAGCGTGCATGTGTCATAGCGGAGTTGCGACCGTTGGGTAGTTTCGGAAATATTTCTTGGCGCCATTATTCTGTAACACGGGCCGGTCGATGGCCGGGAGAAAGATAAAGTTGGCGTAAATGCTCTGTTGCTTTGCTCACCGCCGGGAAAGGGGCGCCCTTCCCCCATAGGGCAATGCCTGGGCGGCGCCCGTCAGGGGACGTGCCGTGTCCGCCATTTTCGAGCGCGGTCCTTGCATATTCGTGTTATGCAAGGGCTGGAATTGATCGTTGCAACACATTTCGGGGAGTGTGACATGCCGTTGTGGTCAAAGGAGCCGAAGAACAAGAAAGCCGAACCACCCAAGGCCGCAGCCGAACCGCCCAAGGCTCAGGCCGAGCCGCCAAAAGCCAAAGCAGCCGAGAAGACGATCGCCAAGCCGCCGGTCGAAGCCGCAACGGAAAAGGAGCTGAGCTCGGCAGACATGCAAAAGCGCCGGGAGGTTTCGGCGCGGCTGCTCATGCGCTTTGGCGAGGTCGTCAGCGTGATGATGCGGGCTCAGCAGTTTAGCGATCTTCCCCTTAAACACCTGCAAGAATTGGTCGTGCCGCCCTTGATGTTGGGGCAATTCTTGGTCGCAGAAGCACAATCGAAGGCTCAAGGCTTTGTCACGCCCGTTGCGGCGGCGCTGTGGGCGAGGGTCTCAAAGGAGGTCGATCAGCAACTCTCCCAGAATTTGGACAAGCCTCTGCAACTGACGCCCAAGGATTGGAACAGCGGCGACATTGGCTGGCTGATTGTGTTGGTCGGAAACCTGCAAGCCCTTGCCCCGTTGCTAAAACAGCTGCAGGAAACCACCTTTAAAGGGCGCCCGGTGAAAATGCGGTCTCGGGGTAAGGACGGCAAAAGGGTCGTGACCACGATTTCCGGTCAGGCCAAAGCCGCCACGTAGACCCTAACCCGGCGAAGGCGTCGACAGCGCTCCCCCGCGGCCAACGGCTCGCTGCCTCAGCCAGGCAGCGCGCTCGCCCTCGTGGCGGTGGCTGCTGCTCTCGCCGTAGGCGCTTGGGCTGTGGCCGATCCTGTTAGGGATCGCCCATCATCGCCGCCGCGGCGACCACACACAGGGCGGCAACAATCAGGCCCAGGCCGACAAGTAGAAGGGCGCTCGTCGCTATGCCGAGGGCATGGGAGGCAAGCGCGACCGCGAGTACCCAAGACGTTGTCGCAACAACAACGGTCAGTAATAGACCACCCAACTTATACAAATTCGCCTTGTTGTGGGCTGCGAGGGATAAACTGCTTCGGCAGCCGCGCAAAAAATGCATGGTCCACCTCAAAGGTTTCAACAATTGCCTAAGACAACGTCAGATCTGGTGGCTTATTTCAAAGATTTCGTCCGGACGTGAGTAGGCTCATGGAATGAGATGACCGCGCTCGCCAGCCATGGCTCTGGGCCAAATGGGCCGGGTGCAGCGTGGTCGATGCAAGGCGATGGCGCGGGTCCTTGGGTTCGCGTTCTGGCGCTCAAGGGCAATTGCCCGCCGTGCCCGACGCGGGGGAGCCCCCAAAGTGCTCTGCAGCACAGACATCTGCGCCACTTTGCAGCAATACCACCCTAAACGTCACGTCTTTGGTGCGGAGGTTGCCATGAAACTCTTGAGTTCACTGCTCTTGGCTGCCATCACGGCCTGGGTGTCGGTCTCTGCGGCGTCAGGCCATTACCCCCCCGGCCCAGGTGTCGCTGGAGGCCCCCCGAGCAAAATGATCGAGTGCTGCGCGTGTATCGATTACCACGATGGGCAGACGGGTTGCGACAATCGTGACTGCCCCGCATGCCCGGTGCACCATCGTCAGTCTCCAACTTAAGACAACGCCTACGAATGACCCAAGCGAAGGAACCTTGCGGTGCTCTTTGGCGATGCCAACGCCGCCCGCGCTCTACGACCAAGTACGTAAATTAAGGACGGAAAAAGTCGCAGGAAACGTGCGCGGGCGGTAATCGTCGAGACCGCTGCGGGGTCCCACTGAAGGGAGCGCGGGAATGCAGATGCAGTCCATCATCACTTGCCCCATCTGCAACCACGCTGCCACCGAAACGATGGCGACCGATGCCTGCCAGTACATCTATGATTGCAAAAGCTGCGGCTACCGCATGAAACCAATCCGCGGCAAGTGCTGCGTCTATTGCTCCTATGGGTCGGTACCGTGTCCGCCAGTGCAAGAAGTTCGCGCAGCTTTTCGGTAACGTCCGAACTTCCGAAAGCCGACGTCGGCCGCAGCCGTTGCAGACGGTTTGGGACCGCCCTCTTCGTCACGGCGAGCATGTCTGCTGGACTGGGCGGGCGTCCAACTGTGCCAGCGGTAGCGTCAAACCTATGAGGTTGCGGCGAACTCAGGGCGCAAGCCAAACCCGTTCCAGATCTTGGCCGATCAGGTGGCTCGGCGACATCTGCCATCCTTTCACTGTCGCGCTCATGATAACAATGCGCTGCCACCATAGCAGTGGCACGTTGTAGGCTTCCGTCAGCATACGCGTCTCGAATTGCCGCAGCAGGGCGTAGCGCGCCTTCGGATCCTGCGCATCTTTTTGTAGCTCGAAGAGGCGATCGAGTTCGCCATCGGTGTACTTGCTTTGGTTCGAAGACTGCTCGACGGAAAGATAGCGGGCGAGCTGGTAGGTCGGCTCATCGACGGAATCGCCCTGAAAGGACAGGGCGACATCGAATGTGCCCTCGTTGAGAGCGTTGTTGTAGAGCACGTCATTGGCCTGGAAGTGTTCGGTCTCAACACCGATTTGGCGCCATTGATCGATCACGTAGACGCCGCCACCCGTGAAAAGATTGGCAATGGTTCGGTTGGTGAGCTTGATCTTGAGATTGGGGACACCGGCTTCCGCAAGCAGCCGGCGTGCCTCCAGGCGAGAGGCCTCAACGTTCCTAGAGAAGCCCGGCATCGTTTCGAGGTCGGCTTGGCTCGCCGCCAATTCGAAGCCCGGCCGCAGGTAACCGCCGACGTAACGCATGATGGTAGATCGTGGCAGCACCTCGGCGGCTTTCCAACGGTCGATGGCCAACGACAAGGCCAAGCGCACGCGCGGATCATCGAACGGTTTCTTCCGCGTATTGAAGGTGATCAGCAGCAAATTCAGCCATGGGCTCTCCTGCACGGTAATCTTGTTGCCGAGCGCGCCGACGAGACGGTCGCGATCGACGGCGGTTACGCTACGGAAGTCGGCCATTATCTGTCCCCCCTGTAGCGCATTGATCAGGGCCGGCCCCTGCGTGAAGACGGCATGGAAGCCGTCGAGGTAGGGCAGGTTGGGTTTGAAGTAATCCTTGAACCGCTCTCCCTTCCAATGCGCCCCCGCAACGTGCTCAACGAAGCGGAAAGGACCAGTGCCCAGCACGTTGCGGGCGGGAAACAGAGGGTTCTCTTTCAGCTTTGCAGCGCTGAAAACGCAGTTAAACGGATTGGCAAAAGCGTAGAGCAGCGCTCGGTTTGCGCGCTTCAGTCGGAACACCACGCTCAGTGGCTCGGGCGTCTCGATCGTATCGATGTCCGCGACCAGGCCTTGGCGTACCGAAACTACCCCCTGAGGAGGATTGCGAATGCGGTCATAGGTCGCCTTGATGTCCTCGGCTGAGAACGGCGAGCCATCGTGGAATTTGACGCCTGAGTGTAGGTGGAAGCTGTACGTCTTTAGGTCATCGGAGACCGTCCAGCTGTCGGCGAGATCGCCGACGACGTTGGGATAGCGCTCAAGATCGATGCGCAGCAGGTTGGAATAGTGCGGCGAGAGCAGGTGGATGATGGGAAAGAGCGTGGACTGGTGGCAGTCATAGGTCGGGGGGTCGCCTGAATTGATGCCGAACACCAAGGTGCCACCGCGTTTGGGCTCCTGCTGTGCGACCGCGCTCGACGTCAAGCAGGTCTGCGCAAACCAGGCGCCGACGGCGAAGGCAACGGCGCGTTTGAATTTGCCTGGCGACATCTTGTACCCCCCGGCTGCGAACCTCGCTCCATGGGCAGGCGTGCAACGGGTCGCTTGTCGAGGTCCACGACCGCTCGCGCGCCTCTCGTCCCTTCGAGGAATGAGCAGGATTGGCGAGCTTATGGGCAGCCGCTGCGGCTTCCTAGCGCGAAATTTTTGCAAAGCCTCGATGGTCGAGGCTTTCCAAGCCAACGGCTGGCGGCTGCACGTCCGGCGCGGCTTCGCCGCGAGCGAGCCGTCGAAAGGGTTGCCAGCCCTACTCGCGCCGGGCCAGCTTCTGCAGCAGGCCGCGGCGCTTGGCGGTATCGGTCTGGTGATCCGATGCCCCGGCCAAGTGCCGGTCGCGATCGAGGATATAGGTCTTGAGGGTATGATCGAAGGTGACGTTGCCGTCCTTGCT
>Ga0134122_10000213_pt1 | contig 35686 bp, 28 predicted proteins | sample KB302_FD_96461 | JGI IMG/M metagenome (GOLD analysis project Ga0134122, IMG submission 96461) | Terrestrial soil microbial communities without Nitrogen fertilizer from Kellogg Biological Station, Michigan, USA - KB3-0-2 | ecosystem: Environmental > Terrestrial > Soil > Unclassified ... | reverse complement strand
GGCGCCGGCGCTCTTCTTGGGGGACGAGGCGGCGGCGGGCATGGGCTGCGGCGGCGTGGCGCCCGCGGCCGGGACGGGGTTGGCCATCGCCACCGGGCCCTGGGCGCGGGCGCCGGGCCCCAGCGCGCCGGCCGGGTACTGCGGCCGGGCGTGGTAGATGCCCTCCAGCGTGTGGAGGAAGGACTGGGCGATCAGCGTCAGGTCCTTCAGGGTGAGGTCGCACTCGTCCAGCTGCCCCTCGGCGAAGATCAGGTTGATGATCTTCTGCACCTGCGTCTGCAGGCGTGGCGTGGTGGGCTCCGGCATCGCGCGGCAGGAGGCCTCCACCGCGTCGGCGATCATCACCAGCGCGGATTCCTTGAACTGCGGCTTGGGGCCGGCGTAGCGGTAGACGCTCTCGTCCACCGGGACCGGGTTCTCCTTCCCCTCCTGCTCCTTCACCGCCTTGTGGAAGAAGTAGCCCACCAGGCGCGTGCCGTGGTGCTGCGGGATGGCGTCCGCCACCGCCTTGGGCAGCCGGTACTGCCGCGCCATCTCCATCCCTTCGGTGACGTGGCGCTTGATGATCACCGCGCTCATCGCCGGGGCGAGCGCCTCGTGCTTGTTCTCGCCCTTCTGGTTCTCGCCGAAGTAGAGCGGGTTCTTCCCCTTGCCGATGTCGTGGTAGTACGCGCAGCTCCGCGCGAGCAGCGGGTTGGCGCCGATGGCCTCCGCCGCGTTCTCCACCAGCGTCCCCAGGATGATCGAGTGGTGGTAGGTGCCCGGCGCCTGGACGATCAGCTCCTTGAGCGCGGGGTGGTTGAGGTTGGCCAGCTCCAGCAGCTTGATGTCCGAGGCGTAGCCGAAGGCGGCCTCGATCATCGGGGTGGCGGCCATCACCACCATCGGCAGGCCCACGGACGTGCCCACCAGCGCGAAGGCGGCGGAGAGCACGGTGTCGCCGGAGAAGCCCTTCCCTTCCGCCAGCGCCAGCACCAGCACGGTGAGCGCGTTGACCACGCCGGTCTCCACGCCGGCCCGGAAGATGCCCACCCGGTCCTTGGCGCGCGGGATGCGCTCGGACGCCACCAGCGACCCGACCATGGCGTAGATGCCGAAGGCCAGCGAGCTCCCCATCATGATCCCCGCCAGCGCGGAGATGACCACGGTGAAGAAGAGCGCGGCGGAATCGGAGAGGATGAAGCGCACCAGCATGGCGCCGGCCGCCACCGGGATGACGGCGTAGAGCGCCTCGATGGGGATGTCCGCGTACCGGTCCTGGATGGCGTCCGCCACGTTCACCCCCAGGCGGATCAGCGCCAGCATCGCCCACAGGGTGGTGCCCAGGAACACCGCGTCCCGCCGCGTGGGCCGGAAGCGCCGGAAGGCGGACCGGTTGAACGCGAAGGAGGCGAACGCCAGCACCGCCACCAGCCCCATCGCCCCCAGCTCCAGGCCGAAGCGGTCCAGCTGCTGGGTCTGGGCCCGCATCCCGCTCAGGATGACCAGGTGGGTCTCGGTGATCAGCTCGCCGTCGCCGATGACCTTCTGGCCCTTGCGGATCGGGATCACCGCCTCCTTCACCGAGTCGGCGGCGCGCTGGCGGCGGGCGGTGGTCTCCGCCAGGTTGATGGTCAGGTTGGGCCGGAGCTGCCGCTTCACCAGCCGCAGCACCGCCTGGCGCAGCAGCCCCGGCTGGTCCGGGAGCACGTTGGCCGGGACGGCGAAGCGGTCCAGGTCCACCTGCGCCTCGCGCACGTCCATCACCGACGGCGCGTTGACCGGGTGCTCCTGCTCCGAAAAGCCCGCCAGGTCGCGCACCGCGATGCCGTGGGTCCCCTCCCGGTTCAGCTCCTCCCGCGAGGACGCCACCAGCGTCTGCGCCTGGTAGGCGTGGTCCACCAGCGAGAGGGCGGCCTGCTCCAGCGGCGGGGAGAACCGCGCCGACACCAGCGCCTCGAAGTCCACGTCGTCCAGGGGCGGCTCGGTGGTGCGGCCGAACAGCCGCTCCTGGAAGCGGGGCCGGCCGGCGCGCATCCGCGCGTCCACCTCCGCCTTCTCCGCCTCCGCCGAGTGCCGCTTCTTGGGCTGGCCCTCGTCCACCGGCGCCGCCGAGGCCTCCCGCATCTCCGCGAAGGCCTCCTTGATCGCCAGCCGCACCTCGCGGGCGACCTGGGGGTTGTAGTCGTACACCGTGGGGACGGCGGTCCGCGCCTCCTGGCGGTGCTGCTCGGTGAGCGCGTTGTCGGCGATCTCGTAGTCGCGGGTGGCCTTGAACCCGTTGGGCGCGGAGCGGAACGGCCGGCCCACCTCCTCCGGCTTCAGCTCCGGGATCTGCTGCCCGGACAGGCCCGGCGAGATGACGAAGCCCGCCACGACCGAGAAGGCCACCAGCAGCGCCGCGTTCGGCCAGCGCGTCCGCCAGTCCGGGGGGAGCTTCAGCCGGGCCAGCAGAGCCTGTAACCAACGACTCGGGTCGTCCACGGCGCGAACCGTACCCCCAGCCAGCCGGTGAGGGTAGGCGACGGCCGTTGGGTTGTGTGGAAAACGGCTCGGCCGCCTACACAGAGTCCTTGACGAGCGGGGGCTCGGCGGCGGCCCGTTCGGCGGCCGCCCGGGCCTCCGCTTCCGCGCGGTCGTAGGCCTTGATGACCTCCTGCACCAGCGGGTGGCGGACCACGTCCACCTCCGTGAAGAGGCTGACCTCGATGCCGGAGATGCCGCGGAGCGTCTCGCGGGCGTGCTGCAGCCCGGAGGGCCTGCCAGCGGGGAGGTCCACCTGGGTCACGTCGCCGGTCACCACCGCCTTGGAGTTGAACCCCAGGCGGGTGAGGAACATCTTCATCTGCTCCACGGTGGTGTTCTGCGCCTCGTCGAGGATGACGAAGGCGTCGTTGAGCGTGCGGCCGCGCATGAAGGCCAGCGGGGCCACCTCCACCGTCCCGTTCTCCAGAAGCTGGGTGGCCCGGTCCGGTTCCATCATGTCGTTGAGCGCGTCGTAGAGCGGGCGCAGGTAGGGGTTCACCTTCTCCTGCAGGTCGCCGGGGAGGAAGCCCAGCTTCTCGCCCGCCTCCACCGCCGGGCGGCACAGGACGATGCGCTTGACCCGGCGCTCCTGGAGGAACGCCACCGCCATCGCCATGGCCAGGTACGTCTTGCCGGTGCCGGCGGGGCCGATGCCGAAGACGATGTCGTGCTCGCGGATGGCGTCGATGTAGCGCTTCTGGTTGAGGCTCTTGGGGGCGATGTGCCGGCGGCTGCCGCGCAGCACCGTCCCGGTGAAGAGGTCCTTGATCGCCGTCTGCTCCTCGTCCCCCGAGGAGCGCCCCAGCACCTTGATCGCCTGCTCCACGTCCTCCCCGTGGACGGGGCGGCCGGAGCGGATCAGCTCCTCCAGCTGCTCCAGGAGCCGGGCCGCGAAGGCCACCGCGTCCGGCGCGCCGGAGAGGCGCAGCTCCGTCCCGCGCTGGGCGATGCGGATGCCCAGGCGGCGCTCGATCAGCTTGAGGTGCTCGTTCTGGCCCCCGAAGAGGGCCTGGGCCACGTCGTTGTCGCCCAGGTCGAGCTTGGCGGCGGTGGCTGCGGGAGGGGTCTCGGCGGCGATGGGCAGCAACGTTCGGTCAGCCTTCTCCTGGATGACGCTCCCTAATGACGGCAGCTCATAACTTCACCTGACAGCGGACGGGAGCAAGGTCCCGCCGAGCGTCCAGCCTAGCGCAAGGGCGGCAGCAAGATGAACTCACGCGGAGCGACGCGGCGGTAGTAGTAGGCGTCGCGCCACGGGTAGCGGAGGTCTTCCCGGCCCAGGAGCCCCACGTCCACCAGCGCGTCCAGCTTGGCCGGCGCCTCGCCCTTCTCCAGCTCGTACACCTGGATGGCGGCCTGGATCCGGCTCATCTGCGCGCGGGCGATGAAGCGCTGCGCCGCGGGGTCCGCGTAGGACTGGCTGGGGGAGGTGGCCACCGACAGCTGGTCCAGGTCGACGCGGGAGAGGACGAAGAGGAGGACGCCCAGCACCAGCATGGTGACCACCACCCGCCCGGCGGCGCCCATCACCTTCTCGAGCACGCCGATGGTGGGGCCGATCTCCAGCGCCCGGCCCGCCGGGGGGACCGCGCGGAGGTAGCCGTTGTTGACCAGGTTGAGCAGGGCCTTGCAGGTCTCGAACTCGCCCAGGCACGCCAGGTCCACCAGCTTGCGGAGGTCGCGGCCCGGGGTGGCCAGCGTGTACACCCTCCGCTCCGACTCGCCGATGGACTTGAACTCCCGGGCGCCGGAGGGCTCGTCGTCGTCCCCGCCGGGCGCCGCGTCGCCGAAGGCGCTGTCCAGCGCGGCGTCGAAGGCGTCCCGGCCGCCGGCGGGCAAGGGCAATTCGCGGGTCTTCTCGAAGGAGAGGTCGTAGCGGTTGATGACGCGCTTGATGACGGGCCACTCGTCGACCATCCGGAAGCCCTCCATCAGCACCGACTCGGCGCGGATGGGGGCGATGCCGGAGTCCTTGTCCACGTCCACCGGGACCTGCTCGAACTCGTACTTGCCGGACTTCCAGGTGAAGAGCTTGTAGAGCGTCTCCGTCGCCTGGAGATGGACCATCTGCTTGAAGCGGTCCGGGGTGATCATCTTCAGGGAGACCAGCACGTCCCCTAGCCGCTTCAGGCTGCGGCGCTGCGCGTCCAGCGCGGTCTCCAGCTGGGAGGGGGTGATGATCTCCGCCCGCACCAGCATCTCGCCGATCAGCTCCTTCTTGTTCCGGGTGGAGCTCTCCGCCTTGACGATGTTGCCGTCCTGGAAGCCGATGGAGACCTCCTGCTCCTTGGTCGTCAGGTGGAGGATCCCCGTCTTCTGCTGCTGCCCGATGAGCTGGAGGATGTCGGCGATGCCGAAGTCCTTCAGCGTGCCTTCGAGCGCCATCTACGCCTCCTCCTGGCGCTTGTAGAGCCCGCGCAGCGAGAGGAGGTAGACGGCCAGGAACGTCAGCCCCAGCGGCAGCAGCCGCAGCAGCAGCGGGGCGGAGGTGTACGGCGCCCGGAGCACGCCCTGGCGGTAGAAGACGCTGAAGCCGACGAAGAGGAAGAGGAAGGTGTACGCCGCGCCGCGCACCGGCAGCCCGGAGAACACGTGGCCGGCGCCGGAGCAGATCAGCCCGAACAGGTAGGACAGGCGGCCCACCCGGGTCTGGTGATGCTCCACCTCCAGCTGCTTGCGCACGCGCAAAGGCGCCGCCACCGCGTTCTTCTTCACGAACACGTTGACGCACTGGGCGCACAGCTCGCTCCGGGCGGGCAGCTCCGGGTCGCACCGCTTGCAGACCGGGCGGCCGCACTTCTGGCAGGCGCCGGAGACGGCGCCGGTGCGGGACGCGAAGCCCGCGCCGAACAGCAGGGCGGCCAGGAGCCCCGGGTAGATCCACGAGAGCAGGTCGGGCTTGCCCACCAGCGTGGCGGAGAGCTGCTCCACCACCTTGTCGCCCTGCCCGTCCGCGGCGGCGATCGGGTCCAGCTCGGAGATGCTCAGCTCCGGGGAGATCAGGAAGCGGTTCACGGCGAGGTCGTCCTCGGGCGGGTCCACGCGCTTGGCGAGCGACGGGTCCAGCGCGTTGGCGCGGTCGCGCGCGGTGATGGACCGGTCCAGCTCCTGGCCCACCAGCTCGGTCCGGAGCACCCTGGAGCGCCGGGCGTAGAGCTTGGAGACGTTGAACAGCGGCGCGGCGAGCGCGGCGTCCGCCTGGGACGCGGACTTGTAGCTGTCCGCCGCGCCGTCCGCGTCGCCCCTGGCCAGCATGGCGTTGCCCATGTTGGTGAGCAGGCGCGCGTCGCTCGGGCGCTTGGAGGCGGCCGCCTTGAACCGCTCGAGCGCGGAGTCCAGCTGCCCGCGGCGGAGCTGGTAGCGGCCCAGCGCGAACAGCTCGGCGTAGGACGCCTTCCCGTCGGAGGCGCGGCGGGCCACGCGGTCGGCGGCGGGGGACGCCTCCAGGCCGCCGCGCTCCAGCGCGTAGACGTCTTCGGCCGGCGTGCCGGAGAAGGCGGTGGCGGAGGTGAGCGACCCTCCCAGCAGCGGCACCACGCCCAGGCAGGCCACCAGCGCCGCGCCCACCGCGCGCTCGGCGGTGGAGAGGTAGAGGCAGGAGGCGGCGAACAGGACCAGGAGCAGCGGGGCCAGCCCGGCGCGGAACACCACCGGGAGGCTGAGCAGCAGCGCGACCATGGCGGCGGACTGCCAGGGCGCGGCGGCGCGGGGGAAGAGGTGGTGGAAGTCGTGGTGGAAGTAGCGGGCCTTGCGCGCGAAGAGCATCAGCACCGCCGCCACCGCGGTGGCGATGAGCGCGAAGAGGGTGCCGGCGCCCAGGTCGCCCAGCGCGGGCCGGGCGTAGCGCGGGTCCGTCCACAGCTGGCGCACGCCGTCCCAGGCGGCCCCGCCCCACTCCACCACGCCCGCCATGTCGGTGCGGAAGCGCGCCTCGGCCAGCGCGAAGTGCGCCGACGGGAGGTGCGGGGACAGCTGCACCGCGGCGTTGGCGAGGGCCACCGCGCCCGGCGCGTCGCCGCCCTTGGCCCGGACGTCCGCCTCGCGGATGAAGCCGACGGAGATGGGCTCCAGGTCGGCGATGCCCAGCTCGTCGCGCAGCTGGGTGAGCTGGAGCAGCGCCGCCTCCTGCCCCTTGCCGTCCAGGTCCTTGGAGGCCTTCTTCCAGCGCTCCCACGCCTCCAGCACCTGCGCGTCGGTGGAGTGCGGGAGCTTGATCGCCTTGGCCGGCGCCCTGGAGGCGTCCACCGACGGCGCGGCGGTGGTCTCGCCCGCGGCCGGGCCCACCGGGAGGGGCTTGGAGCCCATCGGCTTCGGCTTCACCGGGACGAGGAGCGGGTCGACGTCGGGCTGGCCGGGCTTGCGCTTCGGCGGGGCTTCGGGCTGGTCGTTGGACGCGCCGGCGCCGGTGGATCCCGTGGTCCCGGCCTTCGGTCCGCGCTTGGGCGGCGCGGTGTCGGTCTGCCCCTCCGGGCCGGACGGGTCCACCTCCTCGATCGGGTTCTTCTTCTTCGCCTTCAGGTCGGGGTCGACCTCCTCCAGCGGATTGCTCCCCTCCTGGGCGAGGGCGGACGCGGCGGCCAGGGCCAGGACCGCGGCGAGTGCGGCGGCGAGCATTCTGCGCGGCGGAGCCATGGAAAACGGGATGATAGCGGGATAGAGCGCAGGGCCGAAATGAGCGAGCACTCGGCTGCTGGGGCAGCGATGGAGCGGCTGCTGGAGGTGATGCGCCGGCTCCGGGCAGGTTGCCCGTGGGACCGCGAACAGGACCTGCGGTCGCTGCGCCCGTACCTGCTGGAGGAGGCGCACGAGGTCCTGGACGAGATGGACGCGGTGGCCTACGGCCGCGCCGGCTGGAAGGAGCTGTGCGCCGAGCTGGGGGACCTGCTGTTCCAGATCGTCTTCCACTCCCAGCTGGCGGCGGAGATCGACGAGTTCACCTTCGCGGACGTGGCGGACGGCATCGCGGAGAAGCTGGTGCGGCGGCACCCGCACGTCTTCGGCGACCGGCAGGTGTCCGGCACCGCGCAGGTGCTGGAGAACTGGGCCAAGCTGAAGGCGGCGGAGAAGCGGGAGCGGCAGGGGCACGAGGGGTCGGTGCTGGACGGCGTCCCCTCCTCCGCGCCCGCCCTGATGCGCGCCGAGCGGTTGACCGAGAAGGCGTCCCGGATCGGCTTCGACTGGCCGTCGACGGCGGAGGTGCGCCAGAAGCTGGACGAGGAGCTGAGGGAGCTGGACGAGGCCATCGCCCGCGGCGACCGCGACGAGCTGGAGCACGAGCTGGGCGACGTGTTGTTCTCGCTGGCCAACCTGGGGAGGTTCATCAAGACGCCGCCCGAGGACGCGCTCCGGCAGGCGAACTTCCGCTTCACCCGGCGGTTCCAGCAGATCGAGGCCGCGCTGCGGGCGGAGGGGGTCCCCTTCGGGCAGGCGACGCTGGAGCAGATGGACCGCCACTGGGACGCGGCGAAGGCGCGGGAGAAGGTGGTCCCGCCGCCGCGCCACCCGCCGCGGGCGGCCCTGGTCGGGCTGGAGGTGCCGGTGTCTCCGGAGGACGAGGGGGTGGTGCGGGGGATGCTGGAGGCGTTCGGGCGTTCGCTGGGGTGGGAATCCGGGCGGGACGGGGCATGGAGTGACGGCGGCGGGGTGCGGCTGCGGGTGGTGAAGGCCGAGGGGCGCCCGGCGCCGCTGAGGCTGGAGTTCGAGGCGCCGTCCCCGCGGGCGGTGGCGGCGGCGGGGGAGGCGCTGGCGGCGGCGGGGCCCTTCTCCGGGCGGAGCGGGGACGGGTGGGTGGAGGTCAGCGCCGGAGGCTTGACCCTCCGCTACGGGTTCAGTAGGTAGCCGCCCCTCACATGGCCAATCTGAAGTCCGCAGAGAAGAGGAACCGCCAGGCGCAGAAGCGGCGCGCCCGGAACGCCGCCGTCCGCACGCAGGTGCGCAACGTGCTCAAGAAGGCGCGCGAGGCGATCGCCACCAAGGACCCGGCGAAGACCAAGGAGGCGCTGCAGGACGCGATGCGAGCGCTGAACCGGGCCGCCTCCAAGGGCGTGCTCCACTCGCGCAACGCCGCCCGGAGGATCGCGCGGCTGGCGTCCACCGCGGCGCAGGGCGCGAAGAAGTAGCCGCCGCCCCGCGCGTCTACCAGCCGCCGGCGAGCCGCTCGTAGCCGTCTCGCGCGAGCGCGTCCGCGAGCCGGCGGATGGCGGCCTGGCGGTTGGCCTCGGTGATCAGCACGTCGCCCGCCGGCTGCCGGGCCGGCAGGTAATCCTCGGCGCCCGCCACCTCCGCCTGCGCCACCACCCTTCCCCCCTTCACCAGCTTGAGCTGCACCACCGCCGAGACGCGGTAGCTGGCCAGCGTCTCCGCCGGCGTGAGCAGGGTCTGCGCGCCGGCGAGCGAGGTGATCTCCCCCTCCAGCGTGGCGTCGCATCCGCCGCTGGAGGCCGCGCCCGAACGGGAGAGCCACTCGCGCATCGACTCGGTGAAGAGCGCCTCCAGCCCGGGCTCTGCCGTGCGGTTGCGGTAGACCGGCGCGCAGACGGAGCGGATGCCCTCCGGCAGCGGCGCGCCCCCGGCGGTGAAGCGATAGCCGCACCCGGCCGCGAGGATCGCCGCCAGCGCGGCGCAGGCCCACCTCACAGCGGGTCCACCACCTTCACGCCCAGGGACTTCAGCTCCGCCGCCAGCGACTCCCAGACGCTCACCGCGCGCTTCACCGCGGGAGCGCCGGAGGTGCCCACCGCCACCATCAACCCCAGGGACTCCTTCCGGTCCCGCGTCCGCACGAACAGCGCGTACCTCCGCTGGGTGAGGCTGGCGAGCGCGGCGAAACCGGCCAGCCCCAGCAGCACCACCCGCCCCACCGGGTTGGAGACGAAGGCCGCGACCAGGGCCGGGATGGCGGCGAAGATCAGCGCCTCGAAGGCGGGCCGGCGCTGGAGCTCCACCTGGTCGATGTCCACCAGGGTGAAGGTCTTCTTCTCCTCGCGCGAGCCGGCCGGCGGCTGCCACTCCAGGCGGCGCTGCGACAGGAGCACCGTCCCGGCGGCGCCGAAGTCGCCCTCCAGGAACGGCTCGAAGGCGTCGAACAGCTTGTCCTTCGGCGTGGCGGGCCGCTTCAGGCCGGTGGGGTGGTCCGGCAGGGGCGCGCCGCACTGGACGCAGCCCCCCTTCCGCGGGAACTGCGGCCGCCCGCACGCCTCGCACATCACCAGGATCTCGGCCGGCATCCGCCCCTTTCTACGCCTCCGCGCCGGACTTCACGAGACCACGAAGTTGATCAACCGCTTGGGCACGAACACCACCTTGCGCACCGTCTTCCCCGACAGCGCGGACTTCACCTTGTCGTCCGACTCCGCGGCGGCGCGCACCTCGTCCTCCGCCGCGTGCGCCGGCACCCGGATCTCCCCGCGCAGCTTGCCGTTCACCTGCACCGCGTAGGGCAGCACATCGTCCACCACCAGCGCCGGGTCGTAGTCCGGCCAGCCCTCGCGCACGGTGGACTGCGTCGCGCCGTACGCCTCGGCGATCTCGTCCGAGACGTGGGGGGCGAACGGGGTCAGCACCGCGGCCAGCAGGCGCACCGCCTCGCCCATGGCCACTTCCTCCTCGGGGGTGGCGGGCTTCTCGAAGGCGTACAGCGCGTTGACCATCTCCATGATGCCGGCGATGGCGGTGTTGAAGGACAGCCTTTCGATGGCCTCCCCCACCCGCTTGACGCACTTGTGCGAGGCCCGGCGGATCTCCAGCGCCTTCCCCTTCCAGCGGTCCGCGGGGACGGCCTCCGGCTCGCCCGCGGCGGCGCAGGCGGCGCGGTGGGTGTAGGCCAGCGTCCAGACGCGCTTGAGGAAGCGGTGCGCGCCCTCCACCTGCTCGTCGGACCAGTCGAAGTCGCGCTCGGGCGGGCCGGCGAACAGCACGTACGTCCGGGCCGTGTCCGCGCCGTACTTCTTCACGATGACCGCCGGGGTGACCACGTTCCCCCAGCGCTTGGACATCTTCCGCCCGTCCGGCCCGTTGACGATGCCCTGGGTCACCAGGCGCGTCACCGGTTCGTCCGGGGTGCCCAGGTCCAGCGCCTTCATCACCCGCGACCAGAAGCGGAAGTACAGCAGGTGCATCACCGCGTGCTCGGGGCCGCCCACGTAGATGTCCACCGGCAGCCAGCGCCGCGCCTCCGCGGGGTCGAACGGCGCCTTGTCGTACTGAGGCGACAGGTAGCGCGCGTAGTACCAGCAGGAGTCGACGAAGGTGTCCATCGTCTCCACCTCGCGCGTGGCGGGGCCGCCGCACTTCGGGCAGGTGGTGTGCAGGAAGGAGGAGACCTTCGCCAGGGGCGGTTCGCCCTTGCCGGTCAGCACCTTCTCGGTGTCGATCTCCGGCAGGCGCACGGGCAGGTCCCACTCCGGGACCGGCGTCCCCTCGCGCTTGGGGTCGCAGCGGTCGCAGTAGACGATGGGGATGGGCGTGCCCCAGTAGCGTTGGCGCGAGAAGCCCCAGTCCTTCTGGCGGTAGGTGACGGTCCGCTTCCCCTGCCCCTTCGCCTCCAGGTGCTCGCCCATCTTCGCGCGCGCCGGGGCGGACTCCAGGCCGGTCCAGTCGTGACCGGAGTCCACCAGCACGCCGTCCTCGGTGTACGCGGCGTCGGCGGGGGGCTGCTCGCCGCTCTTGGGCTTGATGACGATCTTGATCGGCAGGCCGTACTTCCTGGCGAACTCGTGGTCGCGGGTGTCGTGCCCAGGGACGGCCATCACCGCCCCGGTGCCGTATTCGGCCAGGACGAAGTTGGCGGTCCAGATGGGGATCCGCTCGCCGGTGAAGGGGTTCTTCGCGTACGAGCCGGTGAAGACCCCGCGCTTCTCGGCCAGCTCGCCCGTGCGCTCCGTCTTCGACAGCGCCGCCATCTCGACGACGAACGCCTTGACCTTGTCGGCCTCCGACGGCGCGGCCAGCTGCACGGCGCGGTCGCCCGGCGCGATGACGACGTAGGTGCAGCCGTAGACGGTGTCGATGCGGGTGGTGAAGATGCGGATCGACCCGTCGCGGCCGTCCAGCGGGAACCCGGCCTCCACGCCCTCGCTCCGGCCGATCCAGTTCCGCTGCATGGAGGTGATGCGGTCCGGCCACTCCTTCAGGTGATCCAGGCCGTCCAGCAGCGCGTCGGAGTACTTGGTGATCCGGAACGCCCACTCGGGCATCTCCTTGTCGATCACCTTGGAGTCGCAGCGTTCGCACAGGCCTTCCTTGACCTGTTCGTTGGCGATGACCGTCAGGCAGCCGGTGCACCAGTTCACCTTCGAGAAGCGGCGGTAGACCAGGCCCTTCTCCAGCATCTTCAGGAAGAACCACTGGTTCCAGCGGTAGTACTCCGGCCGGGAGGTGTTCACCTCCTTGGACCAGTCGTAGGAGAAGCCCAGGGTCAGGATCTCCGCCTTGAACGAGTCGATGTTCTCCTGGGTGCGGACGGCGGGGTGGACGCCGTCCTTGATCGCCGCGTTCTCCGCCGGCAGGCCGAAGGCGTCCCAGCCCATGGGGTGGAGGACGTCGAACTCCTTCATCGCGAAGTAGCGCGCGTAGACGTCGCCGATCAGGTAGTTGCGGACGTGGCCCATGTGCATCTTGCCGGAGGGGTACGGCAGCATCTCCAGCACGTACTTCTTGGGGGCCGCGGGGCGCTGGTTGGAGCGGAAGAGGCCGTCCTTCTCCCAGCGGGCCTGCCACTTGGACTCGATGGGGCCGGACTCGTAGCGCTCGTTCATGGGCGGCGGAGGCATAGGGTGCTCGTCTTTAGAGGACGGTCCCCGGGCGCGCAACCTGACCGTGGGCGGGGTGACCGGCTACGGGGGGTCGGAGCCTTCTGGCTCCGGGTAGCGGGCGGTGAGGCGGGCCTCCAGCTCCACCATGTGCTTGCGCCAGTTGGGGGCTCAGGAGCTCAGCGGCCCCGCCTGATAGGCGCTCGTCACCGGTTGAACGTGTACTCCGACACCCAGTGGAACCCGCGACCGAGGAGGACGGTCTCCGCAGGATCCTCGGCCACGAGGCGCACGGTGAACCGGTCGCCCTGGAGGACGAGGTGGCCGGAATCGACCCGCTCCCACCGCAGCGCGATGACCCCATCCAAGTCTCTCCGCGAAAGGACCAGCGCACCCGATGGAGCGTCCAGCCGCGCCCAGTACCGCCGGAATGTGCCGTCCGCGAAGAGGACGCCGAAGCTGGAGGCACCGGCCGCGGCGCGAATCCATGGGCCGTGGTCCAACTCCGACGAGGGTGCTTCCGTCGGCACGTCCTCGTAGCGCTCCACCCGGTAGAGACCCGCCACGGGGCTGGAGCGAGCGGCCTCCGCCATGGATGCAGTGGCCGAACGTCCGCCGATGACACCGTTGACCACGAGGTACGCCGCGAACAGCGCTCCGCCGATCCGCGCGGCGAGGGCTCGGCGCGGCTCCTCGAACAAGGGGACCGAGGACCGCCGCTCCACGCCCTCTCCGCTCGAGAGCGCGCGTGCCAACCACCGCGCGTCGGGCGCCAGCAGCGCGACGGCGAAGAGCAGCAGATGGGTGGAGGCAAGCTTGACTGGAACGTCGTAGCAGTAATTGAGCGCCACCACGTTGGCGAGGACGCCGGTGAGGATCAACGCACCGAGCAGCGTCGTGCGGCGGAAGAAGAGAAGCGCGCCTCAGGCGACCTCCGCCAGCCCGGTGAAGACCTGGTAGGGCCGGGAATAGCCCATGAAGGTCCAGAGCAGCGCCTGCGGTGACGATTCCCCGTACGGCTCGATGAGCCGCTCCGGGAGCCAGGCGAACTGGGTCGGGAACACCTTGGCGAAGCCGTAGCCCAGGAGCGTCCACCCCAACGCGAACCGGACGAAGGCGCGGAGCCAGCGCGAGCCTCGCTGCAGACCTTCGTCCCCCGGCCTCCCGAGCACCGCCAGCGCGACGGCGAACGAGAGCGAAAGGCCCACGGTGCATGCCCACTGGACCCACGCGAACGCGCTGTCGCCGCTATTCGTGGGCACCTGGGCGACCGGCCCGGGGAGACGCACGATCGCGCGAGCGACCCAGGGCACCAGCAACCCCCATGTCTTGGCGGACAAGACCTGCGCCGGCCGCCAGCCACCCGGCAGCGCGTTCAACGGAAACGGGAAGAAGAACAGCGCCGAATACGCCAGGGCGAAAGCGAAGAGGCCTCGGCGCACGGCGACCTGCAGGGTCACTTTCATGCGCCGCCAGGCTACTGCCGGCGACGTCGCGGGGTGGACCGAACGGGGGGTTCGTGCTCAGCGCCGGCTGACGGGGGCCGGCGCGGGCGGCGGCTTCGGCGAGAACAGCTTCCGCGCCTCGGCCTGGATGGCGGCGATGCTTTGCGCGGAGTCGCCGCGGATCTCCATCGTCCCCGCGCCGGTCATGGTGACGCTCGCGCCCGGCACCACCAGCGGGCAGCCGCCGTCCCAGCCGTGCGCGCGGCCGTGCGCCAGGTGGCACGTCATCCGGGCCGCCAGCGCCACCCCGTCCACCCCGGACTTGAGCGACAGCCGGACGCCGCGCGGCGTCTCCTGCGCGGCGCTCACCACCGCGGGCCACAGCGGGCAGGCCTGGCGCTCGCCTTCGCGCAGGCCCTGGCAGGCGCTCGCCTCCTCCGACGTCAGCTTCTTCGCCTCCGCGTCGTGCTGCGCGGCCGCGCGCAGGTGTCCGTCTGCCGCGCGCAGGTGGTGGACCGTGGGGTTCTCGACGAGCACCGACCCGGACCCGGCCGGCGTCTCCGCGAACGGGCCGCGGATCTCGCTCACGGGCATCGCGGCCGGGTCGTACCGCTTCTCCTCCTGGGCGGCGGCCTCCCGGTGGCGGGCGCTCTCCGCGAGGTGGGATTCGGCGGTCATCTGCGGCTGGGACGGGTGCGCGCACCCCGCGGCCGCCAACAATGCGGAGAAGGCGAGGGCCGCTCGGTAGGACGGCGTCGGCGAGATCATGGCGTTCCTCCTCGCCCGGGGAAAGCACGGGGCGTTCCAGCGGCTCCCGGCACCCGCGCGGAGTGGGCGCGCCGGTTGATCTGCCTCAAGGGCCGCGCCGTTTGCGCCACAGCTGGGGGTCGGCGAAGCAGTTGCACGAAAAGGCCCGCCGGGCGACCCCCAACGCGGGTACGGCGAGTGCATTCCGTGGCGCCATGGACCGGCCCACGAATGCAGAGGTCGCGGCGGCGCTGGAGCGGGTGTCGGAGTTGCTCCAGGCGCAAGGAGCCAACCCGTATCGCCTGGAGGCCTACCGCGCGGCGGGGGCGGCGGTGCGCCGGTCCGAGCGCCCGCTGGGCGAGGTGCTCGCGGAGCGCGGGCCGGCGGGGCTCCAGGAGACGCTGAGCCTTGGCCCGGCGCTGGCCTCCGTCATCCGCGAGCTGGTGCTGACGGGGCGGCTGACCATGTTGGACCGGCTGGAGGGGGAGGTCGCGCCGGAGGACCTGTTCATGACCGTCCCCGGCATGGGCGAGGCGCTGGCGCGAAGGGCCCACACCATGCTCCGACTGGAGACGCTGGAGGATCTCGAAACGGCGGCGCGGGAGGGGCGGCTGGAGAAGCTGCCCGGCTTCGGGCCCCGCCGCGCGCTGCTGGTGAGGGAGGCGGTGGGTCAGCGGCTGGCCGGGTCGCGGCGCTGCTGGAGCGGGGCTCCGGATCGGTCGCCGCCTCCTCCGGTGGAGTTGCTGCTGGCGATCGACGGCGAGTACCGCCGGCGGGCCGCGGCGGGTGAGCTGAAGACGATCCGCCCGCGGCGCTTCAACCCCAGCCACGAGGCCTGGCTCCCCATCTGGCACACCGAGCGCGACGGCTGGGCGTTCACCGCCCTGCTCTCCAGCACCGACCGCCCCTGCGATCCGCGGATGATCAACGACCCGGTGGTGGTCTTCTTCGAGCGGGACGGCTGCGAGGGCCAGGCCACGGTCGTCACCGCGACCCGCGGCCTGCTGGCGGGGCTGCGCGTGGTGCGCGGCCGCGAGGCGCAGTCCCAGGCGCACTACGACGCCGTCCACCGCGCCGCCGAGCCGCCCCACGGCGCTCCGTCCGGGCCGTCGGCGCCGCCGCTGGGCGGCCAGGAAGCGTTGGCCATTTGAAGGAGCACGCCATGTTCCGATGCACGACGTGTGGAGCGTTCAACCGGGTGCCGCAGCACCGCCCGGAGAAGAAAGCGTTCTGCGGCCGCTGCGGCGGCGCGCTCGACCTCTCCGGCCACCCACAGGCCGCGACGGACGCGGGTCTGGCGCGCGCGCTGGCGGCCTCACCCATCCCGGTGCTGGTGGACTTCTGGGCGCCGTGGTGCGCGCCGTGCGCCATGGCGGCGCCCGCGCTGGAGCAGGTGGGGCACGCCTTCGCCGGGGAGCTGCTGGTGCTCAAGGTGGACACGGAGCGCTGTCCGCTGTCGGCGGAGCTGCACGGCATCCGCGGCGTTCCCACCTTCGCGTTCTTCTCCGGCGGCATGGAGCGGGCGCGGCAGACCGGGATGCTCCCGCGCGCCCAGTTCGGCGAATGGGTGGCGCGGCACCTGGCGGCGATCCGGACGTACGGGGAAGGCCCGGCGACTTACGGCCACAGCTCCGCGACCAGTATCTGATCTGAGCCGCTCCTCGGGTCCGTACACGCCCAACGTCAGGCGAACTTCATCCACCGACCCTGCTTCGGCCAGGATCTCGCGCGTCATGGGATGTACGAGCAACCTGCTACAGCGGTTCCTTCCGGTAGTACACCCACGTCCGATCCTTCGGAATCAACGCCGGGGCATCCAATCGTTTCACCTCATGCCTGATCACGTGACTCGATGGAAAGTCCGCCATCACTTCGGTTTCCACCAGGGACATCGCCTCGCGGTCTTCATCGGTGACCCAAGTCGCTCACGGGTTCGCGCGCCGGGTGCTCATTCGATCTCGAGAACGCTCGAATTGAAGACCTCAGGGTGCTTGCTGGTCCAGTAGAGGAATCCACCTGCCGCCGCCTCCATGAACACGGCCGTTTCGAATTCCCTCTCGGAGCGGGCTCGTTCCAGAGCCGCATCGAGATCATCGGTTGCAAAGTCTCTCACCCATGGAGCGCCTCGCTGATGCTTCCGGGACACGTAGAACCGAAGGTGCCGCCTGCGTGCGATGTCAATGTCCTCACTTGGTCGCATGGCCTTCTCAGTGAGACAGCGTCCCGTCTGGAGCGACGTCGATGTAGCCCTTCTCACCCAAGCCGTACTGTGAAACCCCCACCCGCTCACCTCCTCAGCTGGAACTGGAGCAGCGCGCCCTTCTCCGTCCCGATGAGGAAGGTGGGCGCGTTCGCCGCGACGGCGATCGCCGTGGGGAAGTCGTCCAGCAGCGACTTGAGATCCAGCTGCTCCAGCTCCCGCGCCGTCGCGGTGTCCCAGAGGCGGACGGTGCCGTCCAGCGACCCGGTGAGCACCCGCTGGCCGTCGCCGCTGAACGCCGCCGTGACCACCGAGTCCGAGTGCCCCACCAGCGCCCGCACCTTCTTCCCGATCCGCCAGTTCCACAGGAAGACCCCGCCCCGCCGCCGCTCCTCCGGCGGGGACACCAGCTTGTCGGACGCCACCAGCACCAGGTCGCCCTGCGGCTGCATCACCAGCGCGCGCAGCGTGTCCTGGTCCGGGTCCGCGAAGGAGCGCATGGGCACGCCCTGGTCGTCGCGGACGAAGAGGCGCAGCGGCCCCGGCTTCTTCGTCCACGCGTCCACCGCGTCGAACCCCACCAGCACCTCCTCCAGCTCCGGCAGGAAGGCGGAGCACGGCGGGCGGATCAGCGACCGGTCCGCGAAGTAGATGTCGCGCAGCGGGCGGGACTCCTTCAGGTCCCACTTCCGCAGCCGGTACACCGTGGCGCACTTCTCCTGGTCCTCGCCCTCCGGCCGCGCGCACTTCCGCTCCGAGATGGGCAGCAGCGCGTACCGCTCGTCCGGGGACAACGACAACGACCGCGGATCCAGCAGCATCTCCCCCGACGGCATGGGCAACGGCGGCGGCGGCGGGGCCTGCGCGCCCTTCTTGCCTTTTCCGGGCGCCACCGGCGGCGGCGGGACCTCTCCCGGCGCCGGCGGGCGCGGCGGGACCAGCTCCGGCGCCATCACGGGGCTGCCCTCCTGCGGCTTGACGTCCCACAGCCCCTGCGGCTTGAGGTTCCACAACCGGACCGCGCCGTCCGCGCCCGCGGAGATCGCCACCCCCTTCTTCCACGCCACCGCCAGGTCGCTCACCCCACCCGCGTGCTGCCCCACCACGTTGGTCGGCGTCCCCGCGCCGGCGTCCCACCGCTTGATCGTCCCGTCCAGGCTGGCCGAGACCGCGAACTTCCCGTCCGGCGACACCGAGAGCGCGGTCACCCGCTGCAGGTGCCCCTCCTTCATCAGCACGGACAACCCGCTCTCCACCTCCAGCAGGATGATCCGCCGCGGCTCGTCCTGCGGCCCGCGGTCGTGCACCACCAGCGCCGCCAGCTTCCCGTCCGGGCTGAAGGCGATGGCCTGGGTGAGCAGGTCCTGCACCTTCCACAGCCGCCGCCCGGTCCCCAGGTTCCACAGCGACAGCTCGCTCCCCGGCCTCCCGCTGGCCACGGTGGCCGTCAGCGCCAGCCTCCCGTCGGGGGAGAACCCCACCGCGCTCAACCGCGGCTCCTCCTCGCCCCGCTTGCCGCGCTCGATCACCCGCAGCGGCTTGAGCAGCGTCCCCTTCTTCGCGTCCCACTGCTTGAGGAACCCGTCCGCCCCGGCGGTGAGCACCCGCTTCCCGTCCGAGAGGAACTGCACGGCGAACACGCGCCCGGAGTGCGCCGCGCCCTGCTTGATGGGCTTCGACCCCTTCGCGTCCCACAGGATGAGCCGCCCCAGCTCCGTCCCCATCGCCAGCACCTCCTCGCGCGGGGCGCCGCTGATGGCGCTGAGGACCTCCCCCTCCTTCATCCTCGGCGCGTCCACCTGCCCCTGCTCCACGCCGCGCCGCCAGATGAGCACGCTGTCCTTCCCCGCCACCGCGATGCCGCCCTGCCCGAAGAAGGTCCCCAACGCCAGCGTGGGGCAGCGGCCCTCGGTGCACTCCGGCGGCGGAGGCATGGGCCGCGAGCGCTTGCCGGCCACGTCCAGCGCCACCGGTTCGCGGCGCGCCGGCGCCAGCAGCAGGTGCCCCTCCGCCGAGACGGAGAGCGACGCGCCCTGGTCCGCGTCCGAGGGCGCCTGGATGGACCAGGTGGGGATGTACCGCCCCAGGTCCCAGCCGACGATCTCCCCGCTGCGCTCGGCGGCGAACAGCATCCGGTTGTCCGGCGAGAAGGCCACGGCGTTGAGCGGGGACGCCGCCCAGAAGTCCATCGGCCCCCAGGCGCCCACCAGCGTGGTGTGGTCCTTCCGCGCCAGCGAGCGGAGGAACACCGGGACGACCGGCCCCGGCCCCGGCGGCGGCGGGGAGGCGGTCGAAGGCGGCGGCCCCGGCTGGGGCTGCGCGAGGACGAGGGCGGCCAGGGCGAGGAGACTCCACAGCGGTCGGGCGCGGCGCATTCCAGCCGGCGACGCTATAGTCCGCCGCCCCATGTCGCTACCGGTTGCCCGCATCAACGAGATCTCGAAGTACGAAGGCCAGGACGTCGAGCTGCGCGGCTGGCTCTACAACAAACGCTCCTCCGGCAAGCTGCACTTCCTCCAGGTGCGCGACGGCAGCGGCGTCATCCAGGCGGTGATGTTCAAGGGGGACGTGGACCCGGAGACCTTCACCAAGGCGGACCACCTGGGCCAGGAGACCTCGCTCCGGGTCCGCGGCACCGTGCGCGCGGACAAGCGCAGCCCGCTGGGCTTCGAGCTGGGCGTGAAGGGCCTGGACGTGGTCCACGAGGCCAAGGACTACCCCATCACCCCCAAGGAGCACGGGGTGAACTACCTGATGGAGCACCGGCACCTCTGGATGCGCAGCCCGCGCCAGACGGCCATCCTCCGCGTGCGCCACACGGTGATCAAGGCGATCCGCGACTTCTTCGACCAGGACGGCTTCACCCTGGTGGACGCGCCCGTCTTCACCCCCGCCGCCTGCGAGGGCACCTCCACGCTGTTCGAGGTCCCCTACTTCGACCTGGGCAAGGCGTACCTCACCCAGTCCGGCCAGCTCTACGTCGAGGCCGCGTGCATGGCGCTGGGGAAGGTCTACTGCTTCGGCCCCACCTTCCGCGCCGAGAAGTCCAAGACCCGCCGCCACCTCACCGAGTTCTGGATGGTGGAGCCGGAGGTGGCCTACATGACGCTGGACGAGGACATGGTCCTCGCCGAGCGCATGGTCAGCTTCATCGTCCAGCGCTGCCTGGAGAAGCACGAGCAGGAGCTGATCACCGTCCTCGAGCGCGACGTCTCCAAGCTCAAGAACGTGCAGGCGCCCTTCCCGCGCATCACCTACACCGAGGCCATCGAGACCCTGCAGAAGGCCGGGCACCCGTCCAAGTGGGGAGACGACTTCGGCGGGGACGAGGAGACGGTGCTCGCCAACCAGTTCGACCGGCCGGTGATCGTCCACCGCTACCCGACCGACCTGAAGGCCTTCTACTTCAAGCGCGACCCCACCAACGAGAAGGTGGCCCTGGGGATGGACGTGCTGGCCCCCGAGGGCTACGGCGAGATCATCGGCGGCGGGCAGCGCGAGGACGACCTCGACACCCTGGAGAAGCGCATCGTGGAGCACAACCTCCCCCGCGAGGCGTTCACCTGGTACCTGGACCTGCGCAAGTACGGCAGCGTCCCGCACGCCGGCTTCGGCCTGGGCGTGGAGCGCACCGTGGCGTGGGTGTGCGGCCTCCACCACGTCCGCGAGACCATCCCCTACGCCCGCATGATGGAGCGCATCACGCCGTAACGTTGCGGCGAATTATCGGAGTCGTTACTCTATAATTCGCCATGCGCGGCCGTCCGCCGACCATCTCCGAAGAGACCATCCTCGACGCGGCGAAGGCCGTGTTCGTGGAGGAGGGCGTGGGGGCGACCACCGCGAAGATCGCCGAGCGCGCGGGCATCTCGGAGAGCGTCCTCTTCCACCGCTACAAGACCAAGGAAGCGCTCTTCATGGCGGTGATGGACCGGGCGATGCAGGTCTCGCCCATCGCCGAGTCGCTGGCCGGGCGGGTGGGCAAGGGCGACATCGCGGACCACCTCTTCGAGATCGGCACCGCGATGGTGGAGGACGCCAAGAAGACGATGCCGCTGTTCATCGCGGCCCGGATGATGGCCGCCGCCTCCTCGGGGAAGTTGGAGGACCTGCAGGAGAAGATGAAGCGCCCCCACCCGTCGCAGGTGCGGGTGATGAAGCTGTTCGCCGGCTACTTCGAGGCGGAGATGGACGCCGGACGGCTGCGGCAGGTGGATTCGGAGATCCTGGCCCGCGCCTTCATCGGCTCCGTCGTCCAGCACGTGATGTCCAAGTTCTGGGGTGGCACGGACCCGGCCGGCCTCCCGCTCTCCACCCCGATGTTCCTCCGCGGCCTGATCGACATCCTTCTTCACGGGACGCTCGCCCGACCCTAGGAGCCCGCACGTGCCCTCGCCTGTCGAATTATCGAGTCTCCGCTCCATCAAACGCCTGGCCGCGGCCCTGGCGCTGGCCGCCGCGCCCGCCTTCGCGCTGCAGCCGCACTCGGAGTTCCTGAAGGGGGCGCGGCAGGCGAACGTGGACCAGGCGGTGGCGGCGCGGACGCTGGAGCAGCAGGAGGCCGAGTCGATGGTCTCGCTGGGCCGCACCCTGCCCTCCTTCAGCGCCCGCGGCACGTACACCCGCAACCAGTTCGAGTCGAAGATCGACGCCTCGCAGTTCCTGCCGCCGGGCGCGCCCAGCGGAGGAGACTCGGCGATCGTCATCCAGCCGTTCAACCAGCTGGACGGGTACCTGCAGCTGGACGCGCCCATCCTGGACGCGGCGTCGTGGGTCCGGCTGGGGGCGCAGCACGCCAACGAGCGCGCCGCCCGCCAGAAGGTGGCCTCCACGCTGCTGGACGTGCAGAAGCAGGTGGCCCTGCGCTACTCGCAGCTGGTGGGCGCGGAGGCGCTCCGCAAGTCCGCCCAGCGGTCGCTGGACGCGGCCCAGGCCAACCTCGACCTCACGAAGACGCGCCGGCAGGGCGGCGTAGCCACGGACCTGGACGTGAACCGGGCCTCGGCGGAGGTGGAGCGGTCGAAGCAGTCCATCTCCGACGCGGACCTCACCGCCGAGCTGTCGCGCCGCGCGCTGCTCACCCTCACCGGCGTCCAGCCCCAGGGCGAGGCGGCGGCGGCCGAGGACGACCTCCACGAGGAGGGGCCGCTGGAGTCGTTCATGCAGGCCGGGGCCGACGCGCTGCCCGCGGTGGCCGCCGCCACCGAGCAGCGCAAGGGCGCGGAGTCCGCGGCGCTGGCGGCCCAGCTGGCGCTGGTGCCCTCGGTGACCGCCTCCGCGATGGAGCACTTCACCAACGCCACCGGCTTCACCGGCCGCAACTCGCTGTACGTCATCACCGGCAACCTCCGCTGGCAGCTGGACCTCACCACCTTCGGCACCATGCGGTCGCAGGCCGCGGCGGCGGAGGTGGCGCGGCTGCGCGAGCAGGGCGCGCGCCAGGCGGCGCAGGACCAGATCCACGAGGCCTGGTTCCGGGTGCACAACGGCATCGCCAAGAGCCGGGCGGCGCGGGCGGCGGCCACCTCCGCGCAGGCGGCCGTGGCGCGCGCGCGCGAGCGGTCGCAGCAGGGCGCCGGCACCCAGCTGGAGCTGATCCAGGCCGAGCGGGACGCCTTCACCGCCGAGGTGTCGCGCCTGCAGGCCGACGCAGACCTTTCGTACGCCCGGGCCGCGCTGCGGCTCACGGCGGGCCACCCCTTGGACGAGGAGACGAATCGATGAGCGGGAATCCCCTGGAGACGCAGCCGGCGAACGTGAAGTCGATCGACCCGGCGCGACCGCTGCCGTCCGCCGCCCGGCGCCGGCGCAACCGCGCGCCGTGGGGGATCATCATCACGGTGTTGGTCCTGGTGGGCGGCGTCGCTGGCCTGCGGGCGATGGCGAAGCGGCAGCCGCTGGACGTGGACGTGGTGAAGGCCGCGCGCGGCACGGTGACGGACGAGATCTCCTCCGCCAGCGCGGGCGAGGTGATGGCGGAGCGGGACGCGCAGGTGCGCGCGGAGATCTCCGGCCGGGTGCTGGCGGTGAAGCACAAGCGGGGCGACCGGGTGAAGAAGGGCGACGCCGTCGTCGTCCTGGACGCCTCCGACCTCGACGCCCGGCTGCACCAGGCGCAGGCCACGCTGGAGGCGCAACGGGCGCAGGTGGCGCAGGCGGACGCCCACGCGGAGGCGGCGAAGAAGAGCGCGCAGCGGGACCGGTCCCTGGCGGAGAAGGGGGCGGAGACGCAGCAGATGGCGGACGACTCGGAGGCGCGCAGCAAGGAGTCGGACGCCGCGGCGCAGGCGGCCCACGCCCAGCTCGACCAGGCCTCCGCCGCGCTGCAGGTGGCCAAGGTGGCGCGGTCGCACGCCGAGCTCACCGCGCCGTTCGACGGGCTGCTGGCGGATCTCACCGTGGACCCCGGTGACGAGCTGACGGTGGGCGCCGTCGTGTTCCAGGTGGTGGACGACTCCCGCCTCCGGGTGGAGGCGCCCATCGACGAGGCGGACATCGGCAAGGTGCAGGTGGGCCAGAAGGCCACGCTCCGCCTGGATGCGCTGCCGAACCACCCGATCCCCGGGGTGGTGTCCCGGATGGATCCCACCGTGCGCAAGGACGAGAAGGGCGCGCGCACCCTCAAGCTGGAGGTGGAGGTGTCCGACCTGCCGGGCGCGATGGCCAAGGGGCTGAGGCCGGGGATGTCCGCCAACATGGACGTGCGCGTGTCGGAGAAGAACGACCTGATCTACCTGCCCACCAACGTCATCGTGGGCCGCGGCACCAAGCGCACCGTCTACGTGATCGAGAACGGCGTCGCCAAGGAGCACCAGGTGCAGGTGGGCCTGAGCTCCTGGGAGCGGAGCGAGATCGTCTCCGGCGTGAGCGACGGCCAGCAGGTCATCTCCAGCCTCAACGCCAAGGGCCTGGCGGACGGCGTGCCGGTGAAGGTGAAGCCGTGAACCCGGTCATCCAGGCGCAGGGGCTGGAGCGGGACTTCGTGATGGGCGACACGGTGGTGCGCGCCCTGCGCGGGGTGGACCTCCGGATCGACCCCGGCGAGTACGTGGCGATCATCGGGCCCTCCGGCTCCGGGAAGACCACGTTGATGAACCTCATCGGCTGCCTGGACACCCCCACCTCCGGCCGGTACGTGCTGGACGGCGAGGAGGTCTCGGCGATGGACGACGACTCGCTCTCCCACGTGCGGAACGAGAAGATCGGCTTCATCTTCCAGACCTTCAACCTGCTCCCCCGCGCGACCGCGCTGGACAACGTGGCGCTCCCGCTGGTGTACGCGGACGCGTCGCGCAAGGAGCGGCGGGCGGCGGCGCGGCGGGCGCTGGAGCGGGTGGAGATGGCGGACCGGACCGACCACCGCCCGGACCAGCTCTCCGGCGGCCAGCGCCAGCGCGTGGCGATCGCGCGGGCGCTGGTGAACGAGCCCAAGCTGCTGCTGGCGGACGAGCCCACGGGCGCGCTCGACCAGCGCACCGGCGCGGAGATCATCAAGCTGTTCGAGCAGCTCAACCGCGAAGGGGTGACCATCGTCATCGTCACCCACGACCCGACGATCGCCGCCCGCACCCGCCGGCAGATCCGCATCGTCGACGGGCAGATCGTCTCCGACGAGGTGACGCGATGAGCCTCCTGGAGCTGTTCCTCACCGCGGTGGACACCATCCGGGCCTCCAAGCTCCGCGCCTTCCTCACCACGCTGGGCGTCATCATCGGCGTGCTGGCGGTGATCCTCCTGGTCGCCCTGGGCGAAGGCGTGCGCCAGTACATCGGCGACACCTTCGCCTCGCTCGGCTCCAACGTCATCCAGATCATGCCGGGCAAGCGGGACACCAAGGGCGGCCCCACCCCGCCGATGAGCGGCGTGGCGCACAAGCTCACCACGGAGGACGAGCAGGCGGTGTCCCGCCGCTCCTTCTCCACGGACGGCGTCAGCGGCATCGTGCAGGGCGCGGCCACGCTGCGCTACCAGGAGCGGCGGCGCGACTCCATGTCCCTGGGCGTGGGCGTGAGGATGTCGGAGATCCGGAACATGACGGTGGACCAGGGCCGCTGGTTCACCGACGACGACGTCACCGGCCGCCGCCGCTACGTGGTGATCGGCCGCACCGTCCAGCAGGAGCTGTTCGGGACCGACAACCCGCTGGGGAAGACCATGAAGGTCAACGACGCCGAGTTCCGGGTGATCGGCCTCCTGGAGCACAAGGGCCAGTCGCTGGGGATGGACATGGACGACGTGGCGCTGATCCCCAGCACCACCGCACTGGAGCTGTACTCGCTGGAGGGCTACACCGCGCTCCTGGCGCGCGCCAAGGACAAGGCGAGCACGGACGCGGCGATCGCGGAGATCAGCGACGTCCTCAAGCACCGCCACAACAACCAGGAGGACTTCACCGTCATCTCCCAGGACGAGATGCTGGCCACCGTCAACACCATCATGGGCACCATGACCGCGGTGCTGGCGGCCATCGCCTCCATCGCGCTGCTGGTGGGCGGCATCGGCATCGCCAACATCATGCTGGTGTCGGTGCGCGAGCGGACGCGGGAGATCGGCGTGAGGCGCGCGGTGGGCGCGACGAGGGCCACCATCCTGCTGCAGTTCCTGGTGGAGGCCGTCGTCATCTCCACCCTGGGCGGGGCGATCGGCCTGCTGCTGGGGGCGGGGATCATCGGCCTGGCGCGGGCGGCCATCCCCGGGCTGCCGGTGCAGCTGTCGCTGTGGGTGGTGCTCACCGCGCTGGGGTTCGCCGCGGCGGTGGGCGTCGCCTCCGGGGTGATGCCGGCCATCAGCGCCGCCAAGCTGGATCCGGTGGAAGCGCTCCGGTTCGAGTGATCTGAGGCGAGCTGAGACCGGAATTGCACGATCCGGCGGGAACCCCTGTCTGGTCGGGCATACCCCGAACCGCGGGGGGTCACTCCCCCGCCCTGGAGTCGTCTCATGCTCAGCTCAGTCCAGTCATCCCCACTGCCCACCACTGCGTTCGCAGGTCCCACCACCGGGGCCGGCGCCACCGCCGGTCTCGACGCGGTGGGCTCCGCCAGGCTCCCGGTCGTCCCGTCCGGCATCCAGACCGCCGCCACCGTCGAGGCCAACCTCGGCTCGACGCCCGTCACGCAGCGCGCCATGGCCGCCATGGACTTCGGCGAGAAGTCGGCCAACGCCGTGAGCCGCCTCGCCGACTTCCTCGATGTCAACATCGGCAGCGCCCTCAACTTCGCGCACGCCGACGTGCGCCGCCTGTCCCACGACCTCACCCACAACGCGCCGGACACGCGGACCGGCCAGGACACCCAGCGCCTCCTCGGCGACTGGGCCACCAAGGGCGGGCAGGCGTTCCAGGCCATCCGCCACGGCCTCTTCCGCAACGCGGAGCAGGACATCGGACAGGCGGCTCACGCGCTCTCCAGCGCCGGGGTGACCAACCCGGAGATCCAGAGCTCGATGCGCGAGGTCGCCAGCGTCCTCCGCATGGTCGACGCGTTCATGGCCCACCCGGGCATGCCGGGCCCCATCGGCGGAATCGGGGGCGGCATCGGTCGCCCCGGCGGCCCCGTCCTCGACGGCCCCAATCTTGGCGGTGGCATCGGCGGCGGTGCCATCGGCGGCGGTGGCATCGGTGGCGGTCCCATCGGCGGCGGTCCTCTCGGGCCGTTCGACGCTCTGTTCAACCGGGCCATGGCCAAGCTGAATCAGGCCTTTGGGAATGAGGTGCAGGCCCACCCCGAGCACCTGCAGGCGATCCGGGACGCGAGCGCCTCGGTCGGCAACGCGGTGCGGCAGCTGAACCAGGGGATGACCGCGGTCTACGTGACGCAGGCCGGGGTGATGCGGGACCTCCAGCAGCTGGGCTGGACGCCGTCGCCGCAGCCGCGCCCCACGCCCCTGCCTCTGCCCGGCCCCCAGCCGACGTCGCAGGCGCAGCCGCCCGCCGAGCCCCAGGCCCAGGCCGCCTGAAGCACCGCACCCGATCCGCCGGGGCGAGGTGGGTGCCCGCACGCGCCCACCGCTCCGGCGGGTCATTCTCATTCGGAGAGGTCGATCCGTTCGAACACGCCGCCCAGGCCGCGGACCACCAGCAGCGACTCGGCCAGCAGCACGGCGGCGGCGAGCACCGAACCCACCAGCAGCCCCCAGGGGCCGATGACGAACCGGGCGGCGAACGCGGCCAGGCCGCCCACCAGCGCCGCGGGGATCAGCCCCACGGTCAGCACCAGCACCGTGCCCACCAGGGTGAGCAGCCGCTGGCCGGTGGCCTCGAAGCCGCGTGCGGTGCGCGCCTCGCCGGTGGTCCACGCCGGGAAGAAGATCGCCCCCGCGTTCTGCACGCACAGGCCGGCGAAGCTGAGCACCGGGCCCAGCACCATGCCGCTCAGCACCAGCACCGCGCGCCGGCCGTCGAAGGACTCCGGTAGCGATTGGCTCCAGGTGACGGCCACCGCCACCACCCACAGCACCCACTGCGACGCCCCCAGCACCAGCGCAGGGGCCAGCACCTCGCCCAGCAGCAGCTGCGGCCCGTTCAAGGGGAGCGTCCGCAGGACGTCGAACATGGGCATGTCCTGCCGCAGGTCGGGGGCCATGGCGACGGGCCCCATCACGCACAGGAAGCCGATAACGGACACCAGCGCGGCCGCGTAGAAGAGCGGGAGGACGGCCTCGTCGCCGTTCCGGGCGCGATCCGCGCGGACGATGATCGTCATCGTCACCAGCATCAGGGTCACCATCACCCCCAGGACCGGCCCGGACCCGCGCCGGATGGCGATCAGGTTCTTCCAGGTGACGGCCACCCAGGTGGGCCCGCGGGCCGGCAGGGGCAGCTTGGTGCTCTTCACCTTTCTCGGGAAGGCGGTCACGCCGCGCGACTTCCGCGCGAGCTCCAGGACGGCCGCCCACCGGCTGGACGCCTCCACCGCCGCGTCCTCGAACGCCACCCCGCTGGTGACCACCCACGCGTAGAGCACGCCCACCACCGCCAGCCCGGCCGGCAGGCGCCGGAGCAGCTCGCCCCAGGTCTCCGCCAGCGACACCCGGACCGCCGCGCGCATGGGCCACAGCACGAAGGACAGCGGCCGCGAGTCCAGCAGCTCCCGCGTCCAGTCCGCCCACGCGGGCACGGTGTGCTCGGAGAGCAGCAGCGGCGGCGGCGGGCGGTGCGGCTGCAGCGCCCACGTCACCACCGCCAGCGCCGCCAGCGCGGCCACCAGCAGCGCCGGCCAGGCGCGGCGCCAGGCGGCCCGGCCGTGCTGGATCAGCCCCTCCCGCACCATCTCCGCCCCGTAGCCCCAGAGGGAGAGCACGGAGAAGGACAGCCACGCCCCCAGCGCCATGGCCACCGGGTTGGCGCCCCAGGCACGGCGGAACAGCAGGGTGGCGATGGTGGCGGACAGCCCGGTGCGCAGCAGCGACTTGAGGACGCGGATCTGGAGGATGGTCCGCCGGGTGAACGGCGCGGGGAACAGGTACTGGATCTCCGCCTCGGTGAAGCGGGGGACGCCCGCGCCGCGCGAGATGAAGATCAGCGACATCAGCGCGCTCACCACGGCGAACAGCGTGAGGCCGGCCTCCAGCAGCGCCATCACCTCCGGGCTGGGCGGCCCGCCCGAGTCCGGGCCGCCCCGGAAGCGCCGGAGAAAGAACGTGTAGAAGTAGAACAGGCCCACCGCCGCGGCGACCACGTAGCGCGGGTTCTTCAGCCGCCGGAGCTGGACGCGGCCCCAGTTGCGCAGGCTGCGCGTCCAGAGGAAGAGGATCGCCCCGGCGGCGTTCACGCCGCGGGATCCTGGGGCCGGCCGGCCTGGCTGGTGATGGCCATGAACAGGTCCTCCAGCGAGCCCTGCCCGGCGCCCTGGGCCGCCTCCAGCTGGGCGCGGATCTCCGCGATGGTGCCGAACGCCACCCGCTTCCCGCCGGCGATCACCAGCACCCGGTCGCACAGCTCCTCGATGATGGGGAGCATGTGGCTGGAGAGCAGCAGCGCCGCGCCCGCCTCCGCGCGCGCCCGCAGGGACCGCTTCACGTTGCGGATGCCGAACGGGTCCAGCCCGGTGAGCGGCTCGTCCAGGAGGATGACCCTGGGGTCGTGGAGGAACGCGCAGGCGATGGTCAGCTTCTGCTTCATCCCGCGCGACAGCTCGGAGGGAAGCGAGTCCTCCTTCCCCTTCAGCTCCAGCTCCTCCAGCAGCGCCGCCGCCTTCGGCTCCCAGCCGGCCACCCCGTAGAGGCGGGCGATGAACGCCAGGTGCTCGCGGACGGTGAGGTACTCGAACAGGCGCGGCTCGTCCGGGAGGAAGGCCAGCTCGCGCTTGGCGGCCACCGGGTCGTCGCGCAGCGAGCGCCCGGCGATCCGGATCTGCCCCTCGTTGGGCGGGATGATCCCGCTCACGCAGCGCAGGGTGGTGGTCTTGCCGGCGCCGTTGGGCCCCACCAGGCCGACGATCTCCCCGGGACGGACGTCGAAGCTGAAGTCGGCGACCGCGCGGACGGCGCCGTACACCTTGCCCAGCCCTTCGACCTCGAGCGCGGTCATTTCTCCCCGCCCATACCACGCCGCCGCGCCTCGGCCACCAGCGCCGTCCCCAGCTCCTCCAACCCCAGCACCCGCGCCACCGCGCCGGTGGCGATGGCCTCCTTGGGCATCCCGAAGATCACCGCCGACCGCTCGGACTCCGCCCACACCTGCCCGCCCGCCCGGTGGATGGCGACCGCGCCCGCCGCGCCGTCCGCCCCCATCCCGGTGAGCACCACCCCCAGGGCGCGCGCGCCGCCCACCTCCGCCAGGCTGTGGAAGAGGACGTCCGCGGAGGGCGCGTGCTTCTCCGCGGTCACCGGCGGCCGCACCCGCGCCTCCAGCTTCCCTTTGCGCTTCTGGACCCAGAGCTGCCGCCCGCCGGGCGCCACGTAGGCGTGGCCGGGGAGGAGCGCCTCGCCGTCGCGCGCCTCGGCGACGGTGAAGGCGCCGATGCGGTCCAGGCGCTCGGCGAAGGCGCGGGTGAACATGGCCGGCATGTGCTGGGCGATCAGCACCACCGGGGACGGTTCCGCGGAGAGGGACTCCAGGAGGCGCTGCACCGCGGGCGGCCCGCCGGTGGAGGCGCCGATGCCGATCAGCAGCGGGTTGGCGACCGCGCGGCCGTCTCGACGCCGGGCGGCGGGCCGCAGCAGGCGCACCGCGCGGACCTTCTCCACCAGCTCCTCGCGCAGCGCGACCGCCTCCTCCGCGCCGCGCCGCCGGGGCCTGGCCACGAAGTCCAGCGCCCCCAGCTCCAGCGCCTTGAAGACGTCGCTGCGGTGCGTGTACGAGGAGATGACGATCACCGCGGTGGGCGAGGACGCCATCAACAGCCGCAGGAACGCGTAGCCGTCCAGCCGCGGCATCTCCAGGTCCAGCGTGATCACGTCCGGCTGGAGCTGGCTGGCCTTCTTCAGCCCCTCCTCGCCGTCCGAGGCGGTGCCGACGATCTGGATGTCCGGGGCCTGGGACAACAGCTCGCCGATCTCCCGGCGGTTGTGCGCGGAGTCGTCCACCACCAGGACGCGGATGGGCTCGCGCTTCACGGCCGCCCTCCCCCGGCGAGGGGCTTGCGGTACACCAGGTCCGACTGCAGGTGCACCAGCTCGAAGGCGGAGGTGAGGTTGATCAAGCTCTCCGAGTGTCCCAGCAGCAGGAACCCGCCGTCGTGGAGGCGCGCGTGGAACAGGTCCAGCACCCGGCGGCGCGCCGGGAGGTCGAAGTAGATCAGCACGTTGCGGCAGAAGACGGCGTCCTGGCGGGGCACCAGCGGTCCGGCGCCGGGCTCCACCAGGTTGAGGTACCCGAAGGTGACGAGCGAGCGCACGTCCTCGCGCAGCCGGTGGCGCGCGCCGGCGGGCGTGAAGTAGCGCTCCAGGTACCCCTCCGGCATGGCGCGCATGGAGGAGGGGCCGTACTCGGCGCGGCGGGCGGAGGCGAGCACCCTGCGCGAGATGTCCGTCCCCAGCACCTGCACGTCCCAGCCCTGGAAGCGGCCGGACTCCTCGATCAGGATGGCCAGCGTGTACGGCTCCTCGCCGGTGGAGCATCCCGCGGACCAGACGCGCAGCCGCCGGGTGGCGCGGTTCTGCGCCTCCAGGATGGGGAGGATCTCCCTGGAGAACGCCTGCAGCTGCAGCGGCTCCCGGAAGAAGTAGGTCTCGTTGGTGGCCAGCGCCTCGATGGCGAAGTCCAGCTCGCCGGCGCCGCGCGGGTCCAGGCGGAGGAAGCGGTGGTAGGCGGCGAAGTCGCGCAGCCCGAGCGCCTCCAGCCGCGGCCACAGCCGCCGCTCCATCACGAACTTGAGGTCCTCCTGGATGGAGATCCCGCTGCGCTCGTAGACCAGGTCCCGCAGGAGGCGGAACTCCTCGGCGGACATCTCCGGGCGGTGGTCGTCGATCCGGGCCACTCGTGCTCCGACGTTTACCGGCTGGCCAGCTGCGCCGCCGCCTCGGCCAGCGCGGCGCGCACCATGGAGTCGGCCTCCGCCTCCAGCGCCGCGCGCACCGCGGGCAGCTCCGCCGAGGTGCCGCAGGTCCGGATCGCGCGCGCCGCCGCCACCCGCACGTCCCAGCGCTCGTGGCCCAGGAGCCCGGCCGACAGCGGCGCCGCCCCCGCCAGCGCCGCCCCGCACGCCAGCGCCTCCTTGATCACCTCCGGGTCCCGGTGGGCCAGCGCCACCCGCAGGTGCTCCTCCGACAGCCCGCCCACCCGCGCCAGCGCCCGCACCGCGCGGCTGGCGCGCAGCCCGTCCTCGGCGCCCACCATCAGCCCCAGCGCCGGCGCCACCGACCGCACCCGCGCCTCGCCCGCGGACTCCACGGCGGCGAGCTGGACCTGCGCGTCCGGGTCCTTCAGCGCCAGCTGGATCAGCTCCTCGCCGCCCTCGGGCAGGCTCCCCAGCCCGCGCGCAGCCGCCGCGCGCACCGCGGCCGCCTCGTCCGCCAGCGCCTGGCGGAGCAGCTCCAGGCCCAGCGGCGCCGGCGCGTCCCCGGCCGCCTCCGCCGCGGCGGCGCGCACCGCGGCGTCCGGGGCGGAGAGCGCCTTGCGCAGCGCCGCGCGGGCGGACTCGCCGCCCAGCTTGGCCAGCACCCAGACGGCGGCCGGGGCGGGGTGGGCGTCCACCACCGCGCGCAGCTCCGCCGTCACCCGCTCCGGGTGCACCGCGCCCAGCAGGGCCAGCGAGGCGGCCGCCGTCTTCCCCAGCGACACGTCGGAGAGCGCGGAGAGCAGCGGCCAGAGCGCGTCCTCGGAGCCGGTGCGCCCCAGCGCGCGCGCGGCGAAGCGCTGCAGGTCCGGCTCGCCCGACCCCAGCAGGTCCACCAGCGGCGGGACCCACGACGGGTCCGCCATCCCCACCAGCGCCTCGCAGGCCACCGCGCGCGCGGGCGCGGAGAGCGTCCCCAGCTTCGGCAGCAGCGCCCGCCCGGCCGCGGCCCCCAGGCGGGACAGCGCGTGGATGGCGGCCGGCACCGCGCGGTCGTCGCGGGCCGCCTCCGCCACCGCCTCCGCGGGCTGGGCGCCCTCCAGCGCCCCGGCGAGCACCAGCGCGCCCACCTTCAGCTCCGGGTCGTCCCCCTCCAGCGCGGAGGCGATCACCTCCGGCGCCGCCTCCACCTTGCGCGCGGAGACGAGGACGGCCTTCTCCAGCTCCGCCCGCTGATCGTCCCGGCCGTGGCGCCAGGCCACGCCCAGCGCGGCGAGCGCCGCCTCTCGGGTGGCGCGGAAGCGGGAGGAGAGCCCGCGCGCCAGAAGCTCGAAGGCCGCCGGCTGCTTCACCAGCCCCAGCGCGCGGTACGCCGCCCGCCGCAGCCCGGGGTCGTCCAGGAGCGGGACCAGGGACGGGAGCGGCGGCGGCGCGCCCAGGCGGATGAGCGCCTCCAGCGCGCAGGCGCGGAGCAGCTCCTTGCCGGAGGCGAACGCCGCCTCCAGCCCGCGCACCGCGTCCTCGCCGCCGATGCCGCCCAGGGCCTCCGCCGCCGCCGCGCGCACGTTCACGTCCGCGTCCCCGGACGCGGCGGCCAGCAGCGGGCCCACCGCCTCGCGGGCGCCGATCTGCCCCAGCACGTCGGCGGCGAACTTCCGCTGGTCCGGGTCCTCGTGCCCGGAGAGCACCGCCAGCAGCGGCTCCACCGCGCGCCCGCCCAGGTGCACCAGCGCCTCGGCGGCGGCGTTGCGCGCGCCGGTCTGCTCCCTCTGGCCCATCACGCGGATCAGCGCGGAGGTCACCCCGGTCCCGCCGGGGATCTGGGCGAAGCGGTCCGCGGCGACCTTGCGCACCCGCCAGCTCTGGTCGGAGAGCGCCTCCTCCAGCCGCTGCAGGGCGCCCTCCGCGCGCAGGTCCAGCGCGAGCAGGCGCCGGTACCGCTCCTCCTCGAGCCCCGAGGCGTCCATCACGCGCTCACGACCGCCCGCAGGTCGAGCAACATGAGCAGGCGCGAGCCGCGCGGGCAGACGCCGATGACGTGCGGGTGGGGCGTCCCCCCGGCGCTCAGCGGCGGCACCGGCTTCAGCTCGTCGCGCCGGGCGCGGATCACCTGCGTCACCTTGTCCACCCGGAAGACGATCTTCCGCCGGCCCACCATGCAGACCAACAGGCCCTGCCGCCGCGCATCCGGGGGGGTGGCGGTCCCGAACACCCGGCGGAGGTCCACCAGCGGGAGGATCTCCCCGCGGAGGTTGAGCACCCCGTCGAAGCCGGGCGCGCGGGAGAACTGCGCGGGCGCGGGAAGGTGGAGGATCTCCAGCACCCGGTGGATGTCGATGGCGTACTCCTCCGGGCCGACCATGAAGCCGCAGAGCTGGACCTGGAGCGCCTCCTCCGCCCCCTGGAGCTCGGGCCTCATGTCAGCGCGCGCTCCATGTCGAGCAGGATGCACAGCTGGTCGTCCCTCCGCCCCAGCCCGACGATGCAGTCGCGCTCGGTGGTGCCGGCCGGGGCGGGCTCCAGCTCCCGGTCCGGGAAGCGCACCACCTCGCTCACCCCATCCACCAGCACCCCCACGTCGCCCTGGTCACCCCCCCGGAGGACGAGCACCCGCGCGCCCCGCGGCAGGGACTCCGGCACCGCCTCCGGCCCGGCCACCTTCGCGGGTGTCGCCTGCAGCCGCAGCCGCAGCTTCAGGTCGTAGACGGGGAGCACCTCGCCGCGGAGGTTGATCACCCCCAGCAGGTCCGGCCCGCTGCGGGGCACCTCGGTGAACAGCGGCACCCGGACGATCTCCCGCACGTCGCGGATGGGCACCCCGTAGCACTCCTGGTCGAGGAAGAAGGCGAGGTACTCGTGGATGGGATCCGGGACGGCCGGCGGCGCCTCCCCCACCGGGGACTCGGGCAGCTCCACGCCCGCGAGGGGCGGCTCGTCCGGGCGGTAGAAGAACTCCTGGAGCAGGTCGGCGAACGCGGGGGCGGGTCCGGCCATCGCCCTCACTCTACCCACATCCGCGCGTGGGCGGATCCCCCTCGTCAGGCTATGCTCTCGCGCCCGGGCCAACCTCCTCCCACCTCCCCGCTCACGCGTACCCTATGACCACGCCACGCCTGACCCTCGCGCTCGTGGTGGGGCTCACCGTCTCCGGCTGCTCCTGGAACCTGGGGGGCAGCGAGGAGACGGCGCCTCCAACCATCGCCGCCGTCGATCCGCCGCTGGGCAACAACGCCACGGACGTCCGCGTCACCGTCATCGGCACCGGGTTCTTCCGGCTGCTGGTGCGGGACCTCAACAGCGAGACCGGCTTCCGGATGGACGACACGTACCAGGTGAAGGTGGGAGGGGTGGACTGCCGCAACGTGGTGCGCGTGGACGACGACCACCTGCTGGCCACCATCCCCGCCGGGCTCGCCGAGGGCCCGCACGACGTGGAGGTGACGTCGCCGGCCCTGCTCAAGGCGCTCAAGGAACAGGCGTATTACGCCACCTCCACCGAGGCGCCGGTGCTCACCGGCGTGTCGCCGCGCGCCGCGGTCAACGACGCGCCGCAGACGGTGACGGTGTCCGGGACCGGGCTGCGGACCGGCGCGCTGATGTTCGCCGCCGCGGGGACCGTGGACGTGGTGGACATCCTCACCGCCACCCCGCTGCCCGACAGCGGCGGCCCGCAGACCTCGACCTCCAAGGAGGTGATCATCCCCTCCGCCCTCGCCGCGGGGCCGTACACCCTGGCGGTGAAGAACCCGGACGGGCAGCGGGCGCAGCTGTCCGGCGCCTTCTCGGTGGTGGACCCGGCGCAGCTGGCGCTGACGCTCACCGCGCCCGCCCAGGTCAGCGTGGGCCAGACCTTCAGCATCGACGGCGCGCTCACCAACGCCGGCGGCAGCGACGTCGAGAACGTGGTGCTGGCCCCGGTCACCATCACCGGCCCCGGCAACGCCACCGTGGGCGCCACCAGCACGCCACCGAGCACCACCGTCGCCGCGATGGGCGCGGGCGCGCTGGCGCTCACCGCCACGGCCACCCAGGCGGGCACGATGAGCGTCTCCACCCGCGCCACCGGGACCAACCAGTTCTCCGCGCGCCCGCTGCAGTCCGCCACCGCCACCACCGGCCAGGTGCTGGTGCAGCGGGCGGCCGCGCTCACCGCCACGGTGTCCGTCTCCCCGGCCAGCACCGCGTCGGTGGGCCAGTCGCTCACCGTCACCATGCAGGTGCAGAACACCGGCCAGGCCACCGCCACCAACGTGACGCCGTCCGCGCTGGTGCTCACCGGCGCCGGCATGGCCACGCTCGTCTCCGGGCCCACGCCGCCCAGCGCCGCCACCCTCGCCGGCGGCACCTCCGCCAGCTTCAGCTGGACGTACACCGCCTCGGCGGCGGGCGCGGTGACGTTCTCCGGGTCGGCCTCCGGGTCGGACGTCAACTCGGCGCTGACGGTGACCTCGGCCAGCGCCTCGGCGCCGGCGCTGGCGGTGGAGACGGCGGCCCAGCTCTCCATCGTCTCCTTCGCGGTGCCCGGCATCATCGCGCGGGGACAGACCTTCACCGCCAGCATGGTGGTCACCAACATCGGCCAGGCGGACGCGAACGTGGTCCTCC
>Ga0134122_10000212_pt1 | contig 35714 bp, 30 predicted proteins | sample KB302_FD_96461 | JGI IMG/M metagenome (GOLD analysis project Ga0134122, IMG submission 96461) | Terrestrial soil microbial communities without Nitrogen fertilizer from Kellogg Biological Station, Michigan, USA - KB3-0-2 | ecosystem: Environmental > Terrestrial > Soil > Unclassified ... | reverse complement strand
GGCGCCGTGAGCCCGCGCCCCGCGCGGCGCCGCGCCCGGCTGCTGGTGGTCGAGGACAAGGAATCGCTCCGCCGCCTGCTGGTCACGGCGCTTTCCGAAGAGGGATACGAGGTGGCAAGCGCCGAAGACGTCGCGGGCGCCCGGGCGCACCTCGCGGAGGGACCGTTCGCCGCCGTGCTCTCGGATCTCAAACTGCCCGACGGCTCGGGTCTCGACGTGCTGGCCGCGGCGCAGCAAGCGGCGCCTCAAGCTCCGGTGATCGTCCTCACCGGGTTCGGCACCGTCGCGACCGCGGTCGAGGCGATGAAGCAGGGCGCCTACGATTTTCTCGAAAAGCCGGTCGAGATCGACGATCTGGCCCGGCTGCTCGAACGCGCCCTGGGCACCGACGAGAAGGGAACCGACGGCACGCCGCCGGTCTTCGCGCCGCCCGGAGCGCCGCCGATCGTCGGCCGGCACCCGCGGCTCCGCGCCGCGCTGCGCCTGCTCGAACGGGTGGCTCCGACCGAGAGCACGGTCCTGCTCACGGGCGAGAGCGGCACCGGCAAAGAGCTGTTCGCCCAGGCGCTTCACGCGCTTTCGCCCCGGCGCGCCGGACCGTTCGTCGCGGTCAACTGCGCCGCGATTCCCGAGACTTTGATCGAAAACGAGCTGTTCGGCCATGAGCGCGGGGCGTTCACCGGCGCCGATCGGCGCCAGAGCGGACGTTTCGAACTCGCCGCCTCCGGCACCCTGTTTCTCGACGAGATCGGCGAACTCCGGCCGGAAGTCCAGGGCAAAGTGCTGCGCGTCCTGGAGGAGCGCTCGTTCGAGCGCGTGGGGGGCGGCGCCACGCTGCGCGCCGACGTTCGGCTGGTCGCGGCGACCAACCGCGATCTGGAAGCGATGGCGGCGGCGGGCTCGTTCCGCTCCGACCTCTTTTACCGCCTTGCCGTCTTTCCGCTCGAGCTGCCTCCCTTGCGCGAGCGGGCGAGCGACATTCCTCTTTTGGCCCGGCACCTGCTGGATCGGCTTTCGGAGCGCCATCGGAGCGCGCCGCTCGGCTTGGCCGCGGACGCTTTGGAGCTTCTTTCGGAGGAGCCCTGGCCGGGCAACGTCCGGGAGCTGGGGAACGTCCTCGAACGGGCGGCGATCCTCGCCTCCGGTCCGATCCTGCGCGCCGCCGATCTCCGGCCCCTGGTCCGTCCGCCGCGCTCCGAGCGCGAGCGCATCGAGCGCGCCTTGATCGCCGCCGACGGAGACAAACAGCGGTCCGCCGAAGCGCTCGGGATCAGCTACCGCACGCTCCAGCGGAAGATTCAGGAGCTGGATCTCGAAGGGGTGCCGAAGTACCGCAGCTGAGGCAGAATCGTTACCGACGGTAGCGGGCGAGGGAAGGCCGAGCGCCCGGAACGTCCGTAACCCTCTGGAAACAAATGCGCCCCGGAGTGGCCCCGGCCTTGCTTCCTTGCCACGCCAGAAAGTATCGGTGTCCGCATCGAGGGGAGGGTCCGCCGTGCAAGGAATCTGGAGCTTCCGCGGGAGGCGACCGCAAAAAGAACGCGGTTTCTCCGTGGTCGAAGTGCTGATCGCCGCCGCGATTCTGCTGTTCATCCTGCTCGGCCTGCTGCCGATCTTCACCCAGGCCGCGATGAGCAATTCTTCGGGCAATCAATACACCCAGCTGACCAATGCCGCGAAATCGGAGCTCGAACGGTTGATCGACCTGCCGATCGACAACGCGGAAGTCGTGGTTCCGAACGGCGTCAACGAGCGGGTGACCACGACCTACTACTCGGGAACCGCCAAAACCTGGGTCGATTTGACGACGCTCGGATCGGAAGAGCCGGTCTGGAACCGGAGAGTCACGATCCGCCAATGCGATCTCACCGGTTTCGTCAACGGCCGCTGCGCGACGCTGCAACCGGGAGGGGTCATTCCGCCCGCCCAGCTGCGTCAGATCGACATCGACGTGTCTCCGGGCCGAACCGGCACCAGCACCGCTTTGGCGCTTCTCGGCCTGACCAAAAAGGTCTCGCTCTCTTCGATCAAGGTCTTTTAGGGAGATGGGCCGATGAAAACAGGTCGTTCCTTCTATCGCCGACGGTCGGGCTTCACGGTCGTCGAGCTGTTGATCGTGCTGGCCGTGACTTTGATCCTGACTCTGATCATGCTCCAACTGTTCAACCTGAGCGACCGCCTCGCCCGGGTTCAGACCCGGGTCTCCGAGATGCAGCAGTCGCTACGCATCGGTCAGTACGACATGGTGCGGCTCGCCCGCATGGCCGGCCGCGGCGGGTTGCCCTCCATCCAGGCGGGGACGGCCTTGCCCTCGGGCATCGCAGTCTCCGTGCGCGGCAATGTCTCCGGCACGGGTGCGCGCCTGACCCCGGGCGACGCCGGCACGCCGAAGCTGCTCGAAGGCACGGACGTCATCACCCTGCGCGGCGCCTTCTCGACCCAGATCTTTCAGCTCAACTCGCTCGACAAGCGGACGTTCCGCCGTTGGGACGATGGCGCGAACCCTGCCGGCGGCGGGAGCGATGCCGATCCCGCCACGACCACCAACGGCGAGTTCCAGCTCTGTGCCGTCTCGCCCGCGGGGATCGCCCAGCCGCTCGCGCCGTTTCAGGCTCTGATCGACGACGCGTCGACGAACCCGTCGGGGGCGAGCCTCGAAGCCCTGGTGCTGGTCTCTCCGCTCGATCCGGCGTTCTATACCGTGGTCCAGATGGATCCGATCCATTCGACCAAGACCGCGACCACCTGCGCCATCGGAATCGAGGGCGTGACGATCAAATACCTGACCAACGACGACGCGCGGTCCGTGGCCTATCGCGCGCTCCAGCCTCCCGGGGCTTTCCGCATGCCGCCGCAGCTGACCAGCGCGATCTACGTCGGAATCATTGAAGAGTACCGTTACTACGTGCGGGAGGACCGCGCCGATCCGACCGATCCGGCGAGCGACCTGGTGCCGGTTCTTACCCGTGCGCGTTTTTATCCGGGGACCGAGGTCGCCTATCAGAACAATGCCTCGAACCTGACCGTGGACATCGCGTCCGGCATCGTCGATCTCCAGGCCTCCTACGGCATCGACACCAACAACGACGGGCAGGTGATCGAGGGGCTGGCCGTGGCCGATCGACCGAACGACGAATGGCTGGGCAACGCCCGGATCGCCAACGCGGCCAACGCTCCGCCGGAGAACCCGATCGCCGGCAAGCTCGCGTACCTCCGCATCAGTACGCTCGCGCGCACCGAGCGGCGAGATCCCGACTACGTCGCGCCGGTCCTCGATCGCTCCGAGGACCACTCCTACGCCTTCGACGTTCCCGATCGGACCAACGGTCGAACCGACCGGATGTACCGGCGCCGGCAGCTGCAGACGATCGTCGATCTGAGGAATCTGTCATGAAAATACCCCGCAAGCTCCTTCGCGCCGGGAGTCTCCCAGTGGAACAGGGGAGCGCCTATATCGTCGCGCTGCTGCTGCTCCTCCTGCTCACGGTGATCGGCCTCTCCCTTTCGCTGGTGACCCAAAACGAGCTGCAGATCGGCGCCAACGAAAAAATGATCAACCGCGTTTTCTATGCCGCCGACTCCGCGGTGTCGGAAGCGACCTCGCGCGCGCTGATCCTCGGGCAATTTCAGGCTTCGAGCTCGTTCACGCCGGATGCCGGTCCGTCGCCCGCGGGCCTGGGGATCGAAGTCCAGCGCAATTCCTACACCCGGCTCAACTCCCCGTATTGCGCGCTGTGCGAGGTCAACCAGCAGCCGGGCGAAGAGCCGTATCGCGACATCACCTATTACGTCGACGTCACCGCGATCCGTAGGGGCAGCGCGGGAGGCTCGACGCCGTTGGCCGAAAAACGGCTGAACGCGATGATCGACATTCAGCCTTACAAGCCGCAGCTGCCGGTCGTACCTTGATGGATTCAGGCACGTTTTCGTCCGAGGAGCGGGCGGCCGGGTTCGTGCCGCCAGGAGGAGTTATGAAGCACCCATGGCAGAAAATCTCCGGACGGTCGCGGCGCGTCGCGGCGACGATCCTGGTCGCGGTTTGTAGTCTTGGCCTCGGCCTCGGGCGCGCCGACGATCGGTTGCTCTTGCGCCAGTCGCCCGCCGATCCGTTGATGTTCATCCTCCTCGACACCTCGGGCTCGATGAACGAGCAGCCGCAGGATTCGGTCGTGCCGATCGGTTCCGCCGACGACCCGGCCTCGAAGATGTATCAGGCGAAACAGTCGCTGTATACCGCGCTGTTGAACAACCCGGACGTCCATTACGGGTTCGCCGCATTCAACCAGGACGATACGATCCTCAGGCGCAAACACTGGATTTACAAAGCGAACGCCAACGCCGGCTGGAGCGGCAGCGCCCTCTCTTATCCGCAGCTGGACGTGACCTACATCTTCGGCGGCGAAGATGAGGGGGGGATCACGGTTCAAGGATCGTGCAACGCGTCGATCACCTCGGTGGTGAGCGGGTTCACCAACCAGCTCCGCTGGCATCCGCTCACCGGCGACAAAGGCAACTTGGCGAGCGTGATCTACCTGCGCCAGAGCAGCCGGATCTACCGCGTGACGACGACGATCGCCGGTGGCAACCTGGGCGACGCCACGATCAGCGTAAAGGTCAAGCGCGAGAGAAATCTCACCTGCACGCTCGATCCCGACACCGGCATGGTCACCGCGGAGACGTTCTCACCGGCCGAAGAAAAGACGGTGGCGTTCTCGCTGGTGCGCCAGACGCTCTCGATGATCTCGGGGACGTCGCCCTCGGGACAAGTGTTCGGCTCGACCGACGTGCCGCTCGGACCCGCGAGCGGCGCGGGTTTCGGTGTGCTCAACAGCTGCGCGGGCATGGATCCGAACACCGATTCGGCTTCGGACCGCTACAAACTGGCGACCGCGATCAATGCCGCGTATGCGGCGAATCCGAGATTCGATCGCGGCGATTTCCTGCCTTTCGACTGGATGTCCACGAATCGGGACGAGATCCTGCGCCGCCTGGCGCCGAACCTGCGCGGTTCGGAAACCATTCCGGATTTCAGCCAGGCGCGCTACTTCAAAGTCCAGACCAGCGGCGACGTCGCAGTACCGAATCCGGATCTGGTGACCGCTTCGCAAGTCCCGCTGATCGCCCAGGGCTTCACGCCGCTGGGCAATGCGATGAACCAATTCCGCGACTGGTATGCCGGCTGCCACGACCAAGAGGTCTGCACCCCGGGCTCCGGCTGGTCCGACGTCGCGCAGGCCGACGACTCGCTGTTCGGCTGCCGGGGAAAATACCTGCTGATCCTCACCGACGGCCTCGATACCTGCGGCGGCGACGGCGAGCTCGGTCCGGCCTGCGAGGGTGCGCGGATCCTGTTCGAGAAATACGGCGTCGAGACGTTCGTCATCGCCTTCGGACGGGTTTCGGTCGCGGGCAACGTCCTGTCCTGCCTGGCGAACCGGGGATCGGGCGGTACCGTTCAGCCGTTCAACCCGCAGGACCAGACCGGCCTCAACAACGCTCTCGCATCGATTTTCGAGCGCGTCACCCAGGCGAGCCGTTCCTTCTCCTCCGCCGCGGTCCCGACCGTTCAGGCGAACTTCGAAGACACGATCTACGTGCCGACGTTTACGCCTTTGAACGCGGCGTCGTTCACCGAGCCGACCTCGACCGCACCCGGCGCGGGCGCCACCTGGGACGGTCACCTGAACGCCTTCTTGAAGCCGATCCCGATCAATAACTCGACGGGAAAACCGGATACCACGATCGCCTGCTCGCCGACGAAGCGGAGCGGATGCTTCCTGTGGGATGCGGGCGCACAACTGCTCACCCAGGCGCCGACGATGGCGGAGCTCAATCCCACCCCGCCGGCTACGCCGCTGTGGAATATCGGCTCCGCCGACACTCAGCGGCGCGTTTTCTATCCCGCGGCCTCGACCTCCTCGACGGTTCCGGTGACGCGTCGGCTGTTCCTGCCGCAGACGACGCTCGCCACGCAACAGGACCTGTGGGAAGGGATGAAGCTGGTCGCCGACCCGCTCAATAGCCTTCAGGTCAGCGCGGCAAACGCGAAAGTCGAATCGGCGATCAAGTACACCTTGCAGGAGAAGGCCGCCAGCCTCGATGCGACCCATACCGCCCGCTTCGCCCTCGGCGACATCTTCCATTCGAACCCGGTCCTGGTCAGCGCACCCGGCCGCATCGCCTATTTCGACGCCGACGTGCCGAACCCGCCGGGCACCACGACCGCCTGTTCGACGAACAAGGGGTATCGCTGCTTCCGCAGCAAGCATCAGCTGCGCCGCCGGCTGGTCGCGGTCGGCAGCAACGAAGGCGAGATTCACCTGATCGACGCCGGCATCTATCGCGACAACGTGTCTCCCGCGGCGTTCGACAACGGTACCGGCAAAGAGGCATTCGCCTTCATCCCGCGGCCGATGCTCGAACATCTCCGCCGTCAAGCGGAGGACACGCGGCAGGATTGGGGGGTGGACGGCACCGTGCAGGTGGACGACGTGTTCATCGATCCCAGCCACAGCGGCACGCCGACGAACATCGAACGCGAGTGGCGCACGATCTTGATCGGCGGGCTGCGCGAAGGCGGGGCCGGCTATTACGCGCTGGACGTCACGCAACCCGATGCCTTCGACGGCGGCGGCATTCCCCGTCCGCTCTCCGGCTCGACCTACGTTCCCTCCTGTTGGAACGGTGGCACGGGCTGCGGGCCGGTACCGTTCGGATCGGTGCTTTGGAGCTTCTCCGACTCGTCCGACGAAGACGGCAACTTGGTCCCCGACCTCGGCGACACCTGGTCGACGCCGAACACCGGGCGCATCCGCATCGTCACCAACGCGGCGACCGATCCCAAGCAATACGAGGATCATTACGTCGCCGTCTTCGGCGGCGGGATGGATCCGAACCGGACGAACAGCACCGGCAACTGGCTTTACATGGTCGATGTCGAGACCGGGAAGATCATCTACAAGCGGGTTCTCGACGGTTCCGCGCCGAGCGATCCGGCGGCGATCGACAGCGATCTCGACGGCTACCTGGATCGGATCTACATCGGCACCACCAAGGGCTGGCTGTACAAGGTGGATCTGACCAAGGACGCCGAGCTGGTCGACATCGGCGGCGGAAGGACGCGGATCACCACGGCCGCATGGGCGCCGTTCAAGGTGTTCGACACGGCGACCGCGCGGGGTACGGCCAGCGAGGAGATTCGCCCGGTCTACTTCCCGCCGTCCGTCGTCTTCGATTCCAAGAGCGGTCAGTTCGCGGTCGGCTTCGGCACCGGAAACCGGGAAGACCTGTGGACCGGAACCCCCGAGTCCCTGATCGAAGGGCGCTTCTACTTCCTGCTCGATACCGGCTGGCACGTGCTCGGGGCGAGCGAACTGCCGAACATCAACACGACCCTGCCCAAGACCGAAGACAACTTCGTGCAGATCTCGCTCACCAGCGCGCTCGCGGGCAGCGGCACCAACCTCCTCAACGCACCGCCGATCGGCAGCCAGTCCGGTTGGGTCATGCGGCTCGCGGCGAACGAACGGGTGATCTCGAAATCGCTCACGCTGTCGGGTATCTCCGTGTTCACCGGGTTCATTCCGAGAATTCGCCCGAATGCCTTGGGCCTTTGCGAGCGCAACGGCACCAGCAACATCTACACGGTGCTCGCGACGAACGGCGACGCGGTGCTCGGGTCGCTCCCCGCGGACCGGCGCCGGGTGGTCCTGTCGTTCGTCACCAATCCGTTCGTCGAGACCAACATCAGCAAGAACCCCAGAGGGAGCGACGCGCCTCCGACGACCGGTGCGGTCTGCCGTCCGAGCAGCGAGGCGGTGCAGACTTTGCGTTCCTTGTTCCCCTCCGGTTGCAAGTTCACCGCGTATACTCAGGACATCAAGACCTTCCAAGTCGATACCGAGCTGGTCTGCGTCGCCGCGATTCCGGTTTGCGTGCGCGAGCAGAACTGGAGGGATCAGTGAACAAGAGCATTGTGGCTGGAGGTTGGGTGCTTGGCGCGGCGTTGCTCGCGTCGTGCACGGCCGCGAAGGCCGATTGGCTGGTGCTGCGCGACGGTTCGCGGATCGAGGCCAAAGGACCCTGGAAGGTCTCGGGCAAGCAGATCGTGTTCACCACGGTCGAGGGCAAACTCTCCTCGCTCCGCGGCGACCTGGTCGATCTGGACGCCAGCGCCCGCGCGACCGAAGAAGCATTGCGCGAGCGGAAAACCGGGGAAGCCAAGACGGAGCCCACCGCGCCCGAGGCCAAGGCGAAATCCCGGTGGTCGTTCACCGACAAGGATTTCGCCCGCCCGCAAGCCGAGGAGCCGTCCCAGGATGACGATGGCGACAAGAAGGGCGCGAAGGCGAAGCCTCCGGAGGAGAGGCAGGACCTCGAAGTGGTGGTTTGGAGCCAGTCGGTCGATCCGGCGCGCAATCGGGTCAAGGTCTCGGGCACGTTGCAGAATGGCAGCAAGGACATGGCCGCGTCGGTCGAGCTGGAGGTCCAGCTGATCGACCGGCAGGGAGTGGTGGTCGGGGCTCAACCGGCGGTGGTCCAGAAGCTGAGCTTGGCGCCTGGGGAATCGACCGATTTTTCGACCACTTTTCCTCAGATCGTCAGCTACCAGACCGTAAAGTTCGCGCCCAAGGCCTCGATGTTCAAAGTCACGCCCAAGGAAGACGAAGACCAGGGAGACGGCTCCGCGACGCCCTGAGGAGCCCGGCTTCACGGCTTGGTCGTCCGACGTCCGATGTTGAGACGTCCGTGGGGCGGTGCTTCGGCGCCGCCCTTTTCGCGTTTCAGGCGACGGGCAGGGTGAGCGTCGCGACCGTGCCCCCCCCTTCGCGGTCCGTGAGGTCGAGCGTGCCGCCGTGCAGGCTCGCGATCCGATAGGCAAGGGCGAGCCCCAGCCCCACTCCGCCCGGCCGGCCGGTCACGAACGGCTGGTAGAGCCGCTCGCGGATTTCGGGCGAGACCCCCGGTCCGCGATCGCGGATCTCGATCGCCAGAAAATCTTCCGAGGTTTTGCGCACCGCGATCTCCAGCGGGCCTGTGCCGCCCGCCCTCCGCTCGGCCTCGGCGGCGTTCAGCAGCAGATTGCGCAGCGCGCGGGAGAGCAATGGTTCGTCGCCCGAGGCGAGAAGCGCCGTCTCGCCCGTGACGTTTACCCCGAACCCTCCGAGCGCCGGATCGTGAGCCGCGCGCGCCAGAAGCTCGTCCAGCGCCACGGCTTCCCGGCGCGCCGAGCCGGGCCGGGCGAATTCCAGGAAGTCGTTCGCCACCCGCTCCAGGTGATCGGCTTCGCGCCGCATCTCCGCCAGGTAACCGCCGACCGCCTCGCCGTCGGGCTTTCGATCGATCAGGGTCAGGTAACCGCGCAGGGTGGCGAGCCCATTCCTCAGCTCGTGGGCGACCCCCGCCGCCATTTCGCCGAGTTGGGAGAGTCCCTCGGCCACCCTCGCCTGCTCGCGCCGCAGCCGTACCTCGGTGAGATCGGTGAACAGGACGAGATGGCCGCGGACGCCGCCATCGACCCGTCGCAGCGGGTGGACGGAGAGGCCCAGAATCGTCCGCCGGTTCCCGCTTCCCGCGGCGCCGGAGCCTTCGAGACGGATCTCCTCGCGTTGGACGCCGCTTTCCGAGGCGATCGCCGGCACGACCAGCGCGAGCACCTCGGGCCGGTCGGCCAGCAGCTCGCGCACGTCCGGGCCGGCCGCGGCCGGCGATCCCTCCGATCGAACAGGCGGCCGGAAAGTAGGCAGGCCGAGCAAGGCGGCGCCCAGGTCGTTGAGCGCCAGAACTTCCCCCACCCGGTCGAGAAGCAGCAGGCCGCTCTGCAGGCTCGGCGAGAGGGTTCGTTCGAGCGCCGCGAGGTCATCCTCTCCTGCCGCCGCTTCGGCCGGCGCGGGAGAGTCGGCGAGCGCCCGCTCGAACGTCGCGAGAAGAAAATCGACCTCGTCTTCGTCGGTCGCGCGCGTGCCCCCGGCCTGCTCGGCGCGGGCGAGCAGACGTTCCCAAGGGCCGAGGATCTGCTGCAAGGAAAACAGGGCGAGCAGCAGGAGCGCCGCATTGACCGGCAGGACGATCAGCGTGAGCCAGCGGACGGCGCGCAGCTGGCTCGCAAGGGCGGCGGCGGGGAGCTCGACCACCAGGGCGCGTCCGGCTCCCTCCAGCGGTACGCGGACCGCCACGGAATCGCCGCTCAAAAGAGGTCCCCAGGCGAGGCCCGAGCCCCCGGTTCGTGCCGGAAGGCCGAGCCCGGAGAAAGGTCCGATCTGCGCCATCGTCGTCCCCAGCCCGTCGGTCATCGCGAGAGCGCCGCCGAGGGCCCGTACGGGTTCTGCCAGCCGGGCGAGATCGGTTTCGGCGGAGCGCGGCGGGGACTCGCCGAGTTGCCGCACCAGGCGCCCGGCGATCGCGGCGGCCTGGTCGCACCGCTCTTCCCGCCAGCGATGCAGGGCGCTGCGCATGGAGAAGAGCGTAAAGGTCGAGATCAGGACCAGCAGCAGCAGGGTCGCCGGCAGCAGGATCAAAATCTCCCGTCGCGCGCCGAGCTTCTGAGGTCGCCGCATCCACTCCTTTTACAACACGCCGAGGTAGGCGGTCGAGATCGCGTCGCCGAAGAACAGCCCGACCAGCGCCCCCAAGGCGAGGAAGAGCCCGAACGGCAGCTTCGAGCGAAACCCGAACCGGCCGACGGCGAGAAGCGCGAGACCCGAGAGGGCTCCCGCGACGACCGCGACGAACAGCGCCACGCCCATCGAGCGGAGACCGAGGAAGGCGCCGATCATCGCGAGCATTTTGACGTCGCCGAAGCCCATGCCGTGCTCGCGCCGGATCAGGTACCAGAGGCCCCAGACGAGAGTGAGAAGGCCCGCGCCCGCCGCCGCGCCGATCGCCGCGGAAAGCAGCCCCGGGCCGGAGAGCCAAGGCTGGACGGCAAGGCCGATCGCGATCCCCGGCAGCGTGATCCTGTCCGGCAGGAGGAAATGCTCGGCGTCGATCGCCGCGAGCACCACCATCGCGGCACAAAAAACGGCGGCGACCAGGGCGTCGAGGCTCAGACCGAAGCGCAACGCCGAAAGCACGAACAACGCTCCCGTGAGCGCCTCGATCGCGGGGTAACGCCAGCCGATGCGCACGCCGCAGGTGCGGCAGCGTCCGCGCAGCCAGAGGAAAGCGAAGACCGGTATGTTGTCGTAGGGGCGGATCGGCGTGCCGCAGGCGGGGCAGCGCGAGCGCGGCAGGACCGTCGAGAGATGCCGCGGCAGCCGATAGATGACGACGTTCAGATAGCTGCCGACCAGCAGGCCGACCAGTCCGGCATAGATCCAGTAGAGGAGATAGAGGGGCACGGCGGGGCGGATCTTACGTCAACAGGCTCCGCCGCCGCCGCGTCGCGATCTCAGGGTTTTTGCGGCCAGCGAACGAAGAAACCGTCGGTCCAGACGATGTCCTGAGTGTAATCGGTCGGGTCGAAGGAGCCGAAGGCGTAGGTCTCGCCCGAAGGCATGCCGCCGAGACCGGGGCTCCGGATCGCCATCACGTGCTTGTTGGTCGGGTCCCCGACGTTGAGGTAGTAATTGTACGGGTGTTTCCAACCGTCGAGCGGCGGCAGCTGGCCGACGTAGTTCGGCTCCAAGACGGTCTGCAGGATCGGCGCCGCGATGCCCGTGTAGTCGCCGAGATTGGTCGTGCCGGAGGTCGTGGTCGAGGCTCCGGCCGCCGCGGCGCCCGTCTGGTCGGTCAGCCAGGACATCATGCCGGTGCCGACGATCTTGATCTCGGCGACCGTTCGCTTCTGCTTCGCCTTTTGCATCGCGTCCAAGAGGTTCGGGATCAGCATCGCGGCAATGATGCCGATGATTGCGATGACGATTAAAAGCTCGATCAGGGTGAAGCCACCGGCACGGACTCGTCGCTGAGAGAACATATGAACCCCTCCATCTAACTCCTGATATCCCACGGAATCGCAAGCCACGTGCCAGCCGGCCGTCAACAGCAATAGTCTTTGGAATCAATACTTTCGGAGACTATCTTCGGCCGGATTGCCAAAATGCGTCACCCAGGGGGCAGAAACTGTCAGGGCGCGGCGAGAGCGCGAAGGAGCTTCTTCGTCCGCTCGATTCCGCGGTCGAGCTCAAGGAGGGGAATGCGTTCATCGACGGCATGGATTCCCGCCAGATCCGGTCCCTCCAACGCAAAAGGGGAGAACCCATAGGCAGGGATGCCCCGTTGGCGAAAGTAGCGTGAATCGGTGAACCCGGCGATGAATGCGGGCACGACCGGCGCGGAGCCGCCGAGCGTCTTTTGGAATGCGGCGAAGGTCGGCGTCGTGGTCGGCGAGGCCGCGGCGGGGGGGGAGGTCAGCAAGACCTTCACGTCGAGATCGGGGCCGAGCGCCTCCTTGACCTGGCGCAGGTAGGCCAGGGCGTCGGTGTCCGGCAGCAGGCGAACGTCGATCTGGGCGCGAGCGCGCGGGGGAATGACGTTGATCCGATCGCCGCCGGCCAGAACGGTAACCTGCGCGGTATCGAGAAATAGATTGGCCAGCCCCGGCATCAGCATTTCCCGCGGCCCGTCGGGCGCCACGATCCGGTCGATGGCCAAGAAACGCTCTCGCCAGTAGGGGTTGTGGAGCGGAGCCAGGGCGTGCAGGTAAGTCCGGGCCGGCGCGGAGACCCGCCAGCGGGGAGCGGCGCCGAGCAGTCGATCGAGGCCCCGGATCAAGTCGTGGTTCGCGCTCCAGGGATTCAAGCCCGAGCCGTGGCCGCCGCGTCCCTCGGTGGTGACCTCCAGCCAGAGCGGGCGCTTCTGTGCGACCTCGATGCCCCACCAGAGCAGGCGATCCTGCGCCATCCGGTTCGCTCCGCCCTCCCCGATCACGGAGGTGACGCCGGCAAACAGCTCGGGATGTTTTTCCAGCAGCCAGGCCGTTCCGCCGCCGCCGCCGCTCTCCTCGTCGGCGACGGCGAGCCAGATCACGTCGTGCGTTCGCGGCACGCCGCTGCGTTTCAAATCGATCATCGCCGCCAGGAACGCGATGCCGAGGCTCTTGTCGTCGATCGCTCCCCGGCCCCAGAGGCGGCCGTCGCGAATCTCGCCCGAAAACGGCGGGACCTGCCAACCGGATTCGGCCGGCACGACGTCTAGGTGATGCAGCAGGAGGATCGCGCCCCGAGCGCCCTCGCCACCCGCGGTGGCGGGAAGGCGCGCCCAGAGATTTTGGCGCCCGGGCTCCTTGCCCAGCCTTTGGTAGGAGATCGTCTCGCGCGCCAGGATGCCGGCGAGGTAGTCCACCGCCCGGCTCTCGTGGCCCGGCGGATTCGTCGTGTCGATCCGCAGATAGTCGCGCAGCCAAGCCGTCCCTTCGGAGATCCGAGGGGTGCCCACGACCGGGGAGCAGGCGAGCAGCAGGAGCAGGAGCAGAGAGAGTCGGCGGATCATGAGGTGGATTCTCGCTCCAAAAAGTTCTCGTCCCAAAAGACAACCGCCGCGACGTGAAGGTCGCGGCGGCTGGACTTCAGGGCTCGAAAAAGCGGAGGGTATCGCCCTAGACGACACCCCCCTCTGACCGAGCCTCCAACAGACAGCAAAGGGTGTTTAGTTGGTGGTCTTCTGCGGCCAGCGGACGAAGAAGCCGTCGGCCCAGACGATGTCCTTGGCGTAGTCGGTCGGGTCGAACGAGGTGACCGTGTAGCTGGTGTCGTCGTCCGCCACGCCGCCGCGGCCGTTGCTGCGGATCAACATGACCTGCTGCTCGAGCACGCGCGAGCCGGTCTTCAGGTAGAAGTCGTAGTCGCCCTTCCAGCCGTCAACCTTCGGTACGTCCTGCATGTAGACCGGGACCAGCAGCGAGCTCAAGGCGGGTTGATCGATGGACACGTACGAGCCGAGCTCGATCGTGCTCTGACCGGCGGCGGCGGCGCCGACCTGGTCGGTCAGCCACGAGAACATCGCGGTGCCGGTGTTGCGGATGTCGGCGACGGTCCGCTTCTGCTTGGCCTTCTGGAGCGCATCGAGGAAGTTCGGAATCAGCAAGGCCGCGATGATGCCGATGATCGCGACGACGATGAGAAGCTCGATGAGCGTGAAGCCCTTCTGACGCTTGCGAAGACGGTTGAGCATTGGCTCCTCCCTATTCTTTCTACCAGACTGCTCCCACGGCCAATTCCATGGGTTTTGTCTGGGATAGAAAGCAGGCATCGTGCCAGGCCGTCGAAACGCGGAAACCCTTGAGAAATCAAGGTCTTCCCCTGCACGCCAGACAAACTTTGACCAGCGGCGATGTCAAAAAATGTCAAAGAGCGAGACGACGTAAGATCGCTTTGTACAATTCGACCCCGTCCACGAAGCCCGGCAGCGCCATCCGTTCGTTGGCGTTGTCCACTTGGAGGGTATCCGTGCTCAGGATCAGGAACGGCGACAGGCCGTAGGAAGGAATGCCGGCGGCGCGGAAGAAGCGCGCGTCGGTCGCGGTCCACGGCAAGAGCGCGGGTCCGATCCTCGCCTGAGGGTAGTTCTCCGCCAGGGTCTGCCGGATCGCTTGGAAGTCGGCGCCGTCCGCGGGGCTCGGGTCGGCACGACCCGCCGGGTCGGAGATCCTGTACGCCAATCCATGGAGCAGGCCGGGGGGGACCAGGCGAGCGAGCGCTTCGTCGGTTTCCGTGTCCCGGAGCAGATGGAGAATCACCCGCAGCCGGTAGCCGCCGCCCGGATCGGCCTCCACGTCGAAAGGCAGCGCCTCGTCGCGGAAGAAGCCTTTGAGATAGCGCGGGAGCTTCGAGAACTCCGCCGCGCTTTGGGTCAGGGCATCGGGGTCGGCGAGCGCCTGGCGGAGCCAAGGGTGGTCCCGCGAGGGGGCGTAGCGCTTCATGTAATCGCGCACTTCGGGCAGCAGGCGCAAGCCGCTGTTTTCGGCCTGCGCCGCGGCGAGAAAATCGTGGATCTGGTCCAAGGGCTGGCGATCCGGACCGCAGACGTACAGATCGACGTAATGCTTTTGGCCGACCTCGATGCCCCAGTACTTGATGTCCTCGCGCGTCCGCGCTTCGAGAAATCCGCCTTCCGTGAGCACCAGGCCGAAGCGGGAGACCAGGTCCCGGCGTTCGGCGAGCAGCCAGCGGACGCCGAGATCGCTGCCCGTCTCCTCGCTGCTGGTGCCGAGAAAGATCACCGAGCGCTTGAGCGGCTTGCCGCTCTCTTTGAGCGCGATCAAGGCGCGCAGCTGGGCGATCGCGACGCTCTTCATGTCGAACGTGCCCCGGCCGTACATCCAGGGCATTTCGACATGCGCCTCAAAAGGTGGCGCGAACCATTTCTCGTTCGGATGAATGTCCTCGACGTCGATGTGGTGATGGAGCACGATGGCGCGCGGATCTTTGCCTTCCAGCACCGCCCACAGATTCGCCTTGTGCGGTCCCATCCGCTCGATATGAGAAGGAATGCCCGCCGCCGCCAGCTCGCCGGCCAGGAAGCGGGCGCCGGCGATCTCGTCGCCGGTCGCGTCCGTGGTGTCGATCCGGACGTACGCGCGAAGCTCCTCCACCTCCTTCAAATGGAGGTAGTCGCGCGAGTCGAGCCGCTCGGAGGCGAGCCGCCGCAACGGGCGTTCGAGCACCGTGACGAACGCGAACGCGATGCCGGCGACGGCCAGAGCGCTCGCATAGAGGGCGACCCGCGAGACGGCCCGGCGCTTGCGCTCGAAGGGGGAGAAGCGGTTCGGGCGGTCGAACATTCGACGGATCATAGTCGCCGCCGGGACCTTGTGTATGCTTCCCGCCTTCGATGCGAGCCCGCGATTGATGCCGACCTTAGAGACGCCCACCGCCCCGCCGCGCCTCGATGCGCCCGCGCCGCGCCCGACGAGAATGCCGCGCTGGCTGCTCGCCGTGGGCCTGCTCGGTTGCCTGCTCTATCTCGGTGCCGAGGCGTCCGTTCTTTCCGGAGAGCTCGGCTTTCCGCTCGACGACAGCTGGATCCATCTGCAGTTTGCGAAGAACCTGGCGCTCGGCCATGGGCTGTCCTACAACCCGGGCGAGCCGGTGACCGGCTCGACGGCCCCGCTGTGGACCGCGTTGCTCGCCCTGCTGATCTACCTCCCCGGCAACGTCGTCCTGTGGACCAAGGCGCTCGGCGTGGCGCTTCATCTGGCGGGCTTGGCCGCGATCTGGCGCCTCGGACGCGAGCTCGACCTGTCGGCGGCCGGCGCTTCGGTCGCCACCGCTTTCGCGGCCGCCACCTCCTGGCTGGTCTGGTCGGCGCTCTCCGGCATGGAGGTGCCGCTGTTCATTCTCTTGAGCGTCGGCGGCATGGTGCTCCACCTGCGCGAGCGCCGCGATCCGGTCCGCCCGCCGCTCTCGCTCGGAATCTTCGGCCTGGCGATTCTCGCCCGGCCGGAAGGCGCCCTGCTCCTGGTGCTCGCGGTCGTCGACCGATTGCTGGTCGGTTTCAGCCGCCGCGCTCCGGACGCTTCGGACACCCCAGAAGACGGGGCGGACTCCCCGGGCGACTCCGCCGCCTCCGGAGGCCTGGTCTGGCGGCTGCCCCCCTGGCGGCCGGTCGTTCTCGGTCTGCCGCTCGCGCTCTGCGCCCTGGCCGGTCCGCTCCTGTTCTACAAGATCGTCGGCGGTCATTTCCTGCCGACGACGTTTTCGGCCAAGGGCGCCGAGCTCCACGACCTGCTTCCCGACCTTCAATATGCCGCCACGATCCTCTCGATCGTCTTCCGCGCGGTGCCCTGGATGACGCTGCTCGCCGGAGCCGGCGTGCTCGCCCTGATCGAGCGCCTGGGAACCCGCCGCGACCGCGGCCTGCTGCCCGCGCTCTGGCTGATCGCCCTGCCGCTCGCCTACTCGACGATCAGCCCCGTCGGCCGCGGCCTGCTCGCGGGCAATTTCGGCCGCTACTACTTTCCGCTGATGCCGATCGTGATCGTCCTCGGGGTCGTCGGGCTCGAACGCGCGGCGGCGGCGCTTGGCGCGCGGATCGGACTCGGGGCATCCGGCGCCACCGGCACCGCCGGAACCGGGGCGAGCCTGCCGCTCCGCGCGATCCTGCTCGCCCTGCTCGCCTGGCCGACGCTCGCCGGTCTCTGGCGCGGCTCGCTGCTGTTCGCCCAAAACGTCGCGAACGTCGAGGACAGCGACGTCCGGATCGCTCGCTGGCTCGCGCCGCGCCTGCCGGAAAATGCGGTGCTTGCGGTCAACGACATCGGCGCGGTCAAGTTTCTCCTGCCCAATCGGGTGATCGACCTGGTCGGCATCGCCAGCCCGGAGATCCGGCTGGAAGCGTCGGCGGAGATGAAGAAAGGTCTCAGCTTCGAGTCGGCGATGCTGCTCGCGATCGAACGGCGCCGGCCCGATTACGTGATCGTCTTTCCTTCCTGGTTTCCGGTGGTGACCCGCGACCCGCGGTTCCGCCTGGTGGCCTCCCTGGAGATCGTCAACAACATCACCATGGGCGACGACAGCCTGGGCGTCTGGGCGACGCCGTGGACCGATGCCCCGCTCCGCCGCCTGCCGGGCGATCCCGAACCGGGCGGCGCGATCGGCGGCACCGCGCCGGAGCCCCTCGAACCTGCCCATCCGGCGACACCGACCGCCTCGGAGACCACCCCTCGATGAAAGTGCCGTTTCTCGACCTCACCCGCACCGTCGCCCGCCTCCAGCCCGAGCTGGACCGGCGGTGGCGCGGAATTCTCGATACCACCAGTTTCATCCTCGGCCGCGAGCTGAAGGAATTCGAGCAGGCCTTCGCGGATTACCTGGGCGTCGATGCGTGCGCCGGGCTCGCAAACGGAACCGACGCGCTGATCCTGCCGCTCCGGGTGCTCGGGGTGAAACCGGGCGACGAGGTGCTGGTCCCCGCGTTCAGTTTTTTCGCCACCGCCGAGGCGGTCGCCCTGGTCGGGGGAACTCCGGTGTTCGTCGATGTCGATCCCGAGACGCTCAACATCTCGCCCGACGACGCCAAGGCGCGGATCACCGATCGGACGGTCGGCATGATCGGCGTCCATCTGTATGGCCGGCCCTTCGACGTCGATGCGATCTGCCGCTTCTGCGGGCTCCATGGGCTCTGGCTGATGGAAGACGCCGCCCAGGCGCACGGCGCCAAGTGGCGCGGAAAAAGGGTGGGTGGGTTCGGGCGCATCGCCGCCTGGAGCTTTTACCCGACCAAGAACCTCGGCGGTTTCGGCGACGGCGGCGCGGTCACCGGCAACGAGCCCGTGCTGGTCGAAAAGACCCGCCGCCAGGGCAATCACGGCCAGGCGGAGCGCTATACCCACCTGGAGATCGGCACCAACAGCCGCTTGGACACGCTCCAGGCGGCGGTGCTCAACTGCCGGCTCGCCCTGCTCGACGAAGACAACGCCCGCCGCCGCGCGATCGCCGCCCGCTACGCCGAACGCTTCTCCGGCGTCGGCGACCTACGCCTGCCGCCCGACCGGCCGGAGGTCGAATCGGTCTACCACCAGTTCACCCTGCGCACCGAAAGGCGCGACGACCTGCTCGCCCACCTCACGAAAAGTGGCATCGGCGCCTCGGTCCACTACCCCTCGCCGCTCCACCACCAGCCGGCCTTCGCCGAGCATTTCGCGAACACCCCCATGCCCGACCTGCCCGTAGCCACCGCCGCCGGTAAGGAGGTTCTCTGCCTGCCAATCTTCCCGGAGCTGACCGACGACGAGGTCGATGCCGTCGCTGACGCGGTGGTGGGCTTCTTCGGGTAGGAGCTTCGGGCTAGAACAGTAGTGATCTGGGCCAGGACAGTGGTGATCTGGGCCAGGACAGTGGTGATCTGGGCCAGGACAGTGGTGATCTGAGCCAGAACAGTGGTGATCTGGGCCAGATCAGTGGTGATCTAGGCCAGAACAGTGGTGATCTGGACCAGGACAGTGGTGATCTGAGCCAGAACAGTGGTGATCTGAGCCAGAACAGTGGTGATCTGGGCCAGGACAGTGGTGATCTGGGCCAGGACAGTGGTGATCTAGGCCAGAACAGTGGTGATCTGGACGAGAACAGTGGTGATCTGGACCGCCCTCCGCTGGGCTGCACCTGAGCATGAACCGAGCATCCTAGAGCGAGGGTAGCCGCGGTTCTGGTGGCCCCAATTTTGGTCTCCAGTTGTAATCCTCTTCCTTAGAGAGCAAAATTTAGTAGAAGAGAATGGGGCCGATAAGTATGCACCTTAGCCGAGAGCTGATTCAGGCGGTTGTCGAGAGCAAAATGCCTCCTCGGGCCTTCCTAGACTTCATGTTGCACCACCTACTTGATTTATGTCCAGACTGTAGGCGGGAGTGGAACTCTTACCAGACATCAAGGCGCGACCCTGTCGGGTCCTATGAGAGAGCCTTCGCGGTCCTCAACCGGCTCGCAAAGGAGGAGATTCCTCGGCTCCAGAAAGAGGAGCTGAGGTCAGCCCGTGATTACCGCGACTTGATGGGTCTTCCCAAAGATGCCCGTGCATCACGGATCACCAAGGCCTACCGTCGGTTTCGAGCGCCTGCTCTGGTAGAGCGGCTCCTTAAGGACTGCCGCTCTTCTGTCACCTCCCGACCTCGCGAGGCTCATCACTTCGCTGATCTTGCCTACTTGGTGGCAGTACAACTATCAGGCTCGTCAGTTGCCCGAGAACTTCAGAGCCTCAGCTTGGGAGAGCTTGCCAATGCGACGAGGGCAGGGGGCGACCTCATCAGTGCCGACCAGCGCCTATCTCAAGCCCGAAAGGTCATAAAGATCGGCGGCGTAACCGACCTGCGAGTCGCCGCGCGCCTTGATTCTCTTGAAGGATCTCTCCGAAAAGACCAGCGCCGGTTCAGGGAGGCCAGAGAGGCTCTCCGCCGGGCTCTGCTCCTCTATAGAAGTGTGGGAGAACAGAGGCAAATCGCCACGGTTCTGATGAAGCTGTCCATCATCCATTCCCATGAGGGGAAGTACTCGGAAGCTGTGGCGGTTGGTTTGCAGGCCATTGAGCTCTTAAGCCAAGAGGAGGACTACGCGCTCTACCTGGCTGCTCGGCACAATCTGGGCTTCTACTTGGTGGAATACGGACAACTTGATGAGGCACTCTCTATCGTCGAGATCGATGAAAGAGCGCACAGAAGCCTGGGGCAACCGCTTTTTCAGATTCGCTATACATGGCTTCGCGGGCGTATTGCGGCAAGAGCTGGGGATCTTGACTCGGCAGAAGCCTGTTTCCGTAAGACACGCGACACCTTCATTGCCGCAGGCATTGGCTACGACGCGGCCCTGGTTTCTCTAGATCTCGCACTCGCATATCTGCGAGCCAATCGTCTGGAAGAAACGCGTGCTCTGGCAGAAGAGATCGCCCCTATCTTTCAGGCCCAGGACGTACACAGAGAAGCATTCGCGGCCCTGGTTCTTTTTCGAGATGCGGCCACACAGCAGACGCTCACTGTAGAGCTTGTCCGGAAGCTCTGGTCATACTTTCTGCTCGCACGAACGGACAAGAGCTTTCGGTTCACAATCTGAAGGTATGTCCATGCTCTCGCACAGTTCTTACTAAGGCGAGCCCCAAGCTCAACGGCTCGACTCAGAACGGCTTCGTCCTCTATCCCGGCATCAAATTCGGCGACGTAAGCAACCTGATGGCCCTCGTTACGAAGGCTTTCTACAATTTGGCCATCCACGCTTTCATCTGCAACGAAGTTCATGCAGCCCGTTCAGGAATGGGATAGACCACATCGGCACGGAGGCTTTGGGCGGCGAACGCGATGGCTGCTAGCACCGCCTCACGGGTAAGACGAGGGTGGGACTGAACGAGCTGTTCTATCGTTTCTCCGGCTCCGAGCTTTTCGAGGATCAACTCAACGGTCAAGCGAGTTCCCGCAACGACCGGCTTGCCCATCATGATCGAAGGATCGGATCGGATCAGGCTGTTCATGGCGCTCTCCTTTCTCGACATCGTAGCGTAGGGCCGCAATCCAAGGTCTGGAGCTTGGCGGGGAGCCCTGCTTACGGCCCGCCGCCCGCCAATTCCGCCAGCAGATCCGGCGGGGGAGGCTCGGCCTCGATTCGCAGCGGCTGTCGGTTCGCGAAACGCAGGGCGTGGCTGGCGAACAGGCGCGCCGCTTCGACTCGTCCGCGGCTGCGCGCCATCTCCGCGGCCCGCCCGGCGGTGGCTGCGGCGCGGGCGAAATCTCCCGTTTCGGCGTAGGCGGCGGCCAGGGCGTCGAGGATCGTGCCGTTTTGCTGTTGGCTGATGCGGGCGGCCTGCTCGGCCAGGCGGACGGCTTCGGGGCCGTTCCTCACGGCGGGGTCCGACCAGGCGGCGAGCAGGCGGGCGAGCCGGGCGAGCGTCACCGGGTTTTCCGGCTCCTTGACCAGTGCCTGACGGAGGCTCTCAACCGCCTCCGTGCCGCGCCCGACTGCGGTGAGGGCAAAACTCTCCAAGAACAGCGTCCGGCTGTCGCCCGGTTCCAAGCGGACCGCCTCGCCGTAGTGCGCGGTCGCCTGGTTCCAATCGCCGCGGGCGAGCGCCATGTCGCCCAGCCGGGCGTGGGCCGCCCCCAAGCCCGGCTTCAGGCGTAGCGCGCGCTCGAACCGTTCGATCGCCTCGGCCGTCCGACCCTGGCGAAGACGGGCCATGCCGAGTTGGTATTGGCCCACGGCATTGCCCGGCGCGATCACCACCAGCTTTTCGTACAGCGGCTCGGCGAGGTCCGTCCGGCCGCGCGCGAGGTAAAGCTCGGCGAGGTTCGAGGTCGCCTGGAAGAATTGCGGGTGAAGCTCGATCGCCTGCTTGTAGTTCTCGATCGCCTCATCGGTCCGGCCGGCGGCGACTTGGGCGACACCCAGATTGTTGTAGGCGATCCACGCCGTGGGATTGCGCTCGATCGTCGTCCGCCAAAGGCTATCGACGTCGCGGTACATCGGGATCTGGCGCCAGGTGAGCACGGCGAGGACGAGCACCACCAACGCCGCCGCGATCCGCCCGGCAAGGCGACCCGCGTCACCTGCACGGGGCGTCGCGCCGGTCGCCAGAGCGGCAAATAGGGCCAAGAGGGGCGCGGACGCCAGATAGAGAAAATGGTCGGCGACCCACGAGAACAGCATCGGAAAGACGTTCACGAAACCGAGCGCGGGAAAGATCATCGCGCCGTAGCAGAGAGCCGCGGCGAGCGGTCCGCCGCCGATCCGCTTGCGGAACGCCCAGAGGGCGACGAAGACGGCGAGCGCGGCGAGAGGAAACAGCCATTGCGCGGCGTCGTGGGCGTCGATCCGCCAGCGGGGATAGATGAAGATCAGCGGGTGCGGCCAAAGCAGCTTGCCCAGGTAGTGCCAGAGCGCGCGGCCGGCGACCAGGCCGCGCTCGACGAGCGAGAGATCCCAGGCGTCTCCCTCCGCGCCGACTTTGCTCCGCTCCAGGTTCGCGGTGATCCGGGCGAAGGCGAGTCCGAGCGCGAACAGCGGCAGGGTCGGAAGCCAAGTGCTCGCGCGCACCCGGCGCGATTTCCAGGTGTCGATCACCAGGATCACCACGGGGAGCGAGACCGCGACGGTTTTGGCGAGCAGGGCCGCGGTAAAGGCGAGCAGCGCGAGCCCGTAGTCGGTTCCCGGCCGCTTGCGCCAGCCCGCAGAGGGCTCGCCCGGCGGCCGGAAGCGGAAGAACAGCAGCAGCGCCGCCAGAAAGAAGACGGCGGAGAGGACGTTCTTCCGCTCGGTGATCCAGGCGACCGACTCGACGTGGATCGGGTGGACCGCGAACAGCGCTCCCGCAAGCAGTGCGCCCGGAATGCGCAGTCGAAGAAGCACCCGCCAGAGGAGGATCGCGGCGAGCGCGTGGAGCAGGACGTTGGTCAGGTGATAACCCGTCGGATCGAGCCCCCAGAGCTTGTTTTCGATCCAGAACGAGGTGAACACCAGCGGGTAGTACTGGGGCGTCGCCCCCACCTCGGTCCAGATTCGGCTCAACCCGCCCGGCTGCTGGAGCAGGGCGTTTTGGGTCACGTAATCGTCGTCATCCCAGATGAATCCCGCGGAGAGCACCGGCAGGTAGGCGACGACCGTGATCGCGAGCAGCAGCAGGGCGGGCAGCGCGCGGCGCCAGAACGGATGGACCGGGGTTGCCGAAGCGGCGTCCCCGGTCGGCGCGGCCGTCGCCCGAGAGGGACTCTTCTCGGCCGAAGCGGGTTTCTTCCCGGGACGCCGGGGGGCGGAGGGGGCTCGCGGGGGCATCGGCCGCGAATCCTATACGGGGGCGGCGGCGGGAGGCGGTTCCTTCTTCTCCTCCGGTTCGAGGATCAGCCGCGCGCTGCGGTCCCAGGTGAAGTAGCTCCAGGTCCAGTTGAGGAACACGCTCAGCCGGTTGCGGAAGCCGACCAGGGTCATCAGATGGAGGAACAACCACATCAGCCAGCCGATCCGGCCGGTGAAGCGGAGCCCGATCGGGAATTCGGCGACCGCGGCGTTTCGGCCGATCGTGGCCATCACCCCCGGGTCGAAATAGCGGAACGGCACGGTCGGGCGCCCCGCGATTCGGTTCGCGATCTGCCGTGCGGCGTGATGGCCCCCCTGGATCGCCACCTGGGCGACCTGGGCCAAGGGTTTGCCCTCCTTGTCGAGCGCAGCCGCCAGGTCGCCGATCACGAACACCTCCGGGTGCCCGGGCAGCGACAGATCCGGCTCGACCGCCAGCCGGCCCCCGCGGCCGGGCGTCACGCCCAGCAGCTCGGCAAACGGCATCGCCTTGATTCCGGCGGTCCAGATCACCGACCGGCTGCGGATTTCGAGGCCGCTTCCCAGCTTCACCCCCTCGGCCGACGCCTGAACGATCGATTCGTTCAACCGCACGTCCACCCCCCGCTCGCGCAGCACCGCCAGGGCATGGCGCTGCGATTTCGGGTGGAAGGGCGTCAGCAGCTCGGGAGAGCGCTCGACCAGGATGATCTTCGCGAGATCGACCGGCAGGTGCGGATAGTCGCGGCGCAGCACCTGGCCGATCAGCTCGATCAGCGCGCCGGCCATTTCGACCCCGGTCGCCCCGCCGCCGATCAGGACGAAGTTGAGCGCCCCCTGTTCGATCAGCGAGGGATCGACGTTCGCCGCTTCGAACTGAGCGATCACGTGGTTGCGCAGGGCGAGCGCATCTTGGAGCGTCTTCAAGAAGATCGCGTGCTCGGCGACTCCCGGGATGCCGAAGTCGTTGTTGGTCGCCCCGGGCGCCAGGATCAGAAATTCCCAGGAGACCGGCTCGCCGGTCGTAAGCGATAGCGTCCGGGCCGCGAGGTCGATCCCCGTTACCTCGCCGAGGCGAAAGTCGAAGTTCTTCTGGGAATGGAAGATGCCGCGCACCGCATGGGCGATCTCGGATGGTTCGAGGCCCGCGGTCGCGACCTGGTAGAGCAGCGGCTGGAAGGTGTGGAAGTTGTTTTTATCGATCAGCAGGACGGAGACGGGGGCGCGGCGTAGCTTCCTGGCGGCGGCGAGCCCGCCGAAACCGGCTCCGACGAGGACGACTCTGGGACGGGTTTCCATCCTCAGAGCATATCGGCTGATCCTCCGCTTCCGAGCCGAATCCAGCGCGAACAGACGGACAGCACCGCCTCCGGCCGCTCGGCGATGACCTGCTCGGCCGCCTCGGCGGTGAACCGGTCGATCTCGGCCGGCTCGATCCCCGCGCCGCGCAACGCATAACGCGTCGCGCTCACCCACGCGAGCGGGTGGTGCGAGCGGAGCGAAACGGTCAAATCCGGATAGCGGGGAGCGTCCAACGGGGGCATCGAATGTCCCTCTCTTCCTACAAGACACCCGAACGGCGAAAAAGTTTCACCTCGGCATGGGATTCGTGAAAGATCTCGGGCTTCACCGGCCGCCACCCTCGACCCAATCGAGCAGCGCCTTGACCGTGCGGTGGCTTTCGATCGGATGGCGGAGCGACGGGCGCGGATTGATTTTGTAGCGGTTGCGCCGGCCCGCTTTGGTCACGGTCACGTATTTTTCCGCCTGGAGATCGGCAAGGATGCGCTGCACGGCGCGCTCGGTGATTCCCACCCGCTCCGCGAGGTCGCGCAGGCGGGCCTCCGGATCGGCCGCGATGGCGAACAGCACGTGGGCGTGGTTGGTGAAAAAGGTCCAGCCGGCCGGAGGCGCTTCAGGCAGCGTCCGGCGGCTGCGCGCGATGGGTTTCGACTTCATGGTTACCTTGGGTTGGGAAACGAACCGGGGGAGGGGTGACGACCACGGCGCGGTGAAGGTTATCCCACGCCCCTTCCGGGTTCCAGCTTTTTTGACCTCGAACGCGCGGCCGGGGGACACTGAAGGCCGGACATGCCTGCCCACCCCGCCCCTCTTTTGCTCGTTCGCTATCGGCTGGCCCTCGGAGACGGCGAGTCCGGCGAGTCGCGCGCGCTGCGCCTCGCCTGTGAGCAGACTTCCGAGCTGTCGCCGGACCTCGTCCCCGCCTCGGCGCAGCCGTTCCTCGGCCGGGTCTTGTCGGTCGAATCCGCCGAATCGGGAGCGGCGCTCGCCACGATCGCCCTGCCGGCCGAGGCCGCCCGGGGGGATCTGGCGCAGCTTCTCGTGCTGCTCTACGGCAATGCGTCGCTTCAGCCGGGTGTCCGCGTGGAATCGATCGAATGGCCGGCGGAGGTGCTCGCGCAGTACCCCGGGCCGGCGTTCGGGATTTCGGGCCTTCGTGAGCTGGCGGGGGTGCGCGGCCGGAGGGCGCTGCTCTGCGGCGCGGCCAAGCCGCTCGGTCTTTCGTCGTCTCAGCTTGCGGACCGGGTGGAAGCGCTCGCCCGGGGCGGGGCGGATCTGATCAAGGACGATCACGGCATCTCCAATCCCCCCTCCTCGCCGTTCGCCGAACGGGTCGCCCGCTGCCAGGAGGCGGTCCACCGGGCGAACCAGGCGACCGGCGGCTCCTCCCTCTACGTGCCGAACCTGGCCGGGCCGGCGGCGGGTTGGGCCGGACGGATCGAGCGCCTGCGGGAGGTCGGCTGCCGGGCGGCCCTGGTGGCGCCGCTGGCGCTCGGCCTGGAGAGCGTGCGCGAGATCGCGGCCTCCTCGAGTCTTGCTCTCTTGGCTCATCCCGCGCTCGCCGGCAGTTTCTTCGCCGCGGATCGTCCCAGCCAGGGCATCGCGCCCGAGATCCTGCTCGGCGACCTGTTTCGCCTGGCCGGGTGCGACGCGGTGATCTACCCGCACCAAGGGGGCCGGTTCCCGTTCCCCGCCGCGCGGTCGGCCGCCCTCTCCGAGCATCTCCGCGGGCCGCTGGGCCACCTTCGCCCGGCGTTTCCGGTCCCGGCCGGAGGCATCGCCTCCGAGCGGGTGCCCGCGCTGCTTCAAGAGTTGGGGCCGGATACGATCTTCCTGATCGGCAGCGCGCTCTATGGCGAGCCCGATCTCGAACGGGCGACCGCCCAAGTCGCGGCGGTTCTGCGGGAGAAACCTCGATGAACGAAGGAGAGTCCGGCGGATCGAAAGTCGTTCGCGGTGTCGATTTCCGGTGGGACGGTGTTCCCGAGCGCCGCTACAAGGAAGAGGACGGCACGTTCCAGGGCGTTCGCCGCCAAACGCTGCTCGGCGAGGGAACCGGCGAAGCGGCGCTCGCCTTCCTCACCCGCTACTTCGAGATCGCCCCCGGCGGCTGGTCAACGCTCGAACGTCACGGCCATCCTCATGCGGTGGTCGTCTTGCGCGGCAAGGGGCATGTCGTTCTGGGCGACGAGACGTTCGCCCTCGCCCCTCACGACTGCGTCTACGTGAGCCCTGAGACCCCGCACCAGTTCCGCGCCGACCAAGGCGAGCCGCTCGGCTTTCTCTGCATCGTCGACCGAGACCGCGACCGGCCCCGGCCAATCGGATAAGAGAGCCCGATTTTCGCCGATCAGGCGCTCCAGTCGAGAATCGCCTCGGTCGGAGGCCCGAGCGGCTCCAAATCCGGATCGCTGCCCGAGATCTCGAGGACCTTGTCCTTGAACCAGCGATCGAACGGACGCTCGGACTCGGCATACGCCTGGGCCGCCAGTTGGGGATCCTCGATCAAGTCGGTGATCGCGATCACCCAAGCGCCGTTCGGCGTTTGCTGCAGGTGCCAGTTCTCGTGCCTCACCCCGAACTGGCGGTAAAACTCCGCAGCCTCCGGGCGGCGAGCCCCGGTAAGCTCGGACGCAAAAGCACGAAGATCCTCCTCCTTGCCGGGCAAAATCGGAAAAGCGCGAACGACGAGAGGCATAGGAATCTCCAAAGCGAGAGACGTACGTTTAGGGGTTCTACCAGCCGGCTGAGCTTCGTCCTCACACTCTGAAGTAACGACCCAGACGCCCATTCTGGCTGCCTGCAAAGGGTTCGCCAAGCCGTAGAGCTCGCCAGGCGACGAACCCGGCCGCGGCTCGCGCGATGGATGGTACTCCGGTCGCTGCGGAACGGCGAAAGCGACCTATGGCCCGCTTTGAGACTCACGTCCGGCTTTTTTGAGGGCCCCAGGTCCTTGAGAAGAGGGTAATCAAAAGCGCCAAGAGATCCCGGCCTGCTTGAGAACGGCATTCGCGGTGAAACGAGACTTGATGTCGCCGTCTACGACGAATCGTCTCTTCGAGAGTGGGCTAAACCAGATCTCGTGATCGCCTTTGCCCTGGCGCTCGAAAAAGCAACCCTGTTCCCGGAGGACCGCTTTAAGCTTGGGCGTAAAGGACGAACCCATCTACGAAGCAAGCCGTATCAGTTCTTCGCGGTGACCGACGATCTCGAACGAGATCTCCGTCGAGTCGTCCCTGGGCAGTACATCGTTCGCTTCGAGCAACTCGGGTACGAGCGTCCGGAGCTTGTGGGCTAATGCCTCAAGACTGGCAGACTCCGTGGCGAGCCCGGGGACGTCTTCGCTCGTGGCCACCCAAACGGTGGCCTCGGGATCCCAAATGGCTTCGATTAGGTAGTGGCTCATGCTCCCTACCAGGATAACATCGCCTCAGGAAGGTGTACAGACAAGGAGTTCTGCCGTGGAAACGATCCCCTTCTCCGCCGCCCGCGCCAACCTAGCAAGAACCCTGGATCAAGCTTGCAATGATCCCTTGATCATCACTCGCCGAGGCAAACGTTCGGTTGTGTTGCTCTCTCTTCAGGACTTCCAGGCACTGGAAGAGACGGCTTACCTCCTGCACAGCCCGAAGAACGCCAGCCGGTTGCTCTCCGCGACAGCTCAACTGGCGTCCTGCGAGGTGTAAACGGAAACTCGCGAAGTTAGATTGAAGGACGTGAGCCGGTAAATGCCTACTCCTTCTCCGTAAAATTTTTCTCTACAGCCGGCCCTCAAACTGTGTCTGCAACTCCGTGTAGTGGGCAATCAACCGAGCTGGGTCGTTGTTCAACCCGGCGAAATTTCAATGCGGACCTTGCGAACTGCGGCGATCGCCGGATCATTCTCGGTCATCTTTGCGATCCGCCAGGATTTCACGGTTCTGAGGCACGCTGGCCAGGGTTGGTTCTGTGTCTGCATCAATCAACGCGATAAAAAACCGTATTATTTGCTCGTCCTCAGTCTTGATCGAGTAAGTCAAAAGCCACAAAGACATTGCGAAGAGGAACCCGAATACCGCCAGGACGAGTGTGTTGCTGAAGACCGAACCATTGGCCTTGCAGAACCAAACGATGGGGGCAAAAATAAGAGGGATCAGCATACCGCGCGAAAGGCGCTGAAGGCCCTCATGATAGAGGTGTTGATGGTTAAGACGATCGATGTTCTTTCCAAAGACAGGAGCCCTTAAGAATCCAAATACATCACCAAGCTCTTCTCTGGTAAGCACCTTCGTCTTCTGTGCTTGATCGGCTTGGCCTCGTTGTTCGGGTTCCCCTTTTTTCTTTTGCTTGCGGGCAATTTGTTGTGCGCTGAGACTGATCAAGTCGATGTCCCGTGCGTCGTATTCTTTGATTAGGGCTCTCTGGACCCTGGGAGAGAGAAGATATTTTTGAAGTTTGAAGACCGGAAGATTTATAAGAATGCCAACTGGGTATGAGACTGCCAACAAGAGGAGGGCCTGCACCGTATCGCTAGCCGAGATGCCGACTGGAAATTCTGGAATTGCACCGCACGGCAGAGCAACGAGGACCAACAAGGTAGTTAGAAGGCCTGAAACAAGGAATTCTATCAGCACGGTGAACTGCATTTCTTACCTCCGTCCTCGCTTCCCGACTTGTTTTTGTCACCATGAGCTGGCTGCAAATCCACGGACTGACCAGAGAGGGTCTTGAAGCGATCCGCTCTCGATCACCGCGTTAAAAGATGCGCCCAGGATATCTAGAGCATCCGCTTGCGTCCGATATTCAGGGCATGCTAAGCGTTGAGGCCAATCGAGTCAATCATAGCTGCCTACCTTGAGCGGAGGCCGAATGCGGAAGTCTGTGGACTGCCAAGGCGCTGGCCCAAAAGGGTCAGTACTCTGAACGTAGGGCGAATTCAACTCGACTAAGATCAGAGCACTGATCTTAGGAGTGACCTTCTGGGCGGCGGCCTGACCACGCCTCCCGAAGTCCGAGGCCCTACCCTCGCACCCCCGCCCCCAGCACCTGCTATCATTCCCGGCCCTATGATCGCCGTTTCCGACCTGGGCAAGTCTTTCGGCCCGCAGACTCTGTTTACCGGCGTCTCGATGCAGTTCAATCCGGGCAACCGTTATGGGTTGGTCGGGGCGAACGGCTCGGGCAAGTCGACGTTTCTTCGCATCCTGACCGGCGAGGACCAGCCGAGCGAGGGCACCCTTTCGCTCCCCAAGCGGCTGCGCCTCGGCGTTTTGCGCCAGGACCATTTCAGCTACGAGCAGATGCCGATCCTCGAGGTCGCCCTGATGGGCAATCGCGAGGTTTGGGAGGCGATGGTCGAGAAGGAGAAGCTGCTCGCGGCTCCCGAGGCCGAGTTCGACCATGAGCGGTATGCCGAGGTCGAAGAGCTGATCCTCCATTCCGACGGCTATACGCTCGAAGCGCGGGCGGGGGAGATCCTGGAGGGGCTGGGGATTCCGACCGAGGTGCACCGGAATGCGCTCTCCACCCTGTCCGGCGGATTCAAGCTGCGCGTCCTGCTCGCCCAGGTGCTCGCCTCGTCGCCGGACGCTTTGCTGCTCGACGAGCCGACGAACCATTTGGACATCCTGTCGATCCGCTGGCTGGAGAAGTTCCTGACCGAGTTTAAGGGGACGACCGTGGTGATCTCGCACGATCACCGGTTCCTGGACAACGTCTGCAACTACATCGTGGACGTCGATTACGAGACGATGATCCTCTACCCGGGCAACTACCAAGCGTTCACGGAGGCCAAGGTCGGCAACCGCGACCGCAAGGAAGCCGAGATCGAGAAGCGGGAAAAGGAGATCGCCAAACACCAGGACTTCATCGACCGGTTCAAGGCGAAGGCGAGCAAGGCGCGCCAGGCGCAGAGCAAGGTCAAGATGATCGAGAAGATCACCATCGACCGCCTGCCGCAGACCTCGCGCCGGTACCCGACCTTCAAGTTCAAGCAGGTCCGGCCGAGCGGCCGGGAAGTGCTGGTGATGGAAGGAATCTCGAAGTCGTACGGCACCAAGCAGGTGCTCAACAACGTCACCCTCCGGGTCGAGCGCGGCGAACGTCTGGCGATTTTGGGACCGAACGGGATCGGCAAATCGACCATGCTCAAGATTGCGGTGGGCGAGGTGACGCCGGACGCGGGCACCGTCCAGTGGGGGTACGAGACCCACCCGGGCTATTTCTCGCAGGATCATGCGGAGCTCAAAGCCTCCGGCAAGCAGAGCGTCGAAGCGTGGCTGTGGGAAGCAGTGCCGGGCGAGACGATCGGCTTCATCCGCGGCAACCTCGGGATGGTGCTGTTCTCGGGCGACGACGTGAAAAAAGGGGTGGGCAACCTCTCCGGCGGCGAATCCGCGCGGCTCACGTTCTGCCGCCTGTCGGTCACCCAGCCGAACGTCCTGGTGCTCGACGAACCGACCAACCACCTCGACCTCGAAGCGATCGACGCCCTGGTCGAGGGGCTCAAGACCTACGACGGCACGCTGGTCTTCGTCTCCCACGACCGCTGGTTCGTCTCGCGCCTGGCGAACCGGATTCTGGAGATCACCCCGAACGGCATTCGCGACTACAAGGGCACTTACGAGGAATACATCGAGGCGATGGGTGACGACCACCTCGATGCCGAGGCGGTGCTCCGGGCGCGCCGGGCGCAGCAGAAGAAGGCGAAAGACACGCCGCGCCTGGACGACAAGGAGCGCGAAAAGCGCCAGCGCCAATTGGGGAAACGGCGCGACGAGCTGACCGCGACGATCGAGAAGTCGGAAAACCGGGTCCACGAGATCAACGAGCTGTTCTGCGATCCGACCTTTTTCGACCGCACCTCGCGCGATCAGGTGAAAAAGCTCGAACAGGAGCAGCACCAGCTGAACGAGAAGATCACGGGGATGATGACCGAGTGGGAGACGGTCGAGGCCGAGTTGGGCGAGCTGGCCGGGTAGGCTAGACTCCCACCCACTTTGACCGAACCCGACAGCGCCGCCCTGCGGCACGTCGATCGACCCGGAGCGGCGCACCGGCGGATCTTGGCTCTCGCCTGGGGGGCCTGGGCGAGCGGTTTCTGCTCGCTGATGCTGTTGTCGTTCCTGCTCCCCGCGGTGCAGAAGGATCTCGCGATCCCCGATTCGGCGGTGGCGGCTCTCACCGGGATCGGCGTCGGAATGACCGGCGTGGGCGGCTTTCTGTTCGGCTGGATCAGCGACCGGTGGGGCCGGCGGGCGTCGTTGGCTCTCGCGATCGGCGCGTTTTCGCTCGGCAACCTCGTTTGCGCCCTGGCGGGAAGCGGCGCGATGCTCTCGCTCGGCCGGGCGCTCGCCGGGCTCGGGATCGGCGGTACCTGGGGGGGCGGGCAGGCGATGATCGGCGAGACGGTGCCCGCGGCGCTGCGTGGCCGGTTCGGCGCGATCGCCCAATCGGGGGCTCCGGTGGGACTGGGGCTCGCGGCGATTCTCGGCTCTTTTCTTGCCCCCTCGATCGGCTGGCGCGTCACCTTCGGCATCCTCGCTCTCCCGGGGCTCGCGCTCCTATTCTTCCGCCATCTGCCGGAATCGGATCTCTGGCTCGCGCACCGGGCCAGGGTTTCGAAGGGAGACGGAGAAACCGGCGAGATCGCCCGGGCGCGCCGGCCGGTGCTGGCACAGCTCGTGGCGCCCGATCAGCTCTCCACGTTCATTCGGGCCTTTCTGCTCACCGCGTTCAACATGAGCGCCTATTGGTTCGCGGTGATCTGGTTGCCGCGCTACCTTCAGAAAGAGCGGGGGCTCACGATCTTCGGCACCGGCTGGTGGACTCTTACGTTCGTCGCCGGTTCTCTGGTCGGCTATCTCTCGTTCGGCTGGGTGTCCGACCGGATCGGCCGGCGGCCCGCGTTCGCGCTCTATTGCGCGGTCACCGCTCTCGGCTTGGCCCTGGTTACTCTGTTCTGGTCAGGCTTCGCGGCGCAACCGGCGATCGGCCTCGCCTGTCTGTTCGTCGCCGGGCTGGGAACCGGCACCTGGTCCTGCTACGGGCCGTATTTCTCCGAACTGTTCCCGACCCGCGTGCGCGGCACCGCGATGGCGGTGATCATGAATTCCACCCGCGGCATCCAGTACCTGACGCCGCTCGCCATCGCCGCCGTCGCACGATGGGCTCCGAGCGCGGGGATGGGCGGCGGGATCTCGCTCGCCGCGGGCTTCGCACTGCTCGCCGGAGCCTGGGTCTGGACGTTGCCGGAGACCGCCGGGGCGGCGATCGAAAACTAGGTTTCAGGATCAAGGGAGGAAGGCGCTTGAGCGATTTGGCTTCGATCGACCCGACCGCGCCGGGTACCGCGGGGAGCGAAGGGACCGAAGGCTTCCGCCGCGCGGTGTCGCGGTGGGAGATCGTCGGCTTTTCGGTCAACGACGTGATCGGGAGCGGCATCTATCTCCTGCCCGCGACGGCCGCACTGTACTTGGGGCCGATGAGCGTTTGGGCGGTGGTCCTCGCCGGTTTTGCGGTCCTGCTCCTGGTGCTTTGCTTCGCCGAGGCCGCGAGCCACTTCGATCGCGCGGGGAGCGGATACATTTACGCCAAGACCGCGTTCGGCGATCTCGCCGGGTTCGAGGTCGGCTGGATGACCTGGCTCGCCCGGCTTTCGTCCGTGGCCGCCCTGTCGGCCGGCTTCGCCCAGGTGCTCGGCGCCAAGGCAGGGGAAGTCGGCTGGTACGCGGCGATCTTCGTGTCGCTCGCCGCGCTCACCCTGATCAACATCATCGGCGTCAAGTCGGGCGTGCGCACCTCGGTGTTCTTCGCCGTGGGCAAGACGCTGCCTCTTGTGGCGTTCATCCTGTTCGGTTTGCCCCAGGTGTCGATGGCGCTCGCCACGCACGGCAACGCGATCGACACCAAGAAGCTCGGCGAGGCGGTGCTGCTTCTGCTGTTCGCCTATGCCGGCTTTGAAAACACCGCGGCGCCCGCGGGGGAGTTCAAGAACCCCAAGCGGGACGTGCCGTTCGCGCTGATCGCCCAGATCGTCATCGTCACGTTGATCTACTCCGCGGTCCAATGGGTGGCGCTCGGAACCCTGCCGGACCTCGCCCATTCGAAAAAGCCGCTGGCCGACGCGGCGCAAATGTTCCTCGGCACCTGGGGCGTGGTGCTGCTCACGATCGGCGGGTCGCTCTCCATCCTGGGCACCAACAACAACACGGTGCTCGCCGGGCCGCGCTACCTTTGGGCGCTCGCCCGCGACGGTTACGGCCCGGCGTATCTCGCGAAGCTCCACCCCCGGTTCCGCACCCCCGCCGCGGCGATCCTCACCCAGACCTTGATCGCCCTGCCGCTCGCCCTTTCCGGAACGTTCACGAGCCTGGCTGCGCTGTCGGTGATCGCCCGGCTTGCGACCTACGTCGGCACGGCGGCCGCCGTGCCGATCCTGCGGCGCAAAATGCCCGCGAACCCGGGCGCGTTTCGCCTTCCTTTCGGACCGACGATTCCCATCCTCGCCTGTATCCTGTGCGCCGTATTCGCGGCGAGCGCCGAGCCGAAGAACCTGATCGCCGGAGCCGTCGCGATTCTCATCGGCGCGCTCATTTTCAAGGCGCGGCGCCCCGTCTCCACCATCCCTTCCTCGGAGGAAGCATGAGCAACAACCCACCCCAGAATTACGCGAATCACGCGCGGTTCGTCCCGCTGTTTCACTTCGTCACGTTCGGCATTCTCGCGATCAACCTGATCGTGCGGATCGTTCAATTTTTCGGCACTCTGACTCATTTCCCTCCCGGCGGCCCTTGGTGGCTGTGGACCCATTCCATCCTCAACGTCGCCGTGGCGGCGGCGCTCGTCCTGCTCGCCTGGTACGCCCGGACGTTTGCGCTGACGGTCCAGAACCGCATCATCCGCCTGGAGGAGCGCCTGCGCCTCGCGCAGTTGCTGCCCGAGGACCTGCGCGGCCGGATCGGCGAGCTGACCGTGGGCCAGTTGGTCGGTCTGCGTTTCGCGAGCGACGGCGAGGTGGCCGATCTCGTCCGCCGGATCCTCGGCGGGGAACTGAAGACCAACGACCAGGTCAAGCGCGCGATCCAGAGCTGGCGGGAGGATCACGTCCGGGCCTGAAGTCGCGCGCACGTCACGCCAACCTTGACCCCACCGGGGCCAGCCGGTAATCTCGTCCATTCGCGCGGTGCGTTTCTTGGGAAACGTGTATCGAGAGGAATCGATGAGTCAGTCAGGCGAAGCGGCGGGGAACGAAATCCGAACGATCGGAGTGATCGGCGCGGGCACCATGGGGCACGGCATTGCGCAGGTTTCGGCGCAGAGCGGCTACCGGGTGATCCTGGTCGATGTGGCGGCGGCCGCCCTCGAACGAGGACTCTCGGCGATCGCCAAAGGGTACGAGCGCCAGGTCGCGAAGTCGAAGCTGACGCCGGAAGAGCGTGACGGAGCGCTCGGGCGCCTCACCGGAAGCAGCGATCTCGGCGAAATCACCGGAGTCGATCTCGCGATCGAAGCGGTGGTCGAGCGGCTGGAAGTGAAGCTCGAAGTGCTGCGCGACCTCGATCGGGTCTGCGCGCCGGGCGCGATCCTCGCCACCAACACCAGCTCGATCTCGATCACCAAGCTCGCCGCCGCGACCGGCCGGCCGGAGCGGGTGATCGGCATGCACTTCATGAATCCGGTGCCGGTGATGCAGCTGATCGAAGTGATCCGCGGCTTGGCGACCGACCAGGCGACCTACGACGCGGTGGCCGACGCGGCGCGCCGGATGGGCAAAACGCCCGTCGAGGTCCACGACGCCCCGGGATTCGTCTCGAACCGCGTGCTGATGCCGATGATCAACGAAGCGATCTATTGCCTCTACGAGGGGGTCGGCACCCCCGAGGCGATCGATCAGGTGATGAAGCTGGGCATGAACCATCCGATGGGGCCGCTCGCGCTCGCCGATCTGATCGGGCTCGATGTTTGCTTGGATATCCTGCGGGTCCTTCTGGACGGTTTCGGCGATCCGAAGTACCGGCCCTGCCCGCTGCTGGTCAAAATGGTCGATGCCGGGCGGCTCGGGCGCAAGACCGGTCGAGGCTTCTACTCGTATGAATGAAACGAACGCCGGGGCCTTGGGCTCCGTCGGCGCGAGAACGAATATGTATTGTCAGGTCTGCGGCGCATTGAACCCCGACGAACGGGAGTACTGCGTCCGCTGTCATCAAAAGCTCCTGGTCCTCTCGGGCACCGTGTTCGAGGAGGAAGAGG
>Ga0134122_10000211_pt1 | contig 35830 bp, 28 predicted proteins | sample KB302_FD_96461 | JGI IMG/M metagenome (GOLD analysis project Ga0134122, IMG submission 96461) | Terrestrial soil microbial communities without Nitrogen fertilizer from Kellogg Biological Station, Michigan, USA - KB3-0-2 | ecosystem: Environmental > Terrestrial > Soil > Unclassified ... | reverse complement strand
GGCGAGCGTGAGCGCAGCAGATTGAGGTCCTGCGCCGCCGCGATCAGGCCGTCCTTGGCGCGCTCGCGCGCCTTCAGTTCGGAATAGAGCAAGCCCTCGCGCACACCGAGCGCCGAAATCACGATCTCCTTCGGCTTGGCGACGCCGAGCGCCTTCTTCCACAGGCCGGTGCGGTCGTTGCCGATCGTGAAGACGGCGGAATGGGCCTCGCGGTTCTCCGAATAGAGGCCGAGCTTCCGGAGCGCGGTCTCCCAGTTCTCTTTCGTCCCGGTGAGGAAATACCAGCCGGGCTTGGCGTGGAAGCGCTCGGAGAAGGCTTTCATCTTCGCCGGAGTGTCTTTCGGATCGACCGAGAACGACAGGATGACGACATCTTTACCCAGGCGGTCGCCGGCCCATTCCTGGACCCGTTCGAGGGTGCCGGCCATCACCGGGCAGACCCCGGCGCATTCGGTGAACATCGCCTGGATGATCACGATTCTGCCCTGGAGCAGATCGGCGTAGAAGCGGTGCTCCGTGCCGTTCTGGTCGACCAGCGGCGCGTTCGTGAAGTAGCGCTCGGCGGGGCTGCCGGGGCCGGTTTTCGGGGTGGCCGTGGAGGACGTCGCCGCGGGCGGTGCCGCGGAAGTCGTAGGTTCATCCGCCCGCAGATCGCCGGCGAAACCGGCGCAGAAGAGAATCGCGAGCGGAAGAGAGAGAACCTTCTGGAGACGCATGATCATTTCCCTTCCTTCGGCTGGGTCTTGGTACCGGGGGCCGCCTTGCGGAGGCCGTCGAGCAGGCCGGCGAGCTGCGCCGCCGGTGCGAGAGAGTAGGCGCGGGTCCAGCGCTTGTCGCGGTCGTTGCCGAGCAGCAGCGACGGGGTATGCCGCTTGATATCGACGTCGAACGCGCCGAGCGATTTGAGCAGACGGACGATCTCGTCCTTTTCGCCCGTGACCAGCGTCCAGCCGGGGCCGGCGCCGAGTTTTTCGGACCAGGCCTTGAGCTTGGCGGGCGTATCGGACTGCGGATCGATCGACACCGAGATCAGGTGGACATCGCGCCCCGCCTGGTCCCCCAGCATCCTGCGCAGCTCGGCGAAACGCGCGCCCTGCGGCGTGCAGATCGTGCTGCAGGTGGTGAAGACGAAGTTGACCGCCACGACCTTGCCTTGGATCAGGTCGCTGTAGAAGTGAATCTTCTTGCCGTTCTGATCGACCAGGGAGACGTCCGGGATCGCCGGGGCGGCCAATTCGGCCGGATCGGCAATCTCTGGGAGCGCTCCGGGGGCGGCGGTGGCCGGGGCACCCGGGAGCGAGAGGACGGTGCCCGCGAGAAGGGCGATCGGAAACCAGCTGCGGAAGGTCATGACGGCGAAGCTCCTTCTTTCTTCGGCTCGGCGGCCGGCTCGGCCGGCGCCTCGGTCGTGTCGATCACCGTGGTCGGCGACTTTTCGACCTTGAGGCCGGCCGAGAGGGAATCGACGAACACGTAGTAGATCCCTGCTTCGGACGGGGTGAAACGCGCTTCGTAGATCCCGGGCTCGACCTCGGCGGCCGGCAGCGCACGGCGGTTGACGCCCGGCGAGAGGAACGTGACGACGCGGACGTCGGACGCCCCGGTGAGCAGGGAGTTGTCGGCGGTGCGGTTGAGACGGAAGCGGAGGACCACCTCGCGCCCCGGGGCGATCTTGGAGTTCGGCTGGAGCGCGGTCGCGACCACCGGAGCCCGGTTGTCGGGCTTGTTCGGGTTCGTTTCGATCGTGAAGGGGAAGCATTCGACGATCCGCGGCGAGTTGACCAACAGGGTCAGGTCGCGCCGGCCGGCGGGGCCGAGCAGGAACGTGGTCGAGTAGCGGCCCGGCCCGGCGGGACGCAAGGAGCGATCGACGGCGAGCACCGCCCGCGGCTGCCGCGAGTAGTTCTGGAAACTGCCCATCGGCGCCGCCATCCCCTCCTTGTAGTAATAGATCATCCGGTCTTGCGGGTTGGCGAGCAGGATGGCGTCTTCGCCGGGGGCCTGGACGATGCCGGCGGCGGGAGTCGGCAGGTCCATTTCGCCGGGCGGGTTTTGGCCGCCGGGAAAATCGACCACCGGCACCGCCGCGCCTTCGTGACCGACCTGCGAGAGCGGGATCATCAAGATCGTCTCGCTGCCGCGATGGCGGACGTAGGCGATGTCCTGGCTGAACGACACCTGGTCGGGCTCGCTCTCGACGCCGGGGCTCTGGACGATCCGCGGTCCCGCGGCATCGATGATGTGGACCACGTTCTTCTTCGGATTCGGCACGAAGCCGAGCCGGCCGTCGGGCGAAAAGCGGATCTGCGCAAGGCCCGGCTGGGCCTGAAGGCGGACGAGCGGCCGTTCGGGATCGGATGAGACCGAGACGATCGCGCCGTCCCCTTGACAGGCGACGAACGCCGAGGCGGCGGGCTCGGACCAGGCGATCGAGACCGGCTGCTTGCAGGTCTTCACCCGGCGCAGCTCGGAAAGCGTGCGCACGTCGATCACCGAGACGTCGCCTGAGTCGCGGCTGGAGGCGAAGACGTACCGATCGTCGCCCGAGATCGCGAGATCGTGCGGTCCGGTGCCGGTCGAAATCGCCGCCGCCTGCGCGAGCTTCACGGTGTCGATCGCCACGACGCCCGGGGTGTTGGCGCCGCCATCGACCGCCACCCAGAGGTAGCGCTCGTCGGGTTGCAGCATGACGCGCCCGGCGCCTTTGCCCACGGGGACGTTGGCGATCACTTTCCAGCTTTCGGTATCGACCACCGCGACCTCGCCCGCTTCGGCCATCGAAACGTACAGGCGGAGCTGATCTTTGGACAACGCCCAGTCGGAGCCCGCGCTCTTGAGGAAGACCATGTCGAGCAGCTTGCTGCCGCCGAACGTGAACAGCGGATCGACGACGGTGATCGTGGCGTCCTCGTTGAGCCCCAGGACGAAATAGGCGTTCAGGTCATGTTCCGGCGGATTGAGGAGCGAGCCGCCGACGAAGCCTTGGAGTTTCTTCTTGCACTCTTCGGAGTCGCTCGCCTTGGCCCCCGGGGTAAGCGCATCGATCCAGGCGCCGGGGAACAGGCCGTCGAGGGGAGCCTTGGTGTTGGCGTCGGAGAACTCCAGACGGACGCGGGCCTCTTCGCCTTCGCGCAGCGGAGCGCCCGCCCGGACGGCTTCCAAGTAGGCATCGACCGCGATCCCGCCGACTTCGGCGTGGCCGATCCGGCCGGAACCGGGGGCCGCCGGAGCGGCCTCGGCGGGAAGGTAAGAAGAAGGGGAGGGGGAAGAGGGAGGGACGGGAAGGGCGGGCGCCCCCCCGACCAACGCCCTCCCCGCGAACGTGGAGAGCAGAAGGCCGAGCAGGACGCCCGCGACCCGAAGAAGGGCGGTCGGGCTATTTGACACGGAAGAGACCCCAGAGACCGTCGTCGAGGTGAGCCGGAGTGTAGTCGCGGTAGAGGTAATCGCCGGAGACGCCGACCATACCGCCGGCCCCACCCTTGAGCAGTGCGTCGAAGTGGTCGGAGGCTCCCATGCCGTCGCGGGTTCCCTTCCACTCGCACACCGGGTTGGAACCCTGCCGGGACGATCCCGAGCCGGCCAGGACCGGGTATTCCTCCCAGACGTGGCCGTGCAGGTCGAAGACGATCGGCAACTCGTGACCGCCCGGGTGAACGACCCGCATGCGAACCTGCTGTCCCTTGGTCGATTGGAACACCGGGGTTTCCGGATCTTGATGCACCCAGGCATTCTCCATCAAGACGTTGAACTGGGTAAAGTTACGGGTGTCGTTGGTCGAGGTTTCGGGCGACCAGCCGGCCCGGTACCAGAGCGGCTCGGTGCGGTAGTTGATCGCCTTCTGGCCGGAACCTTCGGAATCGACGTTGACGATCAGGTTGGGGATCGCCGGGCCGTACCTGGGGTTGCTGTAGTCGTAACCGTCACCCTTGGTGAAGCGCAGGTTCAGGTCGTCTTGGAACATCACCACGAACTCCTTGAACTTGATGACGTCCGTGGGGGAGATCGTAGCCGAAGCGCGCGACTTGCGGATCGACAGATCGGTCTCCGGCACCAGGTCCTCGGTCCAGGTGGATCCCGGCGGCTCGATGATCAGAGCGCCGATGGCGCCTTTGCTCGCGTGCTTGATCGGGTCGGAGGAGGTGAGACCCGAGCCGCCGAACTCCACCGCCAGAGCGGTCGATCCGACGAACTTTCCGGCGTACCAGTAGTAGACGACCCCTTCGCCGGGGGCCACGGTCTGCTTGCCCAGCTGGATCGGGTTCAAGCCGACGTTCGTCCCATCGCTGGTCATGATGTCGTACGCCACCAGCTGAGGATGGAGGCCGACTTCGAGCGAGGTCTTGATCTGATCGGCGTTGAAGTTCTCGACGATCATCGGCATGCCGTTGAAGCCGTCGAGAAGATCGATATAGCCGGGCGGGATGTCGTTGTTCAACTTGACCTCGATGCACTCACCGGACCGGGCCCGAAGGACCAGCGGCTCGCGCCGGACGCTCGGAATCAGCAGCGGCCGGCCCTGCGAGTAGTCGAGATCGCTCTTGTAGACGAACATGATGGCGTCGGACTGGTGCAGCGGACCGACGCTGATGCCGCCGTGGCCTTCGGGCGGAGCGGGGTGATTCACCACGTCCGGGCGCCGGTTGTAGATCAAGCCGGCGTTCGGTCCGTAGCCGTCGTTCCGCAGAACTTCGGCCGCGGAGACCGCGGTGATGTCGAAGTGCCGCAGCGTCGAGGTCGAGGGGCAGTTGGTCGGGATGGCCGGAAGGGCCACGCCGTCCGCGACGAGCTCACGGTTCGTGCCGGAATCTCCCGATTCGAAGGGTTTCACTCCGACCGCGGTGGAGGCTTCGGTGACCCGATAGCCGCCTGCCACGTCGGTGCCCCGGGCGTCGGGGTTCGCGCTATCGAGAACCCGGAGGTCGGGCCGCGGGCCGCGGTAGGTGCGGATCAATCCCCAGAGTCCGTCCCACTGCGACTCGGTCGCCGCGCCCGGCTTGTACAGGAAGTCGGCGAACTTACCGTCGGCGTTGAGCGCCGGGATACGTCCGATTTCCAGGTCGAACCACTCGGAGATGCCCATTCCCTGCGAGTTGCGCCAGCCGGAGTCGGCGACTTCCGCCTCGCGGAGCCACTTCATGCCGTGAACCGTCATGTTGTGCGACTCTTCGTGCGCGCCGACCAGGACGCGGATCTTCACCGTGTCGCCCTCGTAGCTCCGCAGCAGCGGCGTGTACGGGTCGCCTTGGTAGGTGCCTGTGGTCAGCGGGCCGTACGGCGCCTTGGTCAGGAACGGCGCATAGGGGAAGGTGTTGAACTCGGGATCCCAGCGGTCGGTGCGGGTTTCGTAAGCGAACGAGAGGTCGCCGCCGCGGCCGAGGAAGCCGCCCGTGTACTGCTGGGGAGAGGGACCGCTCTGATCGAGGACGCGCAGCGCGATCGGCTCGTTGCGGTAGTTGACCGTCTTGGTTCCCGGATCGTCGGCCGAAACGGCTTCCGGACAGGGAGCCGGCGGACCGGGGGTTCCCGGAGGAGCGTTGACCGGGCAATCGATCGGCTTCGAGTAGAGGATCGGCGGGGCTTCTTCGTTTTTACCCGGCGGGTTGATCGCCCGCTTCGGATCGGCGAAGCCGAGCGCGTCGGTCGGGCACCGCGGACTGCCCGGCTCGTAGGCGAGGAAGAAGTCGCCGAACTCCAGCATGAACTCGCGGTAATTCTCTGCCGGGCTGCTGATCACGGCCTGCCAGCTGGTCGGGCCGCCGTCTTGGGTGAGACTCAATCCCATGTTCGTGCCGAGCGCGGTGCCGGTTTCGTTGTGCGCCCAGGAAGAGCCGGGGGGTTCGACGATCAGGCCGGCGTACAGTCCCACCTGCTGGTGGGTGGAGGGCCCGAAGTGGTCGTGGGTGAAGACGGTGCGCAGGGTGCGCTTGCCGCCCTGGAGGGTGGTCATCGGGTCCGCATACCAGCGCTGCACGGTGGTTTGCGCCCCCAGCCATTCGTTGTCACGGGGTCCGTTCGTGCACTCCGAGGCGTGCGAGCCGAAGAACGGATGGACCTGGGCGACGGGGCATTTTTCCGGGTCGAAGTCGCCGGGTTCGCAGCTGTTTTCGAGGCGGATCGCGGCGATGCGCTCGCGCACCTCGGCGGGAGAGAACGTGCCGTCCTCGTAGTTCCAGCCGTTGCCGCCGCCGTCCGAGGCGAGGACGTCGAACTTCACGAGGTGGATGTGCTGGCCGAGGATGTCGGTCGGGGTCTTGACCTGGAAGTCGTCGAGCTCATAGGTATTGGGCACCAGGTTGGTGCTCCAGAACTCGATGCACTCGCCCGAGTTGGCGCGGAAGAAGAACGGCTCCGGCGGTCGGGTTCCGGCGAGCGTCGGGGCGACGTCGTTCCACAGCGTGATCATGCGCGCCTGCGGGAAGTGCCAGCCGGCCTTGTTGATCACCAGGTCTAGCTGAATGTCCGCCGCTTTGTAGTAGCGCATCGTCGAGCCCGTGGGGCAGGGATCGGCGATCGGCGCGCCGCGCACCTGGCCGTGGGTGTTGACCTTGAACGTCTTGGTCGCGGGGAGGTTGTCGGGGCGCGGGGTGGCGTAGCCGGCCGCGTTGTTGTGGAAATTCATCGCGGTCAGCTCGACCGGCTCGCCGGTCTCCGCCAGGAACTTCGGGGTGATGGAGTTGAAGACCTTGTCGAAGCTGAGCCGGGTCTCGGTGCTGGTGGCACTACCCTTGACCACCACGTGACGCTGCAGGCCGCCGTCGTGAATCGTGTCGAGAGGGGGATGAGGGGCACGCCGGCCGGCGATTCCGGGAACGAAGAACGGATAGCCCGGGTTGACCGTGGTCGTAAAGACCGGCTGGCCGTTCAGCGGGTTGATCGAGGCCGCGCCGGGGATCGGAGCCATCGGCAGGACCGGAATCGGCACCACGCCGGGGATCGGCGTGCCGGCCAGGATCTCGTTGTCCGGCAGGGCGCGTGAGCCCGATGCGGGCTTGCCTCCGTTGGTCAGCTTGGTGCCCAGCTCAAGCACGTCGTGGACCCGCCAGAGCGACCACATGCCCTGTGCGAAGTGGGGATAGAAATGGCAATGGAAGATCGAGTCGCCCGCGGTCTTGTTCAGGTTGCCGCTGCCGCCGTTGGTGATCTCGTAAGTGAAGCTTCCCCCCTGGCCGATCGCCTGAGAGTCGCTGTAGTTCGACTTGTCTTCCCGCGGCGTATGGAGCCACTGGTGGGCGTGAAGGTGGAAGATGTGGTGGTCGTCCGAACCCGCGTGCGAGTTGCGGAACTTGACGTGGTCGTTCAGATAGCTGTGGTATACGTTGGACGGGTCGTCGGGATAGAGCGCGACTTTCGCCTTTCGTCCCGGCGTCGGGGTGCAGGGATAGGGCGCGACGTTGTTGTAGAGCGGCTCGCCCATCTGATCGAAGTCGCTGTCGGTGCAGGGCGCGTTGGCCGGCACGTCGACCACCATCGCCGGGTCGCCGATCGCCCAGGAGGAAAGGAAAAATTCTTCGTACATGCACTCCGGGCAGTCGAGCGCGGGACCCACGCCCAGCCGGTTCGCCAGGATCTCGGCGCCCGCTCCTCCGGCGCCGTAGTTGATCGCGAAGGCGTCGCGGACGCTGTGGAGCGTGTGCTGCAGTTCCCGGTCCTCGAACTGGGGAAACGCCTGGACCGCGCCGAGCTCGTCGTGGAAGATGATCGTGAATTCACGGAACGGCTCGTTGCGTTCGGGATAGATCTTGGTGCTGGGATCGGGGGACGAGAGCATGCCCGCGTTCGGGCCGGTGACGATTGCCGTCAGGTCCGAGTAGACCAGCGTCCGGGCGGTCGAGGAACCGGTGTACATCTTGAGGATCGGCTTGCCCGCGTAGCGATGGCCGGGCGGAAAGGTCGCGCCGTAATTGATCCGCGGGAAGCCATTGGAATCGACCGTGGTCGTCGCTTTGGTCAAGTCCTCCTCGGTCACCTGGCTCCGGTACCACTCGGAGCCCACCGGCTCCACGTCGACCGCGCCGAACAGGCCCGAGGAGATCGAGCCCGCGTCCGCTTCGCCGCCGACCGGAGCGCCCATGCTGTGCAGCACGTAGGTGCCTTCCTGCGGCGCATAAAGAAGGTAGTCGATCGAGCCGCCGGGAGGGACGATGCTCGAAGCGCCATTGGCGCCGACGGAAGAGCCGTCGCTCTTGATCGAGTCGACCAGCTGCAGGCCGACCACGTGAATCGAGGCGTCGCGCGTGGCGGGCTGCTCCTCGTCGCGCTGGACGCTGTCCAGAAGGTTGGTGAAATGGATGCGCAGGCAATCGCCGACGTTGACCCGCAGCACCAGGGGCCGCGGCCGTTTGTCGCGCCGCAGTTGGACTTGGCCGGCGACGAGCGTGTAGGTCGTGGGGGGAGGATCGGGCAATCCATCGAGGTCGGAGAGGGGCACGACGTCGCGCCGGAGCGCGTACATCATGCCTTGGGGCTCGATCGCACCGTAGCGATTCCAGGTCCAAGCCTGATCGAGCGCAACGACGTCGGCCTCGACATACCCTGCGCAAGAGACCTCCGCATGGGCCGGGAGGGACAGGAGGCCGATCAGAGGGATGAGGGCGCAGAGCAACCATCGAGGATGCTGGGGTAAAGCGTTCATTCCGAATTCTCCTTGGGCAGTGGCCGGTGCCCGTTGCAAGTTGAATCTGGGGCCTACCCGCGGAATGCAACCTTTGCACCGGCGCTGTTGGCGGGAGGGAGCCCGTTGGAGACTGCTTGCGAGGGGTTTTTGTTTGCCGGTCGTCGCGCTCGGCCCTGCAAATCTTGCGACCGCTCATGAACGCGTTCGGTTCGGACCGCTTGACGCTCCCGGCGCAGCGGTAGAGACTTCGGGTCGTTCCTCCGACGGATGTGGAGTGCGGCGACGCGTCGCCGCTTTGACCGGAGCCGCGACATCAGCGAGATCGCCCAAAGCGCCGACGCGTCGGCGCACTCCACATCTTGCCGAAGCGGGTCTTGGTGAACATCCCGCGGGGCCGGTACGCCCCGACTCCGTCGGGCTGGCTTCATCTCGGCAATGCCCGCACCGCGTTGGCGGCTTGGTTGTCGGTCCGCAGCCAAGGGGGCGCGTTCGTCTGGCGGCTGGAAGACTTGGATGGACCGCGCACGGTCCCCGGCATGGCCGAAGCCGCCGAGGAAGACCTCCGCTGGCTAGGGCTCGATTGGGACGAAGGCCCCGAGCCGGTCGGCGGTCCGTTCGCGCCGTACGTCCAATCGCAACGCGCGGAGATCTACGAAGCGGCGCTCGAACATCTGGCGCAAGCCGGCCGCCTCTTCCCCTGCCGGGTCTCGCGAGCCGACCTCGCGAACCTGGCCACGGCTCCCCACGGTCGAGAAGGCACGCCGCCCTACCCGGCGAGTCTGCGCCCGAAGAGCCTGGAGACCGGCTGGTTCGAAGCGTTGCGCGCGAACCCGAAACCGGACGCCGCGCTCCGCTTCCACGTCGATTCCGAGCCCGTCTCCTTCGTCGATCGAATCCGCGGCCCGATCACCGAACAGGTGGACGAAACCGTGGGCGACTTCGTCCTCAAGCGCCGCGACGGCGTCTACGCCTACCAGCTCGCCGTCGTGGTGGATGACCTCGCGATGGGCATCACCGAAGTTGTCCGAGGCCGCGACCTGCTCGACTCGACCGCCCGCCAGATCCAGCTAATCCAGGCGCTGGGAGGTCAGGTGCCCGCCTACGCCCACCTTCCTCTGGTGGTGAACGCCGAAGGCGAGAAGCTTTCGAAGCGGGATGATGCTTCGAGGCTGCGGGCGCTGCGAGAAAGCGGCGTTGCGCCCGAGGAGGTGATCGGGCAACTCGGTGCATCGCTCGGGCTACTCGACCGGCCGGAGCCCTGCCGGGCCGAGGAGCTGGTGCCGCTATTCGGGTGGGAAAAGGTGCCCCGGGAGGCCGGTCCTACGATTCGAACTCGCTCCGGGGAACTCCGGATTGTCGAATGATCGACTGAAGCGTGCCGATCCGAAGGGTCGAGTGATTTGGAACCGGCACGGTGATCGTAGTGCCCGGAAGTCGCTTCTGCATCACGATATGGCTGCCGGCCTGGCGGACCGCGACGAATCCGTGTCCTGTGAGAATGCCGCAGACATCCTTACCCGAAAGGATGCGGAGCCTACCCAACCGCGACCTCTAGCCGCGTAATGTAGACCTCGTCGTGAAGACGCCGATGGATCTCGTCAGCCGAAGCAACCTCGAAGAAGAGTTCTAGGGCCTCGCGGAGGTTCTCTCGGGCCTCTTCGACCGTGTCGCCCTGGCTAGCAATATCCACCTCTGGACACAGCGCGGAGTAGCCGTCGTCTTCGCGCTCGATGATCGCGGTGAGCTGCTTTTGCATGGGGTTCTCCCTGGGCACGCGCCTAAGCTCGGAAGTCTACTCGGAAGCTCGGAAGTTTTTGGGCTTCCGAGTAGATTTCAGAGTGGATCCCCGACGGCCGGCTTGGGACGACCGTAGACCCTTCCGGGTTCCGCGCCTTTGACATCGCCCCCCTGCCCGGGTACCTTTGGAGCCTGGAGGGTTTTGCCGATGCTGCGACGATTTTCACTCCTCGCCCTCTCTCTGGTCCTGGCCACCGCGGTGGCGGTTCTGGCTCCTGCCGCGGTCTCTGCGGGCGAGGCGTCCCATTTCGGGGTCAATATTCATGCGCCGTTGGGCGCCGACGTGGTGGCGCGTTTGGACAAGGTGCGCGCGGCCGGGATCGGCTGGGTGCGGATCGATTTCATCTGGCCTTGGGTCGAGCCGGTGCAGGACCAGTTCGATTGGCACGTCTACGACCAGATCGTCGCCGCGGCGCAGGCTCGCGGGCTGTCGATTTACGCCACTCTCGCCGATACTCCCGCTTGGGCGACCGACGGCCCCGCCCTCACCGGGGTGCCGCGCAACGTTGACGACTGGACCGACATCTGTGTCCGCGCCGCCGATCGCTATCGGGGGCGGATTCAGGTCTGGGGGATTTGGAACGAGCCGAACCAGGATCGCTTCTGGGCGGGCAGCCGGAGCGAATACATCGAGAAGATCTTGAAGCCGGGCTCGACCGCGATCCGTTCGACCGACTCGGACGCGCAGATCGCCGGGCCGGATCTGGCCCATCTGACCTCCGGCGACAGCGATTGGTACGTCTGGCTGCGCGACATTTTGCAGAAGGCGAGCGACCGGATCGACATCGTGGCGCACCATCTCTACGACCGGGACGGATCGCGCGACGTGACCAAGAAACTCACCGACGACACCCAGTTCGGCGGCAGCCCGTCGCTCTGGCCGCTCGTGAACCCCTCTCTCCGCGAAGTGCTGCGCAATACCGGATGGCTGGGCCGACCGGTATGGTTGACCGAGACCGGCTGGGCGAGCGACCAGGTGGGTGACACCGCGCAGGCGGGAGATCTTTCCGGCCTGCTCAGCGATTGGTTCACCGAGCAGCCGGGGCGCGAGTGGATCGACAAGATCTTCATCTACGAGCTGATCGACGATCCGAACACCAATGTGCCGCGCTGGGGCCTGCTGCGCGCCGACGGCTCCGAGAAGACCGCCTACGCCGCGGTCAAGGGATTCATCGACCTGGAGCAGGGGCCGGCCGACGCGGCGGAAGTCGTTTCGGTCACCTTCCCCTCCTCGATGCGCAAAGGGTCGAAGTTCACGGCGAGGATTACGATGAGAAACGTCGGCACCAGCACCTGGACCCGGGCGGCCAATTACAAGCTCGGAGCCGGGGACGACACCGATCCGTTCACCCCGCCGCGCAAGCTGGTCGGGCGTTTCGCCCAGATCCTACCGGGCAAGACGGCCACCTTCACTCTCCTCCTCACCGCGCCGTCGCGGACCGGCACCTACACCTCCGACTGGCAGATGCTGCGCGAAGGGCTCCAGCGTTTCGGGTCCGTCGTGGTACGCGAGATCCGCGTCACGGCGCGATAGGTGAGCGGAGTTTCGGGACCGGGGGGCTTGACAGGCGCATTAATCTCGATCATCTTACTCACAAATGAGTCGTACGCGCCCCTCCTCCGCCGAGCCTCTGTCTCTCTCCCTCTGTAGTTAGCGGGCCTGGGGCGCTTTGGCGCCCCCGTCCCGCGCCTCTCCTGATCTGACGTCTTCCCCCCGCGAACCGCACCTTGCGAGACCGCGTAGCGGCTCTGTCGAGCCGGGAAGGAGAGCCTTACCTTGCGGGCCCCGAATACGACCGAACCCCCGACCTGGGAGCTGATCTACAAGCGGAATTCGATCGAGCGGCTGAAACGCGATAAGCCGGGGCTCGACGTGCTCGCGGAGATCCCCGCGATGATCGAAACCGGCTACGAGGCGGTGCCGGAAGAGGATCTCGTGCGCCTCCAGTGGTACGGGCTCTACCACGACAAGCCGAAGACCGGCCGCTTCATGCTGCGGGTGAAGACCCCGGGCGGTTTCCTCACGCCGGAGAAGCTGCGCGCGATCGGCCGCATCTCGCGCGATTTGGGCGGCGACTACGCCGAGCTGACCACGCGCCAGAACATCCAGCTCCACGATCTCGAATTGGCGCGCCTGCCCGAGGTGCTCGCCGAGCTGGCCGCCCTCGGGCTCGATACCGCGGGGGCCTGCGGCGACAACGTGCGGAATGTCACCGGCTGTCCGCTCGCCGGGCTCGACGCCGAGGAGTTGTTCGACGTGCGGCCGATCCTCGAAGAGACCGCCGCCTTCTTCCGCGCTCGGCCGGAGTACTCGAACCTGCCGCGCAAGCACAAGATCACGATCTCCGCCTGCCCGCACCAGTGCAACGCGCCGGAGATCCACTGCATCGCCCTGATCGGCACGATCCGCGACGGGCGGGAGGGGTTTGCCGTGCGCGTGGGGGGAGGTCTCTCGACCTTCCCTCGGCTCGCCTCGGATCTCGGCGTGTGGATGCCAAAGGAGCAGGCGGTCGAGGTGCTCGCGGCGATCGTGGACACTTGGCGCCTCGATCTGCGCTACCGCATGTCGCGCGCCCGGGCGCGGCTCAAATTTCTGATTGAAGACGTGGGCGTCGAGGCGTTTCGCGCGCGGGTGGAAGAGCGGCTCGGCTACCGTCTGGAAAACGGTCCCGCCGTGGAGCCGGTGGAAAAAGCCGACCCGCTCCATGCTGGGCTTCACCCCCAGCGCCAGCCGGGTCTTTGGTACGCCGGTTTCCCGGTCCCTGCGGGATTGATCTCGGGCACGCAACTGCTCGGCTTGGCGGATTTGGCCGAGAGCTTCGACGGCGAGATCCGGCTCACCCGGCAGCAGAACTTTCTGCTCGCCAACATTCCCGACGGGCGAAAAGCCGATGTCGTGGCCGCCGTCGCCCCCCTCGGATTTCCGCTCGATGTTCATGCAATCCACGGCCGGTCGATGACCTGCACCGGCGATCCCTATTGCAACTTCGCGGTCGCCGAGACCAAGCGGCGGCTGGGCACGATCACCGACCATCTCGCCGCGCGCTTCGGCCCGGCGGTGGCCGATCTCGCGATCCACCTCGACGGCTGCCCCCACGCCTGCGCCCATCATTGGACCGGGGACTTGGGCCTTCAGGGGACGACGCTCCGCGAACGCGGCCCGAACGGCGAGCGGCGCCAGGGATTCGACGTCTTCCTGCGCGGCGCCCAAGGCAAAGACGCGGCGATCGGCCGCCCGGTGCTCAAGCGCGTCCCGGCCGACCAGATCCATGTCGTCCTCGAACGCCTGATCGGCGCCTATCTCGAAAACCGCGTAAGCGGCGAGCGGCTCCAGCAGTGGTTCGCGCGAAGCGACGACGCCGACCTCATCGCGCTCTCGACGCTTTCGCCGCCTTCCGAAACTCCAGGCCCCTTGGATGTCGCCGTACCTCCGTCCGCCGTCGCAGCACAGACTTTGGAGGCTTGAAGATGCTCAGCTCGTTGTCCGGCCACGATTCCCGCACCGTCCTCGATCCGGCGGTCGCTTCGACCCTCGCCGCGGTGCCCGCCTCGCGGGCGGGATTCACCTCCGCGCTGGTCGCCCCTTCGCAGGTTGCCCCGAAACACATCGCCAACACCGAGCGCGATTTTCTCGACGAATATGAAGCCGGCCGCCTGGCCGCCGATCTCGACGGCGCGGAGCCGCAGGAGATCCTGGAATGGGCGCTCGACCGCTGGGGCGCGCAGCTCGCGATCTGCACCAGTTTCCAGGCCGAGGGGATGGCGCTGCTCGACATGGCGTGGCGGATTCGGCCGGAGGTCCGGGTCTTCACCGTTGACACCGGCCGCATGCCGGAAGAGACCTACGAGGTGATGGAGCAGGTCCGTGCCCGCTACGGCGTCGCGATCGAGGTGCTGTTCCCGGACGCCCTCCAGCTGGAGACCCTGGTCCGCCGCCAAGGCCCGAACGGCTTCCGTGGCTCGGTGCCGCAGCGCCTGCTCTGCTGCCACGTGCGCAAGGTCGAGCCGATCCGCAAGGCACTCCAGGGTCTCGACGCCTGGGTGACCGGCCTCCGCCGCGACCAATGGGCAAGCCGCGCGAACCTGCGGAAGCTGGAGATCGATCACGACCATGGCGGCTTGACGAAGCTTTCGCCGCTCGCCGACTGGAGCGCCGAAGAGGTGCTGGACTACGTGCGCGAAAACGACGTGCCGGTCCATCCGCTCTACGCCAAGGGATTCACCAGCATCGGCTGCACCCCCTGCACAAGGGCCACCCGGGCGGACGAAGACCCGCGCGCCGGCCGCTGGTGGTGGGAGACGAACGCGCCAAAGGAGTGCGGCATCCATTGCCCGATCGAAACCGGCGGCCTGGAGCACGAGATCGAATCGCTGGTCGCCGAGGAGGCGAGATGAGCGCCACGGCAATGATTGAGTCTCCAACTCCGTCGGTCCCCCCCGCGCCGGAGCGTTTGGCGATTCCCGCCCTGCACCGCGGCGACTTGCTCGAAGAGCTGGCCGCTTACACCGCGAGCGTCCACGCGTCGTCGGAGAGATCGGACCTGGCGCGCTTGGCCGGCTCGATCGCCACGGGAGAAGTACCCGGAACCCTCCAGGCGCCGCTCGCCCGGCTGCTCGACCTGTCGCTCTCGACCGGCCGCGCGCGCCGGCTGCACGGGCCGGAGGCGGAGGGCGCCTTTCTCGATCTCTACAGAAAGACCCCCGCCGGCCTCGATCTCGTCCGCCGCGCCCGCGAAGCGGAGACCGCCCTCGGCTCCTTGGTGGGAACGACTCTCACGGGAATCTCGATCGTAGGAGGCAAGCCAGGTCGGGTCCGGATTGAGCTTTCGACCTCCGCCGCGCGACTGACGCTCGACGTCGATCGCTCCGGCGTCTCGGTCGAAAGCGTGGCGGTCGAGCTATAGGCCGGAACGAAAGATCCCATGTCGTCCTATCCGATCACGCTCGACCTCGCCGGCCGTCTCGCCGTGGTCCTCGGCGCCGGCCGTCCCGCGCCGGAGAAGATCGAAGGGCTGCTCGCAGCGGGAGCGCGCGTCCGCCTGATCGCCCCTGAACCGTGCGAGCGGCTATTCGCCCTCGCCGCGACCGGAGCGATCCAGCTGCTCGCCCGAACCTATCGTGAGGGCGATCTCTCCGGCGCCTGGCTGGTGATCGCGATCCCCGAGGAGCTGGAGCCGCAACTCCCGGCGATCGCCCGCGAAGCCGAAGCGCGCAGGATCTTCTTGAACGTCATCGACCGGCCGCCGCTCTGCTCGTTCGCCGCCCCGGCCATCGCTCGTCGCGGCGACCTCACGGTCGCGATCTCGACCGCCGGCCGTGCCCCCGCGCTCGCCGCCCGGATTCGCGACCGCATCGCCCGCCGCCTCGGGCCGGAGCTGGAACGGTTCCTGGAGATCGCCGGCCGCGCCCGGGCACCGCTCGCCGCCCGCCGCCCCGATTTCGGCGAACGGCGCGCCCGCTGGTACGCCCTGGTCGATTCCGACGCCCTGCGCCTGCTCCGCTCGGGCCGAGAGCTCGAAGCGCATCGCCGGTTCGAAGAAATCTTAGGAATCGAGCTGCCCGAGGCCTGGCCGTGATCGCCGAAGCCATCCGTCTCGGCAGAATCGGCCCGGTCGATCCGGAACCCCGTGGCCACGTCTGGCTGGTCGGAGCCGGTCCGGGCGATCCCGAGCTAATCACCGTCCGCGGTCTCCGCTGCCTGCGCCGCTCCGAGGTGCTCCTCTACGATCGCCTGGTCAGCCCCGAGCTGCTCGAAGAGGCTCCTCGGACGGCGCTCCGCATCGACGTCGGCAAAGCCCCCGGCCGCCACGCACGGAAACAGGAGGAGATCTGCCGTCTGCTGATCGCACACGCCCGAGCCGGCCGCCGCGTGGTGCGCTTGAAAGGAGGCGACCCCTTCGTCTTCGGCCGAGGAGGAGAAGAAGCGCTCGCCTGCGCCGAGGCGGGAGTCCCTTTCGAGATCGTCCCCGGCATTTCGAGTGCCATCGCCGCCCCGTCCGCCGCGGGCATCCCGATCACCCACCGGGGCGTGGCGGGAAGCGTCGCGATCGTCGCCGGCCACTGCATTCCTGGCTCACCCGAGCCCGGTGATCGCATCGAGCGCATCGACTGGCCCGCCGTCGCCCGGCTCGACACGATTGTGATCCTCATGGGCCTCGGCCGCCTGCCGGAAATCACCGCCGCCTTGATCGCCGCCGGCCGCTCCTGGGAAACCCCGGCCGCCGCGATCGCGAGCGCCACTCTTTCCACCCAGCAAACGGTGGTGGGGACCCTCGCGACCTTGGAGAGACTGGTCGCAGAAGCCGGTCTCGAAGCCCCTGCGACGTTGGTGGTGGGAGAGGTGGTCCAGGTGGGAGAGAAGATCGCCGAAGCTTGCTACGCCTGGGAGGACGAGGTGCTCGCGGTGGCGTGAGCAAAAAAGCGCCGGAGGAGCTGGGGCTGTCGTGCCAGGTTTTGGGCCGTTGCGGCCAGGTCTCTTCTGGTCTAAAGTTCCAACAACGGCCGGAGAGGATTGCCCCCTCCCCGGCCGGGGTGAAAGCCGAATTAGACCTCGGCGCTCACGGACAACCCTTCACTCCCCTTGGCGTCGGTTAAAGCTTTCGCTTTGGCCTTCGCCGAGGGAGCCTTCCTCCGCAAATCCTGAGGCCGGATGCCAAGCTGCAGCAGTTCCGGGTTCTTAGGCCCCAGGAATGCCTGAAGATGGACTTTGAACCGGGTCGCATCCTCAGACACTTTCCGGACCAGATCCTGCCGCCGCTTGGCCAGAGCGTGCGCTTGGCCTTGGAGATCCTGGATCCGATCCGCCATACCGCCAAGCTCGTTAGTCGCGGCTTTGATCCCAGAATGAAGTTCCTGAGCCGGAACCGGGATCGAGCCGAGCAACGGCTCCGCGTTGGCGCAAAGAGTGGCCCAGCGTTGCGTCTTTTCTGCGTACGAATCGGGCATGACACCCTCCTTTGTTGAACGTGTGGCCCGGAAATGGGCCCGCACGAGTGAAGCCTTACTTCGTGCGCCCGGCAGGATCGTCTCGCCCTCTTGAAGGATCGCGGTTCCCGCTCCAGGGATCGCCTCGCCTTCCAGGAGGAACGCTTGTCCTTCCTGCAGGATCACTCATCCCGCGAGCGGGATCACTCAGCCTTACCGCGGGATCGGTCAGCCTTCGCGCGGGATTGCTCTTCCCCCGCGGAGGATCGTCGCTCCTCTCTGAAGGACCGCTATTCCCGCTTGCGGGATTGCTTCTCCTTCCAGTGGGAGTGCCCTGCCCTCTGATCGCCGTTGGCGCTTCTTCGCCTGAAAGGCCGCTGGCTCAATAAATCTGCCATACGCAGAGCAGAGTGTCTCTCAGGGAATCGGGCAAGTCAAGGATTTTGCCTCTCTTGGGAGTTCCCTTGGCGCCAGAGTCTGCCAAAATGCTCGCAGCCAAGCGGTTGGCGGCGAGACCGATGAGTGATGCCGACCGATGCAATCCCGCGGGCATCCCGCCCAGTTCTGGTAGGCCAGGGTCTTTCCGGTTCAGTCTTGCCCAAAGCGGTAATGCGCGACCTGCCACTCCCCGCCTTCGGCGTAGCCGAAAAGCTCGGCGCAGGCCATGAAGAAAACCCGCCAATAGACCCACCAGCGGGTGGCGTTGTCGCTTCCGTAGACCTCGGCGATGAGCGGCTTCAGCTCTCGCGAGAAGTGGTCCTGGTTGGCGAGCCAGGCCTCGGCGGTTTTCTGGTAGTGGGTTCCGTCGACCAGCCATTGAGCCTCCACCACCAACGACACCTTTCCGGTCGGCTTGACGAAACGCGGCAGGAGGTCGGCCGAGGGCATCAGGCCGCCGGTGAAGAAGAAGCGGGCTATCCAATCGCTCTCGTCTTTGATCTCGAAAGGGTAGGCGACTTCGCGGTGGCAGAATACGTGGACGAAGAGTTTGCCCTCAGGCGTGAGCCAGGCGGCGATGCGGCCGAGCATTTCCTCGTAGTTCCGGACGTGCTCTAGCATCTCGACCGAGACGATCCGGTCGAAGCGGCTCGCGAGGTCGGCGGCGCGCAGCTCCTCGGGCGCCGCTTCGGTGCCGAGGACGTTGGCGTCCACCGTGCGGACCGTGACGTTCGCGAAGCCGCGCTCGCGCGCCTGCTCTTCGATGAAGACCTTTTGCGTCGAAGAGTTGGACACCGCGAGGATGCGGGCGGAAGGAAAACGCTCGGCGGCCCAGAGCGTGAACGAGCCCCAGCCGCACCCCAGGTCGAGGATCGATTGACCGTCCGCGATTTCCGCGCGTTCGGCGGTGAGCGCGAGCATCGCCTCTTCCGCCCGATCGAGGGAATCAACTCCCGCCGGCCAGTAGGCGCCGCTGTACTTGAGCCGGCGTCCTAGCACCCGGCGGAAGAAAGCGGTTGGCAGCTCGTAGTGCTGCGCGTTCGCCTCTCCCGTATGGACCGCGACCGCGCTCGCGCGTAAACGGGCGATCAGCTCCCGCTTGCGGCCCTCGATCGCGTCCCGGCCGCCCGCGGTTTCGGCCGCGAGGCGCTCGGCGCACAGCTTGCGAATTCCTAGACGGATCAACGCGTCCGGGAGAAAATTCCGTTCGAGTAAGCGGAGAAAACCGCGGACCACGACGTGTGGCCGTGGAGCGGCAGCGGTTTCGGCCGGTGCGACCGCCAACTGCGGAGGGCTCGTCATCGCGTCGCTTTCGGGGTGGCGCGGGGGCGGAACAGGGCGTCCCAGGACTCCCCGGGCGCCAGGCGCAGGAGCGCGGCCAGGAAGTAGAGGGCGATCGCGATGTTGCCGAGGGCCAACAGCAGAATGAGCCACAACGCGGAGCGCAGGGGCGTGCGCTCGCGCCAGGAGATCCAAACCCAGACCGCCAAGAAGGCGAAATAGGTGTCGAACAGCGTCGCCCGGCCCCACGGGTCGCGCCAGAGATCCGCGGCGGCGAGGAACACGTTCCGATCGAGGCTCGCCCAGGTGGTGACCCAAATCATGGCGATCAGAACCACGCTCCAGAAGCCGATCAGCAGGCGTTTCATCGTCATCCTTCCATCGGAGGCGCCCAACCGGGCGCGCGGGTTTGGGATTCCGGACCCTCCGGGGACCGGGGCGGAACCGCCCAACGGAGCGCCAGAGAGAGAATCGTCGTCCAGACGAGACCGATCGACAGCACGCTCGGCCACCCGGCGGGGTGAAAGGCCACCGCCCCCAGCCGGCCGCCCCCGGCGTAGGAGAGCGGCGCCGCGACCAGGCAGAGCGCGACGGTCAGCAGGCGCCGGTCGCGCAGTGGGGCGAGCGGTCCGGTGAGCACGGTGCCGAAATGGAACCAGAGCGCGGCGATCCAGGGCGGCGCGAGCCAGACGCCCGGGCCGCTCGACGGACTGCCGTGAAAGGCGAGCAGCCCGAGACCCGATTGCAGCGAGTCGGCGAAAGTACCGGCCAGCCCGAAGCTCAACAGGGTCACGATCTCGTGCCGCAAGAACTTGCCGGAGCGCGCGTTCCGCCGCGGCCAGGCAAAGCTCACCAGATGGCCCAGGATCAGCACCGCCACCACCAGGGGACCAATCCAAACGTTCTCCCGCGCTCCGCCGAGCACGCAGGCAAACCACCCCACCTGCAACGCGACGAAGGTCAGGAGGCCGCGCATTGGGGCTTGGCGAGGATGATCTGCGCGTCGCCGATGGTCCGCTCGCGGAAGCCCGCCTCGCAGTACGCGAAGTAGAAATCCCAGAGCCGGACGAAACTCTCCGGGAATCCCTGGCGGCGGACCTCGGTCCGGTTCGCGAGAAAACTCTTGCGCCACCGGTGGAGAGTCTCGGCGTAGCTCGGCCCGATATCTTCGAGGTGCGTGATCACCAGGTCGGTCGATCGGGCGACCGCGCCGGAGATGGCGCTGATCGACGGGATGAAGGCACCGGGGAAAATAAGGTATTGGATGAAGTCGATGCTCTTGAGCGCCCGTTCGTAGAAGCTGTCGCGGATCGTGATCGCCTGAAGCGCCATCTTCCCGTGGGGGGCCAGGAGACGGCTGCAGACTCCGAAGAAAGTATCCAGATAGCGATGGCCGACCGCTTCAATCATCTCGATCGACACCAGCTTGTCGAACGGCCGGCCGGTGGCTTCCGGCAGATCCCGGTAGTCGAGGTCGAGAATTTCGACCCGGTCGGCGAGGCCGGCGCGGGCGATCCGCTCGCGGGCAAACGTTGCTTGCGCGGGGGAGATCGTCGTGGTGGTGACCTGCACGCCGTAATGACGCACCGCGTGCTCGGCGAAGCCTCCCCAGCCGGTCCCGATCTCGACCACCCGCTCGCCCGGCTGGAGCGCCAATCGGCGGCAGATGCGGTCGATTTTCTCGGTCTGCGCTTCTTCGAGGCTCATTCCCGGGCGGGAAAAGATCGCCGAGGAATACATCATGCTCGGGTCGAGAAACAGCGAGAAGAATTCGTTGCCCAGGTCGTAGTGAGCATGAATGTTGCGCCGGCTGCCGGCCTTGGTATTCGCCCGCAGGGCGTGCGACAGGCGTTGCCACGGGCCGGCGACCCAGTCGAACAGGCGCTCGATCCGCAGCAGGGCCGGCCGATTGCGGACGACGATGCGCAGCAGGGCGACGAGGTCATCGACGCTGAACGCTCCTTCCATGTAGGCCTCGGCGGTGCCGATGCTGCCCCCGAGCCCGATCTGGCGCCAGAAACGCGGGTTGTGCACGACCAACTCGGCGGAGAGATCGCCGCCGGCTCCGAAGGAACTCTGCTGCGCGCCGTCCTTCACCGTGACGCGGCCCTCGGCCAGGTGGTCCAAAGCGCTCAGAACGACCCGGCGACAGAACGCGTCGAGACCGCGGGCTGCGACGGTCGGACTGTTCTCCTCGCGATCCGCGGCAAGGGCCGGATCAAGGGGCGAGGCGAGGGGGGTGTTGAGCTCGCTCATGGCGTGGCGTCTCCGGAGGGCGTGGCTTCAGAAGGGGAAGAAATAGAGGCGGAGACGACGTTCGCGGCGCTTGCGTTCGCGCGGCGCGCCGCCTTGGCCGGATGGTCGTAGATGGGTAAGCCCTTCCACCAAAGCCGCAGCGCTTGCCAGTGAATGCCCGCCACGACTTGGAGCGGCATGAGCGGGAAACGGGCGATCGCGGCGGCCAGGTTGCGACCCGTGATCGGCCGGCGACGGAGAACGAGGGTGGCGTCGAGGAGCGGCGCCCGGCTTGTGGCGCCGGCGGTCGTGGTCAGTGGCCGATTGACGATCCGGACCGCGAGCTTCTCGCCTGGGGTGGAGATCCGCCATTCCCAGTCCATCTCCAGATTCATGAACGGAGAGACGTGGAGTTCCTTGCGGTGGCGCGCCCGGATCACCGGATCGCCCGGCCGTTCGGGCCGGAGCACGTACGCCTTGCGCTCGCCCCAGGGGGTGTTGGTGATTTCGGAGAGCACGGCTTCGAGTCTCGGGGGCTCCGCGGCGGACCCGACGGCGGCAGGGGCGAAGCAGTAGTAGAAGCTCACCGGGTTGAAGACGTGGCCGAACGTCCTCAAATGGGTCAGAACGCGAATCGGTCCGGCGGGCCGCCGGCCGGTCTCCTCCTCTACGGTGCGCCGTACCGCTTTGTCGAGCGGCAGCTCGGGATCGCCGTAATAGTCCTCCCGGCGAAAGGCGACCAGATTGGCCCGCCCGGCCGACCAGAGCCAGCGCCCGCGAAACACGGTGTCGAGCTCGTCGAGATCGAGGTAGGCCAGGAACAGCGGAAAATCGAAGCTATGCGCCCGCGGCGTGAACCGGCGGTGGCGAACCGTGCCGACGTAGAGGGCGCTCTGCATTACCCGGCGACCTCGATGCCCGTTTCGGTCGGAGCGGCGGCGTCCCACGCCGCACCGTCACGGGTTCCGTCGGCCTCCCACGCGATCGCCTCCGCCACTCGGGTTGCGCTGCGCACCCCGTCCTCGTGGAACCCGAAACCCCAGTAGGCGCCGCAGAAATAGGTGCCGCGCCGGCCGTTGATTTCCCGCCAGCGCTGTTGCGCGGCCACGCTCGCGGAGGTGTATACCGGATGGGCCATGGTCAACCGATGGAGGATCGTCTCGGGGGCGATCTCGGCGGTGCGGTTGAGGGTCACGCAATAGTTGCGCTTCGCGCCGACTTCGCCAAGCCCCTGGAGCAGGTTCATCCAATACGTCATCTGAGGACCGACGCCGCGGAACGGCGGATTCAGGTGGTAGTTCCAACTGGCGCGGGCGAGAGGCCGGCGTGGCAGAAAGCGGGCGTCGGTGTGCAGCACGACGTCGTTTTCCTGGTAGGGGATCGCCCCCAGAATTTCGCGTTCGGCCGACGAGGCGTCCGCCAGCAGGCGGAGGGCCTGGTCGCTGTGGGTGGCGATCACGACGCGATCGAAACGCTCTTCCTCCGCGCCACGCGGCTTGACATACACGCCGTCCTTGCGCCTTCGGATCCAATCGACGGGGGTGTCCACGTGGATGCGGTCGGCGAAGCTCGCCACCAGCGGCGCGATGTAACTTCTGGAGCCACCGACCACCACCCGCCAGACCGGCCGGTCATCGACCTTCAGCATGCCGTGGCTGTCGAGGAACGAGGCGAGGCTGCGGGCGGGGAACGCCATCACGTTTTCCGGCTCGGCCGACCAGATCGCCGACACCATGGGCACCAGGTAGTCGCTGACGAACGGGCCTTGGAAACCCTCGGCCGCGAGCCAGTCGCCCAGCGTCGGATTTTCGCTCGCCGCGAGCAGCGAGGGCGCCCTTTGATGGAAGCGGAGGATGCCGCGGAGCAGACGGTAGAAGCGGGGCGACAGCAGGTTGCGGCGCTGGGCGAAGAGGGTGTTGAGATTGGAACCGTTGTATTCGAGGCCGCTCGTTTCGCAGCGCACGCTGAAGCTCATCGAGCTGGGCTTGGTCGCTACCCCAAGGTCCGCCAGGAGGCGAGTGAACAGCGGATAGGTGCGCTCGTTATAGACGATGAAACCGAGATCGACGGGGATCTCCCGGCCGTTCTCCTCGACGTCGAGCGTGTAGGTATGGCCGCCGATCTTCTTCGCCGCTTCGAACAGCCGGACGTCGTGATGCTCGGCCAGCAGATGGGCAGCGACCAGCCCCGACACGCCGCCGCCGATGACCGCGATCCTCACTTGGCCTTCCGACGCGGCCGACGCGGGAACCAGGGCATGAACGCGGGAGTGGCCTCGATGTAAGCCCGATACTTGGGCCGGCGCTCGACGATGGTCTTTTCGAGCAACGCAACTCCGGAGACTTTGAGCAGCAGGAACGTCATGACGATCGGTCCGATCACCGTCCACCCGCCACCCGGAGCCGCCAAGGCGATCAGCCAGAAGCCCCACCACTGGGCGGCGTCGCCGAAGTAGTTGGGATGCCGGGTGTAGCGCCAAAAGCCGCGATCCATGACTTGGCCGCGGTTCTTAGGATCGGCCTTGAAGCGCGCCATCTGCCAGTCGCCGCCGGCCTCGAACGCGAATCCGATCAGCCACAAGAGAACACCGGCAAGATCGGTCCAACGCCACGACGCGGCCGTCGCTTGGGCTTGAGTCACCAGAAGCGGCAGCGCGATCACGGTCACCAGGCCGCCCTGGAGCAGAAAGACGGTGAACAGGCTCACCCACCAAAACCGACGGCCGTGGGCTTTGCGCATGGCGGCGTAACGGTAGTCCTCAGGCTGGCCGTGGGCGCGGAGGAAGATGTAGATCCCCAGACGCAACGACCAGATCGCCACCAGAGCGAGCGACAGCAGATGTCGCGGCTCGGTGGGCGGGGCGGGAAGCCGGTAGACGACGCTCGCCAATAGAAAAGCCGGTCCCCAAAAGACATCGACGATCGAGACGTCCCGCAACCGAAGACTCAGCAACCAGAGAAGCGTCGCCGTGCCGAGCACGGCGGCGGTGCCGAGGAGCCAAGGGTAGAGGAGCACCGGGAACGCCATCAGGATTTATCCCGCCACTCCCAAAATCCCATCGATCGTCCCCTGCGAAAGCGAGTGATACCTCGGCCGCGCCGTCTCATAGATCCGCCGTCCTCGGGCCAATCCCTCGGGTGTTTTCGCCAGCTCGATATAGAGCGGCTTCAGGAATTTCCTCCGGCCGACCGTCGTGAGAAACCGCTCCAGCGCGCCGTCCGCCGCCGTGTATTTCGCTTCGATCGCGCGCAGCAGCCAGGTGGCGAGGATTTCGGCGTTGGTGCTGTCGGTGAGGTGGAATTGGGCGTCCAGGGCCGCCAGCTTTTCGAGATCCAGCGGCGCCGCCAGGTTGCGGATGAAGTGGAGCCACTCGTGGGTGCTCCAGCCCTGGGTGACGAGGTCGGAGGGAGCGGTACCGGTTTCCCAGGCTTCGATTTGGGCGGCGACTTTTTGGAAAGCGTCGGAGTGAGGCTGGGGCCGGTTCGCGGGGATTCCGGGGTGGAAGACCCAAGCGTCGATCTCCAGTTTCTTTTCCAGCTCCGGGTCGTCGCCGATCAGGCGTTCGCGGAGGTCGGCGAGGCAGGTGGCGGTATCGACCGATTGGAAAGCGTGGCGGTCGAAATAGTTGGTGACGAACGCGTCCCAGCGGGCTCGGCCGACGTTTTCTTCGATCCAGCGCAGCAGCAGCGCGCCTTTCTCGTAGGCGATGTCGGTCATGCCGTCGTCCGGATCGCGTCCGGCGAGCTTGAGTTGCAGGCAGGTGTCCGGACTTTCCGGTCCGCCGAGCGCGGTCACCGTTTCGGCGAGATCCTGCATCGAGAGCACCTGTTCCATCTCCTCGTAGGCGCGGCCGTAGACCTCCTCCATGATCCGGCGCTCGAAATAGGTCGTGAACCCCTCGTTCAGCCAGAAGTCGTCCCACGAGGCATTGGTCACCAGGTTGCCCGACCAGGAGTGCGCCAGCTCGTGGGCGACCAGCGAGACGAGCGAACGATCGCCCGCGAGAATGGTCGGCGTGGCAAAGGTCAGGCGCGGGTTTTCCATTCCGCCGAACGGGTAGCTCGCGGGGAGGATCAGCAGGTCGTAGCGCCCCCAACGGTAGGGGCCGTAAAGCTTCTCGGCGGCGGCGATCATGCGCGGCGTGTCTTCGAGCTCCCAGTGCGCTTTTTCGATCACCGAGGGGAGCGCGTAGACGCCGCTGTTCGCATCGAAGGGACGGAACGCCAGATCGCCCACCGACAGCGCGAGCAGGTAGGAGGGGATCGCCTGCGGCATGCGGAACGTGTAGGTGCCGGTCTCGGAGAGCGCCTGCGGGTTTTCGGCGCTCATCAACGCCAGCAGATCGGACGGGACGCGGATGGTCGCGTCGTACGTCATCCGCACTCCGGGCGAATCCTGGCACGGGACCCAGGTGCGGGCGAGGATCGCCTGGCTCTGGGTGAACAGAAACGGCCGGGTGCTGCCGGCCTGGGCCGGATCGAGCCACTGGAGCGCCGCGGCCTCCGGCCGGGTCGAATACTGGATGTGGACCGCGGTCGTGTCGGGAGCGACCTCGATCGTGAGCGGCCGGCCGAGGTGCGGCTGCTCGTCCCCGAGCGCAACTTTCGCCTCGGCGCCTCCGGGCTGGAGCGTGACGCGATGGATGTCCAAATCGCGCGCGTCGAGCCACAGAGAGGAAGAATCCGCATGCCGAGCGAGCCGGAGCGTGGCCGAGCCGGCGAGCTTCTTCGCGTCGAAATCGACGGTCAGATCGAGGGTCAGATGATCGACCGCGATCTCGTCGGGACGGCCGAAGGAATGGGGATCGCGGTGGGGTATGGCGGAGGGCGACTGTGCGGACATGGATGCTCCTAGAAGGAGACTACGCAGCTTCAGCCCGTCCAGATGGAGGCGGCGATTTCTGCCAGCTCGCGCGCGTCGGGGGAGGGGACCGGCGGCTCCCCGGCGTCGAGTGCTTTTTCCAGGCGGGCGATGATTTTGAACAGCTCGGGGCGGCTGACCTTGGCCCCCGGCCCTTTCTCTTCCAGCTGGTCGAGCGAGGCGAGCGCGAGCCGGGCGGGCAGCGCGTTGAAGGCGACGATGCCGCGCGCGGCGCCCGCGAGCTGGATCGTCCGGACGTACTCGCCCGCCGCCCCAAGATCGCGGCGGGCGAGCGCGAACACCTCTTCGCGCGGAACGTCGGACGGCAGATAGGTGCGCCCTTCGATCGCGTCGCCCGCGGCGTCCTTCAAGATGTTGACCAGCTGCAGCCCCTCGCCGAAATCGCGCGAGCGGGCGCGCAGATCTTCGGCGACGACAAGCAGCTCCGGCCGGTCGAGCAGCAGCAGCTCGGTGAGCAGCTCGCCGACGATCCCCGCGACCACGTAGCAATACTGGCGAAGGTCGGCGAGATCGACGAGCACCAGCTCGCCCCGGTCGGTCATCCGATCGACGAAATCGGCCATGCCGAGCACCGTGCGCAACGTATAAGCCCTCACCAGTTCGCTCGCTTCGGCACCCAGCGCGTAGGTCGCGTCCAGGACGGCGGCCATGCGGACCAGCAGCTCGCGGTACCCCGGCTGGGCGCAGGGGACCGTCTCGCTCCAGAGCGCGGCGAGCCGTTCCGCTTCCTCCGGCGCGGGCGCTTCGAGCAGGCGGCCGAACTGTTCGAGCGCCTCGCGCCGTTGCTCGGGAGCCCAAGTCGCTGCGTCCTCGAACGTGTCGGCGATCCGGAACAGCAGATAGGCGAGCGTCACCTCGCGTCGCGTCGGCTCGGGCAGGTGCGGAATCGACAGCGCGAACGTCCGGCTGGTCTTGCCGAGCAGGTCCTCGAAATCGGTTTCGGAATCGAAGACCGGATCGAGCGGGCTCGCGGGTTCGGTGGGCATCTCCGGGAGGATAGCAGGCCCGGCCGCGCGGTTTAGCCGATTCTCGTTCCTGGCACGTCTTCGCCACGGATCGCGTCGGCGAGCCGGCCGGCCGCGCGGCCGTCGAGAATCGTCGAAGAAATTCCGCGGCGGGAAAGCGCCAGGCAGGTTTCGAGCCGTAGGCGCATTCCCCCGGTGACGTCCGTACCGCGCGCCGCGCCGATCGCGGCGTCTTCGAGGTTCGCGAGGTGGGGAATCGTGGCTCCTTCCTCGTCGTACACGCCCTCGGTCTCGCCGAGCCAGAGCGCCCGGGAGATCTCGATCCCCAGCGCGGGCAGGCCGCTCGCGATCTCGGAAAGCACCGCCTCGGTCGAGGCGATCGAAGCGCCCCAAGTGCGGTCGAGCACGACGTCGCCGTAGACCACCGGCAGCAGGCCGAGCCGGAGCGCGTGGGCGAGGGGGCCGAGAAAACGATCGACGGCAACGCCGCCCTCGGCGAGCAGGAAGCTCGACGGCGCGAGAGAGAACGGCGCGAGCCCCGCCGCGCGGAGCGCCTCGACCACCAGGCCGTGGAGGGACGCAGCCCGCTCCTGAGTGCGGCTGGCGCCCGCGAGGTTTTTTGGCTCGAGAGGCCCTTTCCCGAGCCCGGCCGCTGCCGCGGCCACGTGACCGAACGACCCGCTGCCGTGCCCGAGCACGATCCGCTCGCCGTTCGCTTCGGCCCTCTCCCGCGCCGCCGCGATCTCCCGCGCCAGCCGTTCGATCCGCTCCGGATGGGCGGTCTCCGGCGTTTCCTTGTCGGTCAGAAGGCTGCCGCCGAGCTTGATCAGGAGGGCGCGCATGAAGGTGGGTCAGATCAAATGCTCCGTCAACCGCTCCGGGCCGTCGCCTACGCCGTCGCGGATGACGAATCCTACGCTCGGCAGGCTCTCCAGGCGGTCGACGAGGTCGGCTTCGGAATCGGGCTCGCAGATCACGTGGACGTTCGCTCCGGCGTCCATGGTGGACCAGACGGCGAGGCCTTCTTGGCGCAGCTCGCGGACGGCGCGGAGGACTTCGATCGAGCCGGGGCTCCAGTAGTGGATGGCGGGGCGGGAGGACATCGCGATCAGGTGGAGGTCGATCGCCTCCTCTTCGATCGTGCCGCCCAGGAGGGCGAAGTCGCGGTCGGCGATCGCGCTGCGCACCCGGTGCAGCCGGTCGGGAATCAGCTCCTGGCGGCGGGCGTAGTAGGGCGACGTCTGGGCGAGCGCGTGACCGTCGCGGGACGAGATCGATTTCGGGCCGATCTCGACCACCGCGATGATGTCGCGCAGGTCCCAGTGCTCGGCCTCGGCGAGCGGCCGGGCGAAGGAATCCTCATCCTCCATGCCCGACCATTCGACGTAGCCGCCCAGCACCGAGCGGCAGGCCGAGCCGGAACCGCTGCGGCGGGAGAGGAGCGACGCCTCTCTGGGCGACAGGCCGCGGCCGAGCGCGCTCGAAGCCGCGAGGGTCAGCGCGGAGAAGCCGGAGGCGGACGAGGCGAGCCCGGCGGCGCTGGGAAAATTGTTGCGCGTCGCGATGCGCAGCCGGCCGGCGCCCGGCGGTATTCCCAACTCGCCGCGCAGGCGATCGAGATGACGGAGGATCGGTCCGGCGAAATCCGCTTTCGGCGCGATGAAGCCGCCGTCCGGCTCGGCGAGCCAGATCTCATCCTCCGCCGCGTCGATCGGCTCCGCGGTGCAGGTCGAAACGCAGCGGCTCAGGGTCATCGAGATCGAGGGGTTGTTCGGCAGGCAGAGCGCGGCGTCGCGCACGCCCCAGTACTTGATGAACGCGATATTGGCGGGTGCTTCGAACGTGGCTTTGCTCATCCGTGCTCCTCAGCTTCTTCGATTCGCAACCCTTGCGCCCCGAGCGCGACTTCGCGCCGGGTATACCCTTCCAAGATCGCCTGCGCTTCGCCGGCCTCGGGGGCCACCACCAGCATTGAGCCCGCGGCCTCGCCGCTCGCCGCCCCGGCGCCCGAGATCTTCGCCGCGCCGCCCGCCGCTTCGATCGCTTGCACCCGGCGCGCCACCGCTTCGGGCACCGCGCCCATCGCTTCGAGGCAGGCTTCCGCTTCGCGAAGGCAACCGATCAGGGTACGGCGGCAGCCCGCGGGAGTTTCCAGCTCGGCGCGAAACGCGCGCGTCGCCCATTCGAAACGATCGAGCGTCTCGTCGAAGCGGCGCGGATCGCGGTCGCGCACCCGGCGCACGGCGGCGACCACCTCGCCGGTCGATTCGCGCGGCCGGCCGGTGTCGTAGACCGCGATTTCGGAGAGGAGAGGCGAAGCGGAGTCGAGGGTGGCAAAGCTCAAGCGGTCCGGGTGCTCGGCCGTCCGCTCCGCCCAGACCAGCCCGCCTCGGACGACGGTTTCGGTGTCGATGCCCGACGGCCGGCCGTGCTGGCAACGTTCGACGTCGAGCGCCGCGGCGAGCAGGGCGTCGCGGCCCGATGTGGCGCTTCCCATCGCCGCTTCGAACGCCGCGAGCACGCCCACCGCGGCGGCGGCCGAGCTGCCGAATCCGCTGCCCACCGGCAGGTGGGATCGGACGTCGATTTCGACGCCCGGCAGCTCTCGCGGCGAGAGGCCGGCGCGGGAGAGGGCGGCGCCGAGCGCCACTTTCACCAGGTGGGCGGCCTCGGTGCCTCGGACGGCCGAAAAATCGGTCGCCGGTTCGCCGTCGAAACGCCTCCAGGCGGCGAAGGCACGGGACGCGTGCTCGGCGATCTCGATCCAGGAGGTTAGCTCGGCGTGAGCGATGCCGGGCAGCGAAAGCGAGACGCCGCCGGAGCCCGTGGGGACCAGCGTGACGCTCAGGCGTTTGTCGATCGCCGCGGCGAGCGCCGGCCGTCCGTAGACGACGGCGTGCTCGCCGATCAGGATCAGCTTGCCGGGAACCGAGACGCGAACAGGGCGCACGAAAGCTCGGAGGTCCGAGCCTTAGTCGAACGAGAGCGCCGGCCGCTCGACGCCGCGGCCGAGCTTCTCGTGGGCGCGCGCCAGATCCTGCGAAGTGAAAGCCGCCATCAGCGACAGCTCGCCCGCGAGCACCGCGGCGCCGAGGATCTCGGCCAGGCGCATCGCGGCGACGCCGGGGCGCTCCGGATCGGGGGTGACGCCGAGGATCGCGAGCGCCTCGCTCTGGGTCTGAAGGCCGGTGCCGCCGCCGATCGCGCCGATCGGCACGTCGGGGAGGAACACCGAGGCGAACACCGAATCCTCGCCGCGCGGCTCGATGCAGGTGACGCCGAGCGACCCCTCGACCACGTGGGCGGGATCCTGCCCCGTGGCGATGAAGAAGGCGGCGAGGACGTTGGCGAAGTGCGCGTTGTAGCCCTTGGAGCCCGAGGCGATCGAGCCGAGCAGGTTCTTCCGGTACTGCACCTCGACGAGCGCCTTGGCGTTGGTCTTGAGCACGTCGTGCAGCACTCTGGGACCGAGCACCACCTCGGCGTAGATCCTCTTCCCGCGCCCCTCTTGGAAGTTCAGGTCGGCGGCCTTTTTATCGACGCAGTAGTTGCCCGAGAGGCCGATGCAGGGCACGCCGGTCGCCGGTTCGATCAGGTCAGAAACCACCCGGTCGCAGGCGATGGTCGCCATGTTCATGCCCATCGCGTCGCCCGCGTCGAAGCGGAAGCGGAGGAACACGGTGGTGCCGAACGCGAACGTTCGCACGTCCACCAGCCGCAGGTGATGGCTGGTCTTCTCGGTCACCGCTTTGAGGTCGTCGAAGTGGTCTTTGATCCAGGCGAGAAAGCGCTGGGTCTGCTCGATCCCCGAGGTGCGGAAGACCGGCGCGCGGGTCATGCCGACGTCTTCCACCCGCACCACCGCGCCGCCCGCTTCGCGGATCGCCGTACAGCCGCGGTTGGTGCTCGCGACCAGCGCCGCCTCGGTGGTGGCGAGCGGGACGTAGAACTCTCCCTCGGCGTAAAGGCCGCGCACCGTGAGCGGTCCGACCACGCCCATCGGGATCTGGGCGACGCCGATGAAGTTTTCGCAGTGGCGCTTGCTCGCGCGCTGCACGTCGAGCGAATGGTGCGCGATGTGGTGCAGCTCCGTCCGGGTGAGCCGTTCGATCGCCTCGCGGCGGATGTCGCTCGCCTCCTCGGCGGAGAGGTCCCGGGGCAGCTGATGAAAATGCAGCTCGCGGGAGGCCAGAGCGCTGACGAGCTCGTCGTGGCGCGAGCGAAGGGGTGCGAGGGGGGGGACAGCGCTGATCATGGTCATCGTCTGAGCCTTATCGGAAAGCCAGAATCGAGAAGTAGAACCTGGAATCCAGGGGGCATGTTCCCCAACGGAGCATTCAACCCCCGTGCCTTCGTTCCAACCGCGCCTGGGTCAAATCCGCGGGTGTTCTCGCGCCCAGGCAGAACATCGCGATCTTCAGCTCGCGGATCGTACGCTCGATCCGCTCGATCACCCGCTCCGGCGACTCGGTCGCCGCGGCGAGGAAGCGATAGGCCATTCCCGCCAGCCGCGCTCCGAGGGCGAGCGCCTTGGCGACGTCCAGGCCGTGGCGAATGCCGCCGCTGCCGAGAATCGTCAAGCCGCCGATCCGCGCGAGCGCCGCGATCGATTCCGGGGTCCGCACGCCCCAATCGGCGAACAGCTCGCCGAGATCGAGGTCGTCCGCCCGCGCCGCTTCGATCCGCGCCCAGCTGGTGCCGCCCACCCCCGCGGTGTCGAGGATCGAAAACCCCCGCGAGTAAAGCGCCCGCCCGGTCGCCTCGGAGAGGCCGGAGCCGACCTCCTTGACGATCACCGGCACCTCGATCTCTTGCGCCACCGCGGCCATCCGGTCGAGCAGGCCGGCGAAATTTCGCTGCCCCTCGGGCTGGATCGCCTCTTGGAGCGGGTTCAGGTGAAAGACCAGGGCGTCGGCGCCGATCATCTCCACCGCCTGCCGGCATTCGTCGAGCCCGATCCCGTAGTTCAGCTGAACCGCGCCGAGGTTTGCCAGCAGGGGGACTGAAGGCGCCAGATCGCGAACGCGGAAACTATCAGCTTTGGCCGGGTCCTCCAACGCCTTGCGCTGGGAGCCCACCCCGACCGCGACACCGGTCGCCTCGGCGGCGAGCGCCAGGTTGCGGTTGATCCGCGCGGCGATCTCGGTGCCGCCGGTCATGGAGGAGATCAGCAGGGGGGCTTTGAGCCGGTGCCCAAGAAACTCGGTCGACAGGTCAATCGCGTCGAAATCGAGCTCGGGCAGAGCCTCATGGCCGAAGCGATAATCGTCGAACGCGCTCGCCTCGACCTGCATGCGGGTTTCGAGAGCCAGGCGAATGTGCTCGGCCTTGCGGTCTCGCAGGGCAGGATCGGTCGGATCATCGGACCGATCGGTCGGATCCGTCGGATCGGTCCGATCAGCTTCGGTCGCCGCTGCGAGCGCGCTCAAGTGTCGCGCCCCCGCAAGTAATCGAGCAGGCCGGTGAAGAAAACTTCCCCCTCAGGAGCCAGCGCCAGGCCGGACAGCGCGTCGCGGGCGTCTTCGAGCCGCAGGTCGATCATCGCCTCGACCTTGGCCCGCGCTCCGGACGACTCGATCAGCCGCTGGATTTGCCGCGCCTGCGGCTCGTCGAGGGTCGGGTCGCCGAGCGCCGCGGCGATCGTCGCCCGGTCGGCGGGGGCCGATCCGGCGAGCGCGTGATGGATCAGGAACGTGAGCTTGCCCTCTTTGAGATCCGCCTCGACCGGCTTGCCGGTGCGTTCCGGATCGCCGAACGTGCCGAGCAGATCGTCCTGGAGCTGGAACGCCTCGCCCACCGAGCGGCCGTAGCGGCAGAGCGCCGCGGTCGTCGCGGCGGGTGCTCCGGCGAGGAGCGCGCCGAGCTGGATCGGCCGCTCCGCGGTGTAGCGCCCCGATTTCATTTGCAGCACGCGCAGCAGCTCGTCCTCGCGCACTTCGTCCGGCCGGGTGCGGCGGCCGGCGACCAGCAGCTCGGAGTATTGGCCGGCGATCACCTCTTCGCACATCGCGGCGAAGGCGGCGAGCAGCTCGGAGCGCCGCGCGCCGTCCAGGGCCAAGGCGAACACCTGCTCGACCGCCCAGGTCTGCGCGAGGTCGCCCAGGAGGATCGCGACCGAGACGCCGAACTCGCCCGCGTCGCCCGCCAGATTGCGCGCCCGGTAGGCGTCGCGAAAGCGCACCTGCGCCGAGGGCTCGCCGCGGCGGAGATCGGCGTGATCCATTACGTCGTCGTGGATCAGCAGATAGGTGTGCAGCAGCTCGGTCGCGAGGGCGAGCGGCAACGCCACTTCGCTCCGCGTACCGCCGAGAGCGCGATAGGTGAACCAGACGAACGCGGGGCGCAGCCGCTTGCCGCCCAAGGCGGCGAGATGGCCGACGCCGTCGATCAGCTCCAGCCGCGCCGGATCGCCGTTCTCGCCGTCGGAAGCCGCCGCGCGTCTCTTCCCCGCGAGCAGATCGGCGAGCGCGGCGTCGAGCCGGCTCCGAAAATCGGCGAACAGGGGGCCGAAGGACAAGGTTTCGCCGAGGAGCGGTGCAGCCCCCGGGGCAAGAGCGGTGGCGAAGGGCGGGGTCATGGCAAGCTCGGCGGACGGAAGCGCCGCCGGCCGTTCGATGCGCAGTCTAGCAGGGTCGGTGCCCGCCGAAACCGCTGTCGGCCCCCGGGGCGGCGGCAACGGGCGCCGCTCACCGCCGAGGACCGCGCCGGGTCGTTCAGGCGCCCTTCACCCGATAGCTCCGGAGCTTCCGGTTCAAGGTCTTCACGTCGATGCCCAAGATCCGCGCCGCGCGCGCCTTCAAGCCGCCGGTGTATTCGAGCGTCCGCATCAGGTGGCGGCGTTCGATCTCGTCGAGCGGCAGCGGCTCCGACAGATCGTCCGGCTCGCTCTGCGACGGCAGGTTCGGACGGAAGCCGTGCGGCAAGTCCTCGACGCCGATCGTGTCGCCGCGCGAGAGCAGGACCGCGGTCTCCACCGTATTGGCCAGCTCGCGGACGTTGCCCGGCCAGGAATACGAGGCGAGCAGGTCGAGCACCGGGTCGGAGAATCGCTTGCGCGCCGTGCCCGGAACGTGGAACCGCTCCAGGTAGTAGTCGAGCAGCAGCGGCACGTCCTCGCGCCGGTCGCGCAGGGGGGGCATGCGGATCTGCACCACGTTCAGCCGGAAGAACAGGTCGCGGCGGAACCGGCCGGCGGCGATCTCTTTTTCCAGGTCGCCGTTGGTCGCCGCGACCACCCGCACGTCGACGGTCTTTTCCACCGTGGCGCCGACCGGCCGGATCTCCTGGGTGTCGAGCACCTGGAGGAGCTTCGCCTGCATCACGGGCTTGAGCTCGGAGACCTCGTCCAAAAAGATCGTGCCGCCGTCGGCGACCTCGAACAGGCCGGGTTTCGATTCGACCGCGCCGGTGAACGCCCCGCGGGCGTGGCCGAACAGCTCGCTTTCGAACAGCGCCTCCTGGAGGGCGCCGCAATTGATTTGCAGGAACGGCTCGCGGCCGCTCGCGAGGTGGAGGGTCTTCGCCATCAATCCCTTGCCGGTGCCCGTCTCGCCGGTGAAGAGAACCGGCGCGCGGGAAGTGGCCACGGTTTCGAGCTTGTGCAGGACGTCCTGGATTCTTTGCGACGCCGAAACGATCGGTCCGGTGAACGGCTGCTGTGCCGCAACGCGGCGCAACACCGTGTTCTCGCGCGCCAGCCGGTGCCGCTCGACGGCGTGCGAGACGGTCCGCACGAGAGCCTCGGCGCCGATCGGCTGGCGGATGAAATCGAACGCGGTGCGGCGCATCGCCTCGACCGCCTGCTCGAAGGTCGCCGCGGCCGAGGTGACGATCACCTCCGGGGCGAGCCCGGCGCCGCGCACCTCCGCGATCAGCTCCAGCGGATCGCGGCCGGGCAGATCGAGATCGAGAACCAGGACATCGACGTTGAGCCGGCCGACCGCCCGGGCGACGGTTTCCCCGTCGTCGGTGGTCGCCACCATCAGTCCGGCTTGGCGGAGCGCCCTTTCGGCGAATGGAGCAAAAGAGCGGTCACTGAGAGCGAGCAAAATCTGGGAACCGTTGATCATGGGATTCTCTGGCTTTAAGTCCGGCAAGGGTTGGCTGGAGTCATCGAACGGGTCACACTGCAGGTTCAGTGCCAATTCCTTTTCCCTTTGCTAAAGCGCGAGCGGTTAAGCTGCCGGAGCCTTTCGGCGTCGGCTAGAATCTATCCCGTAGCTGATTCTGACGGAGGCTGAATGTCGCGCACTCTGCCGTTGCTCCAGATCGATGCTTTCACCGATCGGCCGTTCTCGGGCAACCCCGCGGCGATCTGTTTGTTGGCCGCTCCCGCGGAGGCCGAGTGGATGCAGTCGGTTGCGCGGGAAATGAACCTGTCGGAGACCGCGTTCGTAGTCGGCCAGGGCGACGGCGATTTCGCGCTTCGCTGGTTCACCCCGGGGGTGGAGGTCGAGCTGTGCGGCCATGCCACCCTCGCCGCGGCGCACGCGCTCTGGACCACCGGGCGCCTCGCCCCGGGACGGACGGCGCGGTTCCATACCCTTTCGGGGCTGCTCACGGCGGAAGACGCCGGCGACGGACTGATCGAGCTCGATTTTCCGAGCCGCAATGCGGTGGCCGCCGAGGCGCCGACCGGCCTCGCCGAAGCGCTCGGCCTGGCCACCGAAGAGCTGTGTCGGGTCGGCCGCAG